>ENA-UONY01003315-UONY01003315.1-human-gut-metagenome-genome-assembly--contig:-CS9-NODE-3315-length-10257-cov-10.747795_pt1 | contig 10257 bp, 10 predicted proteins | sample MGYA00242465_ERZ724012 | MGnify/ENA metagenome assembly ERZ724012 | reverse complement strand
GACGACATCTTGGAGTACGCCGAGGGCCTGTACACCGACGAGGAGTTCCAGATGCGCCGGGCAAACTACTCGGCACACTGCATGCCCTTTACCAAGGAGAGCCTGTTGTACCGGGAGATCTTCGAGAAATACTACTACGACCAAAGCCGCACCATTGTGGGCTTCTGGATGCCCAACAAGGCTTGGCCGGGCTGCAATGTCAACGACCCCTCTGCCCGCGTGCTGGCAAACTATGGTGCTTCCGGCGTGTAACGTCAGAGCATTTTAAATGCGCTTCGCTGTGCTTTGCGCATAAATAGCGGAAAACATATTTTATTAGAACAACGTCGGACAGCCCGCGGGCTGTCCGACGTTGCGTTTTTACAAAAAAGCCCCCGCCGACAGAGGGAAAAAAGTGTCGGCGGGGGCTCAGGAAAATGTCAAATCAGGGGTTCAGAGCTCAGTCGTCTGCGGCCTCGTCCAGATTACCCAGCTTCTTGGCCTGCTCCACAACGGCGGGCACCAGCATCTCGGGCAGGGTCTCGTAACGGGCGAACTCGGTGGTGAACCAGCCGCGGCCCTGCGTGGTCTGACGGATAAAGGTGGTAAAGTTTGCAAGCTCTGCCAGCGGCACCTCGGCGATGATGGTCTGCAAGCCGTCCTCGTCCGGCTCCATACCCAGCACACGGCCGCGGCGCTTGGTCACATCGCCCATGATGTCGCCGGTGTTGTCGTTGGGCACATGGGCCTTCAGGGTGTGGATGGGCTCCAGAATGACGGGGCCGGCCTCCGGCATAGCGGCTTTATAGGCCAACTTTGCAGCCATGATAAAGGCCATTTCAGAGCTGTCCACCGGGTGGTAGCTGCCATCCAGCAGGGTAGCCTTCAGGCCGACCACGGGGTAACCGGCCAGCACGCCCTTTTCGGCAGCCAGACGCACGCCCTTTTCCACGGCGGGGAAGAAGTTCTTGGGCACGCTGCCGCCGAACACCTTCTCCTCAAACACCACCTGCTCGCTGTCGCAGGGCTCGAAGTTGATGATAACATCACCGAACTGGCCGTGACCGCCGGTCTGCTTCTTATGGCGTCCCTGCTTCTGGCAGGCCTTGCGGATGGACTCGCGGTAGGCGATGCGGGGAGCTTCCAGACCGATCTCCACACCGAACTTGTTCTTCAGCTTGGCCTTGACCACGTCCAGATGCTGCTCGCCCAAGCCGCCGATGACCTGCTGATGGGTCTCGGCGTTGTTGATGTAGCACAGGGTGGGGTCCTCTTCCATCAGGCGTGCCAGTGCGCTGGAGATCTTGCCCTCGTCGCCCTTCTTGGCCACGGTAACAGCCATAAACAGGCTGGGCTTGGGGAACACAGGTGCGGGCAGCTTGACAACACGGTCTGCATCGCACAGGGTATCGCCGGTCTTTGCGCTCACCAGCTTTGCCACTGCGCCGATATCGCCGGCACCGATGCCGTCGTTCTCCATCTGCTTCTTGCCAAGGACTGTCAGGGGCTTTGTAATCTTTTCCACCTCGCCGGTGCGGGCGTTGGTCAGCGGTTCGCCTGCGGTCACCTTGCCGCTGATGACCCGCAGATAGCTCAGCTTGCCCACGAACGGGTCGGCCACGGTCTTAAAGACGTAGGCGGCAGTGGGCTCGTCCTCGGTGCAGTGCAGCTCCACCGGCTCGCCGTTGGCGTCCTCAGCCAGCGTGCTGGCCTCGTGCTCCGGGCTGGGCAGCAGCTTGTGCATATTGAACAGCAGCATATCCAGTGCCTGCATATTCACGGCGCTGCCGCAGAACACGGGGGTGATCAGGCCGTCCTTAACGCCCTTGCGCATGCCCTCCACGATCTCCTCGGTGGTAAAGGGCTCGCCGCCGAAGAACTTTTCCATCAGCTCATCGTCGGTTTCTGCGATAGCCTCGCTCATGGCCTCGATCAGGCCCTGGAAGCGGTGGCCAATGTCCGGCAGGTCTACCTGGATCTGCTTGCCGCTCTCGTACTTAAAGGCCTTCTGGCTGAACAGGTTGATGTACACGGGGGTGCCGTCATCCAGCTTTGCGGGCACGACACAGGGGCAGACGGTGGAGCCGAAGCGGATCTTCATATCCTCAAGGATCTTGAAATAGTTGGCGTTTTCCAGATCGCACTTGGAGACGAACACCATGGTGGCCTTGCCGTTCTTGCGGGCCAGCTGGAACGCCTTTTCTGCGCCCACGGTAACACCGCTACGGCCGGACACGCACACCAGCACGCTCTCGGCGGCGCGGATGCCCTCGTACTCGCCTGCTTCAAAGTCGAACAGACCCGGTGCATCGATCAGGTTGTACTTGATGCCCTCGTACTCCACCGGCACAACGGACGCCGACAGGCTGGCCTTGCGCTTTGCTTCCTCGGGATCAAAGTCCGAAATCGTGGTACCGTCTTCAACCCGGCCCATACGCTCGGCAGCGCCCGAAAAGTAGACCAGTGCTTCGGTCAGCGTGGTCTTGCCGCTGCCGGCATGGCCGGCAATCAGAATATTGCGGATGTTGTTGCTTGCGTATTTCATATCGGTTTTTCCCTCATTTCCGCCGCACGGAGCATTCTCTCCGTTTTTGTGGCATATTTTACAAAGATAATACCACACTTAAAACGATTTTTAAATATATCGTTTTAAATTTTAGCAAAAAACGCCTGCCAAACTTCCGGGCACTGTTTTGTGCAAGTTGACATTGGGGTGTAAAACGGACGGACTGAAAAAGCAAAACTCCCGGCAGCGCGTACAGGCGCAGAACCGGGAGTTTTCGTTGCAAATATGCGGGTTTTGTGATATGCTGTAAGTGCCGCTTCGGCGGTAAGGGCGTTGACCCAAAACGCAAGGCGGCTCTGTGTCCTCACTGGTTCTGCAAACTCACCCCAGAGTGAAGCAGGTGTCAGGAGGGCAGCTTTTTGAAGTGATCTCTCCTGATGCTTTCGGCGGAAGGAGGGATGTTAGATGTCGATCTCCGAGATTCTGATGCTTCTGACGCTTATCGTCACCATCGTACATGTGACCTTTGAAATCACATGGAAACTCGAGCAGAGAGAAAAACACCATGACAACGGCAAAAAGAAAAAGTGACCGCCAGCGCTTCCCCAAGCCACGGTCACTTGATCTTTTGGTCATTTGATCCATGAGGAGCGGAGCCGTTTTGCCGGGCAGCGCTCTTTCTATTCGTAGTATAGTCTATTTTTCCGGGTTTGTCAAGCCGCAGACCCGTTGGAAAGGGCAGGAGGTTTTACGCGATGAAACGCGAGGATTATATCAACTGGGACGAATATTTTATGGGCATTGCGCTGCTTACCGCCATGCGCTCCAAGGACCCCAACAGTCAGGTGGGTGCGTGCATCGTAAGCCCGGAAAATAAGATCCTTTCCTTAGGCTACAACGGGATGCCCATGGGCTGCAACGATGACGAGATGCCCTGGGAGCGAGAGGGTGCGCCTTTGCAGACCAAATATATGTATGTCTGCCATGCCGAGCTGAACGCCATTCTCAACAGCGCCCACAACAACCTGAAGGGTGCCCGGGTGTATGTGACCCTGTTCCCCTGCAACGAGTGCACCAAGGCTATTATCCAGTCCGGCATTGCCGAGGTGGTGTACTACGGCGACAAGTACCACGACAGCGATTCCAGCATTGCGGCGCGGTTCATGTTCGAGCACGCCGGTGTCCGGCTGACCCCCTATAAGCCCACCGGCCGTCGGGCAGAGCTGGAGCTGTAAGCTCCCTCTTGACCTTCCCGATGCAACGTATTATAATAGAATCACAGGTTGAATAAGTATTCAATAGTTCTTGCATAGAGAGGGAAATATACAATGGAACTGAAAAATCGCAGCTTTTTGAAGCTATTGGACTACACCCCTGCCGAGATCGGGCAGCTGCTGGAGCTGGCTGCTGACCTGAAAGCCAAAAAGAAGGCCGGTATCCATCACGACCAGCTGCGGGGCAAGAACATTGCCCTGATCTTTGAAAAGACCTCCACCCGCACCCGCTGCAGCTTTGAGGTAGCCGCCCACGATCTGGGCATGGAAGTGACCTATCTGGACCCCTCCGGCAGCCAGATCGGCAAAAAGGAGTCCATCGCCGATACCGCCCGGGTGCTGGGACGGATGTTTGACGGCATCGAGTACCGTGGCTACGGGCAGCAAATCGTGGAAGAGCTGGCGCACTACGCCGGTGTGCCGGTGTGGAACGGCCTGACCAACGAGTTCCACCCTACCCAGATCTTGGCCGATTTCCTTACCATTCAGGAGCATTTCGGTCATTTGAAGGGCATCCACTTTGTTTACTTTGGGGACGCCCGCTACAACATGGGCAACAGCCTGATGGTGGGCTGTGCCAAGATGGGTCTGCACTTCACCGCCTGCGCCCCCAAGAAGTACCAGCCGGACCCCGCGCTGGTGGAGCAATGTCAAGCCATTGCAGCCCAGACCGGTGCCACCCTCTCCTTTGAAGAGGACCCCGTCAAGGCCGCAAAGGGCGCAGATGTGCTGTACACCGATGTGTGGGTGTCCATGGGCGAGCCGGTTGAGGTGTGGGCAGAGCGCATCCACGACCTTGCACCCTACCAGATCAATCAGGATCTGATGAATATTGCAGGCCCGGATGCAGTATTTATGCATTGCCTGCCCGCCTACCACGACCACAAGACCACCGTGGGCAAGGAGATGGGCGAGCGCTTTGGCCGCGATGCCATGGAGGTGACCGACGAGGTGTTCGAAGGCCCCCAGAGCATCGTGTTTGACGAAGCCGAGAACCGGATGCACACCATCAAGGCGGTCATGGCGGCCACCTTGGGATATCAGGAATAAAGAGATAAGCCCGGAAGGTTCGCAAACCTTCCGGGCTTATTCTATCTAAAAATAATTTTCCGCTCTGCGATCATTCCGAAACTGCATTCTGCAGCTTCAGCACGCCTGCCTGCGTCAGGCGCTTACGCAACAGCGCACCCACGATGCAGGACACCACGATCTTGCCCAAGTCCAGCGCAATAAAGGGGTAGACGCAGACGGTCAGTGCGTAGCCCAGCTCGCACTGCATCTGGAACACGAACCATGCCGTGCCCAGCACATAGCAGGCGGCATCGCCCAGCACCAGACCCACAGCGGAAACCACCGGGTTGCCCTTGCTCTTTTCAATGAACATACCGCCGATGAAGGCCAGCAGCAGATAGCCCACCAGATAGCCGCCGGTAGGGCCTGCCAGCTTGGCAAGGCCGGCACCATAGCCGGAGAACACCGGAATACCGATGGCACCCAGCGCCAGATAGATGACCACGCTCAGGGTACCGAACTTCGGCCCCAGCAGCCATGCGGTCAGGCAGATAACAAAGTTTGCCAGCGAGATGGGCACGGCTCCGATGGGCACGGTCAGCGGGCCCAGCACGCACAGCACGGCAGCCATCACAGCGGTGACAGCCATCTGGTAGGTAGTCAGTTTTTTGTCTTTCATAGTCAGTTTTCCCCTCTGTTTTTTCGTTTTGCAAGGCATCTGTGCCCGAGTATACCGCACCGGTGCGCCGCAGGTCAACGGAAAAGTTTGCAAAGGGTTTACAATCAACAGATATATTGTAATCCGTCGAAAAATATGATATTCTAAGAATACGGCGCTGATTGCATAATCGGTGGTCATGCTTTCCCATTCCGCAGCACTGCTTCTTCCTGTACATGGAACGAACCGGCGGCTTGTGGGAGGAGAACTTTTTTGAGCCAAGCCTCCCCAAGCCCTGAAGGCGAAGGGAGGGATGTCAGATGGATCTGTCGGAGATGCTGAACCTGCTGATGGTCATTCTTACGCTGTTGGGATTGATCATTGAGGTAATTCGCCTGACCCTTGAGGTCATGGATAAAGCTTCGCAGAAGAAAAACGATGACAACAAAAAAGATTGACCGCCCCAGTCTACCAAACTAGCGGTCAATCTTTTTGACTAATGCGGGATGGAAAGCTGACCTTTGCAGTCAGCGCCCCTTCTGTTTATAGTATAATCGCACCATCGTGTTTTGTCAAGGAGGTTCCCATGGGTGGAGGTCATGTATCGCGGCCAAATTTCGGAATGCCGCAGCCGGATGCGGCGTACCCGCTGACCGAGTTCTATCTGCTGGCACAGCAGGCACTGGAAAAAAGCGGCAGCTTTATGCTGCCTGCCCTCTACGCAGGGCTGCACGCCCCCGCCCGGCGCATCTACCGGGACGAAGCCGCCGGCTATTTACAGCTTGCGGCAGCTCCGGCAGAGGGCCTGACCCGGCTGCTCTCCCCTGCCCGGATGCAGCTTTTATACAGCAGCTTGCAGGTGCAGCCGGACGGCACCCCTGCCGCCCTGCTGCTGACCGAGGAGTGCACCCGCCTGACCGTGGCGGTGCAGCTGCTGCCGCCCTTTGTGTGGGAGGACCCGCTGCCGCCGCTGCCGGATGTTCCGGCGGCGCTCACCCTGCAACTGACCATGCAGGACGTGATGGCCATCGACACCGCCCCCGCCGCACTGGCGCAGAAGCTGGTGCACAGCGCCGACGGCAAATGCTGGCTGCACCACCCCAAGGCCGAGACCTTTCTCTCCGAGCGGCTGGCGCTGCTGCAAAGGGTCTATAAATAATGAAGGAACCGCCACACATCCCCGTGTGCAGCAATTCCTTGTCCATGAGACGATTTAAATGGCCTCCGCGTTGCTCTGGCCATATTCAGCGGAAAGGCTATTATTTATATTCGTGTTTGTCGCACTCTGCGGAGTGCGACAAACACATTCTTAGTTTTTTTACGCGGGGTCTCCTCTTTTACTTTTTTGCGATTTCGTGGTATACTGACCGGTAAACCGGCAGGATATCCAACCTCTGTCGGAGAACGTGGACGTGCCTTGCGGTCCGGTACGTCCGGCACACAAAAAATGGAAGGAACCGGGTTTTGTTCTGCAATAATCGGGGATGCTGAGCCGTATATCAAGTGAACGTCCCCGTGAGAACCACAAACATTCCATCGAGAAGCCCGCTTCCGGGCATCCAAGGAGAGTTTATAACAATGGGACAGCTGACCAGAAACGAAGTATTTACCTTGGCGGTGCAGCGTTACAGCGACACCGTCTACCGCACTGCGGTGCATAATTGCCGCTGCACAGCCGATGCTGAGGATGTGGTGCAGGATGTGTTTGAAAAGCTGCTGCATTACAACGGCATCTTTGAGAGTGAGGAGCATCTCAAAGCATGGCTGCTGCGGGTGGCCATCAACCGCTGCCGGGACCTGACCCGCGCCGCCCACCAAAAGGACACCGAGCTGGACGAGAACCTGCCCGCCCCCGATGTCCTTGCGGAGGACGGCAGCGTGCTGGATGCCATCCGCACCCTGCCGGAAAACTACCGCAACGCCATCTATCTGCACTACTACGAAGGATACACTGCGGCAGAGATCGGGCGGATGATGGCGGTGCCCACAAACACGGTACTAAGCTGGCTGCGGCGCGCACGGGCACAGTTACATACGATGCTGAAGGAGGAGATCGAAGATGAGGTGGTATGAATATAAGATGGAGGTCGATGACCTGACTGCCCCGGACGATCTGAAGGCAAAACTGCTGGCCATGACCGACACCCTGACTGCGGAGGAAAAGGCTGAGCCCATGATGGCCGCCCCCGCCCCGCAGACCGCTGCACCCGCAACACCCCTGAATACCGAAACCAAAAAGAAAAAGCCCATCCACTTCCCGGTAAAGCAGCTGGGCACGCTGGCTGCCTGTCTGGCCGTGTGCGTGCTGGGTTACAGCACCCTGCATCTGGGCATCGGGATGGGCAGCGCCAAAAGCAGCGCACCCGCCCTGTATGCAGCCGAAGGCGCTGCCGACAGCTCCGCTGCCTCTGTGGCGGCGGGCGGGTTTGATCTCCAGCATGCCGCGCTGGACAGCACCCCCGAGGCGGTGAATTACAGTCTGGAGGCAGACGACCGCTCTCTGGAAACGGAGTACAGCGGCACCGGCAGCACCGAAGCTGCTGCGCCTGCGGTGGACAGTGCCAAGATCATCTACACCGCCAACCTGACACTGGAAAGCAAGGACTACGAGGCTGCCCGCAGTGCGCTGGACAGCGCTCTTGCCGAGGCGGGCGGCTATCTGGAATCCAGCAGCGAGTACACGCGCACCGGTTCCAGCCGCTCTGTAAGCCTGACCTACCGGGTACCGCAGGCCAACTACCAGAGTTTTTTGGACGCTGTTGCCGCTGCCGGCAATGTGACCTATCGCAGCCAGCAGGCCGATGATGTGACTACACAGTATATGGACGTGTCCGCGCGGCTTTCTAACCTGCAGGCACAGCGCACCCGCTTACAGCAATTGCAGGAACAAGCCGAAACTCTTTCAGATCTGTTGCAGATCGAGGACTCCCTCACCGAGGTGCAGTCCCAGATCGAAAGCTGGCAGAGCCAGCTGGACTGGTACAGCGATCAGGTGCAGCAGTGCACCGTGTATATCGACCTGAACGAGGTGCAGACCTACACCCCCGCCGACGAGGGCTTCTTCTCCCGCATCGGCTCCGCCTTTACCGCTGGCTGGGGCAACTTTGTAAACGGCTTGCAGCAGCTGGTAGTAGCGCTGGCTTCCGTCTGGCCGCTGGCAGTGCTGGCGTGCGCTGCCGTTGCCGTGGCGCTTGCATGGCGCAAAAAGCACCAGAAGAAGTAACTCCCGTAGAAATCCATTTTCCGCATAAAGGCTTCCCCCGGCCGGGGGAAGCCTTTTGTTCAACCCCGTTGAAAAAACCACCCCTGTCCCGCCGGGCTTCTACGCCGGGAGACAGGGGTGGTTTTGTATATTTTGCAGTGCTTATTACACACCGGAATAAGCCGAGAAGCCGCCGTCCACCGGCAGGCAGATACCGGTGATGAAACCGGCTGCCTCATTGTTCAACAGGAACAGCAGTGCGCCCACAAGGTCTTTCTCGCTGTCGCCGAAGTGTCCCATGGGGGTGGCGGCAAGGATCTTTTTGGTGCGCTCAGTGGGGGTGCCGTCCTCGTTGAAGAGCAGCTTTGCGTTCTGCTCGCTGGCAAAGAAGCCCGGGGCGATGGCGTTGACCCGGATGCCCACCTTGCTGAAGTGCACCGCCAGCCACTGGGTAAAGTTGGTCACAGCAGCCTTGGAGCCGGAGTAGGCAGGGATCTTGGTCAGGGGCAGGTAGGCGTTCATGCTGGAAATGTTCAGGATGTTGCAGCCCTCGCGCCCTACCATCTGACGGGCAAAGGCCTGCGTGGGCAGCAACGTGCCAATGAAGTTCAGGTTGAACACCATCTCCACGCCGCTCTCGTCCAGATCAAAAAAGGTAACGGTGTCACTTTCCAGATCGCCCATCTCAAAATATTCCTTGTCCGTGTTGGCGCGGGCGTTGTTGCCGCCTGCACCGTTCACAAGAATATCGCAGGGGCCAAGGTCTGCCAGCACATCCTCTGCTACCTGCAGGCAGTTGGCCTTGTTCATCACGTTGCAGGTGTAGCCCTTGGCGGTGCCGCCCTCGGCCTCGATCTCGTCTGCAAGCTCCTTGAGCTTATCCATGTTGCGGCCCAGCAGCGCCACCTTTGCGCCCGCCCGGGCCAGCGCCTTGGCAAAAATGGAGCACAGCGTGCCGCTTGCGCCGGTGACAACAGCCACCTTGCCGGTGAGATCGGTGTTCAGTACGTTCTTTTCCATAACATCCTCCTGTTACAGCTGTATTCATTGGCTAGAGTATAACAGAAAAAGACGGTCTTTGCCAGAACGTTCTTATTATAAAATGGGAAAGTTTTACGCTTTTTGCCGGACAACAAACACGGTATCTTCTGGATGCAGTGCAGACGAAATCGCGCAAAATCGCAAAAATGACCGTTTTTTATCTTGAAGATCTTCTAACTCTTTCTGCGGCAAAGCCAGTATGATAAACGCATGACAAACACATCCTACTTCGGCTCCGCTGCCCGCAGCGGGCTACACTGTTCAAGCGCAGCGGCCTGCGCCTATGACCCACAGAGTTTTGAACAATGTGGGCATTCAGACCCGGAAACGCCGCATTCCGTACCCACAATGTTCAACCCGCACGATGTGAATATTTGACGTAGAATAGTTTCTTTTTACACACTGATCAAATATAAAAAGTTATAATAATATTCTACACTGTTCACGCTGCACAATGTGCAACAGCGGCGGTGCTTCCCACTTTGATGTGAACACAAAAAAGCAGGTTGAATTCAAAAAATTCAACCTGCTTGGTGGTTGCGGGGGCCGGCTTTGAACCAACGACCTTCGGGTTATGAGCCCGACG
>ENA-UONY01003314-UONY01003314.1-human-gut-metagenome-genome-assembly--contig:-CS9-NODE-3314-length-10262-cov-3.417655_pt1 | contig 10262 bp, 8 predicted proteins | sample MGYA00242465_ERZ724012 | MGnify/ENA metagenome assembly ERZ724012 | reverse complement strand
GAACCCGTCACCCGGCAGCCCCTGAAGCTGGGCTACCACCATGGTTCCGCCAGAAGCAGGGTAAAAGAGTACCTGCCCCTGAAGGCGTTCGTAGCCGGGAGCGCCGGAAATGGTGGCTGCCGCCTCAGGCCGAAGGGAAAAAATACGGTTCAGATCAAGCATATCGCATACCTCCTCTCATTCAGCTTATGAGAGAGGGGCAATTTTGGACCGCATCCGCAACCCCGGCCGGAAAAATCCGTCTGGATTTACAAAGACCGGTTCTGTAGCTCCGGTCCAACACCAGAAATGGGAGGGAATCCTATGAAAAAGCAGAACATGACCAAAAAACTGACCAGCCTTGCCGCCCTCAGCCTGACGGCGGCTATGATGCTGACCTTCCCCGGCTGCCAAGCTTTCCGAACCGCCAGTCAGCCGGACACGACACCGCAGGACACAACACCCCAAAATACCACGCCACAGAACACCGGAACGCAGCCCACCACGGAACCGGAGGTGACCTGGAAGCCGGTGGAGACCACGATTGACCCCGGGGACTTGCTGATCCCCATGCCCACCGAGACGGAGCCGGAAGAGACCAGCCCCGCCTCCCCCACCGAGGCTCAGGTCATCCGCGCCCATGATATCTCCCAGTCGGCCCTGGAAAACCTGATGGCCCGCCACCCCGGCTCCAACCAGGTCTCCGGTTCCCTGCCCCTCATCCACCTGACGGACCGGGCGACCCTGGACGACTTTCTGAAAGAAGCCGGTTCCCAAACCCTCAAGGACGCCTGTGAAGGCTATGATGAGGCATTTTTCCAGGAGAACGACCTCATCATCGTCCCCCGCGTCACCACCACCGGCTCCGCCCGCCACACCGTGGAGCTATCCGTGGAGGATCAGATTCTATCCGTTCAAATCACCGTCACCACCCCCGAAATCGTCACCATGGACATGGCCAACTGGTTCCTGGTTATCCCCGCCGCCAAGACGGACACCCAGGGCAAGACCCCGGTGGCAACCATTACGGGGCTGCCTGGGGGAATTGGAGTACCGAATCCCAGTAACCCGCTTCGGAGATTTCGGTTGCGGTGAATTTTCCTGTGTTCTGGAGCAGACGCAAACCAATTCCCCAGCTCAGAAATGGCCGCTGCTTGACAAACATATTACTGGCCATTATAATGTACGCGACTGAAACCTGAGCAAGAGGGTAAAGTAATGCAAAAAAATGTACTAGAATACCTGGAAGAAACTGTAAAACGTAGGCCAAACGCAGCTGCGTTTGTGGATGAGCACCAAGAGTTGACCTTTGCCGGACTATATAAGGCCAGTCGAAGCCTGGGGACGGCGCTGGCCCGCCAGATCTCAGTCCATAACCGTCCTGTTGCTGTCCTTGCAAGACGCTCAGCTCTGACGGTAGCCGCCTTATTGGGCGTACTATACAGTGGAAACTTTTATGTCCCACTGGATAACCAGATGCCACGGCAGCGGCTGGAGCAGTTACTAAGCCGGCTACAGCCCGCAGCGCTGATTTATGGGAATGCAGATGCCCAAACCGCAGCTCCATTTGCGGAGCTGTGCCCCCTGGTCTCTCTGGAAGACGCGATCCACGCAAAAGTGGACGATGCATTGCTGGCCCGGCAGCGGCGTAAGGTTCTGGACATTGACCCAGCATATGCCATCTTTACTTCCGGATCCACAGGCGTGCCGAAGGGAATTGTGGTTTCTCATCATAGCTTGATTGACTTTGCGGATTGGTATCCCAAGGAAATGGGCATCTGCGAAAGCGATGTTCTGGGAAATCAGGCTCCGTTTTGCTTCGATTTGTCGGTGAGGGACCTGTACACCACCCTAAAAACTGGGGCAACGACACATATTTTGCCGAAGAAGTGTTTTCTGTTTCCCCTGATTCTAACGCGTTACCTGGACGAGCACAAGGTCACAACCCTATCCTGGGCTGCCTCCGCATTCCATCTGGTGGCCAATTCCGGCATTTTGGAGAACCATTCGCCCAGTTATCTGCAGAGAGTCATTCTGGGTGGAGAGGCTTTACAGGCGAAACAATTAAACATCTGGCGGCGTGCACTGCCGAAAGTGCAGTATGTCAATGTGTATGGCCCAACTGAAGTTACAGTGGACTGTACCTACTACTTCATCGATCGGGAATTTTCTGATACTGAGATGATTCCCATTGGCAAGGCTTGCCCCAATATGGAGGTTTTTCTTCTGGATGACCGTGGAACTCCTGTTCCCCAGGGTACCCCGGGGGAGCTGTGCGTCCGGGGGGCTGGATTGGCCCGGGGGTATTATGGCGACTGGGACAAAACCAGCAATGCATTCGTACAAAATCCGCAAAATCTCTGGTATCCCGATCGAATTTACCGAACTGGCGATGTGGCGGTGGAGGATGAGGCTGGCAACTTCTGCTTCCTCAGCCGCAAAGACAATCAGATTAAACATAGCGGCTACCGGATTGAGTTGGGAGAGATTGAAGCTGCTTTGAATAGCCTGCCTCAGCTGCAGGCAGCGATATGCTTCTTCGATCAGGCAAGGGATAAGATTGTCTGTGTATATGAAGGCAGCCTCTCAGGACAGGAGATTGCCGCCGCAACGAGGGATATCCTCCCCAAGTATATGCTGCCCAACATTTACCGTCAAGTCCAGCAGATGCCCTACACCATCAACGGGAAAGTGGACCGTTCCCGATTGAAGCAGGAGTACCATGAAACCAATCTGTAGCAATCGCTCACTGTCCGCCCTGCTGCGGCAGCAGCTGAAACCGGGTGTTGTCACCAATGCCGCCCTCTCTGCATCTATGTACCAAGAGGCTATTGAGACCGGATGCCTGTATGCCCACAGCTGGTCCGGCGGGTTGCTGTTGCTGCAGCTACATCGGGACTTTCAAACCATGCATTTTTACCTCCAGCGGGACGCCGCATTGCCGGATTGGACGCCGGAACTGCCCACCGTCCTGGAGGTTGCGGCCCGCCCCCAGGACGTGGCACTCCGTGCCGCAGTGGGAGCCTGGCAGGAGCGAGGATTTCGGTTTCAGTTTACCCGCCAGAGGATGACCAGACAGCCCGGCGCTGTGCCGGAACCACCCAAATCCCCGGTCTTGCTTGGCACGCGGGAGGAGCTTCCCAGTGTGCTGACGCTGCTTTCGTCTTGCTTTGACCCCAAAACCGGGTGCTTACCCAGCGAGCACGCCCTGGAGAAGGATTTGTCTCAGGGGCAAGTCCTCCTAATCGGAAAGGGACAGGCCGTTCTGCAGCAAGCCCCTGTTCCCGGTGGAAGCGAGCTGCGGCATCTGGCCGTCACCCCGGCGCTGCGGCGCCAAGGCCTTGCCCAGAGCCTGGTGTCAGCATATCTGCTCCGGGAGGGGGGCCGTATCAGGCGGGGGTGGGTGCGGCAAGACAACGACGCCGCAAAAATGCTATATCAAAAAAATGGATACTTGCCCGATTGTTGGACCTCACAGGTCCTATTACTGGGCTGAAATAGAAAGGATGCTCTCAAATGGATATAGAAAAAGAATTGCTGCGGATCTTGAATGAAACCTGCCCAGGTGTGGATTTTTCCCATGAAACGGCGCTGATTGACGACGGTTTTTTAGAATCTCTGGATCTTGTCACAATTGTTACCGAAATGATGGACGTCTTCGGAATTGAATTGAATGTGGAGGATCTGCTTCCTGAAAACTTCAATTCTGTACAGTCCATGCTGCAGCTGATTCAGAGCCGTCAATAAGCTTATGTCTTTTACATCTATAGAATTTATTGGATTTTTTCTGCTGACCTTGGCAGCTTATTATTTGGTGCCTAAACGGTGTCAGTGGATTGTCCTCTTGATTGCCAGCTATGGTTTCTATCTTTGCGGCGGTTGGGCAACCCTGGGATACCTGCTATTTACGACTCTCACCACTTATGGAGCCGGGCTGTGGCTGGGTAAACTCAATGACCGGCGCGAGAGTCTGCCCACAGGGCGGCAAAGCACGGCCCGATCCCTGAAGCGTCGGAAGCAGCTGGTGGTCGCATGGGCAACATTGGCTAACTTTGGATTACTGTACCTGGTCAAATATTGGGACTTTACCGCTGGGGCAGTTGCCAGAGTCACCGGTGGCTGGCTCCAGCTACCTCAGCTGAACCTGCTGATGCCCCTGGGGCTGTCTTTCTACATGTTTCAAAGCGTAGGCTATGTCATTGATTGCTATCGGAATAAGTATCCACCTCAGCGAAATGTGGCAAAGTTTGCACTGTTTGTCTCATTCTTTCCTCAGCTCATCCAGGGACCCATCAGCCGCTTTGACCAATTGGGGGAGCAGCTGACTGCTTCACATCCATTTGACGCTGACAATTTGAAATATGGTGTGCAGTTCATGATGTGGGGCTACTGGAAAAAACTGGTGATTGCAGACAGGGCGGCTGTGATAGTCAATTCGGTATTTGCCCAGCCATCGGCCTATGGCGGTGTTATGACGGCTTTAGGAGTTGGCTTTTATTGCATTCAGCTCTACTGCGACTATTCTGGTGGGATAGACAACTTCCGCCGCCCCATTTTTGCCACCAGCCTGACGGAATATTGGCGGCGTTGGCACATTACCTTGGGGACATGGATGAAAGATTATCTATTCTATCCCCTGTCCCTGTCTAAGCCTTTCGGTCGCCTGGGGCGGTTCACCCGGAGGCACATCAAAGGACGGCTTGGCAAAATGATTCCCACTTCCCTGGCTACCTTTGTTGTCTATTTCGTAATTGGCGTTTGGCATGGCGCCAATTTTCGCTATATCGCATTCGGCTTTTGGAACGGCGTCTTGATTACAGGGGCGCTGCTGTTGGCCAAGCCCTTTGCCACTATTTGGACGAAGCTGGGCATCTCCCGCGACCACCGGGGGCTTCGGATATTCCGAACTCTTCGGACCATGCTGTTGGTGTTTATCGGGCGTTACATCACCCGTGCGCCACGATTGATGACCGCAATTGGGATGCTCTGGACCACAGTGACCAGGCCCTGCCTCTATCAGCTGACTGATGGCACCATATTGCAGTTGGGGCTGCAGAGAAGCGACCTGGCGGTCGTGGCCCTGGGAACTGCCTCGGTGTTGGTTGTCGAGTCCTATCAGGAGCGGGGCGGACAAGTCCGTAAGACTTTAGAAAAGCAGGGCTTTTTCACGCAATGGCTATGCATTTTCTTGCCTTTGTTAGGTCTGCTTTTGTTGGGCATTTTACGGGGAGGTTACATCGCCTCTGAATTTATCTATAAGCAGTTTTGACGGGAGGAAGCGTACCATGTCATCCAAACATCCCATGTCATCCAGAATGTGGCTGGTAGCTTTTCTGGGTACCGTGGTGCTTTTGGCCTTGCTCGTCATGGGCTTCAATTTCTGCACCGATCCCTTTGGCGCTTTTGGGGATCGCTTTCTGCACTGGTGGAGCTATAATGAAACTATGAATCCCCGGGTGGCCAAAATTTCTTATCTGGAGCAAAACTTCGACCAATACGACTCCTACATTGTTGGCGCATCCTCCTCCAGCTCCTTTCCCACGGAGCAGCTCAACGCATACTATGACGCCAGCTTTTACAACATGGTCATGTATGGCGCCGATATGTTGGATGTGGAGCAAACCTGCCGGTATCTGCTGGATCATGACACCGTAAAGAATCTGATCGTAAGTGTGTATATTCACAATGCGCAGGTATACGATACGGAGCAAGACCCCCTGACCTATAACCTGCACTACCGGGTGGACGGCAGCTCCCCCATTCTCTTCTATGGCAAGTATTTACTGGCAAATCCGCGCAATGGATGGACGAAGCTCCAGCGGCTGCGTACGGACCCCTACCTGCAGCAGCCCTACCGGGTATTTAACCAGGAAACCGGCGCATATGACAAAAGCAGACGAGATGTGGAACCAATCGGCGACTTGACAAGCTATCTGCAGAAAAATGCATATGCCGTTTTTAACAATTACCCTCAAACACACAGTGGCCTTCCCCATTTAGATGACTGTATGGAGAGCATTGCCAGAATCCGGGATATGTGTGAAGACCGGGGCGTAAACCTCACGGTGGTTTGCCCGCCCATGTATCATGCGTACCTATCCGGCTTTCCCCAGGAGGAGCAGGCCGCCTTCCGAAACGCCCTTGCGGAAATAACGCCTTACTGGGACTTCTCCATGAGCTCAGTCAGCTATGACCCCCGATATTTTTACGATGAGACTCACTTTCGTAACTGCTTGGGCAAAATGGCCCTGGCGCGTATGTTTGATGACCAGAGTGTCTACATCCCGGCAGATTTTGGTCAATACGTCAATCAGGCGCCCGCTGGTATCCAGGAATCCACTCCCGCCGCCCCAGAGACCTATACCGCAGAGGTTCCCATCCTCATGTATCACCACTTGGCCCAGGAGGGAGTTGGAAGCGATACCATTTCCGTTAGCCGTTTCCAAGAGCATTTGGAGGCAATCCAGAATGCGGGGTATATCACGGTAACCTTCCAGGACCTGCAAAATTATGTAGAGAAGGGTGAGGAGCTACCAGAAAAGCCGATCGTCATTACATTTGACGACGGCTATGAGAGCAATTACACGCTGGCCTATCCCCTTCTCCAGAAATACCAAATGAAAGCCACCATTTTTACCATTGGCGTCTCCATGGGGAAGGATACCTATAAGGATATGGACATTGCCATAACGCCACATTTTACCCTGGCGCAAGCAGAAGAAATGGAGTCCTCCGGTCTGATCACCATCGAAAGTCACGGCTATAACATCCACGAGGTACACGGACTGGACCCAGAACCCATTCGAACCGGAATCCTTCAGCGGGAGGGAGAGTCCGAGGAGGTATATGTGGAATTTCTCCTACAGGATTGCCAAAACATGACAGAACTACTGGGGAAAGCCCCTGGGGTTTTGGCCTATCCGTATGGGTATTCCTGTGAACTCAGCGAGGTCTTGCTGTCCCGGCAGGGAATTTACGCAACGGTCACCATTGACCCAAAAATCAATACCATTGTGAAAGGACTGCCTCAAAGCCTGCGTCAAATGGGCCGGTTCTATATGACCGAAGCAACAACTGCCCAAGAATTGCTGTCACTGCTAGAAGCAGATGGGGCGTAGCGTTCACGTGCCGCGAAACAATGCCAGCCTTGACTTTACCCCCCATATGTGGTATATTTGTATTAATTTCCGTGCCCTATGTGGCAGAAATCCATTTCAACCAGATTGGAGAACCGTATTATGGAAAGAATCAAGACCATTGAGACCCGGGACCTGTGTGCCAGCGCCAAGAATGGCGGCTGTGGGGAGTGCCAGACTTCTTGCCAGTCTGCTTGCAAGACCAGCTGCGGCGTTGCCAACCAGCAGTGCGAGAACACGAAGAAGGCGGACCGGTAAGAAAAGCCGGTTTCCTTCCCCTTTATGTGGAAGCCTGCCCATGGGGCAAAATGGACGGGGCTTGCTGCAAAGCGGAACGGTCAAGACCGTTCCCTACAGAAGATTGCATAGGAGACCAGAGCTTCATGCAGTCCTGTAGGGTCAGGCTGGGCCTGGCTGTTTTGCAGCAGGCCTCTTTTACTTGCAAAGGAGGGTGCCATCTTGGTACATCAATATCAACTCAATGGCTTCAACATCGTGCTGGACACCTGCTCCGGCTCGGTCCACGCCGTAGACCCGGTGGCTTATGACGCCATTTCTCTATATGAAACCCACTCCACCCAGGAAATTGTGGATACCCTGCTGGAAAAATACGCCGGGCAACCCGACGTGACGGAGAAAGACCTTCGCCAGTGCCTGGAGGACATTGCCGGGCTGAAGCAGGCCGGGAAGCTGTTCTCCCCGGACCGGTTTGCCCCCATGGCCGGGGAGCTGAAGCAGCGCTCCGGCAACGTGGTGAAGGCCCTGTGCCTCCACGTGGCCCACACCTGCAACCTGAACTGCTCCTACTGCTTTGCCAGCCAGGGCAAGTATCACGGGGACCGGGCTCTCATGTCCTTTGACGTGGGCAAGCAGGCTCTGGATTTCCTCATTGCCAACTCCGGCGCCCGGCGAAACCTGGAGGTGGATTTCTTTGGGGGCGAGCCTCTCATGAACTGGCAGGTGGTGAAGGATCTGGTGGCTTATGCCCGCACCCAGGAGGAGCCTCACGGCAAGCACTTCCGCTTCACCCTCACCACCAACGGCATGCTCATTGACGAGGACGTCATCGACTTTGCCAACCGGGAAATGGACAACGTTGTGTTAAGCTTGGACGGACGCAAGGAAATCCACGACCGCCTGCGGGTGGACTACGCCGGCCGGGGAAGCTATGACCGGATTGTCCCCAAGTTCCAGAAGCTGGTGGAGGCCCGGGGGGACAAGAGCCACTACATGCGGGGAACCTTCACCCACGCGAACCCGGACTTTACGAAGGATGTGTTCCACATGGCGGATCTGGGCTTCCGGGAGCTGAGCATGGAGCCTGTGGTATGCGCCCCCGACGACCCCGCCGCCCTCACCCCGGAGGATCTGGAGGTCGTGAAGGAGCAGTATGAGATCCTGGCCAAGGAGATGCTTCGCAGGAACCGGGAGGGCCGGGGCTTTACCTTCTACCACTACATGTTGGACCTCACTGGCGGCCCCTGCATCTACAAGCGGATTTCCGGCTGCGGCTCCGGCACAGAGTACATGGCCGTTACTCCCTGGGGCGACCTCTACCCCTGCCACCAATTTGTGGGAGAGGAGGCTTACTGCCTGGGCAACATCTGGGACGGCGTCACAAACCACGCCCTGCGGGAGGAATTCCGGAGCTGCAACGCCTACGCCAGGCCGGAATGTGCCAAATGCTGGGCACAGCTGTACTGCTCCGGCGGCTGCGCCGCCAATGCCTACCACGCCACCGGCTCCATCCGGGGCGTATATGAGCCGGGCTGCCAGCTGTTCCGGAAGCGGATTGAATGCGCCATTATGATGAAGGTTGCCGAAGCCCTGGAGGAGCAACCGTGAACACCCCCGTGGCGGATTTCGTCCGGGACTACGCCGGAAGCGGCGTGAGCCGCCTGCACATGCCCGGGCATAAGGGACAGCCCTTTCTGGGCTGTGAGGCTCTGGATATCACGGAGGTGCAGGGGGCAGACGCCCTGTTTGAAGCGGAGGGCATTCTGCGGGAGAGCGAGGAACACGCTGCTTCCCTCTTCGAAACCGCCCGGACTCTGTACTCCACAGAGGGCTCCAGCCTGTGCATCCGTGCCATGCTGTTTTTGGCCCTCACCTGCCGCCCCGCTGGGACCGAGCCTTTGATTTTGGCCGCCCGGAATGTACACCGGAGCTTTGTCTACGCGGCCGCTCTGCTGGATCTGCCGGTCCAGTGGCTCTGGCCTCGGGCGGGGGGGAGCCTCTGCTCCTGCCCCATAACCGGGGCGGAGCTGGACATGGCCCTCTCTTCCCTCCCCCTGCCCCCGGCGGGGGGGGTTGTCCACATGCCCGACTATCTGGGGCTCGTGCAGCCCATTGGGGAGCTGGCTCAGGTGTGTCACCGGCACGGAACCCTCCTGCTGGTGGACAACGCCCATGGGGCGTACCTTCATTTCCTGCCGGAGCCCTGCCACCCCATGGATTTGGGCGCAGATCTCTGCTGCGACTCGGCCCACAAAACCCTGCCGGTTCTTACCGGCGGTGCGTATCTTCACATTGCCCGTCAGGCGCCCCAGGCGGCCCTGGAACGGAGCAAACAGGCCATGGCGATGTTCGGCTCCACCAGCCCCTCTTACCTCATCCTGGCCTCCCTGGACCTGTGTAACGGCTATCTGGCGGGCAGCTACCGGGAGAGGCTGTATCAGACCCAGGAGCAGCTACAAAAGCTCCGGCTCCGGCTCCGGGACCTGGGCTGGCATGTCCCCGAGACGGACCCCCTCCGTCTGACTCTGCACACCGCCCGGTCCGGGCTCCCCGGCAAGAAAGCTGCCGGGCTTTTGCGGCAGCATCAGGTGGAGTGTGAATTTGCCAGCCAGGACGAAGTGGTGCTGATGGTCACGCCGGAAAACCAGCCCCAGGACTTGGCACGGGTGATCCATGCCTTGGGCAAAGCCCCGGACGGCCCCGCCCTTCCGGCTCCCCCAGTACTCCCCGGAGCCTCATGCATCCAGGTGATGACACCTCGGGAGGCTCTGTTCTCCCCCCAAAAGACCATTCCCACTGCCCAGGCCCTGGATCAAATTTGCGGCGCCCCCACCGTCTCCTGTCCCCCTGCCATTCCCGTTGCCATGTCCGGCGAACGGCTTGGCCCGGAAGCTCTGGCAGTGCTGGAGC
>ENA-UONY01003311-UONY01003311.1-human-gut-metagenome-genome-assembly--contig:-CS9-NODE-3311-length-10271-cov-3.231793_pt1 | contig 10271 bp, 9 predicted proteins | sample MGYA00242465_ERZ724012 | MGnify/ENA metagenome assembly ERZ724012 | reverse complement strand
TAATACCCGGCTATGCAGATGAGCTGCTGGCAGCTTCTCCTGCATAGCCGGGCATAAAAAACCTGCCGGACATTTTTCTCTGTCCGGCAGGTTTTCTCTTATCTCTGGCTGTCTGCTTTTTCTTTTCACGGAATCTTACAGCAGATTCTTTCTCAGTTCTTCTCCACTCTTTGCACTTAAATATGCAGGAGCAATATCAAAAACGGTCTTGCATCCTGACTGTCCTTCTTTGGCAAGTCAGTACAGAAGAAGTAAATTCCGGGTTGGAATCCAACTTCAGACTGTATTCGATCAGATGACTGTTCTCCTGATTCCAGCCTGTCTTTCCGCTGCGGAGTACAAATCCACCATGCGGGATTCCACTGTGGTTCGCCTTCAGTTCTTCCTCACTGATAAAATGTACTGTTGTATCATAATCGGAGAAATAGTTCGGCATGGTCTTGATCTCTTCTTCAACCTTTGCAGCATCTGCTCCCTCTTCCAGTACTACGAAACACTCTCTTGTATGCTTCTGTCTTGTTGTAAGTTCCGGATTTTCTCCATTTCTTACTGCCTCAAGAGCCGCCTCTACAGGGATCGTATACTGCTTTCCATCTTTTACACCTTCTACTCTGCGGATTGCATCAGAATGTCCCTGGCTGACACCTTTTCCCCAGAATGTATAATCTTTTCCATCCGGAAGGATTGCATTGGCATATAATCTGTTCAGTGAGAACATTCCCGGATCCCAGCCTACGGAAATGATTCCTACATTGCCGCCCTCTTTTGCTGCTGCATCTACATTTCCAAAATGCTCAGGAATCCTTGCATGTGTATCAAAGCTGTCGATCACATTGAAAAGCTTTGCATATTTCGGAGTCTGTTCTGGAAGATCTGTCGCACTTCCTCCACAAAGGATCATAACATCAATCTTGTCCTTCCATGCTTCTACATCCTCTACTCTGCACACTGCTGCTCCCTCTGTCAGGATCTTCACTGTTGCAGGATCTCTTCTCGTAAAGACTGCTGCCAATTCCATATCTTCATTCTGTCTGATCGCACATTCTACGCCTTTTCCAAGATTTCCATAACCTAAAATACCAATCTTAATACTCATTTTTTTCTCCTTTTCACGCCATCTGCAAGATGTTGTCAGAAGCACTTTACCATGTTCCCAACGTTTTAATTATACATTTTATGAGAACGATTTTCAACGGATTCTTTTGGTTATTATAATTCTTTTACATCCTCTGTATGAAAGCAGGAAATAACCTCCATAAATTCCCACGATCATCGCCGCACAGATCAGCAATGCCGGAATGATTGCTTTTATATCATAAATACTGAGCAGTTCAATACATACCTGGATACCAAAAATGGAATGGATCATGGCAAGGAGCAACGGGAAAGCAAAAAAGACTGCCATCTGTAAAAATAATGTATGCCCAAGCTCTTTTTCACTGACTCCCAGTTGTTGTAAAATCCGATATTTTTCTCTTCCGTCAATGGCATCGGACAGTTCTTTCAATGCAAGGAGTGCTGCCCCGCTGATGATAAATACCAGACCAAGATAAATTGCCACAAAAATCACAACTCCACTGGACCCGATACTTTCATCATAGATCTCCGACTGCGTACTGACAGAAAGCAGCTCATCTTCCGTAAACTCTTTCTGATATCGAAATTCATCACTGTCCATATAATTTCTGAACTCTTTTGTATCATATTTGGGGGAATAATCGGCAAGCAGATAAGAAGCATGTCTGCTTTCTTTGGGAAAAGATATTGTATCCGGTACGATCACTACCCCCATATTCTGGTCTGAATACGACATCATCAGATACGTTTCCTGGCATTTTTCCTCTGCTGCATCAAGTACCTGTCCCTGAATCGTAAGCCGGACCTTTTCTTTTAATCCTTTGTTAAAATACTTTTTGGAAAATTCTGTTGTTGCACTCACCGCATAGCCGGCTGCTCCAAGGTGGACTTTTTTATAACCGTACAGTTCTGCTGCCCGGTTGTAGTCACTTTCATGGATCAGTTCTACTTCAGAATCCAGAAATTCCTCGAATCCCTGCTGCGTCTTCAGCAGTTCTTCCCCTGCACTTCCCATCAGATCTTTCATGGTAACTTCTCTGGTTTCATAAGTATAAAATTCATGGCAGTCCTGGAAGGCAGAAAAATCAAATTCTGATTTTTCCAGTACATCCCTGACCGTTTTTCCATCCGTTGTCCATTTTTCCATACTGACTGAAATTCCGGCTACCTTCTTCACCTGCTTCGCCTTATAATCTTTCAGGGCAAAGGCACTGGAGAGAATACAAATGGTAGCAAAAAGCAACAGACAAATGATCGTTCCTGCCGCCACGGAAGTATTGACCTGGCTTCGTATCTCGCTGAAAGCAAAAGAATTCAGTCTTTTATAATAAATCCCGGAACACTTTTTCATGATCTGAAACAAAGCACCACTGACGGACCAAAAGACCAGAAATGTTCCTACAATTCCAAGCAGGATCTGTATCATGACCTCAGCCTCTGTATCCAGTTGTCCGGCAGTAACATTATAATATGCTGTTCCCAGCATGATACACGCTGCTACAAATATAATACAGCAGATGACCGGATTTTTCAGATGGACCTTTTCGTTCTTTTTCTTCGATAATAGCAGATCGATCAGCCTGGTCTTCATAATCAGAACTGTATCCATCAGAATCACGATCACATAAATGATCACGAAATACAAAATCGTCTTCCCAATCGCCGGAATGGATACCGTAAAGACAAATCTGCCCATATCTGCTTCAAACATATGTGCCACCAGCAGTGACATAAACTGGCTCAGTCCGATTCCTAAAAGAAGTCCTGCAGTCAGCGAGACTGCTCCGACCAAGAGCGTCTCACCGAAAAGAATCTTTGCAATATCGCCTTTTTTCATTCCAAGTATCAGATAAATTCCAAATTCCCGGTTTCTTTTTTTCATCAGAAAGCGGTTGGCATACACAATCAGAAATCCAAGGATCAGGGATACAACAATACTCATGCTTGAAATTGCCCACACCATCTGATCGATGGAATCTGACTTTGCCCTGGACACCTCCAGCATCGAAGACTGCCCTTCGATCGCATTGAATACATAAAAGATACAGACACCCAGTACCAGTGTAAAAAAGTAGATTGCATAATCTTTGATACTTTTCCTGATATTTTTGATCGACAGTCTAATCAGCATAATTCATGTCACCTCCGAGAAGTGAAATGACATCCATGATCTGTTCAAAGAAACTTCTCCGTTCTTCTGTTCCTTTTAACAGTTCGTGAAATACCTTTCCGTCTTTAATAAAAATAACCCTCCGGGCATAACTGGCGGTATAGGCATCATGCGTCACCATCAGGATCGCTGTATGCTCTGTTTCATTTAAAAGCTTCAGACTTTCCAGCAGGTCTTTGGAACTTTTACTGTCCAATGCTCCGGTCGGCTCATCCGCAAGGATCAGGCTTGGATGTGTGATGATTGCCCGTGCTGCGGCAACTCTCTGCTTCTGACCACCTGACAACTGATACGGATACTTTTCAAGCACTTCTCTGATCCCGAGCTTCTGTGCCACTGCCTCTATTTTCTCTTTTATTTTATCATGCGGACACTTTTGGATCTGCAATGCCAGTGCGATATTATCAAAAGCTGTCAGTGTATCCAGCAGATTAAATTCCTGAAAAATAAATCCCAGGCGGTTTCTGCGGAAATCTGCAAGTTCTCCCTTTTTCAACTCCGATGTGCAGACTCCGTCGATCCAGACCTTTCCTCCTGTGGGGCGGTCGATTGTAGAAATGCAGTTCAAAAGTGTCGTCTTTCCTGATCCCGAAGCCCCCATGATCGCTGTAAATTCTCCCTGCTCCACAGTCAGGGAAATATCATTTAATGCCTTGGTCAGACTGGTTTTATTTCCATAATATTTTACCAGATGTTCCATCTTCAGAAGTTCACTCATTTTATCTTCTCCTTTCTGCCTGTTACCGCCATTGTAGCTTCTCCCGGTAAAATGAGCCATTGATTTTGCTGACAAAACCTTACACTTCTGTAAGATTCCCTTTTCTTCAGATTTTAAAAACCGACAGGGACATCCGCTTCTCTCTCCCGGAATAAAATTCCGATCCTTGTATACTTTCCCGGTTCTGATTCAGCCAGAATCTTATGTCCCAGTTCCTCGCATAATCTCCTGCAGATATACAGTCCCATTCCTGTAGAACTGCTTTTCCTTCCATTGTCGCCTGTAAATGATTTTTCAAAAATTCTCGGCAGATCCTTTTCTGTGATCCCGATTCCGTTATCTTCTATCCAAAGCCAGATACCGGCTTCTCCGGAGCTGTTCTCCGAGGACTGTACTTTTTTTGTAAAAATCCTGATTTTTCTTTCGTCTTCCGCGGCATATTTGACCGCATTGCTTAAAATCTGACCGAGCATAAACTGAAGCCACTTACGATCCGTATACACCTTCTCGTCTCTCAGTTCAACCAGAACAGAAAAGCCATTCAGGATCAGACTGTCCTTATTGTCCCTGACGGTACTCTGTACAATCTCTTTTAAGCCATAACCTCCGATACAATAATCTTTCTCCGGTACTTCGCCTCGCAGATAATACAGAACCTGCTCCACGTAACTCTCAATCCTTCTGATCTGCTCTTTCATTCTCCGTTCCATATCTTCCCGGTGATTGAACAAAATCAGATTTGTACTTGCGATCGGAATCTTGATCTCATGGATCCAGGTCTCAATATAACGTTTAAATTCTCCATTTTTCCTGATCTGCTGCTCTACTGTATCTGTCATGGAATGTTCCATTTCCTGGATCACCCTACAGAGGATCTGTCCCTCCAGGAATTCCGGTTCATCCAGTAATTCCGTCAGCAGATATTTTTCTTCAAGCTGCGACAGATTTTCTTCCACTTTTTTATAGAATTTTCTTTTTCTCAGGAAATCGTATCCAAAAATTACTCCGATACTCCCGGTCAGCCAAAAAAAAGCAAATCCCTGTAGTGCCACCGGACTTGCGAACAACCATAGGACCGCCTCCACCACACCCTCTGCCAGCAGTCCCAGCAAAAGATGAAGCCTGTGATCCTTTAAATATTTTTTTAAACTCATAATAGCAGATACCCCTGTCCCCGTCTCGTCTCTATCTTATTCTCCAAACCGATCTGTGCAAGACGCTTTCTCAGACGGTTGATATTGACTGTTAGTGTATTATCATCAACAAATTCGCTCATATCCCACAGATGATCCATCAGCTCATCCCTTGAAACGATCTGCCCCTTCCTGCTCATCAGGCAATGCAGGATTGCCAGTTCATTTTTCGATAATACTACTTCATCTCCGTGATAAGAAACCGTACTTCTCAGCAGGTTAAGACGGAGTTCTTCATCCTGCAGTTCTTCCTGAACTGCTTCACCCTCTGCCTTTTCTCCCCGGACAGAAGATGCCCTTTGCTCCGACTGTCTGCCGGTCTGCTCCGTTCTCCGTAAGATCGTTTCAATCCGCAAAAGCAGGATGGTTGGATTGTAGGGTTTTGTCACATAATCATCTGCCCCACTGCTGCGGCTCATGATCTCTTCTACTTCCCCGTCTTTGCTGGTCAGCATGATGACAGGAACATCCGATTTTTCCCTGATCTGACGCAGAATATACTGCCCGTTTGCTCCGGGCAGTATGATATCAAGAAGAACCAGATCCGGACGGATCTGCCTGACCTGGGCAGCCGCATCAGTAAAGTCAGAAAGGATCTCTGCCTGATATCCACTGTCGTTTAACAAGATTTCCAGTTCTTCCCTGAGTATTTTATCATCTTCTATAATTACTATTTTCTTCATATTTTTTCCTTAAAATTTTCCACCACCGCCACCATGGCTTGTTCCTGAAGACGACGTATGCGTACTTGATCCGGAAGATCCTGAATTGTTCTTCGGCCTCGCACTTTTGCTTGTTCTGGTATACAGGAAATGATCCTGCCGTCTTGTCACCTGCATACTTCCCGCTCTGACATAGTTTTCTGCCGAACGCTGCATTTTTACACTTTTCAGACTTCTTCTCATACCTTCCACGATCAGCAGTGCGATCACAACGCCACTTCCAAGTGCGATCAGCAGATTTTTCAACCAGGGATACGCACCTTTAGGCATATGATCTCCGTCATATGCATTCCCGGTTTTCGCCTGCGTAAGAAATTCATCGCACAGATCTGCATAAGTATCAAATGCATCCAGGTATTCTCCATCACTCAAATAAGGCAGGAACTGATCCGATATGTAATCAAGACCAGCATCCGTGATCGCTCTGATCCCGAATCCCGTGGTCGTAATATGCCAGTCTCTTGCCTCCATGCTGACAAGCAGAAGGATACCGCTTTTGTCTGTGCCAATTCCATAGCCATTATAATCATAAAAATCATCTGCATAATCCTGTGCAGACTTTCCATCCAGACTGTTCACCGTCACAACCACCACATCTGCCTGCTGCCGCTCACTGATCTCATCCAGTCTTGCTTCCAGTTCTTCCTCTTCCAGTTCACTGAGAAGATCCGCACGGTCTACCAGCCGTGGGAGCTGCCTCGTTTCCGGTATGACATTTTCCTCTGCTGCTGCAGAAAACCGGATCATCAGCATACTCACAAGACATACAAGCAGAGTACAGAGAAGCAGGATTCGTCTGTTCGATCTTGTTCTGTTCATATTCCACACTCCTCCTACAACATCCACAACAGGGATAAGATACTAAATGCTGCTACACTGATTCCTGCTGTCAGACCCACAAACCAGCGGACATAGGCTCCTTTATCTGTCGGCAGATTTCCTACGAATTTTCCGGTCTGTCCGTTCATGGCAAACCGATATTTCTTTCCCTGCCAGGTAGTATTTAAGATCCATACCGGATAAAGTGCATACTTTACCCTGCTATTTTCCAACCGGACATTGGAATTTTCTACCACCACACCGCTGTATCCCTTTACCGTGGCACGAAAAGCATCCTCTGTACTCTGTCTGATCCTGCGGTTCGCATGGCCGATACTTTCTTCTGCATTCACATCATACTTATCAGCCAGATAGCCTGCCAGATATGCCGTCTGAAAATCCACCGCATCCTTAAAATCATACGGTTCGATGGATTCCATCAGATCATCTTCCATCTTGGAAGAACCATCCACCGGAACCCGTTCAAACCCGATCCGTCCCCCTCGTAAAATAGAATAGTAACTGGTCTGGGTATAATTATAATCCGAATCACTCCATGTCCGCACAGTCGTTCCTTTATAACGGATATCTGCTTCTGCATCCGCATCAAATAACCAGAATGGAACATAGATCCCTTTGATCTCATCAATATGATTCTCACTGCGGAATACTTTCGGAAGGAGCGGCTTTCCATTCAGATGGCTTTTAAACCGTTCCTTTGCCGCAGCCTTATCCAGCTTGAACGGAATCACGTAATCCGGTCTCAGATCTCCCTGGAACTGTCCTTTCATTACAACAGGATTATCACAGTACGGGCATTTTGTGGCAGCCTGATTCTCATCTGCTATGATCTCACCACCACAGGATTCGCAATGGTAAACCCTCATCTTTGAGGTCTCTTCTTCTCCCCACTGACTTCCGGCATCTTCCTGCCACTGCATCTGATCTTCCTTCTGCTTTTCCTGCTTCAGTTCCTCATCATACTTCTTCAGCGTCTCAATTTCAAACTCTGTATCACAGTACGGGCATTTCATTTTCTGTGCAGTACTGTTAAACTCTACAGCTCCTCCACAACACGGACACTTATATTGTATCAACTCACTCATTTATCTTTCTTCCTTTTTATCCGACAATATCATTTGCATCAAATGGATCTCCGCATTCCGGGCAGAATTTCGGTGGATTCTTCGGATCTTCCGGTTTCCATCCACACTTGTCGCACTGGTACACAGGAGTTCCTTTCGGACGGGGTTTTCCACACTCTGTGCAGAATTTTCCTTTATTTTCCGCACCGCAGCTACAGATCCATCCCTCCTGTGGTCTTTCCTTTCCACACTCCTGACAGAACTTCCATTCTTTCTCATTCACAGCTCCACAGGCACAGGTCCACTTTCCTGCTGCTTCTTTCTCACCGCCCTTGCCCGGTGCTGTCATATGCGGCTGGCTGCTGACATTCTGCTGGTTCTGTCCTGCATTGTGCTGAGCCATCTCAGCTCCCATCTGATACAGATTCTGAGCATTCATTCCTCCATTTTGTGCTGCCATTCCCATTCCCATAAATCCGGTCATGGCTCCTGCGGAATTGCCTGCTGCCGTCTTCATTGCACCGGCCTGAGCCTCTGTCAGAGTTGCTGCTGCCATCATCGGATCACGCAGGATCGCAGTCTTCTGTGCCTGCTTGATCATCTCAGCATCCTCTTTCGGCAGATCGATCGTTCCAATGGCAACGGATACGACCGTAATTCCTCTCGTATTTGCCCATTTTCCTGTCAGTGCCTCATTCATCGCATCACACAGCTCTGTTACATGTCCCGGAAGTGCATTGGGACGGATCTCCAGATCTGAAATTTTTGCAAATGCCGGCTGCAATGCACTGATAAATTCCGTCTTAAGCTGATGATCCAGCTCTTCTCTTCTGTATTCCTGCTCTATATTTCCACATACATTTGCGTAGAACAGAAGTGGATTTGATATCCTGTAGGAATAAACTCCGCTGCACCGCACTGCTACATCTACGTCCAGACCGATATTTCTGTCTACTACACGGAACGGAACCGGATTCGGCGTTCCGAACTTATTGTCGATCAGCTCCTTTGTATTTATATAGTAGATTCTCTGATCTTTTCCGGTGTCTCCTCCATATGTAAAACGTTTGCCGATCACATCAAATACCTGATCCAGTGATGATCCAAGATTTCCTGAAAAGATCGTCGGTTCCGTCGATGCATCATAAGTATACTCTCCCGGTTCCGCACATACTTCTACAATCTTTCCCTGCTCCACGATCAAAGCACACTGTCCGTCTGCCACTGCAATTCCCGACCCACTTGTGATCAGATTATCACTTCCTTTTTTATTTGCCGAACGGCTGCCGATCCGCTTCTGCCCTTTTACCGCAAGAACATCCACATCCAGTGATTCACAGATAAAAAACTCCTTCCACTGATCTGCCATTGTTCCGCCAACCGCACTGATTGCTGCCCTGATAAGTCCCATATTCCTTCCTCCTTTGAGCTTTTATGTTATTTCCTATTGTATCAAATTCTGCTCGAAAATACTACTATTGATATCATAGCGTTTATGCAGCAAAAAAGAAACTGTATACAAAGTTATTCCCTGTATACAGTCTCTCCTGCTTTCTGCTGCATTTTCTCTGTTTTTTATGATTTTCTCTGCCGGGTTGCCTTTTTCCGGTATGCCAAGACACCGGTTCCTGCTGCCAGTATCATCAGGACTGCCCATCCCGAAAGTATATCTTCATCTCCGGTTTTAGCAGATCTTACTTTTTTTACAACGGCCTGCGTTCTTTTCTCCGGCTGCTGATATTTATTTTCAAAAACCGGCTCGCTCTTATTTCCTTCACTGTCAAAATAGACTGTCACGGTTTCCAGTGACTCCATTTTTTCATCCCACATTACATAGACATCTACATAATAGACCTCGGAATCATAAGTCCAGTCTGCTTTTGTCCCGCTCTCCTGCTTTAAAATATAACTGTATACCCCCGGCTGGGTATAATGAAGAAGAAATGTTCCCGTTCCAGCTCCTTCAACCGTCAGCTTTCTTTCCTGGTTGTCTGAAGCTCCCTGTTCTTTCAGTGTATACGTAAATACTTCTTTTTCCGGTGCTGTTCCACTGACTTTTGTCTGTACATTGACCTCGGCACTGCCGCCTTCTTCCGCTGCATAGATTGTGCAGGCTCCAATCACTGTCATCATCAGAACACTCGTCATTGCTACGAACATATTCCAGAAACTTTTCTTTCTTTTCACTCTGTTTCACTTCCTTCCACTGTATTTTCCTTTATCACTTTGCAGATCAGAAGATGACGGCCATTTGTATTTCCTGAAGAACAGGTAGATAATGCTATCATCTGATCTTCCACCGTCAGCCGCTGCCCCCGTGTATGGACTGCCAGTTCGTAAATGTGCCGGATCAGCTCTTCTTTTTCTTCTTTCTCTTTCCAGTCTGTCCGGTATACATATTTATCATACGCATCTGCCTTCAGGATTGCGACCGTCTCCAGCTTCAGGATCCTGCCTTCCACGTAAAGTGTCCCGGTTGTATTTTTT
>ENA-UONY01003307-UONY01003307.1-human-gut-metagenome-genome-assembly--contig:-CS9-NODE-3307-length-10274-cov-5.311870_pt1 | contig 10274 bp, 8 predicted proteins | sample MGYA00242465_ERZ724012 | MGnify/ENA metagenome assembly ERZ724012 | reverse complement strand
TGGTTCTATGCGGCGTCTTTCATTAAAATCCACTCTCTTTGGTGTTGACCCAAAAAATTCATTTCCCCGACTTCGCATAGAGAAAAAAGCCCGAGCTTTCGTCCGAGCTTTTTTTATCAACCCTCTGGCGAAGTCGATGAATTGAACTACGCTTGCGCTTGCCCTGCGGGTTTTTGCCTTCGGCAAAAATTCATTTCCCCGACTTCGCATAGAGACAAAAAAAGAGGCAAGTCTTTCAACTTGCCTCTCTTTTATCTCAACCCTCTGGCGTCCCCACGGGGATTCGAACCCCGGTTCTTGGAATGAAAATCCAATGTCCTAGACCGGGCTAGACGATAGGGACTCTCCAAAGAATTTTTGAAGCGTTCACTTCATACTAAATTCATACACTTGGCAAGCCTTTTTTTGGAATATTTAAAAAAAATTGTCCACTCTGACTAAAATCTTAATTTTTTCCCTCCCCCTACAATGCTCCACAATTAGCTTTATCATAAAAGTGCCTTTATTATTTCTTGCGAAATACCCCATATTAATAAAAATATTCACGTTTCTTATGCCACAAGACTCCCCAAAAAATCAAATCGCTAAACTTCGTGCAGAAATTGCCGAACACGAACGCCTGTACCGTATCGAAAACGCACCGGTAATCTCCGACGACGACTTCGATCTCCTCGTAAGGCAATTAAAAAAACTCGAAGCAAAATATCCACAATACGCCGATGAATCCTCCCCCTCGCGCATTGTCGGAAACGATCTGTCAGGGGCATTCGTGGCTGTCGAACATCTCTCCCCAATGAAGAGCCTCGACAACGTTTTTAATTCTTCGGAACTCGAAGAATTCGATTCTCGCCTACATAAAACTCTCGGTCTCGGTGGGGATTTTATGTATTGCGTGGAGCCAAAAATCGACGGCGCCGGCATTTCCGCAGTCTATGAAGACGGTAAACTTGCGCGCCTTTTGACAAGAGGCGACGGTACTAAGGGCGACGACATTACGCGCAATGCCTTTGTCTTAAGAAATCTACCCGCGCGGCTAATCGGCAGAAATATTCCGTCCCTGCTTGAAATACGCGGCGAGGCTTATATGACACGCGCTGAATTCGACAGGCTTTCCGCCGCCGCAATCTCAAAAAATTCTGAACCCCAACACTCAATTTCCGACAATAACCGCAAATCGCCATACGCTAACCCCCGCAATCTCGCGGCGGGAACATTGAAGCTGCTCGATAGAAACGTCCTCGAACAAAGAAATCTTCAAGTGATTTTCTACTCCTTTGGCGCTGTGGAAGGATTTACACTCCACCGCCAGTCGGAACTTGCAGAAATATTGCGAAATTGGGGCCTGCCATCATTCTCATGGACAAGGCTTGCCCATGGACCGCATGAGGCGTTTGAGCGCATTTGCGAATTGGAGGAAGTCCGGGCGGATTTCCCATACAACACGGACGGAGCCGTCGTCAAACTTGACGATTGCTCGCTTTATTCGCGTGCCGGTATGACTTCCCATGCGCCAAGATGGGCTGTCGCATGGAAATATCGCGCGGAAAGGGCCCAAACAAAGCTCAAATCCATAACACTGCAAGTTGGGCGCACTGGCGCGGTCACCCCCGTCGCTGAACTGGAACCGGTTTTTATATCGGGCACAACAGTATCGCGCGCAACTTTGCACAACGCCGACAACATATCAGAAAAAGACATTCGCGTCGGCGATACCGTTGTCATCGAAAAGGCGGGGGAAATAATACCGGCAGTTCTCGAAGTCGTAAAAGAACTTCGCCCGCAGTCGGCAACGCCGTACGAATTCCCTCAAAACTGCCCGGAATGCGGCTCGCGTTTGGTAAGGTACGGCGCAATTTATAGATGCCCAAATTTGTCCTGTCCCAGCCAAGTACGCGGCAGAATTGTTCATTTTGCGTCGCGCTCGTGCATGGATATTCAGGGGCTTGGCGTATCGGCAGTAGATAAAATCGTGGAAACTCTCGGAGTCAAAGATCCTGCCGACCTATATAAGCTAACACTCGGCGACCTTCTAAAGCTCGAAAATTTCAAAGAAAAGAGTGCGGGCAACTTGTTATCGTCTATTGAGGCGTCCAAAAACCGTGAACTTTGGAGGTTGATTTTTGCGCTCGGCATACTTGAAATCGGCGAGCAATTCGCAAAGGATCTCGCGCGAAAATACGGTACGCTCGACGCGCTCATGGCGGCTCCGCTCGAAGACTTGGAAAGCAATCAAGGCTTTGGTTCGCGCTCAAAAAAGAAAGACTCGGATTCGACAGGAGGCTCCGTCCGCGCCTTGTCTATACGCGCCTTTTTTGACGACCCAAATAACAGGGCTCTCATTGAAAGGTTGCGCGCGGCAGGCTTAAATTTTGGCTCAAAGCCGCTTTCAAATGTAGATGCAGCCTCCCTCCCTCTTTCGGGGAAAATATTTGTATTTACGGGGACCTTGCAAAGTATGGGAAGGTCCAAGGCGAAGGAAATTGTGGAGAGCCTCGGCGGGCGCTCGGCCTCCGATGTCTCTAAATCCACCGACTTTCTCGTTTCCGACGGCAAGATAGACGGCTCCAAGGCAGCCAAGGCCCGCGAATACGGTACTCGCGTGCTTTCGGAGAATGAATTCCTAAAAATGGTGAAAGACGCGCGCGAAAAACTGTCGTTTTCAGCCGATAAAAGCGGAACTTCCACCGAATCTGCCATTCCCGAAAAAAGACCTTCGGAAATATTATCTACCGTGGAAAAATCCGCCCAGACGCGGGAAAACACTGAGACTGATTCTAATACCAATGGACGCGACAATCTTCAGACCGGCAATTTTGCCGCTTCGTCTGGCGGAAAATCTTTGCCGTCGGAAAATCGTGAAGAATCCGAAGTGCGTTTTTTGGCGCATGCAGCTAAAAAATCGGAGGACGGAAAAGTTTCTGATTGCGAATCAGACAGCCAGCTTGGGTTGGCATTGCATTCCGAAAGCGGAAGGGCGGGGCAGAATGCGGACGGATTATCAGACCGCAATATTAAGGAATCTGCCGGCGAATCTACTCCAAAAAAACCGGGGAAACACAAGAATGTTCCCCCGGAGAGCGGACAAATGTCGCTTGGAATATAGGGCTTTTTGATACAGCTCTAATTTATTTGGTTGTTAGATGTGTAGAACTTAAGCCTTGCCGTAATTCGGTAGGTAATCCGCATTTAAATGCGGCGCCTGTATGCGGCAAGTGCAAGAGCAATTATCCCTATTACTGCTGCGGCCTCGTAGGGTTCCGGCACGCTTATAGTCAGCATGAGATTGCTTCCGTTTACCCATTCGAGCTCGCTTGTGTAGCCGTCTTTTAGTGTCAGATTCTTTATCTCGATGTCGTCGTAAATATTTATGTCGTTAAACCTTCGCCGAGGGAGCCTGCCGATATCAGTGTATATTCTCCGGCTCCAATATTTGCGTAGTTTATAAAGTCGAATACTACTTTATCGAGGTGTCGGAATTCTCCCTCAATTTCCACAAGCGGAGTGTTTTCTATTAGAGCCTGGTCGGGTATATAGACAGTCAGGGTTCCAGTGCTATCTGAATTTAAATAGCTCCCAAAGTTTATGGATTTTGCATATATTTCGAGATTGCCTCTATTATATATTACGGTATTTTTCATTCTCACAGAATCAAAATAACCGTCTTTATTTGAGGCGTCTCCTATTATTGTAGTTCCATTTACAAATTCTGCTTCTGCGTTGATTCGAAATGAAAAAGTACTTTGTGCGGCATCAGCATCGCGCACAAAAGATACAGTGCCGTGCCCTATACTATGAAAAGAGTCGGTGTAGTATTGGAATTCTTTGTCTTGGCTATCGGACGAACCAAATGTCACGGTAGCGGTTCCGGAGTATTTAAAAAAGGCATGAGGTTGCCCGCTCACGGAGAGCGAATTTTTCATAAATAGGTTTTGGGGAGACGTGTATAAGGTTGATTCCCCATTTTCATTCGTATAGTTTATGTCTCCATAGGCAAGCCACTTGCCCCAATTTATTGTTTGCATCGACTGCAATGGCACACCTGTTCCGGAAATATCTATCTTATCATTTGCCCCCCATAGACCTGTGGATTCGTTGCCGTCCTTGCTAAATGTATAGTAGTTTGAGGGATCCGACATATCGCTCGTTCCGTTGGGCGCGTAGCCAGTGCCTCCTAAGAATACGTTAAAATTTGTCGTTTGGGCAACCGATATGCCGGCTGCGAAAATTAACGCGCAAAGAATTTTTAATATTTTTGATTTCATGATATTTTAATTATCGTAGTTTGCTTTTTTATGCTATTTTCAAACAAGTAGTTGTCAACAGTTTTTTTGTGCGGCGGCGACATTACCAAGTTATCCCCTGTGGAGAATCGTCGCGGACTTTTATTTCAACTCCCGGTGTTTTAGGTTCTTTTAGGCTTATTGTGCCTATTTTATAGCGTTTGTGGCCGTCGGAGTTTTCGAGGGGCAGTTCATAAATGGGGGTTCCGTCGCGCTTGCCGACAGAAATGTAAACGCCGTATTCGCCAGCGGGGGTTGCAGGCGTCACAGGGCCTGCATAAAATTCGGCTCCATTGCGCTTTTCCATTTTTAGAGTAAATTCATTAAAAAATTCTGCGGGAGTCTTAAACCCTATCCTGAATTTGCCTTTGCTTTCTACATATTTTGGCGATCCTTTGGCGGATACGGGCAAGTCTTTGACATTTAGCGATTCGTCCACCATGACCGCGATTATTCCACCCTTGTTGTCTTTTATTGTAAGCGCGGGGAAGCCTCCTTTGTAGCACGGCGCGACTCCCAAATTTGCCCACTTGAACTCCACGGGAAATTCTTCGCCGATTTCCATTTCGGTCGGGAATTTTATTTCGGCGGGAAATAGCCGGTATCCGAGGCGCTTATTGATTTCACCCACAAATTCGGCGTTTTCCTCTAAAAACTGCTCCGGCCACCAATGGATTGACATGTAGCTTGCATGGTATTGTTCTACTGAATCCGCGAGTTTTTTGCCGTCCCATGCGCCTCTTGCCTTAGAGAGGCCGTAGTGCTCGTGCTCCAACACTACCGGCATTTTTTCCCAGAAAAGGCCTGCCATTTTTTCGTGGTACCATGATTTCTTCTTCTCGGTTGGAACGTCAACGAGAATGCTGTCGTCGCGCAAAGAAACTTCTTGCGAGAGTGCGTAATCGGTAGCGGGGAAGTGCGGACCGGGCGCGTTTGAGCCTGCGACGTCGTCGCTTATTACGAGTTGCGTCTTTTTAAAGTGTTTTCTAAATATGTCTATGTGTTTTTTTGCAACCGCAAGGCTTTCTTGGGCATTGAGCTTTTTTGTGAAGCCCGTATGTCCTTCGCCCCATATCCCGAAAGAGCCGATGTCAATGAAGGCGACATTCGGATTGCCGTCGTACCTTTCGGCGAGCTTGCCGACCATGCGGTCGAGATATTTTAGGAAAATTGGGTCGAGATAGTCGGGTTCCCAACATGGGCCGTCGGGTACGGGGCCTTTTCGTATGTGGAATTGAGTTCCCTTTGCGCCTTTGTCTTTTACCCACTTGGGTGTCGCCCACGGAATCCAATGTTCCGTGCATGTTATCCTTATTGCGATTTGTTTGCCTTTGTCTATGAATCTCTGGGCGGGAGTGTCGAGCACCCCAAAGTTGAATTTGCCTTCCTCGGGTTCTATGAACGCCCATGGAAGCCTCATATACACGACCGATGTCCCCGGAAACCATTCGAGCGTGTCGGAGGGTTCGAGAAAATATCCGTAGTTGCCGGTTCTGCATGAATAGAAATATGCGCACCAGCCCATGTCGGGATTTATTAACGCTTTTCCGTTGTCGGTTGGACGGTAAAATTCGTAGATTGTAGATTCCGCAAATGCTATGGACGATAAAAATATTGCCGCAAGAAAATATATAACTCTCATATAAAGATATGATATATTCACTTATAAAAGAGTCAATTTGAAATCTGGCTTTTTATGCGTATGGGATTCTCCAGATGAGTGTTTTGAGAGAATGGATTGATTTTAGCGCGAACAAAAAAAGCCCCCATGATAGGAGCTTTTTATTGCCTTTAAAGCAATCTCGAAAAAATCTGCTAAATAAGTTTTTCCTGAGGCGGGCTGGCAAAGTTTTTTTATTTATGCCGTTTCAATCCATCGCGATGCTAAGCGCGGGCTAAAAAAGGCGCGAGGCAATATTTTTTTACCGCCGCCGCTTCAATCTATCGCGACAGCCGTTAAAAATTATGTGGGCAATGGCGTTTCTTATGAAACGCTTGACATTTATTTGCGCAGCCTTCTTTTATATGCGGCAAGGAGCAACGCGGCCGCGCCTATAAATAGCGCAACTTCCGAGGGTTCGGGGATTGTTCCGTAAAGCGCGATATTAAGCCCGTATGCAGTCGATAAAATTTCGTAATCTATGCCGCCTAGCTCAGTTCCGTTATAGATTAGGTTAGCTTCGTATTTTGATACGTCGCCGAATGAATCTACGCCAGAAAGCAAGAGGGTGTATTCGTCGCCTTCAAATATCATGTCCGGCGCGAAGTCCGACAAGTCAACTTCAAATACGTACTTTGCGTCTTCGCCGCCTATTTGATTTATGCCTGTTGCGGATTCAAGCATTGTGTGGTTGATTGCCAGTTTTATTTCGCCGCCTTCCCAGTCTATTCCGCGCACAGAGAGAGTCCCGCCGACGCCCGCGTCGTCTCTCGTGGCGACTGCAAGCGCACCGCCTTCAAGCTTGACGCGCGAAAGTTCAACGTCGCCTGCTGTGGATACGGCAAGAGTCCCATTTTTTATTATTGTCCCGACAGAATCCAAATCATTCCTATGCCACACGCCACCTGTCGATGTTGAAACTTGGCGGATAGTCTGGGTAGCGTTTTCTGCGCCGTCCATTATCACGGTTAATTTTGCGAGTTTTGTACCCGCGTGCCAGTCGTCCATCAATACGCCTTTGAAAGATGCGTCTGACGTATTTGTGAAAACGAGGGTCGTGCTGCCTTCAACATTGTCGCCAAAATTATTTCTTACAGTTCCTGTGCCGTCTATCCCGTTTACTAAGATTACGCCCGATTTATAATTAGCACTGGCGGAAGCTTGGTTATTTATATACCATAGGGTAGTATTTTGGTCGTTTGGATTAGTCGGTACTGCACCGTTTAGTGTCACGCGCCCGATATCTGCCGATATTGAGTTATCGGTGGCTGAATTATAAAAATAGTCGTTGCCGTTATTGTTGAAAGAAGTCGAGAATATTGTGGAAGTTGATACGGGGGTCTCGGAATCCGCGCCGATTGATAGTTCGCCCAACGTAATTTTCGAGAATGTAGAAAGTTTGTCCTGAGTGCCTGTATATACCGTCACTTTCCCCACTTTAATTGATGTATATGGAGTGGTATTGCTTGAAGATGAGGCTTGTACATTCGTAGTTGTTTTGAAAATAATCTCTTCTATATCCGGTGTATCGCCGTCTTTTAGGTATTTTACTGCAACCTCATTTGCGGCATCGGTATTTGTGTTAGAATCGAATATAAATGTGTGGCCCTTTAACCATTCATACGAACCGCTCGAGCCCCCTTTGGGTGACCAAGAGTTTGGGTCGTCCAGAGAGTAGTATGTTTCTTTTCCTACGTAATTATACACGTCTGCGTAAGCAACGGATGAAACGAAGATTGCTAAAATTGAGCAAATTATACTTTGAGCGAATGTTTTTTTCATTTGAATTTATAATAAAATTTTAGATTAAAATTTGTCTATAATGAGTTGAAAAAAATGTCAAGTTTATATGTATGTTTATATTATGATATTTTAAGGAAAGATAAAATGAGACAAATTGTGAAAAATCTATTCTAACGGACAAAAACATGGTTTGCGCGCCAAAGTAGAATGAGCTAAAATCCTATACTTTGGCGAAAAATGTCGGCGCGCAATGCGGCGGCTGCAATAGAGTCCGCTACTAAATCTGTTTTCGCGAAAAGCTTCGGTAAAATAAAACAATAAAAATCTCCGCAGATAAAGAAAACATTTTCTTTAAAATTAGCGGCTCAGAAAAAATGTTTTACCCCGCCTTAAATTTGAGGGCGACTCCCGCGAAAAAGTGCAAACCAAAGGATATTTTTTGCGCTTATAAAATTATCCGATAGCTCCTCGGCGCGAACATGCAAATGCCGCAGATTCCGCCGCGCGCTCTGAGGCTGCCTCAATCCCAGCGCCTCCGAGTACTGCCGACACAAACCCCGCCGTAAATGCGTCGCCTGCCCCCACCGTATCCACAACTTCAACGGGCTTTGGCAGCCCCCGTAGCGGAGTTATGCCGCGCCCGTATATAATATGCCCTTCGGCCCCGATGGTGCAAACAAGGTATTTTAATGACGGATACCCATCTAAAATTGCGTTTGCGGCTATATCGAAATCGGGGCTTTTTTTCGCGAATATTGTTTCAAAAACTATCGGCAATTCCGCGTCGTTTAGCTTTAAAATATCGGCGTTTGAAAGCGAAAAGTTCAAAACATCGCGGTTAAAATACTTTTGGCGCAAATTGGCGTCGAAGACTTTTAGGCAATTTTTGGGGAGAACTTTTAATAACTCTCTTAAAGTCCCTGCGGAAACGGGCGAACGCTGGGATAATGTCCCAAAGCAAAATGCTTCGCAGCGGGCGACTATCGCCTTTGCGGCGGGGGTTAGCGCGATTTCATCCCATGCGGCTGGGTGGCGAATATCGTATTCCGGAAGCCCGTCGGGACCTTTTCCAACGTCAACTATGCCGGTCGGCAGGGTTTCGTGGACAATAACGGCGTCGGCATTTATTGAATTTTCGGATATTTTTTCGAGTGCCGCCTTCCCGAATCTGTCGCGCCCAACGGCGCTTATTATTGCGGCGTCGCAGCCAAATTTTGTGCAAAAATACGCGAAGTTAAGCGGAGCTCCCCCCAGAGTTTCGGTATTTCCAAAACTGTCCCATACAATTTCTCCAAACGACGCTATTTTGTTTTTCATTGGGCTATTTTTTTGAGGTAGATTTTCCCCGTTCTTCAAGTATCACCATTATTATGTAGATAAAGACGCCAACCGTTATCCCGCAGTCGGCGAAATTGAACGCGGGCCATCTATAATTTACAATCGGAAGGTGGACGTCTATAAAGTCTATCACATGCCCGTAGCATATTCTGTCAACGAGGTTTCCAACCACGCCGCCTGCGAATATTCCAAGCGCAAGCTGCCCGCACTTTGAGTCGAAACCGAGCTGCTTTCTAAAAATCCAAACCGCCGCGAGCGCAATGAGGGCTATTGATGTCAACAGATACGTCTGTCCCGACAGTATGCCCCAAGCCGCGCCCTCGTTTGTTATATGGACTATGTATAGAAAGTTGTCTATCAGCGCAATTGGCGAGCTTTCCGCGCCAAAATGGTAGGTCGGGTTCCCCCTCTCCCACGGAATATTGGCGACTATCGCCAGCTTTGTCAGCTGGTCGAGAATAATCACTAACGCCGCCGCCGCGAAAAATACGGCGGAAGATCTTTTTTTTGATGATTTTTCCAACTGTGGCAAAATATTTCTTCGTTTGGCGGAAGGGGATTTTTTCTCTCCTTCCGCCGGTTCTGTTTGCCGTGCAAGCCTACGACATATCTTCTTCGTCGTCGGTCGGGCCAGACTGGCCTTCGGACATATCGTATATGGATCTTTGCACTGATTTCATTTTGCGGTTTTCTGCCTCTTTAATCTCCTGGCCGCGCTTTGTGCAACGCGTGAAGGGTATGGCTTCGAGGCGCGATTCCGGAATGGGTTCGCCGGTCACTTCGCATATTCCGTAAGTGCCGTTTCTTATGCGTTCAATGGCGTCGTCTATTTCGGCAATCATTTCCTTCTCGTTCGAGAGCAAGTTGTAGGCCATATCGCGCTCGAAACTCTCAGAGCCGGCGTCCGCCAAGTGTTGTCCGTACGAGGACAAGTCTCCCGAATCTTCCTTTGCGGAGCGTTTTAAAACCTCTCCGGAAATACTCTCGGCGCCCATGGAGTGCCTCTTTCTGAGGTCCACGAGCATATTGTAATATTTTTTCCATTTGCGCGGAATTTCCTTTTCCCTGTGTTTTTCAAGGGAAGGGGCTTCCACTGGATTGAATCCGAGAATATCGAATAGGCTTGCCGCCGCTACGGGATTTTTAGGGGACGAAGTAGCCTTCATCTGGACTTTCGCCGATGTTTCCTTTGGGGCGGTTGGCTTGCCCGGGACATTCTTGACCACCGCTTTTGCCTGCTGGGCTCCGGCGCC
>ENA-UONY01003305-UONY01003305.1-human-gut-metagenome-genome-assembly--contig:-CS9-NODE-3305-length-10275-cov-4.626810_pt1 | contig 10275 bp, 8 predicted proteins | sample MGYA00242465_ERZ724012 | MGnify/ENA metagenome assembly ERZ724012 | reverse complement strand
GGAGCGGAGCTCGGCGCGGCGGAACTCGCCCTCGGCCGCCGGGATGCGGATGAGCTGGGAGCGGTTCTCGCTCGACCAGGTGATATACCTCGGCGCCTTGAAGCTGCCCAGGCGCGCGTAGGACGCCTCACAGGGATTCAGGAAGGCCGTCATGTCGTAGATCTTGTCGAGCACGCCCGCGATGACGTAGGGCATGGGGTCGAAGCCGCCCACCTCGCCGCGCACGGACATGTTGATGTGCAGTCCGCTGCCCGCAAAGTTCGGCAGGGGCTTGGGTGAGAAGTCCGCGCACAGGCCGTTGCGCGCCGCTATGGTGCGCACCACGGCGCAGAAGGTCACCGCGTTGTCCGCCGCCGAGAGGGGGTCGGAGTAGCGGAAGTCTATCTCGTTCTGGCTCGGGCCCTCCTCGTGGTGGGAGCCCTCCGGCCGGATGCCCATCTGCTCGAGCGTCAGGCAGACCTCGCGGCGGATGTTCTCGCCGCGGTCCTCGGGGGCTATGTCCATGTAGCCCGCGTGGTCGTAGGGGATGCGGGTCGGCTCGCCGTCCTCGTCGCGCTTGAAGATGTAAAACTCCATCTCGGAGCCGAAGGCAAAGCTGTAGCCCGCGTGCTCGGCCCGCTCCACGGCGCGGCGCAGCAGCGCGCGGGTGTCCGCCTCAAAGGGGCGGCCGTCGGGATACTTTATGTCGCAGAAGAGCCGGACGACCTTGCCGTTTTCGGGCCGCCAGGGCAGCTCTGCAAGCGTGCCCGGGTCGGGGTGCAGGAGCATATCCGAGCGCACCTCGCCGCCGAAGCCGGGGATAGCCGAGGCGTCTATCGCGATGCCCGAGCGGAAGGCCCGCTCCAGCTCCGAGGCCATGACGGAGATGTTCTTCTGCCGCCCGTACACGTCGCAGAAGGCGAGGCGCACGAACTTCACGTTTTCCTCGCGCGCGTACTGTATTATCTCATCGGCGGTGTACTTCATTTCGCTCCCGACCTTTCTGCCGTTTCAAAATCAAAAACCGAGGGCAATCATTCGACACTTCTCCCTCGATACGAATGAACTCCCTCGTTCATGCGGTAACTTTACTACACTACAGCCTGTTTGTCAACGTGGATTTTTGACTATTGTGCTGATTTTCGCAGTTGACCTCTTGACAAATTGCACTATCGAGCTTATAGTGTTCGCGTTGTACGGCAAGGGCGCCGCAGGCAGCATAACCTGCGGCGCCCCTGTCTTTTTATTTTTTTAAAGAGGTGATCGTCATGGCGACAGTACCCGAGTATTTTGGATGTATGGTTTTTGACGACAGGGTCATGAAGGCCCGTCTCCCCGGTTGGGTCTATAATTCCCTGAGGGAGACCATAGAGGCCGGGAAGCCGCTCAATTCCGACGTCGCGGGCGAGGTCGCCTCGGCGATGAAGGACTGGGCCGTTGAGCACGGAGCCACGCACTTTACGCACTGGTTCCAGCCCATGACCGGTATTACCGCCGAGAAGCACGACAGCTTTATAAGCCCCGCACCCGACGGCGGCGTCATAATGGAGTTCTCCGGCCGCGAGCTCATTCAGGGCGAGCCGGACGCATCGAGCTTCCCCTCCGGCGGCCTGCGCGCCACCTGTGAGGCCCGCGGCTACACCGCCTGGGACCCCACCAGCTACGCCTTCATCAAGGGCCACACGCTCTGCATCCCCACGGCCTTCTGCTCCTACGGCGGCGAGGCCCTGGACAAAAAGACCCCGCTCCTGCGCTCCATGGCCGCGCTCTCCCGTCAGGCCCTGCGCGTGCTCAAGCTCTTCGGCAACGAGGACGTCCGGCGCGTGTACCCCTCCGTCGGCCCCGAGCAGGAGTATTTCCTCATCGATAAGGAGCTCTTCAAGAAGCGCCGCGACCTGGTCTGCACCGGCCGCACCCTCTTCGGCGCCCGCCCGCCCAAGGGCCAGGAGCTGGACGACCACTATTTCGGCAGCATAAAGCCGAGGGTCGAGGCATATATGAAGGACCTGGATGAGGAGCTCTGGAAGCTCGGCGTTCTGGCCAAGACCGAGCACAACGAGGTGGCGCCCGCCCAGCACGAGATCGCGCCCATCTACGGCCCGGCCAACATCGCCAGCGACCACAACCAGCTGACCATGGAGATAATGCAGAAGGTCGCGGCCAAACACGGCCTCGCGTGTCTCCTTCACGAAAAGCCCTTCGCCGGTGTGAACGGCTCCGGTAAGCACAACAACTGGTCCCTCACCACCGACACCGGGATAAATCTTCTCTCCCCTGGCGAGACGCCGCATGAGAACGCGCAGTTCCTCACCTTCCTCTGCGCGGTCATCGAGGCCGTTGACGAGTATCAGGACCTCCTGCGTCTCGCCGTGGCCACGGCGGGCAACGACCACCGTCTGGGCGCCAACGAGGCTCCCCCCGCCGTGGTCTCCATTTTCCTCGGCGATGAGCTCACCGCCGTCCTCAAGGCCCTGGAGCTGGACGCGCCCTACTCCGCCGCTGTGCGCAGCCAGCTGCGCCTGCGCCAACATCATGCTCAACGCCGCCGTCGCCTCCGTGCTGCACCGCTACGCCGACATCCTGGAGAGCTCCGAGAGCTTCGACACCGCCCTGCACGAGCTCATCCGCAGCGTCATCATCTGCCACAAGCGCATAATCTTCAACGGCAACGGCTACGACGCGGCCTGGCTGCGCGAGGCCGAGGAGGTCCGCGGGCTCTCCAACCTGCGCACCACCCCCGATTGCATGCCGAGACTGCTTGACAAAAAGAACATAGATATGCTAACCTCCGAAGGGGTGTATACTGAAGCAGAGCTCCACTCCCGTTACGAGATCATGCTGGAGAACTACTGCAAGACCGTCAGCATCGAGGCCCTGACCATGGCCGACATGGCGAAGAAGGAGATCCTCCCCGCCGTCGAGGCCTATGCCGCCGACACCGCCCGTGCCGCCGCCGCCAAGCGCGGCCTCGACCCGGACTGCGCATGCACCTATGAGCGCGGCCTTGTGCGCCGGCTCTCCACGCTCTGCGACGTCATTGCCGCCAACACCGAGGCGCTGGAGGATTCCATGCTCCACCTGCACGACGCGGCCGACGTCACCGCCGAGAGCTGCGCCATTCGCGACGACGTCCTGCCCAGGATGCGCGAGCTGCGCGCCGCGGCCGACGAGGCCGAGAGCATCACGTCCGCCAAGTACTGGCCCTACCCCACGTACAGTGAGCTGCTGTACGGTGTGGGCTGAGGTGCACCATGTGCTCCATAATGGGCTGCTGCGGCCCAATGCCCGAAATGGCCGCCTTCACCGAGGGCTTCGAGCGCACACGCTCCCGCGGTCCCGATGACAGCCGTATCGTGAAGCTCGACGACGGCATACTGTGCTTTCACCGCCTGTCCATCATGGGACTCGACCCCACGGGCATGCAGCCCTTTGAACTGGACGGCAGCTATGTCGTCTGCAACGGCGAGATCTACGGCTATGAAAAGATAAAGGAAGAGCTCTCTGCAAAGTACACCTTCAAAAGCGGCTCCGACTGCGAGGTGCTGCTCCCGCTCTGGCGCGAGTACGGAACGGATATGTTCAAGATGCTCGACGCGGAGTTTGCCTGCATCATCTACGACGCCGAGACGCACGAGTTCATCGCAGCGCGCGACCCCATCGGCATTCGTCCCCTCTTCTACGGCTACGACATGCACGGCACGATGCTCTTCGCCAGCGAGGCGAAGAACCTCGTCGGGCTGGTATGGCGTGTGCGCCCCTTCCCTCCCGGATGCTACTGGAAGGGCGGGCAGTTCCACCGCTATGCCGACCCCGGCGAGGCCGGGCCGGTCATCCGCGGCACCGAGGACGAGATCTGCGCCGGCATCCGCGAGAGGCTGATAAAGGGCGTTGAAAAGCGCCTGGTCTCCGACGCCAAGGTCGGCTTCCTGCTCAGCGGCGGCCTGGATTCCTCCCTGGTCTGCGCCATCGCGGCGCGGCTCACGGGCAAGAAGATCCGCACCTTCGCCATCGGCATGAGCGGCGACGCCATCGACCTCGGCTATGCCCGCGAGGTCGCGGAGTTCATCGGCAGCGACCACATGGAGGTGGTCGTCCCCGTCAAGGAGGCGGTCGCCGCCCTGAGCGACGTCATCGCCACCATCGGCTCCTACGACATCACGACGGTGCGCGCCAGCGTGGGCATGTACCTCGTCTGCAAGGCCATCCACGAGCAGACCGACGTCCGCGTCCTGCTCACAGGCGAGGTCTCCGACGAGCTCTTCGGCTACAAGTACACGGACTTCGCACCCTCGGCCGAGGAGTTCCAGAAGGAAGCGCAAAAGCGCATGCGCGAGCTCTACGCCTACGATGTTCTGCGTGCCGACCGCTGCATCTCCGTGCACTCGCTGGAGGCCCGCGTGCCCTTCGGCGACCTGGACTTTGTCCGCTACGTCATGTCCATCGACCCGGAGATGAAGATGAACCGCCACGGCGTGGGCAAGTATCTCCTGCGCCGCGCCTTCGACGGCGAAGGACTGCTGCCGGACGGCATACTCTGGCGCGAGAAGGCCGCCTTCTCCGACGCCGTGGGCCACTCGCTGGCCGACAACCTCAAGGCCCTCGCCGAGCGCATGTACTCCGACGCGGACTTTGAGCACAAACGCAGAAGATACACTTTTTCGCAGCCGTTCACCAAGGAATCCCTGCTCTACCGCGAGATATTCGAGAAATTCTACCCCGGTCAGGCGGAGATGGTCCCCGGTTTCTGGATGCCCAACCGGAACTGGGCGGGCTGCGACGTGGGCGATCCCTCCGCGCGCTATCTCTCGAACTACGGCGACAGCGGAAGGAGCTTAAACGAGCTGGAGGAAGTAAAATGTCAAACTGCGCGGTAGTTGGAATCAACTGGGGCGACGAGGGCAAGGGCCGCATGGTGGACCTGCTCACCAGGGACTTTGACGTCGTCGTCCGCTACCAGGGCGGCGGGAACGCGGGGCACACCGTTATAAACGAATACGGCAAGTTCGCCCTGCACCTGCTGCCGTCGGGCATCTTCCGCCCCGGGGTCGTGAATGTTCTCGGCCCCGGCGTGGCGCTCGATCTCCAGAGCCTCTGGGAGGAGATCGAGACGGTCCGCGCCCAGGGCGTGAAGATAACCCCCGAGAATCTCATGATAAGCGAGCGGTCCAGCCTGCTCCTGCCCTGGCACAAGGAACAGGACGGCCTCGAGGAGCAGCGCCTCGGCGCACACAAGTTCGGCTCCACCAAGCAGGGCATAGCGCCCTTCTATTCCGACAAGTATCAGAAAAAGACCATCCAGGCCGGCGACCTCAGCTATCCCAGGCAGATGACGGAGCGCCTCGCCGAGATACTGGAGTGGAAAAACCTCATCCTCACAAAGGTCTACGGGGCCAAGGGCTACACGCTCGAGGAGATCACCTCCTGGCTCGAGCGCTACGGCGAACCGCTCCGTCCCTTCATACGCGAGACCGGCCGCTTCCTCATGGGAGCCGCGGCCGCGGGCAAACGCATACTTTTTGAGGCTCAGCTCGGCGCTCTGCGCGACCTAGAGCACGGCATCTGCCCCTATACGACCTCGTCCAACACCCTCGCAGCCTACGCCCTGATGGGCAGCGGTATGCCTTCGGGAAGCCTGGACGAGGTCGTCGGCGTCGTCAAGGCCTACTCCACCTGCGTGGGCGAGGGCCCCTTCGTCTGCGAGTGGTTCGGCCCCGAGGCCGATGAGCTGCGCACCGCCGGCGCCGAATACGGCGCCAAGACCGGCCGCCCCAGGCGCGTCGGACCCATCGACCTCGTCGCCACGCGCTACGGCGTCAGGCTCCAGGGCGCTACCTGCATCGCCCTCACCAAGCTCGACGTGCTCGGCTACATGGATAAGATACCCCTCTGCGTCGCCTACGAGGTGGACGGCGCCGAGACGCGCGACTTCCCCTTCCCAGCCGCTCTCGAGGGCGCCAAGCCCGTCGTCGAGTACATGGACGGCTGGAAGTGCGACATCTCCCACGCCCGCCAGTGGACCGATCTGCCCCTCGAGGCGCGCCGCTATGTCCGCCGCATCGAGCAGGAGACCGGCTGCCCCATCCGCTATGTCTCCGTGGGCGCGGGCCGCGACGAGTATATAAAGCTTTAACCCCGTTTCTGGAAAGGATATGGTATGTGCGGAATTGTAGGCTTCACCGGAAAGCGTGAGGCGGCGGGCGTGCTGCTCGCCGGCCTCAAGGCACTTGAATACAGAGGCTACGACTCGGCCGGTATCGCCGTAATGGGCGAGATCGGCCTCGAGCTCGCCAAGACCAGCGGACGCATAGAGACCCTCTGCGAGCTCACGCGAAACGGCGCGTCCCTCCCCGGCCGCTCCGGCATAGGCCACACGCGCTGGGCCACCCACGGCGCGCCCACGGACACCAACGCTCACCCCCACGTCAGCAACAACGGCAAGTTCGCCGTCGTCCACAACGGCATAATCGAGAATTACGCAGAGTTGCGCGCCGAACTCACGGAGCGCGGCTGCGTATTTCAGAGCGAGACGGACACCGAAGTCATCGTCCACCTCCTGGAGACCTGCTACACCGGCGACTTCAAGGCAGCCGTCATGCGCACCGTGGCGCGGCTCGAGGGCAGCTACGCCATCGGCATACTCTGCGCCGACGAGCCGGGCACGCTCTACGCCGTGCGCGAGGCCAGCCCCCTCATCCTCGGCCTCGGCGTCGGCGAGAACTACTTCGCCTCCGACGTCACCGCCCTCGTGGCCCACACCAAGAACTCCATCTGCCTCGAGGACGGCCAGTTCGCCGAGCTCACTCCCGATAGCATCACCGTCTTCGACAGCGCCGGGCGGCCCGTCAACGCGCCCGTCACCCGCATCGAGTGGAGCGTCGAGGCCGCGGAAAAGGGCGGCTACGAGCACTTCATGCTCAAGGAGATCATGGAGCAGCCCCGCGCCGTCCGCGCCGCGCTCGAGCCCCGTCTCCGCGGCGGCGGCATAGAATTTGAGGAGTTGGGGCTTGACGACGAGGCACTGAGGAGTATAAAATCCATAGTCATCACCGCCTGCGGCTCCGCCTATTACGCGGGCTGCGTCGGCAAGCAGGCGCTTGAGAAGCTCTGCCGCATCCCCGTCACCGCCGAGCTCGCCAGCGAGCTGCGGTATTCCGACCCGCTCATCGGGCCGGAGACGCTGGTCATCGCGCTCTCCCAGTCCGGCGAGACGGCGGACACCCTCGCCGCGGCGCGCGAGTGCCGCTCCCGCGGCGCGCGGCTGCTCGCCATCGTCAACGTCGTGGGCAGCAGCCTAGCCAAGCTCGCGGACGACGTGGTGTACACCCGCGCCGGCCCCGAGATCGCCGTGGCCTCCACCAAGGGCTATACCACCCAGGTGGCCGTCATCTGCGCTCTCGCCGCGCACTTTGCGCACCGCCTCGGCCGCATAGACAACGAGGAGCTGCACCGCCTCGCGGGCAGGCTCTACCTCATCCCCGACGCCATCCAGCGTGCAATCGACATGAACCACGCCCTCCCCGCCCTCGCCAAGCGCTATTGCCTCGGCGACGCGCTGTATTATATCGGGCGCAATGTCGATTACGCTGTCTCGCTGGAGGCCGCGCTCAAGATGAAGGAGATCAGCTACAACCACTCCGAGGCCTACGCCGCCGGTGAGCTCAAGCACGGCACCATCGCCCTCATAGACGAGGGCACCCCCGTCGTGGCCCTCTGCTGCCGTGAGGACCTGCTCGAGAAGATGATAAACGGCATCGAGGAGGTCAAGGCCCGCGGCGCGAAGGTCCTGGCCGTGGCCCTGGCGGGCAACCGCCGCATCCTGGCCGCGGCGGACGACGCCATCTTCATCCCGCGCATAGACCCGTTTTTCGACGCCGTGGCCGAGATAGTGCCGTTGCAGCTGCTGGCCTATTACGCCGCGCGCGAAAAGGGCTGCGACATAGATAAACCCAAAAACCTCGCAAAATCTGTAACTGTCGAGTAATTTGGAGGCAAAAATGGAGGAAAAGATACTCGTAATCGACTTCGGCGGCCAGTACAGCCGCCTCATCGCCCGCCGCGTCCGCGAGCAGGGCGTCTACGCCGAGATACTGCCATGGCGCAAGGCCACCGTGGAGGCTCTCCGCGAGAGCGGCTGCAAGGGCGTCATTCTCACCGGCGGCCCGCAGAGCGTGCCGGAACCCGGCTCGCCCAAATGCGACCGCAGCGTGCTGCACGCGGGCGTGCCCGTGCTCGGCATCTGCTACGGCTGCCAGCTCATGGCGTATCTTGAGGGCGGCGAGGTGGGCTCCGCCGGGGACTCCGGCGAGTATGGCGGCGTCCGGCTCAAGAGCCGCGAGAGCTCCCTCTTTTCCGGCTGCGCCGGCGAGGGCACCTGCTGGATGAGCCACACCGACCGCGTGCTGCGCGCGCCCGAGGGCTTCGCCGTCACGGCCTCCACTGAAAAATGCCCCGTCGCCGCGATGGAAAACGACGCCGAGCGGCTCTACGGCGTGCAGTTCCACCCCGAGGTCACGCACACGGAGCGCGGCACGGAGATACTCCGCAACTTCCTCTACAACATCTGCGGCTGCGCCGGCACCTGGCACATGGGCAGCTATGCCGAGCGCACCATCGAAAAATACCGCACCGAGCTTGCGGGCAAGCGCGCCCTCTGCGGCTTGAGCGGCGGCGTGGACTCCGCCGTCGCGGCGGCCCTGCTCGACAAGGCCATGGGCGACCGCCTGGTCTGCGTGTTCGTCGACCACGGCCTGCTCCGCGAGGGCGAGGCCGAGCTGGTGGAGCGCGCCTTCAAGGGACGCAGCGGCCTGCAGTTCGTGCGCGTCGACGCGCGCGAGCGCTTCCTGAGCCGTCTCAAGGGCGTGACCGAGCCCTAGCATAAGCGCCGCAAAATAGGCGACGAGATCGTCCGCGTGTTCGATGCCGAGGCCCCCAGGCTGGGCAGCCCCGAGTACCTTGTGCAGGGCACCATCTACCCCGACGTCATCGAGAGCGGCTCCGGCGAGGCGGCGACGATAAAGAGCCACCACAACGTCGGCGGCCTGCCGAAGGACATGGATTTCAAGGGCGTTGTCGAGCCCCTGCGCGAGCTCTTCAAGGACGAGGTCCGCGCCCTGGGCCGCGAGCTGGGCCTGCCCGAGGAGCTGGTGAACCGCCAGCCCTTCCCCGGCCCCGGTCTCGCCGTGCGAGTCATCGGCGAGGTCTCGGAGGAGCGGCTGCGCATACTCCGCCGCGCCGACGCCGTGTTCCGCGACGAGATAGCTAAGGCGAAGCTCGAGCACATGCCCGACCAGTACTTCGCCGTGCTGACCAACACCCGCAGCGTGGGCGTGCGCGGCGACGCGCGCAGCTACGGCGAGACGATAGCCCTCCGCGCGGTCACGACCGACGACTTCATGACCGCCGACTGGACCCGCATCCCCCTCGACGTCCTCGCCCGCGCCAGCGACCGCATCACCGGCGAGGTCCCCGAGATCTCCCGCGTGGTCTACGACATCACCTCCAAGCCCCCCGCCACGGTGGAGTGGGAATGAGTAAAAAGTGGATATGAGGGCCCGCAAGCTCGCATAAACACTGACTTTTTGATTTTCCGCTTCCCCGCTTGATAGCAGACTGATAGCACCTTATTTTTAGCAATCATTCATTTCCGCAGGAAATAGCGGGTGGTTTGCAGGTGCGTCCTCAACTTGATACACGTTAGAGCAAAAGGCTCTGCCTAAAAAGAATATCGTTCAATCCCCGATACATTACTCCCGCCCAGAGCTGTGTCGTTTCCTGCTAAGGATAGTGGTCGCGCCATGCGTCGTAGGCGTCCTGCGTTATTTCACCGGCCTTGAGCTTTTCAGACTGTTCGGCCCATGCGCAGAGCATCTTGTGCAGCCCGTCTGCGTCTTTACCCGCGCGCGGGTCTACGCGCAGCGTGATGTCGCCGGCGTCGCTTGAAATCCGCAAACCGTACAAGTCCTCCAGCGTGAACAGCGTGTGCATCAATCCAACGTAAGAGTCGATGTCCGGCACTGACAGCGCCAGCGGTGAAACGTCCAGCACTTCGGCCAGTGCCTTCGTAAGCTCAGCTTTCGGCGAGCGCGTCCCGGACTCGTACTGCGCCAAACGCACGTCTGCGGACTTCTCCGGGAAGCCCACCGCCGTCCCAAGGTACTTCTGCGTCATGCCGCGCTTGTTGCGGAAATAGCGTATGCGTTCGCCTATCGCCATGTCGATCGCTCCAATCCAAAGGTTTCTTCGCAGCTAATATAGCATATATGTTTAAGATTGTCAAGCGAAACTTAAAATATTTTG
>ENA-UONY01003299-UONY01003299.1-human-gut-metagenome-genome-assembly--contig:-CS9-NODE-3299-length-10281-cov-5.327694_pt1 | contig 10281 bp, 10 predicted proteins | sample MGYA00242465_ERZ724012 | MGnify/ENA metagenome assembly ERZ724012 | reverse complement strand
CAGCTCCACGTCGCGGATGTTGCTGACGCCGGTGAGGTACATGACCATACGCTCGAAGCCCAGGCCAAAGCCGGCGTGACGGCAGGAGCCGTAGCGACGCAGGTCGCAGTACCACCAGTAGTCCTCCGGGTTCATGCCCAGCTCGCGGATGCGGCTCTCCAGCAGCTCCAGACGCTCCTCACGCTGGCTGCCGCCGATGATCTCGCCGATACCGGGTACCAGACAGTCGGCAGCGGCCACGGTCTTGCCGTCGTCGTTCAGGCGCATATAGAACGCCTTGATGTCCTTGGGATAGTCGGTGACGAACACCGGCTTTTTGTAGACCTGCTCCGTCAGATACCGCTCATGCTCGGTCTGGAGGTCGGTGCCCCACTCCACCTTATAGTCGAACTTGTCGTTGTTCTTCTTCAGGATCTCCACCGCCTCGGTGTAGCTGACGCGGCCGAAATCGGAGGAGGCCACATGCTCCAGACGCTCCCGCAGGCCCTTGTCCACAAAGCTGTTGAAGAAGTCGATCTCGTCGGGGCAGCGCTCCAGCACGCGGCGGATGATGTGCTTGATCATGGCCTCCGCCACGTCCATATCGCCTGCCAGATCGCAGAAGGCCATCTCCGGCTCGATCATCCAGAACTCGGCGGCGTGGCGCTGGGTGTTGGAGTTCTCGGCGCGGAAGGTGGGGCCGAAGGTGTACACATCGCCGAAGGCCATGGCGAAGTTCTCGGCGTTCAGCTGGCCGGACACGGTAAGGCTGGTCTTCTTGCCGAAGAAATCCTGGGTATAGTCCACCTCGCCATCCTCGGTCTTGGGGACATTGTTGAGATCGAGGGTGGTCACCTGGAACATCTCGCCGGCGCCCTCACAGTCGGAGCCGGTGATGATGGGGGTCTGGACATAGACGAAGCCCCGGCTCTGGAAGAACTCGTGGACGGCGTAGGCCGCCGCAGAGCGGACACGGAAGGTGGCGGAAAACAGGTTGGTGCGGGGACGCAGATGCTGGATGGTGCGCAGGAACTCCACGCTGTGGCGCTTCTTCTGCAGGGGGTAATCCGGGGTGGACTTGCCCTCCACCTCGATGGTGTGGGCCTTCACCTCCAGCGGCTGCTTGGCGTCAGGTGTCAGCACCACGGTACCGCGGACGATCAGGGACGCACCCACGTTCTGCGCGGCGATCTCCTTATAATTATTCAGCTCCTCGGCGGACATGACCACCTGCAAATTCTTGAAGCAGGAGCCGTCGTTCAGCTCAATGAAGCCAAAGGTCTTCATGTCGCGGATGGTACGCGCCCAGCCGCAGACGGTGACCTCTTTGCCGCCCAGAGATTCCTGGTCGGCGAAGATCGCTGCGATTCTCATTCGTTCCATAGTCTTTCACCTTTTCTGTTGATATTTCAGGGTCTTGCGCTGTGACTTGATATTATACACTGCCTCGCCGCATTTTACAAGGGCAGTTTTCCTCTTGACAAACCTCTTTCGCCGCGCTATTATAAGCACATGATTAGAAATTTAAGTTTCGTTTAGGAGGCGATACCATGACCCAGCGGGAACGCCAGCTGTTGGAGTGGATCCGGGAAAACCCCATGATCTCCCAGCAGGAGCTGGCTGAAAAGGCGGGGATCACCCGCTCCAGCGCGGCGGTACACATCTCCAGCCTGATGAAAAAGGGCTACATCGCGGGGCGCGGCTATCTGCTGCGCACCGACCCGTATATCGTGGTGGTGGGCGGTGTGAATATGGACATCGGCGCGGTGTCCCATGCGCCGCTGGTGGCGCGGGACTCCAATCCCGGCCGGGTCACCACGTCGCTGGGCGGCGTGGGGCGCAACATCGCCCACAACCTGTGTCTGCTGGGCGAGCAGGTCTCCATGGTCACGGTGCTGGGACAGGACAGCTTCGCCCAGAGCGTGCGGGAGAACGCCGCCGCCATCGGCCTCGACCTGACCCACAGCGCCGTCATCCCCGGCGGGCGCACCGGCACCTACCTGTTCATCGATGACAGCGACGGCGACATGGCGCTGGCGGTCAATGATATGGCCATCTACGACCACATGACGCCGGACTTCCTGCGTCAGCGGCTGGATTACATCAACCACGCCGATCTGGTGGTAGTGGAGACGAATCTGCCGGAACCGTCGCTGCACTGGCTGTGCGAGCACTGCACCGCCCCCCTGCTGGCCGACCCGGTATCCACCATCAAGGCCCCCAAGCTCAAGCCGGTGCTGGGCCGCCTGACGGCGCTGAAGCCCAACCGCATAGAGGCGGAGCTGCTCAGCGGCGTGACCATTCAGACGGACGCCGACGCCGCCCGTGCGGCGGAGAAGCTGCTGGAGACCGGCCTGCGGCAGGTGTACATCTCGCTGGGCAGCGACGGTCTGTACGCCGCCGACCGGGAGGGACATACCGCCCGCATAGCCTGCCCCAAGGTACAGGTCGCCAACGCCACCGGCGGCGGCGACGCGGCAGCGGCGGCGCTGGCCGCCTGCATCGCCCACGGCAAGCCGCTGGCAGAGACAGCGCGTCTGGCCATAGGCGCCGGCGCACTGGCCTGCACCGCTTCCGAGACCATCCACCCCGGCATGAGCTGGGAAAACATACGCTATATTCTTGACAAGGAGGAACTTTGATATGAATCGTTATCTGGACGTTGCACCCCAGGTGCAGGAGGCCATCCGCGCCGGAAAGCCCGTGGTGGCGCTGGAGAGCACCATCATCAGCCACGGTATGCCCTATCCTCAGAATGTGGAGACGGCGCTGAACGTGGAGAAGCTCATCCGGGAGAACGGCGCCGTACCCGCCACCATCGCCATCATCGGCGGGCGGCTGAAGGCCGGCCTGACGCCGGAGGAGATCGACTATCTGGGCAAGACCGGTGCAGGCGTCACCAAGGCCAGCCGCCGTGACCTGCCCATTCTGGTGGCGGAGAAGCGTGACGGCGCCACCACCGTGACCACCACCATGATGATCGCCGCCATGGCGGGCATCGAGGTGTTCGCCACCGGCGGCATCGGCGGCGTACACCGCGGCGCGGAGACCACCATGGACATCTCCGCCGATCTGGAGGAGCTGGCACAGACCCCTGTGATGGTGGTGTGCGCCGGCGCCAAGTCCATCCTGGATCTGGGCCTGACCCTGGAGTACCTGGAGACCCACGGCGTGCCGGTCATCGGCTACCAGACCGAGGAGCTGCCCGCGTTCTACACCCGGAAGTCCGGCTTCGCCGTGGATTACCGGCTGGACACCCCCGCCCAGCTGGCAGAGGCGTTCCACGTCAAGCGGGAGCTGGGTCTGCGGGGCGGTATGCTGGTGACGAATCCCATCCCGGAGGCGTACTCCATGGACGCGGACGTCATCAATAAGGCCATTGATGAGGCGGTGGCGGAGGCCAAGGCACAGGGCATCCACGGCAAGGCCACCACGCCCTTCCTGCTGGCCAGGATCAAGGACATCACCGGCGGCGACAGTCTGGCCGCCAACATCCAGCTGGTCTACAACAACGCACGGCTGGCCGCCGCCACGGCGGTGGAGCTGAGCAAGCTGCGGAAGGCGGACTGACGGTGCGTGAGCTGTTGACCACCCCCGCCGGGGCGCTGGCGCTGTGGCTGGTATGCATCAACGCAGCCACCTTCGCGGTGTACGGCGTCGATAAGCGCCGTGCCAGACAGGGCGCATGGCGGGTGCCGGAGAAAACACTGTTCCTGCTGCCCCTGCTGGGCGGCAGCGTCGGTGCGCTGGCCGGTATGCGGGTATTCCACCACAAGACGAAGCACTGGTACTTCGTCTGGGGTATCCCCCTCATTCTGCTGGCACAGATGGCGCTGGCGGTGTGGCTGCTGGTGAGGTACCCCGCGGGGTACAGCTCTTTTTTTGTTACCGCTTCAGCGCCTTGCGGATGACGGGGGCGATGGTGACGGCGATAGCGCCGCCGATGGCCGCCGTTACCAGCTGAGGCCAGGAGAAGGACGCGGACAGGGTGGCCGCTGCCGCCTCCGGCAGACCCAGCGCCGGGATGGCCACCTTGGTGACCAGCAGGAACAGCGCCGCGAACTTGCACACGGCCGCCGCCGCTACCGCCAGATAGCTCCGCAGACCCAGCGGCTTGCCGCCGGCGATGAAGTGGAGCAGCAGCACCAGCACCACGTTGCCTACGGCGATAAACGGCACGATCAGCAGCTTGGCGGGGCCGACGCCCACCAGAAACGCGCAGAACGGGCTGGCGATGGCGACCACCGCGCCGCACCAGACGCCGCCCACCAATGTGGACACGCCCAGCACCAGATTGACGCAGGAGCCGGTGACGAACTGGCCCAGCGGCTTGGTGGCCCATTGCAGCGCCACCAGCAGGGCGATCATCACCGCCGTTTCAGCGATCCAGTAAGTTTTGTTTTTCATGTGAGAAACCTCTTCCCTTTTGATTTTCTCTATGATATCATGTCCGGCAGAGAAATACGTTGCCACGGCAACGAAAGGAGGGCGCACATGGACGTGGATACTGGGCTGCTGCGGCAGACCGCCCTGTTTCAGGGCATGGAGGACGGGGATATCCGGCGGCTGCTGGACTGTCTTCACTGTCCGGTACGGCGGTACGGGCGGGGTGAATTTCTATGGCACGCCGGGGACGCCGTATCCATGGCGGGTATCGTGCTGGACGGCTGTGTAGACGCGGTGCAGTACGGCGAAGACGGCGCCGCAACGCTGACGGCGCGGCAGGAAAAGGGCGGCGTGTTCGGCGACCTGCTGATGGCGGCGGGACAGGTCAGCCCCCTGTCGCTGGTGGCCTCCTCCAATGGAGCGGAGGTGCTGTTTCTGCCGCTGGACGGCATCCTGTCCGACTGTGGGCGGGGCTGTGCCTGTCACATCGCGCTGCGGCGGAATCTGCTGGCGGAGACATCCCGGAAGTTCTGGCAGCTGCGGCGGCGCTTGGCCTATCTGACAGAGCCGCAGCTGCGGCGGCGTATCCAGCTGTTCCTCAGGGACTGCCGGGATGAGGCGGGCCGCGACTACTTCCGGCTCCCCGATTCCCGGCAGGAGCGGGCGGAGGTGCTGGGCGTCAACCGCAGCGCCCTGTCCCGGGAGCTGGGGCGGATGCAGCGGGAGGGCCTGCTGGAATTCTACCGCAGCAGCTTCCGGCTGAAAACATAGGAAAAGAGCACCTCGCGGCTGCGCCGCGAGGTGCTCTTTTTTACGGCAGCCGCCGGACGGCGTCCAGCAGTGCCTCTCTCTCGTTGGGCAGCGTACCGTCCAGCACCTGCTCCAGCAAGGCGTTGAGCGTATGGCCCACAGCGGGACCGCGCAGTCCCAGCGCCAGCAGGTCCCCGCCGTTCACCGCCAGATCCCGCAGGGAGAAGCACGCCTGCTTTGCCAGCAGCCCGTCCAGTATCGCCTCCGCCCTGTCGATCTCCGTCAGGCGGCCGCGGTAGTCCGGGTGCTGCGCCAGATTGTCCGCCCGCTTTATCGCCAGCAGGCGGCAGAACGTATCCTCCCCCAGCTGGTGGACAGCCCGGGCAATGGCCTTCTCCGTCCGGGGAATGTCCCGGTCGTGCCACTGCACCAGCGTCACGATCTCATGGGCGGTGCGCTTGTCCATCCGCAGGCGGCGGCAGATCTCCTCCGCCAGCGCTGCCGACACCTTGGGATGTCCGTAAAAGTGTCCCACGCCCTGTCCGTCCACGGTGAAGCAGGCGGGCTTGCCCACGTCGTGGAGCAGCATGGCCCAGCGCAGCACCGGCTCCGGCGGGATGGCCGCCACAGAGCGGGCGGTATGCTCCCACACGTCGTAGAGATGGTGCCGGTTCCGCTGGTCAAGCCCCACGCAGGGCAGCAGCTCCGGTAAAAATACGCCCAGTACATCCGGGTACGCCAGCAGCACCGGCAGCACATACCCGCCGCACAGCAGCCGATTCATCTCCGTCAGCAGCCGCTCGGCGGCGATATCCCGCAGCAGCGGGGCGCAGCGGTGCAGCGCGGCGGCGGTATGTGCCTCCACGGTGAACCCCAGCACCGAGGCGAACCGCAGCGTCCGCATGATGCGCAGGGCGTCCTCGTCAAAGCGCTTGTCCGGGTCGCCTACGCAGCGCAGGATGCCCCGGCGCAGATCGTCCCTGCCGCCGTACAGGTCGGTGATATCCCCCCGCACGTCCATGGCCATGGCGTTCACCGTCAGATCGCGGCGCGCCAGATCCTCCGCCAGCGAGTCGGAAAAGTACACGGCGTCGGGGCGGCGGTGGTCGGAGTAGGGGCCGTCGGCGCGGAAGGTGGTGACCTCCACGGAGAGGCCGCCCTGCCGGACGGTGACGGTGCCGTGGCGCAGGCCGGTGGGGATACAGTGTCCCGCAAACAGGGCGGACACCTGCTCCGGTCGGGCGGCGGTGGTCACGTCCCAATCCTCCGGCACGCGGCCCAGCAGGGTATCGCGGACGCAGCCGCCCACGGCGTAGGCCGGAAAACCGGCCTGCTCCAGCCGTGTAAGGATCACGCCGATCTGTTGGGGAAACATATTCACCGCCTCCTTTCGCGCCAAACTCCCGAAAACCGCCTAAAAAGCCGGTTGCACTTCGTCTTTGCGTGTATTATAATGAATCGTTGCATACAGGATAGATATTAGCATATTTTTCAGAATTGTCAATTTGCGTACAGCTTATTCCGGCGCATCCGCGCCGTTTGGAGGTCTTTTTTATGATGCATCCCGCTGCGGATATCCGCACACTGTTACAGCCCGGCAAGCGCGTCCATCTGGCCGGCATCGGCGGCGTGTCCATGTGCGCGCTGGCGGAGGTATTGCAGGGCATGGGCCTTGTGGTGCAGGGGTCTGATATGACGGAGAGCGACACGGTGCGGCACCTGCGCTCCTTGGGGATCCAGGTGGCCATCGGCCACTCCGCCGAAAACCTGAAAAACTGCGATGCGGTGATCCGCACCGCCGCCATCCACGACAGGCGCAGGCGTGGGGCGGCATCATGCGGGGCTACCGCAACGCCCTGTGCGTCTCCGGCACCCACGGCAAGACCACCACCACGTCCATGGCCACCCATATCTTCATGGCGGCGCAGAAGGACCCCACCGTCATGATCGGCGGCACGCTGCCGCTGCTCCACGCCGGCTACCGGGTGGGACAGGGCGACACCATCATTCTGGAGTCCTGCGAATACTGCAACTCCTTTTTGAATTTCTTCCCCACCGTGGCGGTGATCCTCAACGTACACGCCGACCATCTGGACTTCTTCAAGGATCTGGCGGACATTGAGCACTCCTTCCACCAATTTGCCCAGCTGGTACCCGCCGGTACCGGCAGGGTCGTGGTCAATCTGGACGATGAGGGCGCCCGCGCCGCCGTGGAGGGTCTGGATCGCCCCGTTTTCACCTACAGCGTCAAGGATCACAGTGCCGACTGCTGCGCCGACAATGTGGCGTTTTTCGACGGCTTCGGCGCGTTCGATGTGGTCATCCGGGGACAGTGCTACGCCCATGTGACGCTGCACGTTCCCGGCAAGCACAACGTATCCAATGCGCTGGCCGCCGCCTCCGCCGCCTACCTGCTGGGGGTGGACGGTAAGGCCGTGGAGGAGGGTCTCGCCGCCTTCACCGGCGCGGGACGCCGGTTCGAGCATAAGGGCGTCTACCACGGCGCAGAGGTGTACGACGACTACGCCCACCATCCCGACGAGGTGGAGGCGCTTCTGAGCGCCGTGCGCCCCCTGCCCCACAAGCGGCTGATCTGCGCGTTCCAGCCCCACACCTATACCCGCACCGCCGCGCTGTTCGATGACTTCGTCCGGGTGCTGCGCCAGCCGGACAAGGTGGTGCTGGCGGAGATCTACGCCGCCCGCGAGAAAAACGAGCTGGGCATCTCCTCCCGCGATCTGGCCGCCCGCATCCCCGGCGCCGTGTACTGCGCCACGCTGGAGCAGGTAGCCGATGAGCTGGCACGGCTGGCCCAGCCGGGGGACATGATCCTCACCGTGGGCGCCGGAGACATCTACCGCGCCGGAGAAATGCTGCTGGAGCGAGGTGACGCGGAATGACCCTCTCCCCTGTGTGTCACAATACCCGTCCGGCCGGCGTGCTGCCGGAGCAGGAGGCCGCCGCCTTCGACCTGCTGGAGCGTCTGGGCATCGACTATGACCGGGTGAGCCACGACGCCGCCTTCAATATGGAGCTGTGCGCCGAGGTGGGCCGTGCGCTGGACGTCAGCGTGTGCAAGAACCTGTTCCTGTGCAACCGGCAAAAAACCGCGTTCTATCTGCTGTGCATGATGCCGGACAAGCCGTTCCACACCAAGGATCTCAGTGCCCAGATCAATTCCTCCCGGCTGAGCTTCGCGCCGGAGGAGCTGCTGTGGGAGCTGCTGCACTGCACCCCCGGCTCCGCCACGGTGCTGGGGCTTGCCAACGACACGGAAAACCGGGTACAGCTGCTCATTGACCGGGAGGTCTATGACGCCCCCTGCTTCTCCTGCCACCCCTGCATCTGCACCAGCACCCTGCGGCTGAAAACCGCCGATGTGCTGGAAACGCTGCTGCCCGCCATCGGCCATGCGCCCGTGATCGTCGATCTATGATACAGTGCCGCGCCCTCTCTGCTGTGGGTGCGGCGCTCCTTTTTTTCACAGATTTCACAAAAGCCCTTGCATTCGGAAACGTTTTCGTGTACTATACTACCATCTATCCCCACCGGTACGGCGCACTCCACTTTTTGCACCGCACCGGCAAATGAAAAGGAGGAATGAGCCGCTGTGGCTGGCGGTGCGGCAATGTGGAGACTTGCCGTAAGACGCGAGGGACATTTTCCGCCCCGCGTGAGGCTGTCGTTTGCGGAGGCAGGGCAGCTACAGTCAAGATGTATGGCAAAGGTCATTTTGAAGGATCTGAAGAAGGTCTACCCCAACACCGAGAAGAAGAAAAAGGCCAAAAAGGGCGAGGAGTCTGCGGAGAAAAAGAGCAGCCTCCAGATCACCGAGGAGGGCGTAGTGGCCGTCCAGCAGTTCAGTCTGGAGATCGCGGACAAGGAATTCATCGTGCTGGTGGGTCCCTCCGGCTGCGGCAAGTCCACCACCCTGCGGATGATCGCCGGTCTGGAGGACATCACCTCCGGCGAGCTGTGGATCGGTGACAAGCTGATGAACGATGTGGAGCCGAAGGATCGCAACATCGCCATGGTGTTCCAGAACTACGCCCTGTATCCCCACATGACCGTGTATGAGAACATGGCATTCTCTCTGAAGCTGAAGAAGGTACCCAAGGACGAGATCGACCGGAAGGTGCGGGAGGCCGCCGAGATCCTGGATATCACCCAGTATCTGGACCGCAAGCCCAAGGCGCTGTCCGGCGGTCAGCGCCAGCGCGTGGCCATCGGCCGCGCCATCGTCCGCGACCCTGCCGTGTTCCTGATGGACGAGCCGCTGAGCAATCTGGACGCCAAGCTGCGCAACCAGATGCGCGCCGAGCTGATCAAGCTGCGCCAGCGCATCGACACCACCTTTATCTATGTGACCCACGACCAGACCGAGGCCATGACGCTGGGCGACCGCATCGTGATCATGAAGGACGGCTTCATCCAGCAGATCGGCACGCCGCAGGAGGTATTCGACCACCCCGCCAACCTGTTCGTGGCCGGCTTCATCGGCACGCCGCAGATGAATTTCTTCGACGCCCGTCTCATCAAGCAGAACGGCCGCTACGCCGTGACGCTGGACGGCATCACCGTGGAGCTGGCCGACGACAAGCAGGCGCGGCTCAGCGCCAAGGACGTGCCGGAGCAGGACATCGTGCTGGGCGTCCGTCCCGACCATATCATGCTGTGCGCCGACGGCGTCAAGGGCAAGGTGGACGTCAGCGAGCTGATGGGCTCGTCCGTGCATCTGCATATCTCCACCAACGGCCACGACGTGGTGGTCATCGTCCCCACCAACGGCAATGCCGCCCACTTCCCCATGGGCAGCGAGGTCAACATGATCTTCGGCGGCAACGTGGCCCACGTTTTCAGCAAGGAGACGGAAAAGAACCTGGAGTGGTAACATATCTGCGATAAAGAGACCCCATCCGTGCGGATGGGGTCTCTTTTTGTCACTCCGGCTTGATCTCGCCGTGTTCCTTTTCAAATTCCGCAATGCGCTTTTTGATCATCTGCTCCAGCTCGCGGTTTTTGGTGCGTCCCTCATATTCCGCGATATAGCCCAGCTTATCCAGCAGCGCCTGCTCCACGCGCAGCGTGTATCTGCTCAACGGATCCTTCATTTTGCCGCCTCCATGACGAAGTATTGACAAATTAATAGCGAAGCAGTATACTTTT
>ENA-UONY01003289-UONY01003289.1-human-gut-metagenome-genome-assembly--contig:-CS9-NODE-3289-length-10298-cov-4.372059_pt1 | contig 10298 bp, 9 predicted proteins | sample MGYA00242465_ERZ724012 | MGnify/ENA metagenome assembly ERZ724012 | reverse complement strand
ACGGTCATCGCTATTTTCAGCGGTTTGAACGGGGCAATGCCGTTTGCGACCTGAAGGATATGGGGCCGTGCGACGACCCGAGCCGTACGGGGACAACCGTGCGCTTTTTAGCTGACCCCGAAATTTTTAAAGAAACGACGGTGTACGATTACACAACCCTGCAGATCCGTTTGCGGGAACAGGCGTTTTTAAATGCGGGGGTGCATATCGAGCTGCGGGATGAACGCACCCGGGAACATGAGGATGACAATATACCCCGGCAGGATAATTTCTGCTATAAAGGCGGCGTGAGCAGTTTTGTTGAATTCATCAATAAGAAAAAAGCCGTCGAAGTCATTCATCCCGATGTGCTGCATTTTACCGCGGTGGCACCGGACGATTCGGCCACGGCGGAAATCGCCATGCAGTATAATGACAGCTATAATGAGTTGATTTTGTCCTTTGCGAATAACATTCACACCACCGACGGCGGCACCCATGAAGAGGGCTTTAAGCGGGCCCTGACGCGGGTGATGAACGATTATGCCCGCCGCTATAACATTCTGAAAGAAAACGATAAAAACCTGTCCGGCGAAGACGTGCGCGAAGGGCTCACGGCGATTATCAGCGTGAAACTGAAAGAAGCGCAGTTCGAAGGCCAGACAAAAGCCAGATTGGGCAACATGGAAATTGGCCCGCTGGTGTCCAATCTGGTCACCGAAAAAGTGATGACCTATCTGGAGGAAAATCCTGCAACGGCCCGGGCCATTTTTGATAAGGCCATGGCCGCTTCCCGGGCGCGGGAGGCGGCCCGGAAAGCCCGGGAAATGGTGCGGCGTAAATCGGCGCTGGAAAATGCCAGCCTGCCCGGCAAACTGGCCGATTGCCAAAGCCGGAACCCGGAAGAAACCGAAATTTACATCGTGGAAGGTGACTCCGCCGGCGGTTCCGCCAAAGGCGGACGTGATCGGAAATTCCAGGCCATTTTGCCGCTGTGGGGCAAAATGCTCAACGTGGAAAAAGCGCGGCTTGATAAAGTCTATGGCAACGAAAAACTCATGCCGGTAGTCACGGCCTTGGGGACCGGGCTGGGCGATGAATTCGATATTACCAAACTGCGGTATGGCAAGATTATCATCATGGCCGATGCCGATGTCGACGGCAGCCATATCCGCACCCTGCTACTAACCTTCTTCTTCCGGTATATGCGGCCCCTGGTGTAAAAGCTACACATCTATTTGGCACAGCCGCCGCTGTTCCGTATTACCAAGGGCAAAAAGCACCGGTATGCGTTTTCGGATGCCCAGCGCGATGCGATTATGGCCGAGCTGCAGAGCGGGTACGAAATCCAGCGCTACAAAGGTTTGGGCGAAATGGATTCGGAACAGCTGTGGGAAACCACCATGGACCCGGCTACGCGCACCATGCTGCGGGTCGAATTGGATGATGCCGAACGGGCGGATGAAATCTTTACAATTTTGATGGGCGATAAAGTCGAACCGCGGCGTCAGTTTATCGAGAAAAACGCTAAGTACGTGCAAAATCTGGATATCTGATCTTGGTAACAGTGAGGCAGTATGGAAAAGATGGATATGACGAATCCCGAGGGTGTGATCCGGTATACTCCTTCGTTTCAGGAAGAGCTTACCGGTGTACGCCTGATCGGCATGATTCATACGACCGGCCTGCGGGCCATCATAGAAACGGTGATCCTTTTGGTAGCGGCGGGCCTGTTTTTGTCGTCTTATATCCGGGAGCAGGATGGCAATGCCCTTTTCTTTGCGCTGGTTTGCCTTGTGTTAATTGTGGTGGTATGGCTTGTGCCGGAACTGGCTATGCGCCGGATGGCCCGGGAAAAGCAGGGACGTACGATTTGTATTCGATTGGCTCCCGAAGGGATTTTCCGGATTTTGTCCGACGGAGAGTCCCGCGCGTTTCTGTATGACGGTCTTGTGGCCGAACAGAAAAACGGTGTGTGGCTGCTGCAGGACGGGAAAAATCACCGCTTAGTACTGCCTTTGCGGGCGATCCCCGAAGAAAAACGAAAAGAAGTGGAAGATCGATTGCTTTCGATCGCGGATCAGAAAGAAAAGTAAATGTTTGGTTTTGAATTTATGAATTCGTACGGGAAGGAACCTGATTCATGGAAGAGCAAATGATGCAAAGCGGCCGCACGATCGGTGTTAATCTGGAAGAAGAAATGCGAAAAGCGTTTCTGGAATACTCCATGTCCGTGATTATTTCCCGGGCATTGCCGGATGTGCGCGATGGTTTGAAGCCCGTTCACCGGCGCATTCTATATACCATGTATGAAAACAGCTTGTGGCCGGAAAAGGCGTACCGCAAGTGCGCCGATACGGTCGGTTCGGTGCTGGGCCGTTACCACCCCCACGGGGATGCGTCGGTGTATGATGCCCTGGTCCGTCTGGCGCAGGATTTCTCCATGCGGTATGTGCTGGTGGACGGCCACGGGAACTTCGGTTCCGTGGACGGTGACCCGCCTGCTGCTTACCGTTACACCGAAGCGCGCATGAACAAGCTGTCGGTGGATATGTTGGCCGATATCGACAAAGATACGGTGGATTTTTCCCCGAACTACGATGACCGGCTGAAAGAACCCAATGTATTGCCCACCCACTTCCCCAACCTGCTGGTCAATGGGTCGACCGGTATCGCCGTAGGGATGGCCACCAATATCCCGCCCCACAATATGGGCGAAGTCATCGACGGCATGTGTGCCCTGATCGATAATCCCCAGGCGTCTTTGGAAGATATTATGCAATATATCAAAGGGCCGGATTTCCCTACCGGCGGCATTATCATGGGCCGCAGCGGGATCCGGGCGGCGTACGCCACCGGGCGTGGGCGTGTGATTGTACGGGCGCGCGCAGAAATTGAAGAAGAAAAGAATGGCCGTTTCAAAATCATCGTGTCGGAATTGCCGTATCAGGTCAATAAAGCCAGACTGATCGAAAGTATCGCCGATCTGGTCAAAGAAAAGCGGCTGGAAGGCATTTCGAATATTGAAGACCATTCGGACCGCGAAGGCATGCACATCGTGATCGATGTGAAACGGGATGCCTCCCCCCAGATCGTTTTGAATCATCTGTACAATGAAACCCAGATGCAGACGACCTTTGGCGTCAATATGCTGGCCATTGTGCGCAACGAACCCAAAACGCTCACTCTGCTGCAGATGCTGCAGGAATATATCGACTTCCAGAAAGAAGTGGTGGAACGGCGCACCCGTTTCGATCTGAAAAAAGCGCAGGATCGCGCCCATATTTTGGAAGGCCTGAAAAAAGCCATCGACATTGTCGACGAAATCATCGCGACCATCCGCGCCTGTAAGGGCGGCAAATCGGAAGCGAAAAAAGCCATTATGGAAGCGTTCGATTTTGACGACGTACAGGCATCGGCCATTGTGTCGTTTCAGCTGGGACAGCTGGCGGGTCTGGAGATCAAGAAAATTATGGATGAACTCGACCAGCTCCACGAGAAAATTCGCGACTACCTGGATATTCTGTCCAGTGAAAGCCGCGTACTGGCCATTGTGAAAGACGAGGCCAGAGCGATGAAAGAGAAATACGCCGACGAACGCCGTACGGAAATTGCTACGGTCAGCGGCGAAGTGGATATCGAAGACCTGATTCCCAACGACGAATGTGTCATGACCCTGACCCAGGCCGGCTATGTCAAGCGCCAGAAAGCGGATACCTATCATATCCAGAAGCGCGGCGGCCGCGGTATCAGCGGTATGTCCCGACGGGAAGAAGACCTGGCGGCTGAAATGTTCGTCAGCCGCAACCATGACCAGGTGATGTTCTTCACGAATTTTGGCCGCGTATACCGGCTCAAGTGCTACGAAGTACCGGAAGGGACGCGTACGGCCAAAGGCATCAATATTGCGAATCTGTTGCCCCTGAATCCGGATGAAAAAGTGACGTCCATGATTCGCGTGCCGCAGGTGGAAGAAGACAGCTATCTGGTCTTGGTCACCCGCAATGGTGTCATCAAACGCACGGAACTGTCGGCGTACCACCATGTGCGCAAGAGCGGCCTGATTGCCATTGACTTGGACGAAGGCGATGCGCTCAGCTGGGTGCGGATTACCAACGGGCAAAATGAACTGCTGGTAGCGACCCGCAACGGTATGGCGATCCGCTTTAAAGAAACGGATGTGCGTGCCATGGGCCGGGCGGCTCGTGGTGTGAAAGCCATTACCATGAGCGATGACGACTGCGTCATCGGCATGTCGATTTTGCGGGAAGGCGGCCTGGTGCTCACGGTTTCGGAAACCGGGTATGGACGCCTGTCCCCCATGGAAGATTACCGGCTGCAGAACCGCGGCGGCAAAGGGCTTACCAATTACCATACCGACAAATACGGAAAAGTGGCGGCCATTAAAGTGGTAGACCTCACCGATGATATTATCCTGATTTCGGCAGACGGGGTTATTATTCGGATTGAAGCGGCCTCGATCCGTGTATGTGCCCGTCCCAGCAAGGGTGTGCGGGTTATGCGCATCCAGGGGGACGAAAACCGGGTGGTAACCTTGTCCCGCGCCCCCCATGAAACAGAGGAAGAAGACGAAGACGAAACCGAGGCAGAAATCGAAACGCCTGCCCAGGAAGAAGCAGAACAGACAGAAGAATAAAAAGGACCGGCCTGCCGCCGGGCTTAGTACGGGGGCTATGGAGTGCGATTCTATAGCCCCTTTCTTTCGATAAAAAGAGGGAAAAAATGAAAAAAGATAATTTTTTGCAGGAAACGTGCAATAAAACAACCGCCCCGTGCATTGATAAAGTGAACAGGGGGGGAACCAAAGTGAACAGATGTATGGCCATAGAAGCACCCATCCCGGGAAACGGTGCGGTACAGTGGGATGCATGCATTGCCAGGATTGCAGAAGGAGACAAAGATGCGCTGGCGGCCCTGTACGAAGAAACCCATACGGCTGTTTATGGTTTTGCCTTGTCGATTGTAAAGAACGCACAGGATGCGGAGGATATTCTGCAGGACGTATTTGTGAATGTTTTTCTGGCGGCCGGTTCTTACCGGGCCCATGGAAAAGTGATGGCCTGGCTATTGACCATTACGAAGAACCTGGCCTTCATGAAACTGCGGAAACAAAAAAAGGAGACACTCATGTCGCCGGAAGATTGGCACACACAGTTTGCCGAACAAATTGACACCCGTTCTTCCGTCACCCGGGAAGACAGCCTGCTTTTACGCACGCTGCTGGGAAATTTATCCGATGAAGAACGGCAGATTGTGACGCTGCACGCACTGGCGGGTTGTAAACACCGTGAAATCGCGGTGATTTTGGGGATTCCGCTTCCTACGGTACTGTCGAAGTACCGGCGGGCTTTACGCAAACTCGAAAAACAATTGGAGGAGGGTGACGACCGATGAAAAACGGGAATTGGGACGAGAAAATCCGTACGGCGTATGACCATGCGACCCCGGATGTTTTGGACCGCATCCTCTCCGCCTGTGAAGAACAGAAAGGAAATGTGATCCCAATGACGGCAGGAAAGCATAATAAAAAGAGAACCGTTTCGATCGTATCGGCAGCCGCAGCCGTGTGCATTCTGTTTAGTGCCGCGATGATTTGGCAGCCTTGGAATGTAGGGACTGTACAGCCCGAAAATGTACAGCCCGGTGTAACTCAGACGGGCGATGTAGATTCTATTATCACGCTGGATGTAAACCCCAGCATTTCCATTGATATCGACCAGGAAGAAACCGTCGTGGCAGTGCAGGCGCTCAATGATGACGCCGAAAAAGTCATTGGCGATATGGATCTGCAGGGAACCGACCTGGATGTAACCGTGAATGCCCTGATTGGCTCGATGCTGAAAAACGGGTATCTGGACGAAGCGAAAAACTCCATTCTGGTCACCGTGGAAAATGACGACCAGGCCCGCGGCGATGAACTGAAAACACAGATCACCAACGACATTAAAAAGGCCTTTTCGGAAGACGGTCTGGAAGCCGCTGTGCTGTCCCAGACGCTGACCGAAGATGAAGAAATCGATGCCCTGGCCCAGCAGTATGGCATTTCCAAAGGGAAAGCAGCCTTCATTCGGGAACTGGTGGGCAACGACACCACCTTGACGTTCGAATCCCTGGCTCCGCTGAGCGTGCAGGAAATTGCCCTACTGTATGTTTCGCGCCAGAGTGATGATTCCGCTGTTACCCAGAGCGGGGCTGTGAATGAGAGCTCGTATATCGGCGTAGAAGCCGCGAAAAAAGCGGCGTTTGACCATGCCGGTGTCAGCGAATCCGATGTAACCAAATTGGAAGTCGAATACGATAACGACGATGGCGTGATGGTATATGAAGTGGATTTCCATGTGGGCACCACGGAATATGATTATGAAATTGATGCCAAAACCGGCAAGGTGCTGAAGGCCGAAAAAGAAAAAGACGACGATATGGCCAATGCGGGTTCGGGCAACACCTCTTCCGGGAATAGTTCTTCGGGCAATAGCTCTTCCGGCAATTCTTCGTCGAATACCAGTTCGTATATCAGCCGCGATACGGCTCTGCAGAAGGCCCTGGCCCATGCGGGCGTCAGCGCTTCCCAGGCGGTGGATGTGGATGTAGAATTTGACGATGGCCATTACGATGTGGACTTCCGTGTGGGCTCCACCGAATATGATTATGAAATCAACGCCAAGACCGGTGCCGTGATCCGCTACGAAAAAGATGTCGACGATGACTGCCAGCATACAGGCACCTCTTCCAGCAGCAGCTCGTCTTCCGGCTCGTATATCAGCAAAGACGAAGCCAAGCAGAAAGCGTTCTCTCATGCCGGTGTTAGCGCTTCCCAGGCTTCCGGTGTGAAGGTCGAATGGGATGATGGCCACTACGACGTGGAATTCCGTGTGGGTTCCACCGAATATGACTATGAAATCAATGCGAAAACCGGTGCTGTGATCCGTTACGAAAAAGATACCGACGACGATCATCATTCTACCACCAACACCAGTTCCTATATTGGCCGGGATGCCGCCAAGCAGAAGGCTTTGAGCCATGCGGGTCTCAAGGAAAGCGACGTGTATGAACTGGAAGTGGAACTGGACGAAGAAGACGGCATTTATGAAGTTTCCTTCGAAACCAAATCGTACGAATATGAATACGAAGTACAGGCGACGACGGGCAAGATCCTGAAAGCCGAAAAAGATTGACCTCCTCTTCTCTTTAGGTAGCCGTGTACTTCATAAAGAAAGCCGGCCTCCGGGATTTCCCGGAGACCGGCCTTTTTTGTTATAGTCTGCCTTTTTGCACCAGATAATATGTTTTTAAAATACCGATTTGGGTTTTGGCGTCGGGAATCTCATTTTGCAGAACCATCGAAACGGCCTGTTCCAACGGGATTTTTTCCACTTCCAAAAATTCGTCCTCATCCAGGTGCATAGCACCCTTTCCGGTTACCCGGCAAGCCCATAGACGGATGATTTCGTTCACGTACCCCGGAGTGGGATAGATGTCGCCCAGGTACTGATACGATTGGCCGATGGTGCCGGTTTCTTCTTTTTGTTCCCGTTTGACGGCTTCGAAAGGGTCCTCCCCTTTTTCCAGTTTGCCGGCGGGCAGTTCCAGCAGCACTTGCTGATAAGGGTACCGGAACTGCCGCACCATGTAAATTTCGTTGTTTTCGGTCAAAGCCGCCACGCTCACCCCGCCGGGATGCTGGACCAATTCCCGGTTGGCTACACTTCCGTCGGGCAGAAGGGCTTTATCCAGGCAGAGGTTGATGATCCGGCCTGTGAACAGGCGTTGGCTTTCCAAAGTTTTTTCGGTGAGATCCATAAAAACGACTCCTTCTGCATGGGGATTCTTTTTTCTTCCATTATAAGCGAAAAGGCAGCTGGGAACAAGCTTTCCGCTGAAAAGATGGGTATGGAATGGGAAAGCATGGCATACACCTTACGAAAAAGGAGCGTGATGGGATGCTATATGATTTTGGTGTACTGCAAAAAGAGATCACACAGTGGGAAAAAGAAGCGGGCCACCGGGCCGAAAGCATAGGCGAAAGCGTGTGCGGCCGTCCGCTTTATGGGCTATGGATGGGAAGCGGGCGGGAAACCGCCGTCATTTTGGCCGGGTTTCATGGCATGGAGTGGATTACCAGTGCGGTGCTCATGGACTACGCCCGTCACTGTTTGCACGTGCCACCACCGGTTCGTTTGTTGCTGGTGCCCATGGTTAACCCCGACGGGGTTGAAATTTCCCTGCACGGCGCGCAGACGGCGGGGGCTTATGCGCCACAGGTGCGAAAAATTTCCCCTGACCCCACCCACTGGCAGGCAAATGCCCGGGGGGTCGATCTCAACCATAATTTTCCGGCGGGATGGGAGACGCTGCGAAAAATGGAGATCCGCGCCGGAGTGGGCATGCAGCCTCCCGGTACCCGGGCACGGGCGCAAAAAATGGCGAAAAGCAGCGGATATACCCTAAAACCACAGCCTCAGGGGCTAGCGTCTTTGGGTGGATGCAAAGACTGGGTACAAATGGCCCTGCACAAACAGGCCTTTACCGTGGAAATGGGAAAAGGGCAAAATCCGCTGCCGTTTCAACAAAAACAGGACATTGAAACCCACATGGTCCCCCTGTTTGCCGATTTTTTGCAGCCGGAACCGGTTGCGCCCAATGAAAAGTTATGATAAAGTGAAGAAAACAGAAACCGGATCGGTAAGAAAAAGGAGGTTTCACATGAAACAAAAGCGAAATTGGCGCCTTTTGGGGGCGTTTTTCCTGTGCACCGTGTGTTTGTGGATGGCCGGATGCAGTACCCAAACAGGCAGCGGCACGCTGAGTACGCAAGGGTCCGATTCGTCGCAGACCAGTGAGAACCCGGCTTCTTCGGAAGAAGAAAGCCAGAAAACGCCGGCACCGGACGGCAGCAGCGGTACATCCTCGCCCTCGAGTAGCCAGGAATCATCCAGCCAAGCGGATGAATCATCCGAAGAATCTCAGCCGGAGACGTCGGGGCATGCGTCCATCTTGCCGGATATCAGCAGTGACGATGCCGGTTTTGCCCAGCGCTTTGCCGCCAATCCTTTGGATAGTGGGTATTCGTCGGAACTGGAAAACGCATCGACGACCCAGCAGATGCTGGAAGTGAGCAAAAAATATATGGTCCTTTGGAAAAACGAAGTCGATCGGGCCTATCAAACCCTGTTGCCGTTGCTGACCGGGGAGGCCTATGACCAAGTTAAATCGGAACAGGAAACCTGGGCCGAACAGACACCGGCCATGATGGAACAAATTGAATCCACCGGTGGCAGTGGCGGAACGACGGCGGCCTTGGATGTGCTCAACAGTAAAATGGTCTATTACCGCAGCCGGGCGGCTACGTTATACAGCCAGCTGTACCAGGTTGACCCCGATTTTTCGTTTTCGTATCAGGGAGAATCTGAATAAAGAAAAAGGAAGCGTCTTTTTTAAAAAAGACGCTTCCTTTTTTGTAATGGATGGAAGAATATTCCCCGTCAAGGGGCCATAAAAACCAAACCGGTTAATGGGCAAAGGGGAAAATCCGGTTTTTCCCCGGGAAATATCAAGGAAAACACCCGGGGCCATGCAGGCGGCAGCACACAGGCCACCTCTTCCCCCCGCAAGGCCGCTTGCATCACCAGGTCGTCAATCAGCCACAACCGGTAACGCCGGTTGCCGCGGTGGGCTTCATACCGGGGGCACCCCCGGGACAGCGCCTGTAGCCGGGCCCGGGTTTGGCCGGTGGGGTCCCGGTCCAATAAAATAGCGGGCCGCAGCGGGTCGGCCATAACCGATGCCGTAGAAAGGGCAAAAAAACCTAACGCCCGTTTTTCAGCACCGTCGTCCAGTGTCAGTTTTTCTTCATATAGGTAAAAGGCCGGTTGTGGGTCTTTGGCGCACAACCCTTTCTGCATCATGGTTTCGTATTGGGTACGCCTCTCTTCTTTGGGAGCGCGCAATAAGTCCGCCATAGTATTTTCGCAGAAAGGAAGCACATCTTCCCCGCTGGGCAGGCAGGGGCGCACCCCGCAAAAGGGTTCGAACAAAGGCATAGAAAAGAACCTCCTTTTCTAAAAACAGGGTTATGAGAACTCCTTTATTGTACGGGGGAAGGAATACAAATGTCAAGAAAATGGGCTTTTTCTCAAAAAAGTTGATCAAAAAAACAAAGAAACCCGTTGTTTTTCACGGATACATCACATTGGGGCGGTACAATAAGCGCCGGTGACACGGACGGTTTTGTTGCGAACATGTTTTCTATTATAGGGAGGAAAATGGGAAAGACTTGAAAAAAGTGTATAAACGTGATA
>ENA-UONY01003288-UONY01003288.1-human-gut-metagenome-genome-assembly--contig:-CS9-NODE-3288-length-10303-cov-9.274980_pt1 | contig 10303 bp, 6 predicted proteins | sample MGYA00242465_ERZ724012 | MGnify/ENA metagenome assembly ERZ724012 | reverse complement strand
TCACCGAGCTGGCCGGCCACAAGGTGGTCAAGGTCACCGACTACAAGAAGCCCGAAGAGACCGGCCTGCCCGCCGCAAACGTCCTCATCTACACTCTGGACAACGGCGCTACCGTGGTCGTCCGTCCCTCCGGCACTGAGCCGAAGATCAAGACCTACTTCACCACTCTGGGCAAAGACCTGGCCGAGGCTCAGGCTCAGAAGGATGCTCTGGCCGCTGCCATCGAGCCCATCCTCGCATAACGCAGAAATTTCATAAAAAAATTTATGCCCCCGTACAGCGCCAAAAGTGCTGCACGGGGGCATTTTTGATGGGCGCGGGCAGTTGCAGTTTGTGGGTGGATACGCTATAATATTCAATGAATAATAATACGCTCTGTGCAGTGCGGCGCAGAGCAGGAATAAAATGGGGCAGGTGTAAGAAATTGGAATATCGTGTGACGGCAGTCCTGGTGGCGGCTGGCTCTTCCACCCGGATGGGATTTGATAAACTGAGCTTCGATCTGGGCGGTGAGACCGTCCTGGAGCGGAGCGTCCGGGCCTTTGACGAGTGTCCGGAGGTGGACGAGCTGGTGATCGTGACCGGCGCGTCCGGTGAGAATGCCCAGCGGGCTGCTGCCCGCTGCAAAAAGCCGGTGCGGCTGGTGAAGGGCGGCTCGACCCGCGCCGAGAGCGCCCGCAGCGGCGTGGCCGCTGCCCACGGCAGACTGGTGGCCGTCCACGACGCGGCCCGGCCCTTCGTGAGCCAGAGCGTTATCGCCGACACGATAGCGGCCGCTGCCCGCTGCGGTGCCGCCGCCCCGGCGGTGCCGGTGAAGGACACCATCAAGCAGGCGAAGGGCGGCGACGGCAAGACTGTGCCGGAAGGCTGCATGGTGGAGAACACCCCCGACCGCAGCACCCTTTATGCGGTGCAGACGCCCCAGTGCTTCGACCGGGCCGCCTATCTGGCGGCGCTGGATGAACTGGACGAGGCCAGCGCCCGCCTCGTCACCGACGACTGCAGCCTGTTCGAGCTGACGGGCCGTCCGGTGGAGCTGGTACAGGGCGACTACGCAAACATCAAGATAACCACCCGGGAGGACCTGCCCCGGGCCGAGAACGGAGGAAAGAAAATGCGCATTGGTCATGGTTACGACGTCCACCGTCTGGTGGAGGGCCGCAAGCTCATCCTGGGCGGCGTGGAAGTGCCGTATGAAAAGGGCCTGCTGGGCCACTCGGACGCCGACGTGCTGGCCCACGCGGTCATGGACGCCGTGCTGGGCGCAGCGGCGCTGGGCGACATCGGCCAGCACTTCCCCGATACGGCGGAAGAGTACGCCGGGGCCGACAGCCTCATGCTGGCCCGCCGTGTGGCAGAGATCATGACCGGGCACGGCTGGCGCATCGAGAACATCGACGCCACCATCCTCTGCCAGCGCCCGAAGCTGGCCCCCCACATCCCGGCCATGCGGGCAAAGCTGGCCGAGGCTTTCGGGATGCCGGTGGACGCCGTGAGCGTCAAAGCCACCACCGAGGAGCATCTGGGCTTTACCGGCGAGGGGCTGGGCATCGCGGCCCATGCCGTCGCCCTCATCGAAGCAGTGTGAACGGGAGAATGTGACCCATGACTCTGAACTCTATCGTAGCAAACTTCCAGACCTTCAAGCTGGTAGACCTGCTGGACATCCTCATCATCGCGTTCCTCATCTACCAGCTGCTGGGCTTCGTCAACCGCACCCGCGCCGGCCAGCTGGCCAAGGGCGCGCTCATCGTGATGGCGGTCTATCTGGTGGCGAACATCCTGAATATGCGCACCGTCACCTGGCTGCTCAACTCGCTGCTGCAAGTCGGTCTGCTGACGCTGGTGGTGCTGTTCCAGCCCGAGATACGGCGTGCGCTGGAGCGGATGGGCCAGACCGACCAGTGGGCCTATCGCTTTTTCAATAAAAACCGCTACAACGACACCAGCCTCAAGGGCGCGTGGCGCAGCGCCATCATCGCCATCTGCGACGCGGCAGAGCGCTTTTCGGAGACCAAGACCGGCGCGCTCATCGTGCTGGAACGGAACACCAACCTTTCTGAGATCGTCCGCACCGGCACGCCCGTGAACAGTGCAGTCAACCTCGAGGTGCTGGGTACCATCTTCTACGAGGGTACCCCCCTCCACGACGGCGCAGCCATCATCGAGAATGGCCGCATCAAGGCGGCAGGCTGTGTGCTGCCCCTTTCCAACAACCTGGATCTGGGCAAGGACATGGGTACCCGCCACCGCGCCTGCCTCGGCATCGCCGAGAACTCCGACGCCATCGCCATCGTGGTCAGCGAGGAGACGGGCATCATCTCGATGGCGAAAAACGGTGTGCTCATGCGCCACTTTGACCGTCAGACCCTTTACACCCGGCTGGTGGATGAGATGATACCCAAGGAGACCGCCAGCGAGAAGAGCGCTGCCGAGGGCTGGAAGGCCCGGGGCAAGCGCCTGCTGAACTGGGTGAACAACAAGGAGGAGGATGAGCAGCAATGAGCACTGAGCAGAACAACGGCAAGCCTGCCGTACCCCCCAAGCGCAATCTGCTGAACGACCGCCGCATCCGGCTCCTGCTTTCTTTGCTGGGTGCAGTCATCGCGTGGATGGCTGTCACCATCGTCGTGCAGCCCGGCACCACCACCACCATCTATAATGTTCCGGTGGACTTCAGCTATGATTCGGCTGCCTACACTTCCCGGGGCCTGAGCATCGTCAATGCAGAGGAAAAAACGGTCAACCTGAAACTTTCCGGCGACGGCTACACCATCGGCAGCCTGTCGGCCAACGACTTTGTCGTCTACCCCGACTGGTCCAGCGTCCGCGACAGCGGCGAAAAGAGCCTGCGCCTTCAGGTGCGGAGCCAGAGCACCCTGCTCACCGGTGTGTCCGTCTCCATCGACGGCGACAACACCGTGGACGTGGTGTTCGATGTGGTGGAAGAAAAGACCCTGCCCATCCAGGTGACGACGAATTACCTGAAGATAGCAGACGGCTATATCCTCTACGGCACCGACATCTCGAAGGAGACGGTGACGCTCTCCGGACCCAGCACCGAGCTGAGCAAGGTAGAGACCTGTACCGCCGAGGTGACCTACAACGGCGAGCTGACCAGTCCCGTCACTCTGGACACCGGCCTGCGTTTTTACACCCGCAGCGGCGGAGAGGTGAAATTTGAGTATACTACTCTGGAAACGGACAGCGTCGAGGTCACGCTGCAGGTGTATAAGCTGGCCACCCTGCCGGTGGAAGTCAGCTTTATCAACGCGCCCCGCGACTTTGACCCCTCGGTGCTGGTCTACTCCCTGAGCAAAAAGACCCTCAATGTGGCCGGCCCGGAGTCCCAGATCGACCGTCTGTCCACCCTGTCGGTGGGTACCATCGACCTTTCCACCTTTGCACTGGATAAGGTGTACGAAATGCCCATCGAGCTGCCCAGCGGCATCCGTCTGCTGGACAACATCTCCACCATCACGGTCAGCTTCGACAGCTCCCGTCTGGAGACCAAGACCATGAACCTGCCCGCCAGCTGTGTGCGGGTCATCAACCTGCCCTCCACCTACACCCTGACCGTGGAGACGGAGCGGCTGATGAACGTCACCCTCTGCGGCCCGGCCGGTTCGCTGGAAGCACTGAATCCGGAACAGGTGGTCATTGAGATCGACGCTGACGACTTCTATGTCGCCATCGGCCAGCAGAACATCGCCTGCCGCCTCTATGTGCCGGCCAACGACAAAATTTTTGCGCTGGGCAGCTATGTGGTGCAGTGCAAGATAGAAAGTAACTGAGTATATGATCCTGATCCATGATATTCGCCTGCCCCTCTCCGCCGGGGAGCCGCAGGCCTACGAAAAAGCCCTCCGCCTCGCCCGCATCCCCCGGGGAAAGGTGAGCCATCTGGGCATCGCCCGGCTCTCGGTGGACGCCCGCCACGGCCAGCCCAAGCTGGTGTACACCGTGGCCGTGACCCTGAAAGAGGAGGGGGAAGAGGCCGCCTGTGCGGGTGCTTCCCGCAGCGTCACCGTCCGGGGCAAGACCGATCTCTCGGTGCAGAACGGCACTCTGCCGCTGACGCACCGGCCTGTGGTCTGCGGCCTCGGCCCAGCGGGCCTCTTTGCGGCGCTGCTGCTGGCCCGTCAGGGCTACCGGCCCATCGTGCTGGAACGCGGCCCGGCGCTGGACGAGCGCGTCAAGGCCGTGGAGCATTTCTCCGCCACCGGTGAGCTGGACGAGAACGCCAACATCCAGTTCGGCGAGGGCGGCGCCGGCACCTTCTCGGACGGCAAGCTCACCACCCGCATCGGCGACGAGCTCTGCGGCTTCGTGACCGAAGTGTTCCTCGAGCACGGCGCGCCGAAGGAGATCGCCTGGCAGCAGAAGCCCCATGTCGGCACCGACCTGCTGCGGGGCGTCATCACTTCGATCCGAAAAGAGATCGAGTCGCTGGGCGGCGAGGTCCACTTCAACACAGCCCTCACCGGCTTCGAGCGGCGGGACGGCCAGCTCGTCGGCATCCAGACCACGGACGGTGCGTTCCCCTGTGAAGCGCTGGTGTTCGCGGTGGGCCACTCGGCCCGCGATACCTTCGGGATGCTGATGGACAGCGGCCTCGTGCTGGAGTGCAAGCCCTTCAGCGTCGGCTTCCGGGCAGAGCATCTCCAATCAGAAATCGAAAAGAGCCTCTACCACGAGGCGGCGGGCCATCCGGCCCTGCCGCGCGGCGAATATCAGCTTTCGCAGCACGTTGAAAAACGGTGCGTTTATACGTTCTGTATGTGTCCGGGCGGCCAGGTGGTGGCTTCGGCCAGCGAAAAGGGCCGCGTCGTGACCAACGGCATGAGCTACCACGCCCGCAGCGGCAGGAATGCCAACGCGGCCGTGGTGGTCAGCGTGGGCGGCGAAGACTTCGGCAACGACCCCCGGAAGGCCATCGCCTTCCAGCGGGAGCTGGAAGCCCGGGCCTATGCGGCAGGCCGTCCCGGCGGAGAGTATGCTGCCCCGGCGGAGAACATCCAGAGCTTTTTGGAGGGCAGGGGCCGGCTGAACATTGGCCGCGTCCAGCCCACCTATGACCGGGGCGTCGTCGCTGCGGACCTCGGCGCGTTGCTGCCGACCGAACTGGCCGACACCCTGCGGGCCGGTCTGCGGGCTTACGAGCGGAAAATTGCGGGTTACACCGCCCCCGAGGCCATTCTGACCGGCCTCGAGACCCGTACCAGCAGCCCGGTGCGGCTGAAACGGGAAGAAAATTTTGAATGCGCCCAGCTGGCAGGATTGTATCCCTGCGGCGAGGGTGCCGGATATGCGGGCGGCATCATGAGTGCCGCCGTCGATGGCCTGCGGGTGGCCCGCGCCATCATCAGCCGGTACAGCCCGGCAGAAGGGTGAGAAGTTGAATGACTGATCGTGAAGACGATTTTGACCGCACGGCGAAGGACAGCGAAGGCCGTAAGGTGCAGCAGGAGCTGGAACGCCAGCTCCGCGAGCTGGGCAACACCATGTCCGACTCCTTCCGCCACGGCTTTGAGGGCCGGGGCGAGGAGATCGGCGACCGTGTGTGGGATGTGGGCCGCGCCGCGGTGAACGCCGCCGGTTATGGCATCTCGGAGGCAGGCCGGGCCTTTCAGGCCGGAAAACAGGAGTACCAGAAGCGGGCCGAGGAGGCCAGAAGCAGCGCCAGCGCCAGCGGGATGCCGGGCTGGGCGCGCAATTTCTTTGCAAAGAAGCCGGAACCGACGGCCATCGAGAATATCCGCGCCAGCGCGAAAAAGCGCCACGGCGCAGGCGTCGCCATGCTGGCGACCGGCATCACCTTCGCCGTCCTCTTCGGCATCACGGCCATCGCCTGCTTCGGCACGGCGGGGGCGTTCACGTCCGGCGGCGTGATGGTGGCGGCTGATATGACGGTCCTCAGTGCCATCAGCGATTTTGCACTGGGTGCTATCGCGATGACGGGGTGGTGCTCTGCCGCTGTGACCGCTGTGTTCGGCTGGCTGACCGCGGCGGGCGCGTCCCGTATGAAGGCCGCCAAGACCCTGGAGCTCTACGCCGATACCGCCGAGGGCTTCGACTGGCACAAGGGCCTGTCCCTTTCCATGCTGGCCGACCTGACGCATAAAAAGAAGACCAAGGCTCTCAAGATGCTGCGGAAATTCATCCACAGGGGCTGGCTCAGTGTCTGGCTGGACGAGAAAAACGACAAGCTCTACCTGACGGCGGAGGACTACCGCGCCGCGCAGGAAGATCAGCCCCAGCCCGAACCGGAAAAAGCGCCGGAACAGGCCGGAGAAGTCCCCCTGAACCTCGAGACGACCCGCCGCTTTGCGCAGGTGCTCGAGAAGGAGCAGGAGCTCATGGAGGATGAGCGGGCTGTGGAGGAGCTGCAGCATATGCAGAAGACCACCGAGTCCATCTGTGCCTGGCTGGAAGCCCACCCCGAGAGCCTGCCCAAGGCCCGCCGCTTTGCGGAATACTATATCCCCACCACCCTCAAGCTCCTGCACACCTACAACGACGTGCAGAGCCAGCAGGGCGAGAACGCGGAGGCCATCCGCCGGGATATTGCGGGCATCCTGCACACCCTGAATCAGGCTTATGATAACCTCTACGATAAGCTTTTGTCGGACGTGGCGCTGGACGTTTCCAGCGAGATCGCTGCGCTGCAGGGGATGCTGGCGAACGATGGTCTGGCCGGGGAGGGATTGCGATGACCTACCGGGCCTGGAACACCAAGACCGTTGACCGCGCCGCCCTGAAAGAGCTGACGGCGGCCATCGCCCAGCAGAACACCGAAGAGCTGGAATACCAGAACATGGACGAGGAGTGGAGCGAGGAAAAGTACCGCTCTGTCCTCGCGGCCCAGCAGAAAGAAGCCGGCCTGCTGGCCGGCATCCTCGCTGCCCGGGGCATCACCGACCCCGCCGAGGCGCTGACCCTTCTGGCGGGCGAAGAAGAGCTGAGCGACCCCATGCTCCTGACCGACATGGACAAAGCCTGTGAGCGCATCCTGCGGGCCATCGACGAAGGGGAGACCATCGTCGTCTTCGGCGACTACGATGTGGACGGTGTGACCGCCACGGCCCTGCTCTATCAGCACCTGAAAGGGATGGGCGCCGCCGTCAAGTGTATGCTGCCCAGCCGGGAGGGCGACGGCTACGGCCTCTCGAAGAACGCCATCCAGTCGATCTACGATAAGGGCTGCCGCCTCATCGTCACGGTGGACAACGGCATCTCTGCCGTAGAGGAAGCCGCATTCGCGGCCAGCCTCGGCATCGACCTCATCATCACAGACCACCATCTGCCCCACGACACCCTGCCCCAGGCAGTGGCCATCGTGGACCCCCGCCGTGCCGACGACCACAGCCCCTTCAAGGGCCTGTGCGGCGCGGGCGTGGCCTTCAAGCTCTGCGCCGCGCTGGATGGCTGCCCGCCGGAAGAGATGCTGGAATACTGCGGCGACCTCGCCGCTGTTGGCACCGTGGCCGACGTCATGCCCCTGACAGGGGAGAACCGCACCATCGTCAAAGCAGGTCTGCGCCAGCTGCAAAATACGGACAGACCCGGCTTCTGCGCCCTTTTGGAAGAAGTGGGCCTTGCAGGCAAGCCGGTGACGGCAGAGAACATCAGCTACGCCATCGCGCCCCGCATCAATGCGGCGGGCCGGATGGACAGCGCTGTCACCGCTTTGCAGCTGGTGCTCTGTGAGGACGAAGACCGGGCGGTCGAACTGGCCCATAAGCTGAGCGACATCAACATCCAGCGGCAGGAGACGGAGACGGAGATCGTCAAAGCCGCACAGGAGCTGCTGGACGCTGAGCCGGAACGCCTCGAAGACCGGGTCATCCTGCTCTGGGGCAGAGACTGGCACCCCGGCGTCATCGGCATCGTGGCCTCCCGCCTTGTGGAAAAGACCGGACGCCCGGTCATCGTGGTGTCGGTGGATGAGCACGGCGAGGGCAAGGGCAGCGGCCGCAGCGTGCAGGGCTTCAACCTGCATGAGTGCATCGCCTCCTGTGCCGACATCCTGCTCCGCTTCGGCGGCCACGCCATGGCAGCGGGCCTCTCGGTGCGGGAAGAGGATCTGCAGACGCTCCGCCAGCGGCTCAACGACTGGGCGGCCCGGGAGTGTCCCGTGCTGCGCACCCCGCCGCTGGAATGCGATCTGTCCGTCCACCTCGACCGTCTGACGGTGGAGAGCGTCCGCCGCCTCGACCAGCTGGCACCCTACGGTGCCGACAACCCCAGCCCGGTCTTCGTGCTGGAAAGGGCTGTCGTGGAGGGCGTCTACGCCGTCTCGGAGGGCAAGCACTGCCGCCTGCGTCTGCGGCAGGGCAATTCCAGCATCTACGCCGTCTGGTTCGGGATGCACCCGGAACAGGTGCCTTACTCGACGGGCGACGTCGTGGACGCAGCCATCAGCCTTTCGGTCTACGATTCGCCCCGGGGCGCACAGCTGTCGGGCCGCATCATCGAGCTTCACCCGGCGGGCCTCGGCAACACAGCTGCAGAGCAGGCCGCGCTGGTGCAGGCGCTGCGCCGGGGTACGCCCCTGACGCCGGAGCAGAAGGAGAGCATCGCCCCGGAGCGCAGCCATATCATCACCGTTTATCGGGAGCTGCAGGCGCGGCGCTGGCACGCCGAAGACCTGCAGCCCCTGTTTGCAAAACTCGGCGAGGAGAACACCGGCCGGACGCTGGTGGCCGTCGCCGCGCTGGAACAGGTCGGCCTCATCACAGCGGCTGACCGGGGCGGGGCAAAGTTCTGGGAACTCGTGCCTGCCACCGGAAAGAAGAACCTTGCCGATGCGCCCATCCTGAAATGTCTGGAGGAACGATAAAGATGCCTGAGGGAAAGAAGCCTGTCGCCCCCGCGCCCGCAGCACCGGCTGCGGCGAAAGAGGACAGCTACTCTGCAAAGACCCATCTCCACCAGCCCGTGCCGGTGACGGAGATGGCTACCGTGGCCGCAACGGCCCTGCCGGCCAACGCCCCTGAGGGGACCCTTCCCTCGGAGGTGCGGCCCGAGATCGTGACCTGGGAGAAGCTGGTGGAGGCCATCAAAGCCAGCGGCAAAGCCTACAATATGGCCATGATAGAAAAGGCTTACGATCTGGCCAACGACGCCCACAAGGGGGTCTGCCGCCGCAGCGGCGAGCCCTATATCTGCCACCCGCTGGCCGTGGCCCGCCTCGTGCTGGACCTCGGCATGGACAGCGAGAGCATCGCCGCCGCCCTGCTCCACGACGTGGTGGAGGACACCCCCACCACGCTGGCCGACCTGACCGCCACCTTCGGCGAAGAGGTGGCCGCGCTGGTGGACGGCGTCACCAAGCTGACCAAGATCCAATTTTCCAATATCGAAGAGCTGCAGGCCGAGAATCTGCGCAAGATGCTGCTGGCCATGAGCCGTGACGTCCGCGTCATGATCATCAAGCTCTGTGACCGCCTGCACAATATGCGCACCGGCGACGCATGGCCGGAGCAGAAGCGCCGCGACAAGGCCCGGGAGACCATGGAGGTCTACGCCCCCATCGCCAACCGTCTGGGCATCCTGAACGTCAAGGAGGAGCTGGAAGACCGCAGCCTCCACTACCTCGACCCCGTGGGCTACGAGGAGATCAACAAGATGCTCAGCGAGCGCGCGGGCGACGAGTTTCTGGCCAGCGTGTCGGGCGTCATCAAGAGCCGCCTCGAGGAGAGCGGCATCGAGGGCGCGACCATCAAGCGGAGAGTCAAGAGCATCTACGGCATCTACCGCAAGACCATCATGCAGAACAAGTCCTTTGATGAAATTTACGACATCTACGCGGTGCGCATCATCCTGGACACCCTGGCTGAGTGCTACAGCACCCTGGGCCTCATCCACGATATGTACCACCCGCTGCCCAACCGCTTCAAGGATTATATCTCCACCCCCAAGCCCAACGGCTACCAGAGCCTGCACACCACGGTCATCGGCCACGAGGGCATCCCCTTCGAGGTGCAGATCCGCACCCGCAAAATGGACGAGATGGCCGAGTACGGCGTGGCCGCCCACTGGAAGTATAAGGAAGGTCTGGACGGCCACGACAAGCTGGACGAGCGTCTGGCTTGGGTGAGCCAGCTGCTGGAAAATCAGCGCGTCAGCGAGGATTCCGGCAACCTTCTGCACGACCTCAAGAGCGACCTGCTGCCCGAGGAAGTGTTCGCCTTCACCCCCAAGGGCGACGTCATCAACCTGCCCACCGGTGCCACCTGCATCGACTTTGCCTACGCCATCCATTCGGCGGTGGGCAACCGCATGGTGGGCTGCAAGGTGA
>ENA-UONY01003284-UONY01003284.1-human-gut-metagenome-genome-assembly--contig:-CS9-NODE-3284-length-10315-cov-11.483821_pt1 | contig 10315 bp, 10 predicted proteins | sample MGYA00242465_ERZ724012 | MGnify/ENA metagenome assembly ERZ724012 | reverse complement strand
GGCGATTTTTCAATGGAAAACGCTCCGGCGATACATTCCTCGTCCGAAGCGTTCCTGTTGGCTGTTTTCAGTTTTTTCCGGCTCTTGACCGTCAATCATAAATCAACTCACGCTTGATAATTTCCTCGGCTCGGCTGCGGATGGAGTTCATGGACTGCACCCATAGCATCTGGTCGGACGCTTTCAGGGCTTCGTCTACGCCCTCGGCTTCTGCCATCTGCTCAATGATAAGACTGCATCTTTCCGTTGCCTGCTCGTTCAGATCGGCAAGGTAGGTGTGCAGCTTGCAGGAGAGAACGAGTTCGCTGTATAAACCGGGACGGTACATCCGCAGGTAGGCTTGATGCAGCCTGCCCCAATGCCCGACAGGGCGTTTTTCCTCCGGCAGCTTAGCTCATGTGAGATAAAGAAGTAAAAGAAGTGAAAAAAATTTTGCCGTTCCCTGTCCGGCTGACTGCCGGACGGGTCGGGCTTTAGTCGGGCAACTCTACCTTGCCGACAAAAGAATAATAGATTTCGATTTCCTGCCTGCGGTGCTTGTTCTCGTCGTAACTGCACTAATGTTACACAAAACGGTTTGACAATGCTTGCTTTTTCAATGCTGTATGGTAAACTAAATATATAGCAAGAGAGGCACGAACACCGCGGTCTGCCGTTTTAAGCAAACAATACAAACGGTTTTTATGCCTTCCACAAGTGAAGTATTATTAGACCGCAACAGCTGTTGACGAAGGCTTGTTGCGGTTTTTGCCGTATGTTGAAAGGTTTGTGTGAATCTGCCAAATGTCAATACTAAAACCCGAATTTCTTTGAAAAATTTTTTATAGTCTTTATAGGCTTGCAAGAAACACGTTGAAAAGCTCCGCAGAGGTGTGCCAGTCCAGGATTAACCGTGGGTAATTATTTATCCAGTCCTGGACCCGGCGCACCTCTTTTTGTGTTACCTTGCGGAAGTCCGTGCCCTTGGGGAAAAACCACCGGATAAGCTGGTTCTGCTTCTCGTTGCTGCCGCGCTCTCCGGGGGACCTGGGGTGGCAGTAGTAGACGTGGGTGCGCTTCTCTCCGGGCAGCAGGCAGGAGCGCTCCATGCCCTTGCAATCGGCAAATTCGCTCCCGTTGTCCACGGTGATGCTCTTGAACACCTGGCGGAACATAGCGGTCCCCATGCGGCGCTCCAGCCGGTCCAGAACGCCCACGACGCTGGCGGCGGTGTCGTCGTGCATCTTGCGGATGATCTCGTCCCGCGTCACGCGTCCGGTGAGGACGCACAGGGCGGCCTTGGTGCCCTTCTTACCCACTACGCTGTCCATCTCCCAATGGCCCGGTTCCTCCCGGTTATTGATGTGCTCCGGGCGATGCTCGATGCTGTCCCCTCTGGGGGCTTTCGCTGCTTTCACGCGGTTGTAGGTCCGCTTCTGGTCACTCTTGTAGCGCAGCTCCTTGTTGGTCAGGGGCCACAAGTCCCCGTTCTCGATGTACTTATACACAGTCTGACGGCATAATGTGCAGGAGAAGGTGGTCTCCGGCGTTTTGCCCAGCATGGAGCAGGCAGCGGACGGGGAATACCCCTCGGAGATGGTTTTGACCAGCCACCGGGCCAGCCGGTGGTCTTTGCCTATTTTCAGAGGCTTTTCCATGTTCTTCTTGCGGTCCAGGTGGTAGTCCTTGGCGACATCGGCGGAGTAGGAGATATAGGTGGTCAGGTCGCTGCGTTTCAGCTCCACCGCGCCCCTCCGGCACTCGTCGTAGACCGTGCTGTGATGCACGCCCAGATAGCGGGCGATCTGCGGCTTGCTGTACCCCTCGCGGAGCATTTTTTCAATGGTCAATCTGTCGTTCCAGGTCAAGTGTGCGCCCTTATATCTCGGCATAGGAAAACCTCCATTTGCAATACTTTTGCATAGCATTTGTATATCTTTAGCACACTTTTTTCGGCCATGTCAATAGCCCCGGAAGATGCAAAAATCCCCCTACTATCCGTAGGGGGATTTCGAAATTTTTTATTCTTTTCCGGTCAGCCAGTCCATCGTCACGCCCAGGACCTCGGCAAAGATCATCAGCTCGTAGTCCGTCACGAAGCGGTCCCCAGTCTCTATGTTGCTGATGGCCTCCCGCTCGATGAACACGCCCTTGACCTGCATCCTCGCAGCGAGGTCCGCCTGGGAGATGCGTTTTGTCGCCCGCACCTGGTGGATGCGGTCGCCGGAGATATTCTTTTGTCCCTCAAAATCGTAAATCTTCACACGCAGCCCCTCCTTGGCACCTTGACAGTACCACGGAAAAGGGCTATCTTTGTAATAAAGATTTACAACCTTTATCGTTTTGGTACAAAAAGTGGGAATATCTCACTTCACGTCCGGCAGCTTCTCCAGCATACCGGCGGCCTCCAGCAGATTGTAGATGATCTGGGCCGTGGCCTCGCGGGTGATGGGCTTCTGCCATCCGTAGTTGCCAGCACCGTCTCCGGCGAAGATGCCCTTGCGCTTGCAGTAGTCGGTAGCCTCCTTGGCCCAGGCAGAGGGGTTGTCTCCGGTGTCGGCGCAGCTCGTGAGCTGTTTGGTGTCCATAGCTTCTTCATCCTTTCCGGCCTTTGCGGCCTCCAGTCTTTTGTTGACTTCTGCGGCGATCTGGCCGTGGCGGCTGTAAAGCCAGTCACCAGGGCAGGCTTTCGCCGCAAACCAGCGGTGGACGGTCATGTTCTGCTGGTCTACCTGACCTACGAGGTTTTTATCTCCCTTCCAAAGCAGCCTGGGGATGCCGTTGCGTTGGCAGATGTCCACCAGCAGCTCGATGAGGCTCTTGTATGCCTTTTCCGTGATCGGCCACGGCTCGCCCTTCGCGCAGTTGGCCACCTCGATGGTCACAGCGCGGTTGTCGTTGCTCCTGTTGGATGTGCACCAGCTCGCGTATCCTTCCTCAACGTACATGCCGATACGCCCGTCGCTGCCGATGCCGTAGTTGCTGCTGGATTTGCTCGTCTGGAACATCTGCCCGCAGCTCTCCACGCTCAGGTTCCCCGCCATGCAGTGGATGCTGATAGTGTCGATTGCATGGTTTCGCTTGCCGTAGGTGTACGGACTGAGCTTGGTGTAGCTGACCAGCGGGCTGTTACTCATTGCCCGCACCTTCTTTCAGAACGCCGTGGTTGAGTTCGTAGACGGCGGCCTCAATGAGCGCGTCGATGCGGTCCTCGTCCAGAGTGATGCCGTGCTCCGCCAGCCAGTTGAGGACATAGGCTTTCTTCTCCTCGCCGCGCCCGCTGCCACGGTAGATTTGCTCCGCCGCCGTCACAGCGATTTTCACCCAGGCATTGATCTCCGCCTGCTGCTGGGCCGTGGTCCGGCTCTTGATATAGGGGATGACCACGGCGGTGATGACGGCAGCCACAAGGGCAGCCGCCGCTTCAATGATTGTCGTAATATCCATGATGTGCTCCTTCCTTTACTCCACGATTTCCCAGTCGTCGGCCAGCATATCCGCCTGGCTTGCAAGCCATCCCATTTGCACGCCGGAAGTGCTGCAGAATGCGATAGCCTTGTTCCCAATGGCCGCGTGCTCGGCATTGACGATTGTGCCAGCCGGGGACGTGTAACTGATGGCAGAGGCCAGCTCAATGTGCTGGTTCTTTCCGTTCCAGCCCGCCCGTCTGCACTTCTTCCCCTTCTTCATGGCCTCGATAGCCAGCCCGAAGTTCATACTGTCGATGGGGCGGTACGCCGCCTCGAACACGGCCTTGGGGCTGAAACTCTCGTAGCCGTCCGGGTAGCGGACCTTATAGCCCTCCTCCACGGGGTCCATGCTCTTGGGGGTGGGCTGGCCCTCCTCGTAGACCCTGCCGCCCTTGCGAATAGCAGGGACCGCCTCAATGATTTTCGTGCCGATATAGGTTTTCATTTCGATTTCCTCCTTTAGCAATCTCGTTTGATTTTCTTCTCCGGTGCGTTGCTCTTGCCGAACACCACCCCGTCGTTGTGCTCGAAGATGTTCTCCACCACCTTGAGGACGTTCACGCCCAGAATGGTCTCGATGGCCTGCTCGGACAGGTCCACCACCGGGAACACTTGGCCCAGGTGCACCGTGGCGTACAGGGCGATGAGGTAGGACATCGTGACCCACCCCAGCGCGGCGATCTGCGTTGTCACGAACAGCCGCCGCGTGGTCGTCTTAATGTTCTTCATCTCGTACCGCCTCCAGATGGTCAATGCGGTGGTGTGCGGACTTGGCGCTGGCCTCCACGGCAGCCAGACGGCCCTCCACCTCTGTGTTGGTCTTGCGCTGCTCTCGCTGTTCCGTCTTGATCTCGTCCGTGTTGGACTTGATGTACCCCAGCTCTGTCAAAACGGTGCCGAGCTGTTGGCCGTTGCTCCTGTCGTCTTTCCCCTTGTTGCGGGAGAAGGTGGCATAACTGATGACAGCGCCCAGCACCGTGCATACCAGTCCCACAATGATGTTCCACTCCATTGGTATCACCTGCCTTTCCCATTGAGCATATCAAAGCCCCGCATCCTTTTCGCCCCGAAGCAGATAAAAATTTGAAAGAGAGGGATTGCCCTATGAGCCTAAAGGGAACAGAAATGACAAATGAAGAATACTTGAAAATTCGCGCTTCACTCCTTGAGAAAGAAATCGCAGAGCAGGGGAAGCAGCAGCGGAAATATGTCTTGCAGCGCAATATTGCCCTGGTCCTCTGCGCCGTTTTCTTTGCCATAGCGCTGCTCTTTGCTACGCGGCCCGCCTCGGCAGCTCCGGCGGCAAAGGCGGCGGTGGTGAGCGCCCAGCGGGCGGAGGAAGTGGTAGCAAGTGCTAACAGCGATAAGTACCACCGGCTCACCTGCGATTATGCGGACAACATCCTGGAGGAAAACAAGGTCTACTATAAAACGCCCGCAGACGCGGAGCGGGACGACAAATACGCCTGCTCCGTATGCAGGCCGTGAGGAGGAATAGATGTGAAAAAATGTATACTATACATGAAAGTCGTGTTGTTTTTTGTCGTAGCTGCCCTGGTCTGCCTTTGTATTTCCTGGGTTGGAGATGTTTTCCGGGCGGCATCATATCTTGCTTGGTATAAACTGGTTGGTACTGCTGCGTTGTTGTTTGCGGTCGTCGCAATAGCGATATTGAGCATTCATGCTGATAGAAATGATGCAGAGCGGAAAAAGCGGAGGATGGTAATAGAAACAGAATTTGAATGGGGCGGAGAACTGGACAAATATTTCCGTTCACGCGGGATAGACACGGACGCAGACAAGGCCGATTTTGTAGAGCGTGCGGCTACGGCGGCAGCGTTTGAAGAAAACAAGAAGGGCTGGGATTAACTCCCGGCCCTTCTTTCTTTACCATTCGCTGGTGTAGACGGTCCCCCATAGGAAAGCCCGCTGCTCGTCGGTCAGGCCGGAGAAGTCCTCCAGCCATGCCCGCACATGGTCGCTCTTGGCCTCGCCCTTCACGGTCTTACCGTCTGCGTCCTTGGTCCCTTCCATCTCGTTGTAGGCGGTGTGGAACAGGACGTACTCCCAGGGTTCGATGCCCTGGGCCTCTGCGTCGTCGGCCTGGGCCATCCACTTGGTGCTGACCTCGTACTGTCCGTCGGAATGGTCCGCCAGGGCGCTCTTGTCGGCCAGATCATAGGCCGCCTTGAGCACCTTGTCGCGGGTCTCGTCGTCCATTCCCCGGAAGATGGGGCTGCTCGCCAGGTCGTCGGCCATGCTGCGGTAGTCGTTGGCCCGCTGGTCGGAGTATGCCCGGTAGGCGCTGCTCCCCAGGTCGTCCGCGCCGAAGGTCTCCTCCTTCTCCTTGACAGGGGCGTATTTGTCCCTGCTGCCGATAAGGTCCCGCGCCCTCTGGGGCAGGGTGTAGTCCGGGTCCTTCTCAACGGCCTTGTTGTAGCGGCTCCGCATGGCGCTGTCGATGCTTGCGCCGTCCACGCCCATGCTGTTCATCAGGTCGTCCCTGATGTGCTGGTAGGTGTCCATGTCGCCCTGCTCCAGTGCCCGGTACAGAATGGCGTAATAGCGGTTCTTGTTGCCGGTATTGGAGATGTTGTAGATAGCCTTTTCCATCTCATACTGGAGCGGGATGTTGCCGGTCTCCACCGCCGCGCTCCGGGCCAGGCCCCACATATCCCGCGTCAGGTTGGAGGCCGGGATGCCGAACATCTTTGCACCGGCGGCCAGCAGTCCCTTGAGGGCGTAGGCCCTGGTCCGCTTGCCCTGGCCGTCGGCGCTCTGGATGGCCGTCTGTCCGGCCTGGATAAGGTCGGACACGATCTCCATTTCCGTGCGGGACACGTCGTAGCCCTGCATGATGGACAGCGCGTCCTTCACGAAGGGGATTTGGCCCAGGGGGTTCATGTTGCTGCCGACGTTGCCCTCCGTGATGGCGTTCCAGGCTTTCTCCCAGGGGGTCTCCTCGTCACCGGAGATGCCGGTGAACGCAGCCCGGAAGCGCTCCCAGTATTTTTTATCTTCGTCATCGTCGCGCATGGCGTCGATAAGGCTCTGGGCCAGAGCGTTGACCACGTTCGTCACCACCAGGGCCGTGGCCGCCCGGCCCATCGTCTTGATGGCCTTGCCGCGCTTCTGGCTGTTCTGTTCGTAGCGCACCTGGTCATAGGCCCGCATCAGCAGGTTGAGGCTCATAATCGGCTCGCCCATGAAGCTGGTCGCCTGCTTCACCACCGCGTTGCTGGAGCGCATGATGTTGGACCGCTGGAGCACGCCGTCTACCACCTGGGTCTGGTCGATGACTTCCGCGAACAGCTTTGCCGTCTGCCGGTAGAATGCCTCGCTGCCCTTGGTGAGGCCCTGGTGTTCCCGCGCCGTGGCCCACTCGCAGGCGTTCCACAGCTTGCCCCAGGTCACGGCGTCCGCCGCACCCGCAGGGGCGGAAAGGGCGTCGTTCAGCTTCCGCACGTTCGTCCGGTTGTCGAACAGCGTCTCGGTCATCTTGTAGGGGCTGGAGATGTCGAAGCCGCCCGCATCCTTCCGCATGGCGATGGGGGAGTATTGCAGGGCTTTCTTCCATCCGCTGCCCCGCGTAACGCCTCTTGCAAGGCCCCGCGCCATGTCCTGGGGGTCCAGTACCGCCGCCGCCCGGAAGAACGCCGTGGGCTGCTGGATGACCACGCGGATGTTCGCGCCCACGGCTGCGCCCTTGAAGCCGCCGATGGTCTTTCCGGCGATGTCCCACATGGGGCTGTCGCCGGGGGCGTTGATGCCGTTCTGGATGTCCTCCATCAGGTTGTGCCAGTATTTTTGACTGCCGGGGCCGCCCACGCGGTCCAGCAGACCCTTGATGGTCTTGCCGGTGGGGTTGCCCTCCTCGTCCCGGAACTGGTAGTTGAACAGGCGGTTGATGTCCTCCATCGTGCAGAGCCAGGAGGCATAGTCCGTCATGTCGGAGGCGTGGTTGGCAAAGGTGGTGAAGATACCCGCCAGGTCCAGGGCGTTGCTCGCGTGGGGCATCGTGGTCTTTGCCATGCCGATGTTCTTAATGGAGCGGGTGTTGTTTCCGCCCTTTTCGATGTTGCTGTGCAGGCCCTCCTTGGCCGATTTGATGGGCCAGTAGTCGCTCTCGGTGAACTTCTTATAACCGTAGGCTTCCATGCTGGCCTTGTTGCCGTAGTCGGCCAGCACGCCACGGGTCAGTCCTTGCAGGCCGTCCGCGATCTTCACCTGCTCCGGTGTTAGCGTCCCGGTGATATTCACCAGGTCGCCCTCCGTCAGGCGGATGCTGTCCGTGCCGCGCCGGATTTGCGAGGTTTTGATCTCTGGCTGCACCACGCCGCCCTTGAGCAGGTGGTCGTGGGCCTGCTTGCGCTTCACCAGCTCGTACAGCTCCATCGCCTGGGCCGTGGAAAGGGTCAGCTTCTCGCCTCGCTCCGTGGTGAAGGTATGCGTGGTCGCCTCCAGCTTCTTCACCGTCTTGGGGTCCACGATCTTGCGGACCTCCTCGGCCACATGGTCCACCATGAGCTGCTGCTGGTCCTGCGCGTCCCGCAGCATCCGGTAGACCGCCTTGCCCGCCTCTCCGTAATGGGAGAAGAAGGTGTACGGGGTCTCCAGGTCAATGAGGGCGTGGTTGTGGGTCAGGCTGTTCTTGGCCCGGCGGCTGCTGGTCCCGATGGAGAGAGCCTGCGCCCAGTCCGCCGTCCTGGCGTACTTGGCCTTGGACAGGACTTTCCCCGCCGTGTTCACGCTGTGCTCCACGGCCTTGACCACCTGCCACACGGTTTGGAGCTGCGCCACGCTCATGTCGGCCAGCTTGGTGTCCTTCATGGCGATGACCGCATCAAAGCCGCCCTTGATGCCGTCGGCGTCGCTGCCCAGTAGGGAGGGGTCAATGACCATATCCCCGCCCTCGGCCACGATTTTGGCGTACTGCTCCTTGAGGGCGCGGAACGCCTCGGTCCGCTTGGTGGGGGTGCCGTTGCCGTCCTTCACCCGCTTGCCGTTCTCGTCGAGGGTGTACTGACTCTCCTGGTTGATGCTCTCCAGCATAGCGGCCACGCTTCCGCGCATGGCCTCCGGGATGTGGTGCTGGTCGCTGGGGCGGAGGAGCTTCTGGGACAGAGCGCTTGCATGGCGGGTGATTTTGGCCCGCAGCTCACGGGCCGCCCGGCGTTCCCGGCCCGCTGCGTCCTTGGCCGCATAGCGGTCTTTCAGAGCACCCATCTGCCGCTCGCGGGTCTCCCGCTCCTTGGCGATGGCGTTCTGTACCCGCTGCCGGTTTTGCTCCCGCAGTTCCGCCAGGCGGGTAGTGTACTGCTCCCGCACCTTCTGGACCTGCTCCCGGCCCTTGGCCTTGGCGTTCTCCAGCTTCAATGCCTGCCGGTCCGCAAAGGTCTTTCGCGTCTGGGGCAGGTCGAAGAAGGTCTCCATGATCTCGTTCGCCGCGCCGGTCACGGCCTGGTCCATGTAGCGGGAGAAGGGGTTGTACTCGTTGATCTCGCTGATGCCGTCCAGCACTTCCACGATATGGAGGAGCTGGTCCGTTGGGTGGGTCTGCTCCTGCTCGCTGAAAAACTCCGGCCAGCGGGAGGAAAGCTCCTGGTACACCTGGTCGATGTTGGTGTGGCCCTCGCTGCCCAGGTTCAGCCGTCCGAACTGCCGCTTGCGGAAGTCGCCATAGTCCGCGATGTCCCCGTGGTACTCCTTGCCGTAGATGATCTTGGTCGTCCGCAGGTAGTCCCGCAGGTCGCTGTACGCATCGTACATATCGCTGTCCACGGCCACCGCGTTGCTCACCAGGGTTTCCGCGATGTCCTCCGCCCGGCGGCGAGCCTCGGTGTAGGTCAGCTCGTCCTTGCCGTCGTAGCCGCTGGCGATGTAGTCATAGAGGCTCTGGAGGTCTCCCTGGATGTCCTTCACCGCGATGTCGGCCCCGTAGTTCTGGATAAGCTGTTTCGCGGCGGCGGTCACGGCCTTTTTGTCCGTGGTCACGCGCTGGGTCCGCCGGGTCTGGCCCTGCCAGTAGTCCCGGCTCTCCTGGAGCTTCCCGTTTCGGCGCTGGATGGCGATATAGTCCTTCATCTGCTCCCGCAGCAGCCGGTTTTCCTCCTGCAAGGCGGCAACACTCTTGCTTTCCGTCCCGGCCTTGAGAGAGAAGCGGATGTCCGGGTCGCTGGTTGGGGTCTTATTGGTAACATTTTTGATTTGCTCTGGTGAAAGAACGATGACCTGGCTCATGTCCTCCATCATCAGGGCGTCATATCCCCTGTCTCGTAGCTGTTGCGCCAAACTGCGGTCCCAGTACAGGGCATCTTCCACCACATCCTGTTCTGCGATAAAAGGGTTTGTGACATTGAGATATACTTCATACCTCTGGGGGGAGATAAGACCAGCCTCCATATCCGCCTTTGTGGATGGATAGAGCTGCCCATTTGCCTTTCTGCCCTCGAATGTGTACGCATACTTCCTGTTGTTGGTGAAGTAGAAGTAGTCCTTCCCACCATCAAATACGGTAAATCCACCGTTTCGTGTTCCGTGATACATCACCATGAGATGCCCTTGGTCATCCCGGATGACGCTATCCTGGAAATACTCCTGCTGCTCCGCCGTCAGTTTCCGGCCCTTGTTGTCCGTAGATTTCAGTGAGAACCGCGCACCCTCCACGCTGTTGATCTTGGCAAGGCGGTCCGCGTCGTCTCCGGTCTTGTATTCCAGCATCCGCACACCGGCCTGCTCCAGACCGTCCCGCAGTTTCTTGCTGCTGTCATCGGGGATGACGGCGGCCAGCACTTCGTCGAAGCCGACGGCCCGCTGGGGCTTCGCCTCGTAGTACCCCGTCGGGATATTGGCTGCGCGGTCAATGA
>ENA-UONY01003281-UONY01003281.1-human-gut-metagenome-genome-assembly--contig:-CS9-NODE-3281-length-10320-cov-3.836240_pt1 | contig 10320 bp, 9 predicted proteins | sample MGYA00242465_ERZ724012 | MGnify/ENA metagenome assembly ERZ724012 | reverse complement strand
GTTGGCGACCTCGCCGACGATCATGCTCGATGCGGCGACGCCCGACGTGGTGTCGATCGTACCGCCGATCCACGCCCCGGCGACCTCCTCGGCCACCTCGGGAGCGAACAGGTGCGGCAGGATCAGGTTCGCCAGCCACGGCATGAGGTAGATCATCGGAACGACGACGATCAACACCAGCGAAACGATGTAGGATAGTTTTTTGTCGTCGCCGCCCGCCACGCGCGCCGCCGTGATGCAGGCCGAAACGCCGCAGATCGAGACGCCGCTCGAAAGGATCATCGCCGAACGTTCGTCAACCTTCATGCGGCGCGAGAGCCAGAAGGCGAAGAACCACACGACAGCCACCACGAGGCATGCCTGCACGAGCCCGAAGACGCCCGACTTCATCACGTCGCTGAAAAGAATCGTAGCGCCGAGGCACACCACGCCGATCTTGATGAAGAACTCGCCCTGGATGGCGGGCTTCATCCACGCGGGAACGCGCCACACGTTGCGGATCAGGAGGCCGAACAGCACCGAGAAAAAGACCGATTCGAAGCCGTAGTAGGACACGGCCGGAATCTTGGCCACGACCTGCGCCAGCAACGAAACGGCGAAGACGACGACCAACGACGGCAACAGCCCCTTGAGAGGGCGCCGCAACAGCAGGCAGCCGACATAGAGCACCGCCAGCACGATGGCGAACAGGTAAAGGATATTGTACCAGGCCACCTCGCCCACAAGGGTCGAGGGGACACTCGGCAGATCGGCGGGGACGAGCGCCGCAAGCAGCAGCAACGGAATCGAGACCCAGACCACCACCCAGTCCTCGACGCGAAGTTGTTCGATAAAGTTTTTCATAGCGATTTCAATTAAAATATCCCGGTGAACATCAGCGACACGACGTTGCGGTTCGACGCGGCGCGCGACGCATAGTCCTCGTAAGTGTAGTTGAGCTGGCAGCGGAGGAATTTCACGGGCTGCCACAGGAGACCCGCCGTATAGTTGGTCTGGCGGGAGTCGCTTGCGGAAGTATTTTCACGGAAGGTGTCGTAACGCACGACGGGCATCAGCGTCCGTGTCGCGCGCCAGCCGCCCGCGGCGTACCAACCGTCGCTGTCCAGCTCGCCGGAGCCCCCGGGGAGCCCCGTCGTGCCGCAGATGTACTCGGCACGCACCACCAGAGGCCCGCGGTCGTAACAGGCGCCCGCGCCGTAACGGACCCGCTTGAGGTAGTCGGCGCCGTATTCGCCCCAATAATAGGAGCCGGCGATCTGCAACCCCGCGACGGGACGCAGCGTCAGTCGCGCCACGATGTCCTTCGATTTGTTCTTGTCCTTGATGTTGAGCCCTTCACCGTTGAAGACGCCGAAATTATAGCTCAGGATGCTGAAATCCTTGCGTTTGAAGAAGCTCCCGCAGAGCATGGCGCCCATGTCGCGCCCCGTGGCCGAAAGTCCGCAGATGTCGTCGAAGCCCATCAGCCGCCGCAGGGAAAGCGGGTACTCGATAAACTCGTATTTGAGAGGCGGATACTCGGTGTTCTCGACCGAAAAGGGGAGCTTGAACTCGCCGAGCTGGAAATTCAACTGGTCGAAAGGTCGGTAACGCACGTAGGCATCGACGATCTTCGGCGACGCGAACTCGATCTGCACCCGGTAGTCGAGTTTCGGAGCGATGGCGCCCGTCAGGTTCAGGCGGACGCGCTTGATGAAAAAGGTCGAAGAGCTCTCCGACCACTCGTAACCCGTCTGCACGTATCCCGAAATCTCGGGCAGGCGGGCCAATATCCTGTCCCATGTCGAGGTTTTGGCCTTCAGAGCCTCGACCTCGGCCGAAAGTTCCGCAACGGAGGGCTCGACGGCAGGCTCCTGAGCCCGGGCCCCGAGGAAAAGCAGGAAAAACAATCCCGTAAAAATCTTTCTCATAAGCAACGATTCGAATTCGGGACAAAATTCGGAATTTCATCGCTGCCGGTCAATACGCGAAAATACCTAAAAAGGGCCGGATCGCTCCGGCCCCTCCCTTAAACGGCTCCCGATGCGGCATTACCGCGGCATGGGAAACGAAAGCGTACGCGCGTCGAGATAGGCGTCGGGATAGGGACTCCAGTTCCACGCCTGTCCGTTAGAAAGGGTGAAATGCGGCCCCAGACGCAGGGTGTTGTTGTCGATGACGGTGATGCGCGAAGGCAGGTTCTCCTTCTGGATCACCACCACCGAAGTCATCGACACCGTGGGTTTGGTCTTCACCGGCGCCATCGTCTTATAATCGGGTTTCCACGGCGACATGTGCGCCAGCGAATCGGGAAGCGCGAAGCCCGACGTGCGGGTCGTATCGCGTTTGAAATCGAATTTCGGCTCCTGGGCGGAGGCGGCCACCGCAACGGCGAGCGCAACGGCCGCAAGCAACATCTTTCTCATAGTTTTCCCCTTTTATCTTCTCTCTATCAATAACGTTAAAACACCTCCCGTAGTATGCGCACCGACTGCACGGCGCTGATGGCGTCGAGATGATAGCCGAAATAGGACAACATCGCACTCAAAAAGTCCGACCGCCGTTCGCGGTTCAACGCCACTTCGCCCAGACGCCGCACGTCGCAGCGCAACATCGTATCGAGCAACGCGGCGCACTCCTGCGTCATCACCCCCGGGTGTGCGGGCCGCACGGGGGTGTACAATCCTTCGCGGATGTCGAACCACGCCCCCGGCGTATAGTCGTTGCCCGGACGGTAGCCCAGCAGGCGGCTCAGGTTGGCCAGGAACCAAAGGTGGAAATTCGAAACCCCGTCGTCCATCGCATCCAACGCCTCGGCCGAACCCCACACGAAGTCGAAAAGCGGTTCGTTGGGCTCGCTCTCCCGGACCAGACGATACAAAACTTCGGCCATAAAGAGCGCCATCGTGGATTTGCGAACGTCGAACGGCAGGCTTTGCAGCACGAACCCCGCACGCACCTCCTTGAAACGGTCCATCTGCTGCCGCGGGGATTCCAACCCCTCGAACTCGACGGGGAACATCGGCTGGAACAACGCCAGCTTCGAACCCCGCCCGCTGCGGCTGCGGACCCCCTGCACCATGTAACTGCGGCGGCCCCCGATGTCGGTCAGCAGGTAGGCGACCATCGAAGAATCACCGTACTTGAGCGTGTGCAGCACGATGCCGCGGCCTTTGTAGCTTTTCACGACTCCTTTTTCACATGTACCAGCATCCAACCGTCGCGGTCGGCGGTGGCGGCAACCGTCATTCCCAGTTTCGCGGCGGCCTCCGTGATCGCCGGAACGTCCTGTTCCAGAAATCCGCTCATCACCAGATCGCCGCCCGGGGTCAGGGCCGCGGCATAGGCCGCCATGTCGGCCACGAGGATATTGCGGTTGATGTTGGCCAGGATGAAATCGTAACTCCGGCCCGCGATGCGGCGGACATCGCCCAACATCGGGGTAATGCGCTCCGAAACCCCGTTGGCGGCGACATTCTCGCGGCAGTTCTCATCGGCCCAGTCATCGATGTCCACGGCATCGACATGCGCGGCGCCGCACTTCGCGGCGACGATCGCCAGCACGCCCGTGCCGCTGCCCATGTCGAGCCCCGTGCGGCCCGCGACCCCGAGGTCGAGCACCGCACGCGACATCAGCCACGTCGTAGCGTGGTGGCCCGTGCCGAACGACATCTTGGGCATCACGATCACCTCTGTCTCGCCGGCGGGAGCCGCCTCGTGGAACGGCGCGCGAATGCGCAGGCGCCCTTCGACATCGACGGCCGGAAAATTGCTCTCCCACAAGGCGTTCCAATTCTGCGTCTCGATGGAGATATAACGTCCGGCGACGCCGTAGCGCGCCAGCAGACCATCGACCTGCTCCTTGCAATCGGCCAGTCGCTCCTGCGGGATATAGGCTTTCAGCACGCCGTCGCCGGTCTCGAAACTCTCGAACGGAAAGTCGGCCAGTTCGGCGGTCAGGATTCCGGCCTGCTCGTCGTCGGAACACGGAATATTGAGTGCAACGTAATCCATAATCATGTAAAATTTTCGTACCTTCGTCGGAGCAAAGTTACTCAAATTATCGACATCGAGCGGATCGGACATGGCAGAAAATACGAAAAAATGGGAGGAGGCCGGACGCCGCTACCGCACCTATATAAAACTGGAAAAGCGGCTCTCGAAAAACACCGTCGAATCGTACATGCGCGACCTGCGGCAATTCGCCCATTTCATCCTGCGCCAATGGGACGTAGCGCCCCACAAGGTCGAGGAGGCGATGATCGAACGTTACATGGCGTGGCTCTACGACAAGGGGCGCGAAAAGACCTCGCAGGCGAGGGCGCTGAGCGGCGTGAAGAGTTTCTTCAATTTCCTGATGATCTCCGACAAGATCGAATCGTCGCCGGCGGAATTCGTCCTGACGCCCAAATTCGGACGCCAGCTCCCCGACGTGCTCACCACCCCGGAGATCGACCGCATCATCGCCGCCGTGGACACCTCGACGCCCAAGGGGCTGCGCGACAGCGCCATGCTCGAAGTGCTCTACTCGTGCGGGCTGCGCGTCTCGGAACTCACGTCGCTGCGGATGCAAGACCTCTTTTTCGGCGAAGGGTATATCCGAGTGATCGGCAAGGGCGACAAGCAGCGGCTGGTGCCGATCAGCGCCGCGGCGCGCGACCGCATCCAACTCTATCTCGAAAAGCGCCGGAGCGCCCGAACGGGCGAGGAGGTCGTATTCCTGAACAACCGCGGCAAACAGCTCACCCGGGTGATGATCTTCACCATCCTCAAGGAGGCCGCCCGCCGGGCCGGGATCACCAAGCGCATCAGTCCCCACACCTTCCGCCACTCGTTCGCCACCCACCTGCTCGAAGGCGGCGCCTCGATCCGCCAGGTGCAGGAGATGCTGGGGCACGAAAATATTCTGACGACCGAAATATACACCCATCTCGACCGCGAACATCTGCGTCACACGGTCGAAGAGCATCTGCCGATCTGACAAGGGAACTATAACCTGCGGATTTGCGACCGGGGTGTCAGCCGCAGCGATTCGTAGTCGAGACCCGAGATCACGACCAACACGCCGCCGGGCGTCACGGTCTGCGCGAGCAACTCGGGCAACGGCGCCGCAGAGCTCCGGCACAGCCGCTCGAAAGCCGCACGGAAGTCGTCCGGAAAGCCGGGGACCAACAATCCCGCATAGAACTCCGTGGCGGCGAGGCGGTCGGGCTCGGGACAGGTTTCGACGGCAACCACACGCCCGCCGGAGTCGAGCGTCAGCAACGGATTGCGGACGATGCCCCCGGAGGTCCAGAGGAGGTTAGAGGCTATCCGCCGGGAGGGCTGCGCGGAAGAATTCATCGGCGAAAATACGGATACCGAGTTGCTGTTCGTAGAGTTTTTCGACCGCCGTGCGCGTCAGAGGCGTGAATTCGACCTTCAGGTCGGTGACCGTCACCGAGGGGCGCTGGGGCTTGCCCGTGAAGTTCAGGAAGTCGATGCGCAGGCGGTGCGACGAATCGACGGTGAAACGGCGCGAGAAAGTCTCCTCGCGGTTGCGCCGCAGGGTCGTGGTATAGACCCCCGTGCGGGTGCTGTCGCGGCGTTCGAGCCAGACGGAGCCCTTGAGCCCCTTGTCGTTGCGGTCGAGCGAATCGACGAGGTACCTGAGCGAAAGCTGGTAGTCGCCCGGCTCAACGTCGAGCGAGAAGCTCAACCGCGCCGTGTCGGCCAGCGACCGCACGCGGATCAGCGAGTCGGCGAGGACCGCCCGGGTGAAGGTCCGGCGGGCCACGTTGTCGATCGTGTCGAGCACGGCGACCTCGCGGTTGTAGAACTTGCCTTCGCGTTCGAGCATCTCGATGGCGCGCTCGACGATGTCGCCCAGGCGGGCGCTCTTGCGCTTCGAGAAGTTGCCGATGGTGTAGTGAACGTCGTCGGTCGTATAACCGTAACGGGCGAAGATCGGCTCGTAGATGCGCAGCGAATCGGTTTTGACATTCCCGTTGCCGATATAGGCGTTGGTGAGGAACGCATCGTGGAAAATCTGCGCCAGCTTGTCGTCAGGGATGATTTTGTGGCGGGCGCAGGCGGCGAAAAGCACCGCGAAGAGGGCGAAAGCCGTTATACGGAGGTATCGTTTCATATCATTCGTTGTTTTTCAACATACTGCGCACCGTGACGCCCGACAGCAGGACGGCCACGGCGGCGAAAGCGGCGAGAACGGCCAACAAGTCGGCAAAACGGAACTCGACGGGGTAGCTCTTCGTGAGGAACGTCTCGGCGGGAATCTCGATCAACCCGAAATGCTGCTGCACGAGGCTCGCGCCGACACCCAGCACGACACCGACGGCGGCCCCCAGACCGCATATCAGAAATCCTTCGGAGCGGAACACGGCCCGTATCAGTCCCGTGTCGGCCCCCAGCGCCCGGAGCGTCGCAATGTCGCCCCGCTTCTCGACGATCAGCATGGCCAACGCCCCCACCACCGAGAACGAGGCGATGACGAGCACCAGCAGGGCGATGAAGAAGATGCCCCACTTCTCGTAGGCCATGATGCGGTAGAACGAAGCGCGGAGTTCGTCGCGCGTGCGGACCCGGAAGTCGTCGCCCACGGCCTCGGCGACGGCCCGGCGGACCCCGGCGGCATCGGCCCCCGGATCGAGGCGCACGACCAGCGACGAAGCACGGCCCGGGTAACCGAAAAGCTCCTGCGCCAGCCGCAGTGACGAGAGCACATAAGTGCGCTCGGTGTCGAGGTCGAGCGTATAGACCCCGCCCACGGGCTCCGTGCGGCGTGTATAGTTCTCCAACGGCAGCAGCGACGAGAACGAACCCCGGCGCACGGCGTAGAGCGTGACATCGGCGTCGGCCAGTGACCGGATGCCCAGCATCCATGCCATAGACTGTCCGATGACCAGTCGTTCCAGATCGCCCAGACGCACCCGCCACTCCCCGGCCGACACGGCGTCGCCCAAGGCGAACACCTCGGCATAGGCGTCATCGACACCCCGCACCGTGGCGGTGGCCTGACGCCCCCCGTGTTCGAGCAGGGCGCTCTGTTCGAGCGTGAACGACAACGCCCCGACACCCGGGATGCGCCGAAGCGCCGCGGAGTCGATCTCCCCCTGTGCGAAAGTCTGCCCCTGCCGCGGAGTGACGGTCAGGTCGGCGTCGAAAGCCGAATACATCGACTTCACCAACGACTCGAAGCCGTTGAAGACCGACAGCAGGATGATCATCGCAGCGACGGGCATCGCAACGGCCGCGACGCTCAGTCCCGCGATCAGGTTGACGACCGACCGGGATTGGGACGAAAAGAGGTAGCGGCGGGCGAAGAGCTGCGGCAGCATGGTCCGGTTATTCGTTCTTCAACGCTTTGTCGATATTCTCGATGTATTCCAGGGAATCGTCGAGGAAGAACTGGATTTCGGGGACGTTTTTCAACTGGTTGCGCAACCGCTGGCCCAGGGCCCGGCGGATGAACCAATTCTGGTGTTCGAGGCGCTGCATCACCTCCCCGCTCTGCTCGAAGGGGAAGATGCTGACGTAGATCTTGGCGTAGCTGAAATCGGGCGAAACACGCACGGCCGTGACCGTGACGAGCGCACCGCGGACGATCTGCGCACCCTCCTTCTGGAAGATGTCGGCGGCGTCCTTCTGAATCTGTTTGGCGATTTTCTGCTGACGGGTGGTTTCCATAATCTGCTGTTTTTACAACCCATATTTGAAGACCTCGCGGTTCTTCTCCCTCTTGGGTCTCGGTTTCCAGGTCTCGAAGCCCTGTTTGTTGAAGCGGTAGTTGAGCCCCACGGAGATCGTGAGGTTGTCGAGCGGAGAACGCAGCGGCGTGGCCCAGAAGGGGTTTTCCGACCCGTCGCCGACATTGTCCGAATATTTGTTGCGGTTGCGGACGATGTCCGAATAACCGAAATAGTAACGTACGCGGAAATTCAATTCGAAACGGCGGATCAGGAAGGCGATGCCGCCGCCCCCGGCCAGTCCGTAACCCCAGCGGTTGTCGCGCGGGAGCTTGAAATCGTAGGTTCCCTTCCAGTCGGAAGCCCCGTTGGCCCGCGCCTGCTCGTTCTCGTAAGTCGAAGAGAAGTTATAGGAGAAGGTCGCGGCGGCCTCGAGGTAGACGCGCATGCGGTTGCGGAACATGTAGACATGGGGCTGCCAGACGACCGGCAGCACAATCGAATTGACATGCCGCGAATAGTAGAGATAATCCTTCTTCTCCTCGACCATCGAGGCGTTGGGCGCGAACGAAAAGCCCTGCTGGAGAAATTCGAGATCGACGCCGAAGCCGCCCACGAAGCGCTGCGTGCCGTAGTAACGCCACGAAAGGCCGCCGCTGTACATGCCCCACATCGCCCGCATCTCCTGCTGGGGCTGGAAGCGGCCATTGCCCATGCCGTAGCCCACCGTGAAGCCGAGCGTATGCTGCGCCGAGGCGCCCTGCCACGCGGCGAGAGCGGCGAAGGCGAGGAGCCCGGCAATGATATGTCGTTTCATCGTCATCCTACCTGAAATTATTGAACATGCCGCCCGCAGCGTTGAAATTGCTGTTCTGCTGCTGGCGCTCCTGCTCCTGACGGTTCTTTTTCGGGCCCTCTTTGAGCCGCTTCTCCTCCTCGCGGCGCAGGCGCTGGGCCTCGCGCTCGTCCAGCAGGCGCGAAAGAGACTGCATCGTGACCGGTGCGAAGATGCGGTTCATATCCATCGTGAACTCGATCTCCCAATTGGTCTTGGTGGCGAAGGTGTCCTCGCCCTCGTCGTTGGCATAGATCTCGGCCCGCTCGGGCTGGCGCCGCTCGACCAGGTTGCCCGTGTCCCACTTGCCGTTGCCGTTCCGGTCCTCGATGATGCGGAACTTGATCTCGCCGGCCGGAACGTAATTGAACTGGATGTCGCCCGTCGTCACGTCGCGCCGCTCCTGCTTGAGGGCGTTGTTGCCGTCGAGCAGCTGGACGATGTATTTCGTGCCGTCGTCACGACCGTTGACGTGTATCTTCACCGTGGCGAACTTCTCGGGGTCGAGGACCGTGTATTTGCCGACGATCGAGTCGTTGGAAAGGCCCGCAACGTCGGTGATGGCCCCCGCGGGGATGGTCAGCGTATATTGTCCGGCCGTCTTCCACGGAGCGCGGATGTACCATTTGCGCAACTGTCCCGTATCGCGCACCATGTGCACGGGAACGTCCTCGACCGAATTGTCTTCGAGCAGGCGCGTCAACAACAGGCGCGACGAATCGACCGACACCAACGGGTAATCGAACTCCGCGGTAAGGTGGTTCTCGGGGTTGATGTCGCCGGAAGTGGGGAGTTTGACGGCGAAGGGATTCGGCTTTTTGGGCTCGACCCACTCCTCGCCGGCGGCCTCGGCCTTGCGGCGGTCGCGTTCGAGTTTCTCGCGCTCGCGCTCCTGCTCCTTGGTCTCGATCAGCCTCCAGGCGAGTTTCAACGGCTCGGTGACCTCCTGCAAGCGGTTGACCGTATCGTGCTTGAAATAGGTGATCTCACCCTTGATCGTATCGGGAAGGTCGGCCGAGGGGACGTTGAACCACAGGGCGATCGTATCGCGACCCACGGTCTGGGGATCGAAGATGACCCGGTCGGCGGGGATGCTGTCGAAACGCAGGGCGGTGATCTTCGGGTGCGCCGACGCGAAATAGAGCATCGCCTTGTGCTGCTGGGGCCGCTCGGACTCCGAAAGCATCTGCCGGCGGAACGCCTTGTCGGTGAACATCCGGAAATAGAGCTGCGGCTCGGCAGTCACGTACTGACGGATCGAATCGTACCACATGGCGAAATCGGGCATCTCGGCCGGGTTGTAGGTCTTTTCGAGGAAGCCCACCTGATCGCTGCCCGGATCGTACATCTGGTTGTCGTTCTTGTCCTGGACGGCGTAGACCCGGTAGGGGATCGGCTTGAGGTTTTGGGCGATGAAGATGCCGTTGTTCTCGGCGCGGGCGATCGACGCAGGCTTGTACTTGAACACCGTGGAGTCGTATTCGGCGACGTTCTCGACCGAATCGGCCGGGAAGAACCAGATGAAGGTCTTCGACACGGAATCGGCCTTGTAACTGTCGGCCGTATAACCCGTGAGGAGCATCGAGTCGATCTCGGGACCCGTCGAAAAGACGTAGCGCATCGAATAGAGCGGGTTGCCCTCGTTGTTGTCGCGGATGGCGCTGCCGAAGTTGAGCGAATAGGTCGTGTTCGGAGCCAGCGTGTCGCGCAACTGGATCACGATGCCCCGGCCGCGCAGGGTGACCGTGGGTTTCTTCTTCATGGCCGGAGAGGTGAAGAACTCCTTCTGCTGGTCCTTGAGCTGCACGAACTCGTCGAATTCGA
>ENA-UONY01003279-UONY01003279.1-human-gut-metagenome-genome-assembly--contig:-CS9-NODE-3279-length-10323-cov-3.760908_pt1 | contig 10323 bp, 7 predicted proteins | sample MGYA00242465_ERZ724012 | MGnify/ENA metagenome assembly ERZ724012 | reverse complement strand
TAAGACTTTTATTCAGTCCAAAATGCTGAACTGTTCCAAAGGCCCGGCAGTGCATTCCCTTCGTGCTCAGGCTGATAAGCAGGCTTACAGTAATGAAATGAGAAAGACGTTGGAGAATCAGGAGAACCTGACCATCCGCCAGGGAGAGGTTACTAAGCTTCTGGTAGAGGATGGCAAGATCACAGGTGTGAAGACGTATTCCGGCGCTGTTTACCATTGTAAGGCGGTAGTTTTGTGTACTGGAACTTATCTGAAAGCACGCTGTATTTACGGTGATGTAAGCAATTATACAGGTCCAAATGGACTGCAGGCAGCCAATTATCTGACTGATTCTCTGAAGGAATTGGGAATTGAAATGTTCCGTTTCAAGACTGGAACACCTGCCAGAATCGCAGGAAATACTATAGACTATAGTAAGATGGAAGAGCAGTTTGGCGATGAGAGAGTAGTGCCATTTTCTTTTTCCACAGATCCGGAGGATGTGCAGATCGAGCAGAAATCCTGCTGGCTGACTTATACCAATGAGGCTACCCATGATATCATCCGTGCCAATCTGGATCGTTCCCCGTTGTATTCTGGTATGATTGAGGGAACTGGTCCGCGTTATTGCCCTTCTATTGAGGATAAAGTAGTTCGTTTTGCAGATAAAAAAAGACATCAGGTGTTTATTGAGCCAGAGGGAATGTACACAAATGAGATGTACATTGGCGGTATGTCCAGCTCTTTGCCGGAAGATGTGCAGGAGGAAATGTACCACAGCGTACCAGGTCTTGAGCATGCAAAAATTGTGAAGAATGCTTATGCTATTGAGTACGATTGCATTAACCCAAGACAGCTTTATCCAACACTGGAGTTTAAGAAAATTAAAGGTCTTTTCAGTGGCGGACAGTTTAACGGAAGTTCAGGTTACGAGGAGGCAGCAGCCCAGGGATTGATCGCTGGTATCAATGCAGCCATGGAAGTGCTGGGAAAAGAGCAGCTGATCCTGGATCGTTCTGAGGCTTATATCGGTGTTCTCATTGATGATCTTGTTACAAAAGAGAACCATGAGCCATACCGTATGATGACCAGCCGTGCCGAGTACCGTCTCCTTCTTCGCCAGGATAATGCGGATCTGAGACTTCGTAAAAAGGGCTGGGAGGTAGGTCTTGTAGATGACGAAACCTATGCAAAAGTAGTAGAAAAAGAACGCTTGATAGCGGAAGAAATCCAGCGTGTGGAGAATACAAATGTGGGTATGACAGAGGCTGTTCAGAGCCTTCTGGAAAGCAAAGGAAGCACACCACTTAAGTCAGGAATCAGTCTTGCAGAGCTGATCCGCAGACCGGAGCTTTCCTATGCAGATGTGGCTCCTATTGATAAGAACCGCCCTGAACTTGCCTGGGATGTGCAGGAGCAGGTAAACATTAATATTAAATACGACGGCTATATCCGCCGCCAGATGAAGCAGGTAGAGCAGTTTAAGAAGCTGGAAGCCAAGAAGATTCCAGAGGATCTGGACTATGAGAAAGTAAAGAGCCTGCGCATTGAGGCACGGCAGAAACTGGAACTTTACAGACCTGTTTCCATTGGACAGGCATCCCGAATTTCCGGGGTTTCACCGGCGGATATTTCGGTGCTGCTGGTTTATATGGAGCAGTATGGGAAAAATCGTTAATAAAGGCGCATTTTTGCGCTTACGCAAGTAATAATCATATGCCAGAGCCTGTTTGAAAAATCATTCCCACAATTTGCACGCCCCACTTTGTGGTATATTTCACCTGAATTCGGTTGCCGTAGCCCGCTGCAGCACCCTCATCCGGGCGAAATCTCCCACAAATTGTGACGAACATCTTGCAGAAAGCCTTTTTTAAACACGCTCTAGTGGATTTCACCTTCGTTAAAAACGCACCTGAAATGACCTGCTAAGAAATATTACTTGCAAAAACGCTGTGTATTAAGCAACTGGAAAGTAAGTAGTTTGAGGTATAAGGAGACATATATGGAATACGATTTAACACTCTTTGAGAAAGGACTTGAAGAGCTTGGAATTGCTCTGTCCCAGGAGCAGAAGAAGCAGTTTATCACTTATTATGAGTATCTTGTAGAGAAGAATAAGGTAATGAATTTAACTGCAATTACCGAATATGACGAGGTAATTTTAAAGCATTTTCTTGACAGTTTATCTATCGTAAAAGTAGACTGTTTTGACCAGAAAAAGCTGACGGGAAAGTCCGTGATCGACATCGGAACCGGCGCTGGTTTCCCTGGAATTCCGCTGAAAATAGCTTTTCCGGAGCTTAAAATTACCCTTCTGGATTCTCTGAATAAAAGGGTGAATTTCCTTAATGAAGTAATCGAAATGCTTGGTTTAAAAGACGTAACAGCTGTCCACGGAAGAGCCGAAGACTACGCGAAACAGAAGGAACACAGAGAAAAATACGACTTCTGTGTTTCACGCGCAGTAGCCAACTTAAGCACCCTTTCCGAATACTGTATCCCCTTTGTAAAAGAAGGCGGCAGCTTTATTTCCTACAAATCCGGCAAGATCGACGAGGAACTTTCCCAGGCTGAAAATGCCGTAAAAATCCTCGGCGGGAACGTTCAGGAGGTGGTGAAATTCCCCCTTATGGACACCGATATGGACCGTTCTTTCGTTGTGATCAAGAAGATGAAACCGACCGCCAAGAAGTACCCCAGGAAGGCTGGCTTGCCGGCGAAAGAGCCACTGGCGTAGGATATATGTTAATATTAAGATAACTTTAGTCCTGAAAGAGGAAGAAATCCGTACTATATTTCTCTCCGATAATATCGGCGATTTTTTTTCTGAGATAACATAAGTTCTGTCTCAATCACTTTAAAAATACGAGTTTCTATGGAAGTATCTTCATTGGGAATAGTTTGGTCAGTAGCTTGGTTAGTGTGATTAACCAAGCTACTAACCAAGCTCTTGAACATAACCATAATGTCCTCACGCTTAATCATATATTCTGGCATAGGATTTCCAGCTTCCTTGCAACTGTCATTGTTTTTTCTATTCCACATCCACCCATGCCTTAGAGCGTGTTTGAAAAAGGCTTTCTGCAATCTGCACGTCCCACTTTGCGGAATGTATTTTATTTTGGGACACACTTCCAACACAAAATAATCACATATTTCTCACATAATTATCTAAATTTCCTCACAGGTTGCACATAAAATAATCATAGATAGATGCATGGGATAAGCCATGCATCTGCAACTTGAAGGAGGTAAGAAACTTGATTGAAGTAAAAAATCTGGTAAAACGCTACGGCGATCACACCGCTGTAGACCACCTTTCTTTTGAAATCGAGAAAGGCAAGATTTATGGTTTCCTGGGCCCCAACGGCGCCGGAAAATCCACGACCATGAATATGATAACCGGCTATATTGCATCCACCGAGGGAACAGTAGTCATAGACGGTCATGATATTCTGGAAGAACCTGAGGAGGCAAAAAAATGCATCGGATATCTACCCGAAATGCCGCCCCTTTATTTTGATATGACCGTTCTGGAATATCTGAAATTCGTAGCAGATCTGAAGAAAATTCCTAAAGATAAAAAAGCATCCATGATCGAAGAAATCATGGACATGGTGAAGATCACCGACATGAAAAACCGTCTGATCAAAAACCTTTCCAAAGGTTACAGACAGCGTGTAGGTATCGCCCAGGCTGTGCTCGGCTACCCGGAAGTTATCATTCTGGATGAGCCAACCGTCGGCCTTGATCCGAAACAGATCAACGAGATCCGTGATCTGATCAAAGGCCTGAAACAGAAACACACCGTTATCCTCAGTTCCCATATTTTGTCCGAAGTCAGTGCCGTCTGCGACTACGTGCTGATCATTTCCCATGGAAAACTGGTAGCCAGTGATACCCCTGAGAATCTGGGAAAACTGGCAGCAGGCTCAAACAACCTGAATCTGCTTGTAAAAGGTCAGAAAGACACTATCAGAGCCGCTCTGGAGGCCGTAGAAGGGGTAAAAGAGGTTACGGTGAAGAAAAGCCCGGAGGAAGGCGTATACGCCATTACAGTGGGAACAGAAGAGAATATGGATGTGCGCGAAAAAGTATTCTACAGTATGGTAAATGCCGGCTGCCCGATCCTTGAAATGCAATCCAGAAAAGTTTCTCTGGAGGAGATCTTCCTTGAACTGACGGAGAGCGAGAAAAAAGATAAAGATGCGTCAGGAAAAAAGTCCGGAAAATCTTTCTTTAAGACTGCAGCAGATGCTGAGAAGTATTTGAATGAGAAAAACGAAGATGCTATCCCAGATAACGGACTTGAAGAAAAAAGGTTTGATGAATCGGACAAAATATCCGATGAAGTGTCAGATAATGGACTGTCTGGTGATACACAGGATATTTTTGCTGAATCTGAGAAAGAAAAGGGGGAAGAGTAAACCATGCTTGCTATTTATAAAAGAGAGCTGAAAAGCTACCTGACCTCCATGGTCGGCTACCTGTTTATGTTTTTTGTGTTGCTGATCGCAGGTATTTACTTTTCAGCGTACCAGCTTTCAGCTGCTTATCCGAAATTTGAATATACTTTAAATGCCATGACCTTTGTGTTTCTGATTGCAGTGCCGATCCTGACCATGCGTGTACTTGCTGAGGAAAGAAAGCAGAAAACAGACCAGCTTCTGCTTACTTCTCCGGTATCTGTATCCGGCATTGTAATGGGAAAATATCTTGCACTTGTGACTATTTATGCAATCCCTATTGCAGTTCTGGCAACCTATCCGCTGATCATGTCAAAGTTCGGAACCGTTGCATTTGGCTCTGCGTACACAGCACTCCTTGGATTTTTTCTTCTGGGAAGTGCAAACATTGCAATTGGCGTATTTTTTTCAGCAATCACTGAGAGCCAGGTAATTGCAGCAGTTCTTACCTTTGTATTTTTATTTGCTTTTTATATGATGAATGGAATTTCTTCCTTTTTCTCAGAGACGGCAATGTCTACGTGTGTGACATTTGGCATTCTGATCATAGCGCTTAGCCTTATGATCTACAGTATGATTAAAAATGCAGTGATCTCAGGTGCTGTCTGCGTGATTGGAGAAGTGGCACTGGTAATCGTTTATGTTGTAAAATCCAGCGTGTTTGAAGGAGGAATCCAGAAGGTTCTTGAAGTGTTTAACTTAAGTTCACACTTTGAAAACTTTACAAACAGTATTTTTGATGTGACTGGAGTTCTTTATTTCCTGTCTGTCATTGCCATTTGTATATTCCTTACCATGCAGACAATTTTGAAGAGACGTTGGAATTAAGGAGGTGGGGAAAATGTTTTTTAAGAGGAAAAATGATAACAATATTGATAATAACGATAAAAACGCAATTAATATTGAAAATGTCGAAAATAATAACAATAATAACAAAAAAGAAAAACGAAAATTTAAAGACAGTATTAATAAAAAGTACTTGAAAAATGGAAGCTACAGTTCTGTCATGATTGTTGTTTTCGTTGCTATCATTATTGTTATAAATATGATCGTTGGAAATCTTCCTTCAAAGTATACGCAGCTGGATATCAGCTCCGAGAAACTTTACACCATCGGTGATGAGACAAAAGCGATGCTGAAAGATCTGGACAAGGATGTAACCATATATCAGATCGCCCAGAGCGGAAGTGAGGATGAGACTATCAGTAATCTGCTTCAAAGATATGCAGATGAATCTGATCATATTAAGGTGGAACAGAAAGATCCAGTGGTCAATCCTAAATTTGTCAGTGAATACACCAGTGACAACCTTTCCTCTAATAGCTTAATTGTTGTATGTGGAGATAGAAATAAGGTTGTAAATTATAACAATATTTACGAATCTACAATGGATTACAACACATACAGTTATCAGACAACGGGCTTCGACGGCGAAGGTCAGATCACAAGTGCCATCGCATATGTAACCAGTGAAAACCTGCCGGTATTGTACACATTAGAGGGACATGGAGAGCAGGAGCTTGATTCTACGATCAAGGAAGATATTGAGAAAGCAAACATGGAAATCAAATCCCTGAATCTGCTTACAGAGGGAAGCGTTCCAGAGGATGCCAGCTGTCTGCTGATTGATTCTCCTACAACGGATATCTCAGAGGATGAGAAGACTGCATTGATCGATTATCTGGAAAATGGTGGAAAAGCAATGATTTTCTCCGATTACACAGGAGAAAAAATGGAAAACTTTGATGCAGTGCTGGAAAACTACGGCGTAAGCAGAGTAGATGGTCTGGTATTTGAGGGAGATGCACAGCATTATGCCGCTCAGATGCCGTACTACCTGGTTCCAACTGTAAACAGCACAGATATTACATCAGATGTTGCTTCTTCCGGATATTACATCCTGATGCCGTATGCGCAGGGAATCCAGAAATCTGATGATGTGAGAGACACTGTAAATATTGAAAGTCTTCTTACAACTTCTGACAGCGCATATTCAAAGACAGATTTGAACAGCGGTTCTCTTGAAAAGGAAGACGGTGATGTGGATGGCCCATTTGACCTGAGTGTCAGCATTACAGAGACTGTAGATGATGATAAAGAGACTCATATTATTTATTATTCCACATCAAACCTGCTGCAGAGCCAGATCAATCAGATGGTTTCCGGTGGAAATGAGAAACTTGTGATGGCTTCTTTAAGTTCTCTGGTAGACACAGAAGACAGTACAACAGTCTCTATCCCATCAAAGAGCCTGGAAGTATCTTATCTGACTTTGACAGCATATGATGCAAGCTTCTGGAAAATCTGTACCATTGGTCTGATTCCTGGAGCATTCCTGTTGATTGGATTTATGATTTGGTTAAAGAGGAGAAAAGCCTGATGAAGAAAAAATCAGTAAATCTTATTACAGCAGTGGGCGTTTTGGTTGTCCTCAGCGGCGCATACGTAGGCGTAAAAGCCTACGTAGCCAAGCAGGAGGCCGCGGATACTGAAAGTGCGGAGGAGGAAAATCCGGAAATTATTTCCATAGCGTCTGCTGATGTGAAATCAATAAAATTTGTAATTGATAAAAAAGAAGTTACCTTTGAAAAAGATGGAGATTCCTGGGTGAAAAGTGATGAAACTGCTTTTCCGGTAGATCAGGATAAAATCGATACACTGGTCAGCTCCCTGAGTTCTATAAAAGCGGAAAGAACACTGGAAAATGTGGAGGATGCATCAGAATATGAACTGGATCAGCCGGAGAACACGATCACGGTTACCACAGAAGATGGGGAAACGACAGTAATCCAGCTTGGAATGGAGAATGACTCCACAAGTCAGGAATACATTGACTTGAACAAGGATTCTTCTACAGTTTATGTAGTAAGCAATTCCACGTTTTCTTCTTTTGAGGGAACTTTGTACGACTTTGCAAAAAGCGGAGTTTTCCCAACTGTGGATTCCTCTACGGTCAGCAAAATTTCTGTAGATGGAAAAGATTCTTCCTATGTTGTAGAGAAAGATGAAAGTAATTTCTGGAATATTACTGGTGATGGAGAGACTGAGAAAGCAGATTCAGCGAAGGCCACTTCATTAGCCAGTGCATTATCCAGCATGGCTTATGCAAGTTATGTAAATTATAACTGTGCAGAAGATGAGCTTTCTCAGTACGGATTAGATAAGCCGTATGCAGAGATTACAGTGGATTATCAGGAAGAAGTTGAAAAAGAGTCCACTGATGATGAAAACGAGGCTGAAAATGGCGCTGAGGAGGTCTCAGAGGTATCTGGGGATGAGAACCAGACGGATGAAAAAGTGGATTCTGAGACAGATGGAAACGAAAGCTTAGATGAAGATGTGGCAGACACAGAAGATTCAGAAGCTGTAGAAAATGAGAATACAGATGAAACAGCAGATGACAATGTTGAAGCAGAAGAAACAGATGTAACTGTATCAGATGACGAGGCTGGGGCGGAAACTGCAGATACTGAGTCTACAGAAAGTTCTGAAGATTCAGAAGAAGAATCAGAACCAGAAACTGAAATGGTTGACAGAGAACTTGTAATTCAGGTTGGAGATCAATCTTCAGATGGTGGAAGATATGTTCGTGTAAATGACAGCAACGAAATTTATACAATCTCCGAAGATTCTCTTGATACTTTCCTTGGAAAAACAGATGCTGATTTCTGGGATTTGACAGTAAGCTATTTGTCTGTAAATAATCTGGATACTCTGGATGTGAACTACGGAGAAAAAGATTATATCGTAAATGTTTCACGTGAAACATCTGAGGATGAAAACGTAGAAACATCGGATAATGAGACGGAAGATGAAGATACAACAGATAGTACCAGCAGTGATGTTGCCGACGGCAACGATGTAGAGGGAAATGCTGCTGATGATAACACTTCATCAGGTGATTTGACCGACGAAGATACTGAAAATACAGATGACAGTTCTTCTACTGCAAGTACCACAAGCTCAACCAGTGTAACCTTATCTTATACACTAAATGGAAAAGACCTGGACAGCACAACATTTACAACGTTCTACAATAAGCTGATCAACATGATAGCGCAGAAACGTCTGACTGATGAATTTAAGTCCAATGCAGATCCGGAAATGACTGTGAAATTTACAGATATAGATGGTAATGAAATGGAAGTGGAGTATTATTCCTATGATACAAATTACTATGCCGCTGTTGTAAACAAAAAAGTATATCTGGTAAATAAAATGACAGTAAAAGAACTGTTTCAGGCATTTGAAGCTGTAACTGGTGAGAAAGTGGAAAACGAAAGTGCTGAGACAGCAGACCCTGAAACAAATGCTTCTGCAGCTTCAGGAGATAGTACTGAAACAGAAATGACAGAGACTCCAGAGGATGCTGAAGAGTAGTAGCTGAAAAAAATATGATAAAAAAGATCTTTGCCTGTGAAAAGAACAGGACAAGGATCTTTTTTGATATTTGGAAAAAAACTGTTGAATTGCCTGCTGCATAAAAATTTTACCGAATATGAATACGCTCGTACATCGTTTTGTAAATAACGATATTGATCAAGCGGGATGCGAGAAATTGAAGGTATGGGTGAAAAAAAGCGTGGTGGGCTACGTCGGAGCGTGTTTGAAATAGCGGTCCCGCAATCTGCGCACCCCACTTTGCGGTATATTTCACCCGAATTCGGTTACCGTAGCCCGCTACGGCGCCCTCATCCGGGTGAAAACTCCTACAAATTGTGACGAACATTTTACAGAAAGCCTTTTTCAAACAGGCTCTAAGGTTTATTTATGTAAACGAATCCGCGGAAAATGGGGGGTATAGTTATTTCAAAAACAATGTGCGAGAGAGTGCTTGAAAAATCATTCCTGTAATCTGTACGCCTTTCTTTGTTATATATTCATTTAGATTCAGTCGCTGTGCTTCACTACAGCAACTGAATTTAAGATAAAGTTCCTGTGAATTGTGATACACATTTAAAAATAATTCCTGCAATCTGCACGCCTGATTTTGCGGTATATTTTGTCTGAATTCGGTTGTCGTAGCACGTTACGATGCCTTCATCCGGATAAAATTTCCCATAAATTGTGACATATATCTTGCGGAATACCTTTTTTAAACACGCTCTGGTCTGCTGACATTTCAAATGGTATGAAATATGTAATTAACGTTAGCTATTTTATCTGTTCAAATTTTTATATGCATTGTTTTTTTGAAATAAATTTTGAAAATCTTTGACTTCTATTCATATGGTTTTACATTAGCAGGCATATAAAAAGTCCGAAAACAGAAACTTTGCTATTACTTTCTGTAATATTACGGTGAATATAAAGCAAAATAATAGTTTTTATAAAACAAAAACTTACTAAAATATACAACAAAGTCCAATAAATAACACTTATAGATGCAAAAGCAGAATAGAGACCTATTTATCGTACTTTAAATAGTGAAACGAGCAAATAAAACCGCAAAAGATCTCTAAAAAATATATTATCATGTTGAAATGTAATTTTAAACAATTCTGATTAAAACAAAAAGATTGTATAAAGATAAAATAGAACAGCACATAATTGAAAAAACAATAAAACGATGCGAAAAAAAGCTTTGGATTGTGCTTGGAAATCATTCCTGCAATCTGCACGTCTCCACTTTGCAGTATATTTTTCCTGAATTCACTTGCCACAGCCCGCTACGGCGCCCTCATCCTGATCAAAGCCCCACAAATTGTGACGTACATCTTGTAGAAAACTTTTTTTAATATGCTCTGGAAATATAGAAAGAGCAGGAAAAGTATAATAAATTATTATTACAATAACAAAAAACTTCGGGATTATATTATACAATCTCGAAGTTTTTATTCTGCTTTGAAGACATATCTATATTTTTATTTTAATTAAA
>ENA-UONY01003274-UONY01003274.1-human-gut-metagenome-genome-assembly--contig:-CS9-NODE-3274-length-10332-cov-43.058188_pt1 | contig 10332 bp, 10 predicted proteins | sample MGYA00242465_ERZ724012 | MGnify/ENA metagenome assembly ERZ724012 | reverse complement strand
CATATTGGCGCACTGTATGACGTTAAAAAAGATGTGATTATTTTCGAGGGCTTGAACAAGCCTTTTCAGACGCATACGAGCAAGAAAACAACACGCTTGGCATTCAACCTTTGGGACGGCTCAGTGTATGACTCAGATCCTCCTGAAACATATATCAACGAGGACGGCGAGAAAGTATATATTCCGAGCGAGTATTATGCGCCTGATAATATATTTAACTGCACCTATGCGCCGTATTATATCGAGGCTCTCAAAATGCGGTTTGAGATTTTCATGTGATAAGATTTTAATAAAGGAGTGATATGACAATGGCTGAATTAAAGTGCAAAAAATGTGGTGCTATTCTTAATAATGATAATTGTGATGAATTGTATCACTTGCGTGTGAACAATATAGACGTTGATAATTCATCCGAGCTGATGTGCAACGATTGTGCTTTTAGAGAAGATGCAAGAAAACACGTTCAGGAGTTTATATGTGATGATGAAAGTCTTGAACTTGATGAGCGTATGTTTATTTCATTCAAGCGTGTTATGGAAAAATATAAGATAGAGGAGAAATGGCGAAACTATCTTAATGAAGTCTTTTCGAGTGGCGAAGATCCGACGAATTGTAGTTTTGACAATATTGAAAAATTTATTTGTGACTCTGACCAAACAGGCAATGCAGACGATAAGCTCGATTACCTCGCAGACTACTATTATGGCGATAATTGGGAACTCAATGCGCAATTTCAAGATTGGTACTATACATACTTTGGTGGTTTTTGGGTTACGGACTTTGAAGATGATTATGTTTAATATAAAAAGAAAGGCATAGTGAGCAATTATGAAAAACAAATATATCATTATTGATACAGAAACAACTGGCTTTCACCCATATGACGGGGACGAGCTGCTACAAGTATCTATCATAGATACTGACGGAAATGTATTATTCGATGAATATTTCAAGCCGCAGCACCGTACCGAATGGAAAGAAGCTGAACAGGTGAACGGCATAAGTCCTGAAATGGTCGCTGATCGCCCTGCTATTTCTGAAAAAATATCAGAGATAAATGCTATTATTGAAAATTCTGATACTATAATCGGGTACAACACGCAGTTTGACATTGGTTTTCTTAAAGCAAATGGTGCGATAGTTCCTGACGATTTAGAAACGGTCGATGTTATGGAGGACTTCGCCAAGATATATGGTGAATGGAATAGTGCCCGTGGCAGCTACAAGTGGCAGAAGCTGACTAGAGCCGCAGAGTACTACGGCTATGACTGGTCACAGAGAGCTGAAACTGCACACAACAGTTTGGGCGACTGCTATGCTACCTTGTTTGTCTACGATAAGATTAACACTGATACAATGGTTATCGAACGTGTCATTGACGGCAAGCGAGTTGGCATTGAGCTAACGCCTGCGGAAATATCTCAGGCATACTATATTAAAGAGAATGACGATAGACGGCAGGATATACTCAACGCTTTGGACGAAATGGATAGTCTGAAAATCGGCAACATTGACATTTCAAATGATTTTCTAAAAAAAAGTACCACTTTTATTAACGATGTAATTTATCGTTACGAGAAAATGGACGATCACCTTGAGGACTACAACATGGCTATAGAAGATGTGTTGGATAACGCTGATAAAAATTATGCAGGCAAACTTGTATCTCATTACGCTCAAAATATGAGCCTCGCTGATAAAGAACAGTATATTGAAAGTGCTGAAATGGCAATGGATTGGAATGATACTTATGAGCCTGCAATTTCAAAGATAGAACATATGGTATATGAAAAACTTATTGAAACACGTTCTTCTGAAAACACAGCTAAAGCTAAAGCATATATAGATAACATTTCAAAAAAGTGCCATAATGCTAACGACAAGTGTTTTGAGCAGTCACAAAATGATATTTTTCTTTCGGACAGACAGGCTGTACAGGCAGTAAAAATGGGCATACCAGTGGGCTATGTAACAAAATATGCAGGATATCACGGATCATCAGCAGCACTACACACATTCTATATGCTTTCCGAGCAAAACTTCTCAACGCTGAAAAATGACAAAAGTATGGACAAGGGTCCTGTTTTTCACTACACTCTTAATGATGATCAAAAGAAGCAACTGCTTAACATAGTTGACACTGCCCTTAAAGATCCAGAGTATGCTAAATGTCTTGAGCTGCCGAAAAAAACAACTCCGATGAAGAAAAAGAGTATGGGAAGAAAGTAGTAGCTATAAATGAAAAAAAGCAAATGAGCTGTTCACGACTATAGGATACCAATTATCCAAAACGACTTCAGCTATTTGCTTTGATAGTAATATATCATATACAGCCGTAAATGTCAAGTACACCTGAAAAAGCAGACACAAGGAGAAATCAAACAAATGTTTTATATAACACTACCCTACCACACGTGGTAGGGTGTAAGGAGGTCCAAAGTTGAATAATGCAATATATGAAGTCATAAACAACGGTGAGAACAGTTATTACTATACTCACCACGGTGGAAATTGCGTAACAGGTCCGCTAAGACTTGATCAGGCGATCGAATATGCACAGCATAATGATATCGCTCTTAATAAGGCGTTTGAAGCGATAACCTATTCAAATGAGTTTATGACAGCAAAAAAAAGCGAGAATGTATTTGAGAAAATAAATGCTGATGAATTACCGCTTTACAAAAGAGTTTTTGACCAAAGCAATGAGATCAGTACGTATGTCACATTGGATCTCGATAAGAATATCTACAGATATTCTGAAAACGTAAACAGATACGGAAGTTTTGCCAAGGACTACAAGCTGGATCTCAGTAAAGTAATTGAAGTTGCCAAACAGACCGTTGAGGAATGTAACGTTGCTTATATGAATAAACCGTATGAGTTTACTGAGCTTATCAAAAGAACAGATAAAAAACTTGACTCACTCAATAAGCAGCGTGACGATATTTTGAGAGTAGTGGTCGTTGAGCCGAACAAGCCTGCATATGAAAAGCTTCTTGACTGCTCTGAAAGTAAGCTGAGAGCAATGCAAAAGGTGGTTGACGGCTACATAGAGCCTCTTTACGGCTATATCTCAGACCCTAAAGCACTTGCCTGGGGAAATGAAGAAGCCCGTATATGTGAAATGCAGCCGAACAGAAAATTTGACGGCAAGCAAACGATATGCGGAACATTCTTTATAACCGGAGATAATGGTGAAGATAGTCTATCTTTGACAGAAAACCAAGTCAAAAAGTATCTTGAGATGTTTAAAATGCCAGACAGATTTACAGAGCGAGAGATAGGTGAGGCATTCAGATGTGAGGTGCATTTCATCTCATTCGAGGAGCTAACACCGATTCAGGCACCTGAAAGAGCCGCAGCCAAGCCTAAGCCTAAAGGAAGTCCTAAAAGATGAAAATGCAATTTAAGCCTTATTCGGAAAGCTATTATCAAGCCGAAAAAGAAAATATGATCTACAGAATATCTGCTGTACGAAATGAGCCTGACGGACACACAACAGCGGTCCTTGAAAACACATTTGGCGGCAATTACATTGCTTACGGCTGTAAGCTCAGTGGGCACTGCATAGACTGGGCACACAAGAGTCAATGCACCTCAAAAGAACAGGCACTTGAAACGCTTGTGCGATCAGAAAGTAATGATAACACGATCAAGAAGAACAGAGGACACCAGTCAAGAGGGCGATAAAATTATCTTGACGAATTTTGTAAAATATGATAGAATAGAGGTAAATTAAAATGGATAAATTAGCAACGATATATGTAATGTTCAACGTTATATACAGTACATTATTCATTATATTTGTTTGCGGAAATGAGGCTTTTATGATACATTGGTGGGTTACTTTGATTGCAGCTATTGTTCCTGCTGTATTGACATTAATCGGCTCCTTGACACTTTCCAGAAGATCGCAACTTAGAAAAAACACAGAAGAAATTCAGAAGCTTGCTCGTCAGTTGGGCGTTAATGATGAAAAGACATTTCACGCTGAATTTTCAGAACAGTACAATAAAATAATGGACAATATCGGCAAGACGCCAAATGACAAAGCCCTCACAGGACAGCACCAAGATATGCTCAACACGCTGCAAAAGGATTTTCAGGTAATAAACGGGCGCTATGAAAAAGAAGATGACTGCTATCGCAAATTTACTGCACAGCAGCTTGACCTCAAGGAAACACTCGACAACTTCTCACGGGATTATGCAAAGGTCATCGGGCTGAATGCAAAGCTTTTTAATGAAACTATCGCTTTGAAAAACGAAATTGACAAGTTGAAGGCGGCAAATAAGGAGCTTAGATCTGAATTATCAAAAGGTAAAGATATGGGACACGGAAATTCACTTCATATGTGAGTTTCATATTTTAATATTTTTCGGCTGATTTTGGTAAACATGACCAAAAAAGATTAGTTACCATTAGCATTTACACCGAAAAGAATATATGATATAATGATAGCAAGAAAAGCAAAAGGAGGACTCCACAATGAAAAGAACAGATATAACAAGAACGATAGCTTCCTTGCTGATAACAGCCGCAATGCTCGGCGTGACAGGCTGCGGAAATGTTAATACAGATACATCATCAGCCGCACCGAAAGCCACAACAACGGCTTCAAGCACAGAAGCTTCGGCAACTACCACAACGGAAGCCACACTGACCTCTCAGAGTGAGGAAACAACTTCCCTTTCGGCTACCACAACGGGAACGTCTGCAAGCACAAAAAGCACAAGCAGTTCTAAATCTTCGACTGCTCCAAAGAACACTGCAAAAGCGAACAGCTCTAAGGCAAGCAACGGCGGAACAGTAAATAACGGCGGTCAGAGCTATAGCCACAGCACCGCAAACAACGGCTCAGGCAACAACAGCTACAGCAATGACAATAACAACAGCTATCAGCCACAGCAGACGGAACGTCAGACAGAAAGACAGACAGAGCGTCAGACAACCACAACGGCAAAGAAAACGCAAGCCCCGAAGCCAAAGCCGACTACAACTACAACGGCTAAACCAAAGTTTAAGCTTACACAGAATGATATTGACAGGCTGAAAAGAGAATTGCAGGCATATAGTGATGAAATAGCACGTCCAATCTTCAAGGATACATATGCAGAATGCGGTTACTCCTCTGTTGACGAACTTCTTTCAGATATAGGTTGGATGAACCTTGATAATTCTTCTTGGGGTACACCTGATACGGTTTCACCTGACACTTATTCTTCATATGATGAGCTTTACCGCAAGGTCAAAGGTCACATTGATGTTTTATATGATAGAATAAAATATTCAGGTCAAGTCGTAATATACACTGAATGGCACGGCGACGGTTCGGCAATCAATTCAGACGGCAAACCAGCTTGGGAGATATACCTCATATACTAATAAAAAAGAAATAATGAAAATTAAATATACACTTTAAAGCAATTCGAGAATTTCGAGTTGCTTTTTTTATTGCAAAAATTCAAGCTTTATGCTTTTGAGATAGATAAAAAATTTTAGGAGGTAAGGACAAATGAAAAGTAAAACGCTTTTCAAAAGGCTGAGCAGTGCTGCAATGGCTCTCCTGTTCAGCTTGTCGGCATTAACGCAGGGCATAACAGCCTCAGCGTTTTCAAGCACAAACAAAGCCACACAGCAGTGGCTCAATGAATGGAGCTATGACTTCAGAGGTTCAGGGCTGCCTAACGGCTATGACATTGAAACGGGCAAGTCCAATGACACACACTTCACAGGCTACTGGGCAAGTTCCGTTCCGTATTTCTCAACATCTGACGGAGATTACGCATACTGTATCAACTTCGATAAGCAGCATACAAGCGGTACAACCTCTAAGCAGCAGACATTATCTGATTATGTAAAGGGTGCTCACGTTCCCGATGATATGCAGTATCAGATCAAGGAGTTTTGCATTTACAGTTACAAGGGCAAAACTCAGTATGGTTACTCTAAGGACACTGAGATATGTGCGTCAAGCATAATGGCTCAGTCTGTTTCTGCTCGTTACTTTGATGATAGCACAACAGGACTTTCTTCAAATGAGAACAAGCTGCTCAACGCATATAGCTACAACGGCAGCAACGCAAGCTCACACCATAAAGACCTTGTCGATTGCTACTAAAAAGATGAAATCAGAAATGATTTCACATTATAATGTGCCTAGTGGAACATCTGTTAACAGCAAAAGAATACCTGCAAGTGCAACATATCCTGCAAAATATGATGTCAAGACAGGCAAGTGGACAGCCACAGTTAAGCTTGACAGCCTTTCACAGTTCAGCGTTTCAAAGCCTAACTCAGTGACTGTTACACGCTCAGGCTCTAATATGACTATCACCGCCGACAAGGCTGAGGACTTGAAAAACGTTGTTTTCACGCTTACAAAGACAAAGGGCAAGTATGTTGAACACATAGATGAGTGTTCACCTCTTATCCTTTCGGGCGGCTCAGACGTTCAGGAAATGGTGGTAAGCTGTTATGAGGATAAGGACCCTGTTAAGGCTTATCTCAAGGTACAAATTTCCACAGGTTCAGCAGAGCTTGACAAGACTTTCACCGACTTCTTCGGCAATGCTCAGACGGCAACAGATGAGCTGAAAAAGGCAGTCAAGTTCAACCTTGTATACACTGACGGCGGCAGTGACAAGTATGTTAAAGCAACAGGCAGTAACGGCAAGTATACATACACCTCCGCAGGCTCACAGGCAGACGCAACGGAGCTTGCACTGAGTTCCGATTGCAAGATACACGTTGACGGACTTCCGGAAGGTAGCTACTACTGGAGCGAGGTCAAGTACCCTGATGATTACAGCAAGATATCAAAGCTGCTGACAGAGGTCGAGGCTGGCAAGACAAGCACTGAAAAGGCTGTCAACAAAAAGTCCAATCCAGACCAGGGCGAGCTTGTTATCTACAAGACCGATGAAAATGGCAAAAAGTATCTCAGCGGAGCAAAGTTTGAGGTCACAGCAGCTGAGGACATAGTGGTCGGCGGCGGTTACACCCTTGTGAAAAAGGGCGACCCTATCCAGACAGTTACAACGGACGAAAACGGCAAGGCAAGTGTCACAAAATATATTTTCAAAGGCTACAGCTACACGGTGACGGAAATAGAAGCACCGACAGGCTACTCACTGAATTCTGAGCCGCAGACCGTGAAGATAGCAACAGATACCGCCGACTTTGGTTCAAAAGTTTCTGTTAAAAACACGCCTTGGACAGCTCCTTTCATCATCACAAAGAAAAACCTCGGCGGTGAGCTGCTGCCAAACTGCGAGTTTGAGATTTTGGACGAAAACAAGCGTCAGATCACAACAGGCATTACCGATGAAAACGGCATTGCAACGTTCTCATTGGGATACGGCAAGTATTTCTACCACGAGATCGCAGCACCTGAAGAGTATATCATTGACGATACATTGTATCCTTTTGAGATAACCGAAGAGGGCGTATCTGTTTATGCCAAAATGACGAACTATCTCAAAGAGGGTTCTATCAAGGTCACAAAGAGCACAACAGGCAACCTCAACATTAAGGATATACGATTCGTTGTCAAGGGTATCTCCGACACGAACAGCGACATCGAGCGTGAGCTTTTCACCGATGAAAACGGCGAGGCACTCTTTGAAAACCTCCCTATCGGCAAGTACACAGTAACAGAAGACGGCTCTACAGTTCCTGCGGCTTATCTTGTAGCTAACGAGCAGACCGTAACTGTCGAGTACAACACAACCGCAGAAGTCAAGGTCACCAACGAGGAAAAGACCGGTTCAATCAAGGTTCAGAAAAGAACAGAGGGTCAGAAGAATGTTGAGGGTATCACATTCTATCTGAAGGGTACATCAGACAGCGGCAGAGAGATAAACATTCCTGCAACTACCGATAAGGACGGCATAGCAGTTTTTGAAAATGTACCGGTAGGTACATACATGGTTATCGAGGACGAGGAAACCGTTCCTTACGGCTATCTCGTAGCTGACGAAAAGGAAGTCAAGGTCGAGTATGCTCAGACAATAGACGCAACGATACTCAACAACGAGCAGACAGGCTCTATCACAGTTCACAAGACTACAGAGGGACAGAAGAATATTGAGGGTATCAAGTTCTATCTCAGAGGTACATCTGACACAGGACGTGAGATTGATATTCCTGCGATAACTGATGAGAACGGCGTAGCAGTTTTTGAGAACGTACCAGTGGGTACATACAAAATTATCGAGGATAAGGAAACAGTTCCATATGGATATCTTGTGGCTGACGAGAAGGAAGTCAAGGTCGAGTATGCTCAGACAATAGACGCAACGATACTCAACAACGAGCAGACAGGCTCTATAAAGGTACACAAGAAAACTGCTGATATGACTAACGTTGAGGGCATCAGATTTATTCTTTCGGGAGTTTCCGATACTGGCAGAGAGATACGCATTGAAGCCGTCACCGACAAGGACGGACTTGCGAAGTTTGAGGGCGTTCCAGTTGGTACATACACTATCACCGAGGACGGCAGCACAGTTCCATATGGTTATCTTGTGGCTGACTCCAAACAGGTGACAGTGGCATATGCACAGACTGTTGACACAGATATGGTAAATGAGAAAGCTCCTGATACGCCGAACACAGGCGTAACGGACAATGACACAGACGGTAGAACAGCACTGTGCAGCGTGGCTATCATTCTCGCAGGAGCTGCATTTTTTATGTTCAGCAGAAAGAAGAAAGGTAATTGATGTTGTCTGAAAAAAGACAGTAAAAAGGGGATCAATTTATCTATACAGAAAGAAGCGCCTGCAACGGGGCAGGCGCTGGGGAGGATTAATCACTGTTTTTCATATACATTAAGAAGTCTTTGCATATAGATTGATGTTCAAGAAAGTTTTTTCTTTGATTATATGTTTTTAGTTGTATAGCCGCATTTAACTCTACTGCAAAAAGATACCATGCTTTTTCAAAAGTTTGTGTTATCAGTGACACAGTATCAGGAATACTAAGTTTAACATAATTTACATCCTGGTTTTTTATTACTTTTGAAGTCATCCTATGATTACCATCAATGACCATTTTCTCTGATTGTAATCTGCATGGAAAATCAATAACAATAATAGGAGTTTCGCAAGAGAAATGATACTTTTTAATATCATTTTGCACTTCATATTCAACATTGTTATATACAAGCCTTCGTGCATTTAATCTTTGAAAATCATAATTTTGAGCAACGTCAACAGCCTTGTCAACATTAAAATGAATATAAAATTGTGCAATGCTAGGTATTTTTATTATTTGTTGATAATATTCACATGGTTTGTTTTTGTCATACGAAAAATAACATCTGTTATTTTTATATGCGTATCGCATAACTTCAATCCAATTGGCTACTAATTCATCAATTGGCTTTATTAAATTAAAACTGTTATAAAATTCCAGTATTGCATTTATATCAATATCATATTCTGAAGATGAAACATAATCAAATAACATCTATATAACCTCCATACAGAAAGGAAATAATTATGGAACTAGGTCAAAAAGGAAAAGGACGAACATTTAAACTATATCGTGATGTTCCTAAATGCTACAAAGCCACAGCCGCAGATACGGCACGTTTTGAGAAATTTTTAAAAATCATGATAAAAAAAACTACAAAGGCTATTGGCAAAAATTTAACTCGCTAAAAATTCAGACTTTTAAATAGTATAGCATATTTATTTTCAAAGCACAAGCAGTTTAAATAGAAGAAAACGCCTGCAACGGGGCAGGGGAGGTAGAGTAATGTGAACACTCTTTTTTTGATTATATGCTATGTACTTGTAATAGGATCTTGGTCTTTGTTGTGGTCAATATACACTGGTGATCCTCTATATATTTGGCGAAAACCAATCGAAATTATTAAGAAAAAAGGAAAGCGTTTCAAGGTGAAATCATGAAGATACTCGATATCTTATTCGTTGTATTTGAATTGTACAATTTTGTCGGCTTGTTTAAACTAAGAAAAAGTGCTAAAAAGGAAATAAAAGTGATAAAAGAACAAAAAGCCACAGAACACATGAATGAGGAGCTGATAAGAATGATAAAACTAAGAATACAGGGTTTACCCGATGAGGTCGAGAAGTTTTCCGAACAGCTGAAAAAGGGCGGCTATCACTTTTTGATGGAGAGTGATGACTATCCGAACAGAAATTCGGAGTATGTAAGAAGATATGTGGAGATAAGGTTAAAAGAACAGGAGTGAGAAAATGCAAAAAGAAATTGAAATAATTAAAGACGGTTTGTCATACAATGAGGAGCTTGAGTGCATTGCAAAACGTTTTGGTATGACGCAGGAGCAAGCACTTAAAA
>ENA-UONY01003269-UONY01003269.1-human-gut-metagenome-genome-assembly--contig:-CS9-NODE-3269-length-10347-cov-11.931500_pt1 | contig 10347 bp, 8 predicted proteins | sample MGYA00242465_ERZ724012 | MGnify/ENA metagenome assembly ERZ724012 | reverse complement strand
GCCGAAGATAGTTAGCTGGAAACGGCTTGTGAAAATAGGTAGTCGCCGACTTAACAGAAAGCTCTGAGAGAAGTCTCAGGGCTTTTTTGCTGCATGAACATAAAAATACATGGCCGCAAATTTGCAGGAAAAAGCGCTTTTGCCTCGTGTTAAGAGGTGAAAGCGCTTTAAATATGCAAAAAGGATGCGATCAATCATGAAACGATTCCACCGCCGCTGTCGGCGGCTATGTATTTTGGCGGCATTGCTTGTGCTGCTGGTACTGTTTCTGCGGCAGAACGTTCTGCTGGATACAGCCAGCCGACACGCGATCTTGCTGGACGCCCAAAGCGGGCAGGTACTGGCGCAGAAACGTGCTGACGAGCGCACTGCGCCGGCTTCTCTGACCAAAATGATGACCATACTGCTGGCAATTGAGACAGAGCCGGATTTGGATAAGCAGGTAACACTGCCGGAGGATATTTTCCCGGCCTTGCAGATCGAAAAAGCATCTATGGCAGGCTTTGCGCCCGGGGAGACAGTCACGGTGCGGGACTTGCTCTATGGTGCGATGCTGCCCTCCGGCGCAGAATGCTGTGAGGCTCTGGCGCAGCTGGTGAGCGGCAGTGAGGATAACTTTGCCGCACTGATGAACCAAAAGGCCGCAGAGCTTGGTATGAAGAACACCCATTTTACAAATGCGACCGGCCTGACCGATACCGAGCACTATTCCAGTGCGGCAGATATGGCAAAGCTCTTGCAGGCAGCGCTGCACAATACGACCTTCCGCACAATTTTTACAACCGAGCACTACACCACCACAGCGACTGCGCAGCACCCGGAGGGCGTTTCGCTGACTAGCACACTGCTGGGCAAGCTGGACGGAACGGAGCTTCCCGAGGGGGCACAGATCGAGGGCGGCAAAACAGGGTATACCGCTGCTGCAGGGCTGTGTCTGGCCAGCCTTGCCACCGTGAACGGAAAGGAGTATATCCTTGTTACGCTTGCCGCGCCTGGAGACCATGGAACGGAGCAGTACAATATCCGCGATGCAGTGCATGTGTACCGGAAACTGGCGGATAAAAAATAACCGCGCTACACAGGGCTCGCCTTGCAAACCGGGTGCTTCGGCGGTACAATAGGGACATTCTATCATGGAAAAGGATGTTTGACTATGCGAGACGAAGCCATTGACCTGTGCGGACAGATAAATTTTACCCGTACCGATGCCATGCCGCTGCTGGAACGGGATACGCAGTTCCGTTTTGCCTGTGCGGGCTGCGGCAACTGCTGCCGCGGGCGGGAGGATATCGTGCTGTCCGGCTATGATCTGTGGCGCATTGCTGCTCGGTTGCGTCTGCCGCCGCAGATCGTGGCACGGGGCTACTGTCGCAGCAGCATTGGCAGGGTGAGCCATCTGCCGGTGCTGCGGCTTGCCCCGGTCAAGGAAAACCGCAACAACTGCCCCTTTCTGACCGAAAACCATTGCGCCATCCATGATGCTGAGCCACTAGTATGTGCGCTGTATCCGCTGGCGCAGGAGATCAGCCGGGCAGGGAAAGTACACTATTTTTTACAGCCCACCGGCTGTGGCGGGCAGGTGATCGAAGCAAGGGTGCAGGATTACCTTGCCCGCTACGATGTGCCTGCCCGGGAAGCCATTGATGTGCGCTGGGCGCAGACCTGCATGGCACTGGAGGATACGGTGGAACAGCTTGAAACGGTGCTAAGCCCGGTGCTTGTTCGCCGGATGCAGGCTAAACTCTGGCAGGCGCTGTATTTTGGTTACGATTACGCGCAGGACTATCTGCCGCAGCTGGAAGCAAACCTGCAAACGCTGGACATGGAGCTGCGTAAACTGACGGAGTATCAGAAAAAACGGAATAATCGTTCAAAATAATTGATGGATGGCTTTACTTGAATCGATAATAAAGGCCGTTTTCGGGTAAAAGTGGATTGTTTTGCCAGCAATTCTGTGTTATACTTCACGAGTGTAAAGCGAACCTTGTTTGATCCGCTTACAATATCGGCCCGGAGTGCGGCGTCCTGTTGGCTGCAAGGGCTGGAGATAGAGGAGATCATCAATATGCGTAAAATCACTCGTCGTTCCTTCCTGACTGCTGCCGCTGCCTGCGGTGCAGCAGCTGCTCTTTCTGCCTGCGGCGGTTCTTCCTCCGCATCTTCTGCGGCAGCATCCTCCACGGTTGCTTCTGCATCGGTCGCTGCGGCTTCCAACGGCGAAAAGTTCACCGTTGGCATCTGCCAGCTGGTGCAGCACGCTGCACTGGATGCCGCTACGCAGGGCTTTGAGGACGCCCTGACCGCTTCCTTTGGCGAGAACGTCACCTTCGACTTCCAGAATGCACAGGGCGATTCCGCTACCTGCGCCACTATTGCCAACGGCTTTGTTTCCTCCGGTGTGGCACTGATCATGGCAAACGCTACCCCTGCTCTGCAGGCTGCTCAGGCTGCTACCAACACCATCCCCATTCTGGGCACCTCCGTTACCGAGTACGGTGTGGCACTGGGACTGGATAACTTCTCCGGCACCGTGGGCGGCAACGTCTCCGGCACCTCCGATCTGGCACCACTGGATCAGCAGGCAGATATGATCGTGGAGTGGATGCCCGAGGTCAAGAAGGTTGGTCTGCTGTACTGCTCTGCCGAGGCCAACAGCCAGTATCAGGTAGACGAAGTGCAGAAGTATCTGGAGGCTAAGGGCGTGACTGCTACCCAGTACGCTTTCTCGGATTCCAACGACCTGTCCTCCGTCTGCCAGAAGGCTGCGGACGAGAACGATGCACTGTATGTGCCCACCGATAACACCGTTGCCGCCAATACCGGCATCGTGGACGGCATCTGCCGCCCGGCTAAGAAGCCTGTATTCGCCGGTGAGGAGGGTATCTGCTCCGGCTGCGGCGTAGCTACCCTGTCCATCAGCTACTACGACTTGGGCTACACCACCGGTGAGATGGCAGTCAAGATCCTGAACGGCGAGAGCGACATCTCCACCATGCCCATCGAGTACACCGATGTGACCAAGAAGTACAACAAAGCTGTCTGCGATGACCTTGGCCTGACCGCACCGGAAGGCTATGTAGAAATCGAAGCCTGATAATAGCAAAACCGGAACAATAGAAAAATAGCGGAGAAGAGTGGATTCTTGCTCTTCTCCGCTTTCCCGTATCAAAGCGGGAGATAAAAAAGTGTAATGTTTAGGAGGAAATTGTTTTGGAAATCATTGCAAGACTTGCAAACCTGCCGGGCGCTTTACCGGGTGCCTGTGCGCAGGGGCTTATCTGGGGTATCATGGCCATTGGCGTGTACCTGACCTACCGTATTCTGGATGTAGCCGACCTGACCGTGGACGGCAGCTTTGGCACCGGTGGCGCAGTGTGCGTCATGTGCCTGCTTTCCGGCATGAATGTCTGGGCAGCATTGCTGGTGGCTGTGCTGGCCGGCCTTGCTACCGGCCTTGTCACCGGCCTGCTGCACACCTTTATGGGCATTCCCGCCATTCTGGCAGGCATCCTGACCCAGCTGGCGCTGTATTCCATCAACCTGAAGATCATGGGCAAGGCCAACCAGTCCATCAACGTGGATAAGTACGGCCTGCTCATCTCTCTGCGCTGGGTCAAGGAATTTGCCCTGCATAACCCCATTATCATGGTTATCCTTGCTACGGCGGTGGTCATCGGGGTGCTGTACTGGTTCTTCGGTACGGAGCTGGGCTGCGGCATCCGCGCTACCGGCTCTAACCCTGCCATGTCCCGCGCACAGGGCATCAACACCAACTTCAACATCGTGCTGGGTCTGGCCGTCTCCAACGCTCTGGTGGCGCTGTCCGGTGCTCTGCTGAGCCAGTATCAGGGCTTTGCGGATGTCGGCATGGGCCGCGGCGCCATCGTCATCGGTCTGGCCGCTGTCATCATCGGTGAGGCTGTGTTTGGCCGCATCTTCCACAACTTCGCCCTCAAGATGGTGTCCGTCTCGCTGGGTGCCATCATCTACTACATCGTCATCCAGCTGGTGCTGACCCTCGGCTTTGATGCAAACCTGCTCAAGCTGTTGAGCGCCTCCGTGGTGGCCGTGTTCCTGGCCGTGCCCTATTGGAAGAGCAAGTATTTCGCAAAGCCCGCGGCAAAGAAGGCACAGAAGGAGGATGCAAAAAATGCTTGAGATCCAGAATGTTTCCAAGACCTTCAACGCCGGTACCGTCAACGAGAAAACGGCCCTGAACGGTCTGAACCTGAAATTGAACGAAGGTGATTTTGTCACCGTCATCGGCGGCAACGGTGCGGGCAAATCCACCATGCTGAACGCTGTGGCCGGTGTGTGGCCCGTGGACAGCGGCAAGATCATCATTGACGGTACCGACGTGACCAAACTGGGGGAGCACCAGCGCGCCGCCTACATCGGCCGCGTGTTCCAGGACCCCATGACCGGCACCGCCGCCACCATGCAGATCGAGGAGAACCTTGCCTTGGCCGCCCGGCGCGGCAAGCGCCGCGGCCTGAGGATCGGCATTACCAAGGCTGAACGGGAGCGCTACCGTGAACTGCTCAAGAGCCTGGACCTGGGCTTGGAGGACCGCCTGACCGCCCGCGTGGGCCTGCTGTCCGGCGGTCAGCGTCAGGCACTGACCCTGCTCATGGCTACCATGAACAAGCCCAAGCTCCTGCTGCTGGATGAGCACACCGCCGCTCTGGACCCCAAGACGGCGCTCAAGGTGCTGACCCTCTCGGCCAAGATCGTGGAGGAGAACCACCTGACCACCATGATGATCACCCACAACATGAAGGATGCCATCAAATACGGCAACCGCCTGATCATGATGCACGAGGGCCATATCATCTACGATGTGGCAGGGGAGGAAAAGCAAAAGCTGCACGTCTCCGACCTGCTGGCAAAGTTCCAGATCGCCAGCGGCGGCGAGTTTGCCAATGACCGCATGATCTTGTCCTGAAGAGGGATTGCGATGAGAAAACTTTGGAAACGAGCAGCGGCGCTGGTCGTCAGCGCTGCATTGGCTGGTGCGATGCTTCCCAGTGCATTCTCGGAAGAAGCAACGGATGCGGTGGAAGCAAAACTTACAACGATGACTTTGCGGGAAAAGGTTGGGCAGCTGTTCTGGGTGCGCCCTGAAACGCTGGACTTTTCACTGAATCCTGAAAAAAAGACGCTGACGCAGACCATGCGGCAGAATCTGGAACAGTATCCGGTGGGCGGCATCGCAGTTTTTAAGAAGAACATTCAGGACGAGAACCAGCTTTCCTCCTTGATCGCGGATTTCCAAAGCGCCTCCAAAATACCGATGATCGTGGCCGTTGATGAAGAGGGCGGCGCGGTAGCCCGGCTGGCAAATCATGAGGCCTTCTCTCTGCCTAAATATACGAGCACCCGGGATATTGGCAAAACAGGTGACCCGGAGCAGGCCCGCCAGATGGGACGGACGATCGGCGGCTACCTGCGATTTTACGGGTTCAATCTGGATTTTGCGCCGGTTGCGGATGTGGATTCCAACCCGGCTAATCCGGTCATTGGCAGGCGGGCTTATTCCACCGATGCACAGCAGACGGCGCAGATGGTGGCCGCTGCAGTGGAGGGCTTCCACGAGGCCGGGATGCTCTGCACGGTAAAGCATTTTCCGGGCCATGGGGATACCGGACAGGACAGCCACTACGGAACAGCGACATCCTACAAGACCTGGGAAGAAATGAAAGCGATGGAGATGCTTCCCTTTGAGGCTGGAATCGCCGCCGGGGCCGATGTGGTCATGACGGCGCACATCACGACCCCGAATGCGACCACGGACGGCCTGCCGGCATCGCTGTCCTACACGATGATAACCGAGCGGCTGCGCGGAGAATTGGGCTTTCAGGGCGTGATCGTAACCGATGCACTGGAAATGAATGCCATCAAAAACCACTTTACGCCGGCGGAATCGGCTGTGACAGCACTTCGAGCCGGTGTGGATGTGCTGCTGATGCCCAGTGATCTGCGCGCGGCCTTTGATGGTGTAGTTCAGGCAGTGGAGGACGGCACGCTTTCAGAAGAGCGCCTGAACGAAAGTGTCCGGCGGATCCTGACCCTCAAACAAAAGGCCGGTCTGGATCTCAGCGGGTCGTCTGCAGCAAAGCAGCCTATAGCAGAGAAAACCTCCGATACGAAGTGCAGCTTTTCGGGCTGGCTGAAAAAGCTGTGGTATGGGGCTGATACCGCAGCGTGAATCCCACAATATGTGCAAAACAGGCTCCCCGCCAATGGCAGGGAGCCTGTTGCTGTATGCGGCTTACCGCTTGATATCGTAGTTCATGTTCATCAGGTTGCGGATGGTGCTCACATCATCGGTAATGTTGGCGTCACCGTGGATGGTGTGCTTGATGGCGCTGCTGGCCACTGCAAAGTTGATCATATCCATGGCCTTGTAGTTGTGCAGCATGGCGTAGATCAGGCCGCTGGCAAAGGCGTCGCCGCCGCCCACGCGATCCAGAATGTTAAAGGTGTACAGCTTGCTCTCGAAGGTGTGACCCTCGTACCACATAAAGGCCTTCAGGCTGTTCTCGCTGCCGCTGTGAGCGTAGCGCACATGGCGGGCGATGCACTTCAGGTTGGGGTAGCGCTCGATGAACCGCTGGAAGATCTCGTCCTGCTGCTCGTAGCTGGGCTGCAGGGGCACGCCGTCCTTCCAATCGCCCTTGCTGTGGTCGTTTTCGTCCTTCCACAGGTGGTAGGGCTCAATACCCAGCAGCACGTCCACATAGGGCAGGCATTCGGTGCAGAAGTCCCGTGCTTCCTCCCAAGTCCACAGGGTGGAGCGGAAGTTGCCGTCAAAGCTCACGGTCAGGCCCTTCTTCTTGGCAACCTTCAGCATATCAAGGATCAGGCTGCGGCAGTTGGGCGCCAGCGCCGGGGTAATGCCGCTGAGGTGCAGCCAGTCGTAGCCCTCCAGCAGAGCGTCCAGATCCACCTGAGAAAAATCGTACTCGGTAATGGCGCTGTGCTTGCGGTCGTAGATGACCTTGGAAGCGCGGATGCCGTAGCCGGTCTCCAGATAATAAGTACCCAAACGGTTGGAGGGGGTCTCGTCCGGCTCGGTCAGGATCATGGGGGTGCAGTGCACATCGTTGGAGCGCAGCCAGCGCACAGCGCTCTTGCCCAGACTGTTGTTGGGCACTACGCTGAAGAAGGTACTGTCCACGCCAAGGTTTGCCAGCGCCAGCGCAATGTTGGCCTCGCTGCCGCCGTAGCTGGCCTCAAAGCCGGATGCCATGCGGATCTTTTCGTAGTTCGGCGGGGTCAGGCGCAGCATGATCTCACCACAGGTGATGAACTTCTGGCCATTGGGTTCGCTGCCAAGGATCGGATTGAAATGTTCCATAACGCTCCTCCTGATAACATTGCGGGAACCGCAACTATTAACACATCGTTGTATCCATTATAGTGCGTTCCCGGACAGAATGCAAGGGTTTGCACGCGCAAGCAAGAGAAAATAAAACCGAAAATTTGGTAAAGTTGCCGAAAAAACTGCTCTGCCGCAGAATTATACCCCGGTCAGGTCAAAGCTGGGGGTGTATTCCTCCTTGGCGCTGCTCTTCTGCTGCATATAGCCCTGCACAAGCCCCTTGTCCATGGCGTAGTTTACCACCCGGCGGTATTCGTAGGTGGTGATGCGCCGCCCGATGCCGTGCTCTGCGGCCTTGTAGAAGGGGGTATACTGGCTCATGACGCTGGGCAGAAAGCACCCGGGGTCGGCGTCGTTCCACGCAGCCATCTGGTCCAGCACGGCAAAGCTGTCCTCCACATGACCCGGCAGCGCCAGATGCCGCAGAATGACCCCCTTTTGCAGGATGCCGTCTGGATCGAACACCGGATGCCCGGCCTGCGCCATCATGGCTTCGATGGCGGGCTTTGCCTGTGCAAAATAGTCCGGCGCGGCAGAAAGCTCTGCGGAAAGGGCAGAGGATACATATTTTAGATCAGCCAGCCAGATATCAATATACCCGCGCCACGCCTCGACGCTTTCCACGGTCTCGTAGCCGCCGGTGTTGCACACGATGGGCAGCCGCAGCCCTTTGGTGCGGGCAATGTCCAGCGCGGCAATGATCCACAGTTGCCACTGCCCCGGGGTGACCAGATTGATGTTGTGCGCACCCTGCGCCTGCAAATTTAAAAAGATCTCAGCCAAGTGCTCCACGGTGATCTCTTTGCCCAGCCCCTCGGCGCTGATGGGGTAGTTCTGGCAGAAGCAGCACTTCAGGGTGCAGCCGGAAAAGAACACCGTGCCGCTGCCCCTTGTGCCGCTGATGCAGGGCTCCTCCCAATGGTGCAGGGCAGCGCGGGCAGCTTTTAGCGTAGCGCCTGCCCCGCAGAAGCCGGTGCGCCCGGCGGCACGGTCAGCACCGCAGCGGCGGGGGCAGAGGGTACAGCGAGTGGGAACGGAAATGGTTTTCGGCATAATATCCAAAGTCCTTTGCTTAAAATTTTCGTATTCAGTATACCACTTTTGGTGCCATTCGTGCTATACTGAAATACAGAGAAACGATAATACAAAAAACGCAACATCTTTGCAGGGCAAGGAATGCGTTACGATGGAGGAAGCCATGCGCACCGAAACCGATGAGATCCGCGACAACCTGAAGTACCTGACCCTGCTGGCCAGAGATTACCCCTCGCAGGCGGCAGCTGCCAGCGAGATCATCAGCACACAGGCGCTGCTCAAGCTGCCCAAAGGCACGGAGCATTTCATGAGCGACCTGCACGGCGAAAACGAGGCCTTTGTGCACATCCTGAACTCCGCCTCCGGTGTCATCCGGGAAAAGGTGGATGCCGTGCTGGGTGACACCATGCCGGAGGCAGCCCGTGCAGAGCTTGCCACCCTGATCTACTATCCCACCGAAAAGCTGCCTCAGCTTAAAGCACGCTACACCACCGAGGATGCACTGGAGCAGTGGTATACCCAGACCCTTCTCCAGCTGATCGATATCTGTCGTCTGGTGTCCTCCAAGCACACCCGCGACCATGTGCGCGGCTGTCTGCCGTCCAGCTGCGGCTATATTCTGGACGAGCTGCTCCACGCCCACTTTGAGGATCACGATAAAGACCTGTACTACGGCCAGATCGTGGGCAGTATCATCGAGAACGGCCGCGCCGACCGCTTTATCGTGCGGCTGTGCGAGCTGATCAAGCATCTGGCGGTGGATAAGCTGCATATCGTGGGCGACCTGTTTGACCGCGGCCCCCGCCCGGACATTATTCTGGACCTGTTGATGCGCCACCATAATGTGGATATCCAATGGGGCAACCATGACGTGGTATGGATGGGTGCTGCCGCCGGCAGTCCCATCTGCATTTGCACCGTACTTAAAACTACGCTTGCCTACCACAACCACGGGATGCTGGAGGATTGCTACGGCATCAATCTGCGGCACTTGCAGCGCATGGCGGAGCAGTTCTATGGCGAGGATGACCTTTCCATTTGGATGCCCCACACGGACGCCGCCCGTGGTCCCTATACGGGAGGAATGCTCCACCGCTGCGCCGTGATGCACAAGGCCATTTCCATCCTCATGTTCAAGCTGGAGTGTCAGGTCATTGACCGCAACCCAGATTTCCAGATGCAGGGGCGGGATTATCTGCGCCGCATCGACTGGAGTACCCATACTGTGCAGGTAGGGGAGAAGCGCTACCCCCTGCGGGACACCTCTTTCCCCACGGTAGACCCGGCAGACCCGGCAAAGCTGAACCCGGACGAGGAACTGGTACTGCACAAGCTGGTGCAGTCCTTCCGGCAGAGCGAAAGATTACAGCAGCACATTGAATTTTTGTATGCCAAGGGCAGCGTGTACCACATTGAAAACGGCAATCTGCTCTACCATGGTGCTGTGCCCATGAACACGAAGGGCGGCTTTGCGGTGGAGCACTTCGAGGGACGCCGCTATTCCGGTCGTGCCCTGATGGATTACTGCGACGCCCGTGCCCGCCGTGGCTACTACGGGGCGGAGGGCAGCGCCGCCCGCCAGAGCGGGCAGGATTTTCTGTGGTATCTGTGGTGCGGCAAACTTTCGCCGTTGTTTGGCCGCAGCGCCATGACCACCTTCGAGCGGCTATATATCGCAGACCCCGCCACCCATACGGAGGTCAAGGACCCTTATTATAGCTGGTACAACGACGAAGCCGCCTGCCGCCGCATTCTGGCAGAGTTCGGTCTGCCGGGCACGAGCCATATCGTCAACGGCCATGTGCCGGTGCAGGAGAAAAACGGCGAGAGTCCCATCAAGGGCGGGGGACGGCTGGTGGTCATCGATGGCGGGTTCTGCCGCGCCTACCACGAAAAGACCGGCATTGCGGGCTACACGCTGGTGTATT
>ENA-UONY01003268-UONY01003268.1-human-gut-metagenome-genome-assembly--contig:-CS9-NODE-3268-length-10353-cov-8.370460_pt1 | contig 10353 bp, 9 predicted proteins | sample MGYA00242465_ERZ724012 | MGnify/ENA metagenome assembly ERZ724012 | reverse complement strand
CTGCCAGCCCCGCCCCCCTCTCTGTCGCCTACGGCGACATTTCTCCCCGCTGGGGAGAGTCTGCCCCTATTAGGGGAGCCAGGATAGTTATCCGCAAACCCACTTGCCTCCCTTAATAGGGGAGGTGGCAAAAACGAAGTTTTTGACGGAGGGGTTTCCCCTCGCAAACCAAGGAACACACCATGAAAAACTACCGTTCCCCCCGCAGAGAAACTGAAGAACCCGCCTCCCGCCGCGCGCGGCGCGCCTCGCAGAAGCGCGTCATGCTCGTCGGCTGGATCTTTCTCGGCGTGATGCTCGTTGCGGCGATCGCCGCCATTATCCTCCTGCTCCCCGGGCGGGACAAGAGCCCCGAAACGGAGGATCGCCCGCTTTCCGTGCCGCAGCTCAACCCCGGTGCGGGCGGCAGCGCGTTCCAGACCGAGCAGACTGCCGCGCCCATCTCCACGGGCAAGACCGGCAGCGGGCGGCGCGTGTCCATCACGCGGTTTGACTGCGACTATACCCCGCCGGAGACCGTGACGACCGGCATTTTAAAATCCGTCGATCTCGCATCGCTCGGCGAGACCGTCGCGGCGAACGTTGCCGCAAACGGCTGGGGCAGTGTGACATATTCCGTTTCGGAGGATGGCTCGCTCCTCCTCCAGAACCCCAACGCCGCGCCCCTCACGCCGGATAACTATGATAAGCAGGCATCGTTCCTCGCCTCGTCGCAGCCGGAAAATGCGGCGCGGACGTTCCTGGAGCACAGCGGCCTCATCGGCCTGCTGCGCAATTACGGTCTCGAGCTCGGCACCGCAGCCGAGAACAACAACGGCGAGATCGCCTTCCGCGGCACGGGCAGCACCGCGCAGAGCGAGTGCAGCGTGCGCTTCAGCTTCCTTTATACCGGCGACTTCAATCAGGCCGTTGTCCGCGCGGTGTACCTGGCCGATGCTGTGGATGTCCCCGCGCTTGTGCCGAAAAAGGCGGCCTCCAATGCCGTCACCTGGGACAGCGCCGACGAGGGCTCGGTTTCCGTGACTGCCGTGGAGCTTCGCAGTGTGCGCGGCCTGCCGTTTTACGCCTTCACCTGCTCGGACGGCGCGGTTGCCTATGCGCTCGCCGCCGACGAGAGCGCGCTCGATGCCGTTCCCGGCGCGCGGGAAATTTACGAGGAAATTATGCGAGACGGCCTTCGCGAATACGTCGAGATCCGCGGCGCGGAGTGATCTCCGCGCCCGGACAAAACGTTCGGTTTTCGTCACATTGACCATTTTCGTCCGCCCCAGTGAAACAATTTTCGCCATGGTACGGAAATGTTACACTGTGAGTGAAGAAAAAATCACTATTGGATGATTTACTATTTCACGCTTTATTCGTTAAAATTAGTAAATCCAAGCCGGGGGTCTTTGTACATACTAACCACGCTCCGGTAAAGCCGTTTGCCGTGAGGAGAAAAACGTATGCGCGAGGACTACAGAGAACGATTTAGAATACTCGGTCTGCGAATCGCCTATTACCGCAAGATGCGCGGCATGACGCAGGAGCAGTTCGCCGAGGCGATCGGCCGGAGCGTGAGCTTTGTGAGCCAGATCGAGGCGAACAATGCCGCCGAGGTCAAGGGCGTGTCGCTCGAAACGCTCTTTCTCATGAGCGAGAAGCTCGGCATATCCATGGCTCGCCTCTTTGAGGACTGAGCCGGATACATCGGATACATAAAGTTTATTAACGCTACCCGCGTTTAATAAAAAAGTTTGAAAATCCAATAAGGAGGAGAACAAACAATGAAGAAATTCCTTGCACTGCTTCTTGCCGTTGTCATGGTGCTGAGCCTGGCCGCGTGCGGAAGCCAGCCGGCGACTCCTTCGGCGACCGAAGCCCCTACGGCGGACGCCACCGAAGCTCCGGCTGCGGAAAACACCACGTCGGTCACCCGTTCGACCGACACCTACTCGATGATCGAAGGCTTCGACATCACCTCGCTGGACTACCTTTTCACGAACAAGTCCTCCAACGGTGACTACACCAACAACTTCATCGAAGGCCTGCTTACCCAGGATCCTCACGGTAAGCTCATTGCCGGTATGGCCACCGAGTGGAGCCACAACGACGATGCGTCCGAGTGGTACTTCACCATCCGTGACGACGCCGTCTGGTCCACCGCCAGCGGCGAAGAGTACGACGCCGTTACGGCCGAGGACTTCGTCACCGGCATGAAGCACGCCGCTGACTCCAAGAGCGAGACTCTCGGCCTCGTTGTCGACCTCATCGCCGGCCTGCGCGAGTACTCCGAAGGCACCGGCTCTTGGGAAGATGTCGGCGTTAAGGCGGATGGCAACAAGCTCACCTACACGCTCACCAAGCCCTGCGCCTACTTCGACGGCATGACCACCTACGGCATCCTCTTCCCGGTCAACGCCGAGTTCCTCGAGTCCAAGGGCTCCGACTTCGGCGCCGTTGAGCCCGACTCCATCCTCTACAACGGCTGCTACATCCTGTCCTCCCTCGTTCCGTCGCAGGAAGTGCGCTTCGACGCCAACCCCAACTACTACGATGCCGAGAACGTCCATGTTCAGCACGTTGTCGTGACCTACTCCGACGGTAAGGATCCCGCCCAGAACTTCAACATGTTCGTGAACGGCGAAGTCACCTCCACCGCCGTCAACCAGTCCCTGCCCGAGGTCAAGGCGAAGGCCGACGAGCTCTTTGCCGACAACCAGTACAAGAGCATGACCACCGCCACCTCCTTCTGGGGCGCCTTCAACTGGGATCGCCAGAGCTATGCTCTGTACAACGATCCCTCCGTCACCACCACCAGCAAGGAGACTGACGCTCAGAAGGCTGACACCAAGGCTGCCATTCTGAACGCTGACTTCCGCCGCGCCGTTTACGCCGCCTTCTCCGCGCACGCCTACGAGGCGATTGCCCGCGGCGAGGAGCTCGCAGACGACGTTATCCGCAACACCCTCGTTCCTTACACCTTCGTTGTGACCTCCGACGGCCACAACTACGGCTCTCTCGTTGAGAAGTACGTTTCCGAAATGCTTCCCGAGTATGAAGGCATCGACCTGACCGACGGCCACGACGCCTGGTATAACCCCGATAACGCCAAGATCTTTGCCGAGCGCGCCAAGGAAGCGCTGGGCGACAGCATCTCCGAGTGGCCCGTTCACATCGATATTCCTGTCGACGGCGCCAACGAGAACTTCAAGAACATGGCTCTTGCCATGCAGAAGTCCATTGAGGACGCCATCGGCGAATATGTGAAGGTCGACCTCCAGTTCCTGGAGCCGCGCTCTGCGTTCCTTTCCACCCACTACAGCATGCCGACCGGCGTGGACAACTCCACCGACCTCGCATTCAGCGCCGGCTGGGGTCCCGACTACGGCGATCCTCTGACCTATCTGGGCTGCTTCAATGTCGAAAAGGGCGACATGCTCAACTACTCCGGCATTAACACCAAGGATCAGGATCAGTCCGAAGAGCAGGCGAAGGTTCTCAAGACCATCGGCCTTGATGAGATTCAGGCTGTTGCTGACGCGGCCGACGCCGCCGTCGGCGACGAGCGCATTGAGCTCTTCGCAAAGGCCGAGGCCATGCTGCTTAGCGGCGGCTTCCTCCGTCCGTTCAGCACCTCCGGCGGCTCTCTCGCCATCAGCTGCGTGAAGCCCTTCAGCGCCGCCTACAGCCTCTATGGTCAGGCTGCGTACAACGCCGTGCCGTACTTCAAGTACATGGAGCTCCTTGAGCAGCCCGTGACTGCTGCCGAGTACAACGCCGCGAAGGAAGCCTGGCTCAAGGGCGAATAATCTCGCGCAAACACCTACGCACAGAACTGACTAATTGAATAGGGAGAGCCGAGCGGCCTTGCTTCTCGGCTCTCTCTTGCATCGTTCGGCAGAGAGCCGCTGCCCTCCGCCGACCGGTACCTATTCTATTATTGTAAGGAACGGTACCCTATGAAAAAAGACTACATCTGGAGCCGCCTTTTGCGCTCGCTCCTCTCGGTCCTTATCATCATGCTCATCGTATTTACGATGGTCTATACGATGATCCCGCGCGACAACATCTTCTTTGAGGACAGCACCTACCGCAAGCTCGGCGGCAAGGCCGACGATAAAACTGAATACATATACACCACATGGGAAAGACTCGGCTATCTGGACTACGTCCGCATCAACGACTATTGCCTCACGCTCTATGAAGCCGGCAGCCCGGAAATGATCGCTGCCGTTGAGCCTGACTCTCCGGAAAGTCAGGCCTTTGTGGAGGAGTACTCCGCGCAGGGCTACACCATCGCCAACTTCACGAAGAGCGGGCGTTACTATGCCTATAAGGACACGCCCGTCATTAAGCGCATGGCGAGCTGGCTTGCCCATCTGATTGTGATCGACACGCCATGGTCCGTGCAGGATGAATCGAACCCGGATCTCGAACGCGGCCTTTCCTTCGGCACGACGCCCACCGGCGGCGTGGCTCTCATCGGCAGCGGTACGACGCACAAGTACCTGCTGTATACCGACAGCCGTTTTCCGTGGATTCATCAGAACATTATCAAGCTGAACTTCGGAACCTCTTATCCGACCTATCAGGGTCTGGATGTCCTCCGTGTGCTTTTCCAGTCGCAGGGCACCGAGGTCAAGCGCCCTGTCACCTTTGAAACCGGTTATGAAGCCGAGTCCGGAATCATTTTCGGCTCGCTTAAGTATAAGTCCGTTCTTGACCGAATGGACATGAAGAAATTCACCGACCACTACGCAGCCTATGAAACGCAGAAGGGGCAGCCGTCCATGATCGGAACCTCGTTTATCATGGGCATCTTTGCCATGGCGCTTGCCTATATTCTCGGCCTGCCGTTTGGCGTTCTCATGGCGCGGAACAAGGATAAATTTGCCGATAAGCTCGGCATGGTGTACATCATCTTCATCATCGCCGTGCCCTCACTCGCGTACATTTATCTCTTCCGCTATCTCGGAACAACGCTCTTCAATCTGCCGTCGGTCTTTACGACCTATGGCCCCGGCGACGTGCGATCCTGGATTTTGCCCATCATCTCGCTGGCGCTGCCCTCCATCGCGAGCCTCATGCTCTGGACGCGCCGCTATGTTGTGGACCAGATGAGTTCCGACTATGTGAAGTTCGCCAAGGCAAAGGGCCTCAACCAGCGCGAGATTTTCAGCCGTCATATCTTCAAAAATGCTATCATCCCCATCGCGCAGGGCATTCCCGCGTCTCTCGCGGCCTGCATCACCGGCGCGATCATCACCGAGTCCATCTATTCCGTCGGCGGCATGGGCAAAATGCTGCCCAACGCCATCAATCAGTACAACAACATCATGATCGTTGCGCTTTCATTCATGTTCTCCTTGGTCTCGGTGCTGTCCGTGCTGGCGGGCGACATTGTTCTCACCAAGGTCGATCCGCGCATTTCGCTCAGTGAGAAGGCAGGGAGGTCGTAAAGATGAATACAGAAAACATCGATAAGAGCCTCTTTGAGTTTGCCGCCTTTGACGAGATGGAATCCGAGCACATCGCCGCGCCCCGGTATTCCTACTGGAAGTCCGTCTGGAGAACATTCTTCCGTAACAAATTTACGGTTGCCGTCGCAGTGCTTTTGCTCGCTGTTATCATTTTTGCACTTATTCAGCCGACAAAGTCCGGCTACAGCCCGATCAACACGCCGAACATCAACAATGCCGAGATGAAGTTCCTAAAGCCGAGCGCCGAGCACATCTTCGGTACCGACCACGTCGGCAACGAGGTTTTTGACGCCGTCTGGGCCGGCGCGAGAAACTCCATCATCATCTCATTCGTCTGCACCGCCATTAATATGGTGGTCGGCGTCATTATCGGCGCGCTGTGGGGCTTCTCCAAGAAAATGGACAAGTGGATGATCGAGGTCTACAACGTCATCTCCAACGTCCCGTTCCTGCTGCTCGCCATGATCCTCTCCTATGTTCTCGGCGCCGGCATGCGCTCGCTCATCATCACGATGACGTGTACCGAGTGGATCTATGTTGCGTACTTCATCCGTACCCAGGTCATGATCATCCGTGACCGCGAGTACAACATGGCTTCCAAGTGCCTCGGCACCAAGACGTGGACGATGATCACGAAGAACATCCTGCCGTACCTCATTTCCGTCATCATGACGTATGTCTCCCGGCAGATCCCCTCGCTCATCTCCTACGAGGTGTTCCTCTCCTACATGGGTCTCGGTCTCGGCACGACCAACGCGTCCCTCGGCCAGGCCATCTCGCTCTATACCTCTTATATGAACGGCTATCCGCACCTGTTCTGGATCCCGGTCGGCGTTCTGGCGTTTATCTCCATCTCCCTCTACATCGTGGGACAGAAGCTCGCCGACGCTGCCGATCCGCGCACGCATATGTGAGGGGGGTAGAGTAATGGCAGATAACAGAAACATCGTTCTGTCCGCAAAGGACATTGAAGTAAAATTCCGCGTCCGTGACAATTACCTCACGGCCATCCGCGGCGTATCCCTCGACCTTTACGAGGGCGAAACATTCGCCATCGTCGGCGAGTCCGGCTCCGGCAAGAGCGTTTTCACCAAGACCTTCACCGGCATGCTCGATTCCAACGGCTCCATCACCAACGGCTCGGTCATGTTCGAGGGCAAGGACCTTACCAAGCTCAAGACCGACAAGGACTGGGAAGGCATCCGCGGCGCGAAGATCTCCACGATCTTCCAGGACCCGATGACATCGCTGAACCCGATCCGCACGATCGGCTCGCAGATCACCGAGGTCATTGAAAAGCACCAGGGCATTTCCCGCGGCGAGGCGAAGAAGCAGGCCATCGAGCTCATGGAGCGCGTCGGCATCCAGAACGCCGCCAACCGCTTTGACGAGTATCCGTTCCAGTATTCCGGCGGCATGCGCCAGCGTATCGTCATTGCGATCGCGCTCTCCTGCCACCCGAAGATTCTCATCTGCGACGAGCCGACCACCGCTCTGGACGTTACGATCCAGGCGCAGATCATCTCGCTCATCCGTGATCTGCAGAAGGAACTCAAGTTCACCACCATTTACATCACGCATGACCTTGGCGTCGTGGCGAATGTCGCCGACCGCGTCGGCGTCATGTACGGCGGCCAGATCATCGAATACGGCAACGTGGAAGAAGTGTTCTTCGATCCGCGCCATCCGTATACGTGGGCGCTGCTCTCCAGCCTGCCGCAGCTCGGCGTGAAAGGGCAGGAGCTCTATTACATCACCGGTACCCCGCCGTCTCTGTACAACCAGATCAAGGGCGATGCCTTTGCCCCGCGCAACGAGCACGCGCTCAAGATCGACTTTGAAATGGAGCCGCCGTTCTTCCCGGTGAGCGAGACCCACTTCGCCAAAACGTGGCTGCTGGATCCCCGTGCGCCGAAGCTGGAAAAGCCGGAGGCCATTCAGGATCTGCACGAGAAGATCAAGAAGATGACCGATAAGGGAGGTGCCTTCCATGTCGAATAATGCGGAAAGAGAAGTCATTCTCTCGATCAGCCATGTGGATATCTCCTTCGATGTCGGAGGCAAAAAAAAATTCGTCGCCGTAAAAGACGCGAATTTCGACATTTATAAGGGCGAGACCTTCGCCCTTGTCGGCGAGTCCGGCTCCGGCAAAACAACGCTTGGCCGCGCCATCATGCGCATCAACCCGTGCAGCAACGGCGAGATCCTCTTTGAGGGCAAACGCATTTCCGGCAAGATCTCCCGCGAGGAGGACCGCAACGTCGTCCGCAACATCCAGATGATCTTCCAGGACCCGGCGGCGTCGCTCAACGAGCGCGCTACCATTGAGTACTGCATCTCCGAGGGCCTTTACAATTTCCACCTTTACAAGGACGAGGAAGAGCGTATTGCCAAGGTCGATCAGGCGCTCAAGGATGTCGGCCTCCTGCCCGAGCACAAGTCCCGCTATCCGCACGAGTTCTCCGGCGGACAGCGTCAGCGCGTCGGCATCGCCCGCGCAATGATCATGGATCCGAAGCTCATCGTGGCGGACGAGCCCATTTCCGCGCTGGATGTTTCCATTCGCGCGCAGGTGCTCAACCTCATGAACAAGCTCAAGGCCGAGAAGAATCTCACGTACCTTTTCATCGCGCACGACCTTTCGGTCGTCCGGTTCATTGCCGACCGCATCGCCGTCATCCACCTCGGCGAGATCGTGGAGATCGCGGATTCCGAGACACTGTTCCAGTGCCCGCTGCATCCGTACACCATCTCCCTGCTCTCTGCCGTTCCGATGCCCGACCCGGTCGTTGAAAGAACGCGCCGCGCCATCGTGTACGATCCCTCCAAGCTGGATCAGTCCGGCGCGCCACGCTCCCTGCGCGAAATTCGCCCCGGCCATTTCGTCTATGCCACGGATAACGAGATGGAAGGCTACGAGAAAAAGCTCGCCGAGATCGAGGGCACGCAGGCTCAGTAAAAGACGTAGGCGATAATCAGCGAGACCGCTATATAAACGATACCAAGGAAGAGAGGATAGTTGAAAGACGCCTCTCTTCTTTCTTTCTGGTTGGCTTTGTAGGCTTCAAAGGTCTGCTTCGGCGCGTTGCTCCGTGCCCGGCGCATTACAAAGCTGCTGATGTCAAAATCGCCATGGAGATAGAACGAGTACACAATGCCGGCAATGAGAAGAATCGCCGCGATAATGGTGAGGCAGTCGCTGAAAATGAGAAGCCGCTGGGACGAGGCCATGATCGCGCGCGCGAGCGGATAGAGAAGCGTCACGATCACGTGCGTGAGCAGCATCTGCGGCTTGAGATTCTGAAAGCGTTTTTTCAACTTCTTCATGTGTCTTGCTCCTGAACAAAGAATACGCTATTATTTTATCAGAAAAAAATGCCCCGTCAACCAAAACGGCGCGGCAGGAACGGTCTACGTATGAAAAAAGAAAATTTGCCGGAGTGGAAGATGCAGGCACGTGAGATCTGGCGTCTGAGCGTTCCGGCGATCCTTACCCAGATAACAACTGTCGCCATGGAGTACATCGACTCCGCCATGGTCGGCGCGCTCGGCGCGAACGCCTCGGCGGCCATCGGGCTTGTGGCATCGAGCACATGGCTTACCGGCGGACTTCTCGGCGGCGTGACCGCCGGATTTTCCGTGCAGGTGTCGCACCAGATCGGCGGAGGGGACGACCGCGCCGCGCGCACCGTCGTGCGGCACGGCCTGATCACGGGGCTGATGTTTTCGCTTGTACTGGCGGTGCTTGCCGCGCTCGTCAGCCGGCCGCTGCCCGGCTGGCTCCATGGCGACGAAGCGATCCGCGCCGGAGCGAGCGCCTATTTCCTCGCGTTCGCGCTCATGGTGCCGTTTTCACAGCTCAACTCCCTGTGCGCATCGTTTTTGCAGAGTACCGGCGACATGGTAACGCCGAGCATACTGAATGCGGCGATGTGCGGCCTGGATGTGTTCTTCAATTCACTGCTCATTCCGCGCTATGGCGTGTTCGGTGCGGGACTCGGCACGGCGAGCGCGTGCGCGGTCGTAAGTCTCCTGATGGCGTGGCGGTGCCTTCTGTGCAATCCGCATCTGCGATTGAACCGGAAGGAGAAGGACACGCTGCGTCCCGTCATATTGAAAAAGGCGTTTCGCATCGGCTTTCCCGTTGCCCTGCAGGAGGTTTCGCTCACCACCGCCATGGTGCTGCAAACGCGCATCATTGCGCCGCTCGGCGCGGTGGAGGTCGCAGCCAACTCCTTTGCCGTGACGGCGGAGGGCTTCTGCTATATGCCGGGGTTCGGTCTCGGCGCAGCGGCGGCCACGCTCGTCGGTCGGAGTATCGGCGCGGGGAAAGCGAAACTTTCCAAGGAGCAGGGGAATATCTGCATTGTGATGGGCGCGCTCTTCATGACGGTCACGGCCGGGATCATGTGGATTGGCTGCCCGTGGGTTTTCCGCGTGCTGACGCCGGACGGGAGCGTACGCGCTCTTGCCGCGCAGGTGCTGCGCATCGGGCTCTTGTCTGAGCCGCTTTACGGTGTATCCATTGTCGCAGCGGGCGCGCTGCGTGGGACGGGCGACACGTTTGTGCCGAGCATCATGAATCTTTGCAGTATCTGGATCGTGCGGCTGGGGCTCGCGCTCGTGCTCGTGCCGCGGCTGGGACTGCGGGGCATGTGGATCGCCATCGCGGTGGAGCTCTGTGTCCGCGGATTGCTGATGCTCCTCCGCCAGCTTACAACCAAATGGTACGATGCGTATAAAAAAGAACCGGTATGAGAGATCATACCGGTTTCCTTTTTGAAAGAAGTCTCACAGAGTTTGCTCCCGCAGAAGCAAATAAATGGGATTATTTTTTCCGGCGACATGCGCGTCGGAGAAAATCGGCCATCGATAGGCAGGGAGCCATGCG
>ENA-UONY01003262-UONY01003262.1-human-gut-metagenome-genome-assembly--contig:-CS9-NODE-3262-length-10362-cov-4.283788_pt1 | contig 10362 bp, 10 predicted proteins | sample MGYA00242465_ERZ724012 | MGnify/ENA metagenome assembly ERZ724012 | reverse complement strand
AGGGCTTCGCTGCTGAAGACCGGGTGGTCGCGGGAGACATCCTGATCTCTCACATCAAAAGCGCCATGTAGGCCTCTGGCATACTTGCCGTCCAAAAAAACGCATACATCTTCAGTTTGAAGGACCCGGCCCGGACAGGGGCCGGGTCAATGTCCTTCATCTATGTATCCGTCCCATAGCTTCCAAATTTGCGCCGCTTAGTCCGGTACTGGAGTATCCGCAATCTTTATTAGGATAAGTAATCACACATTTGCTTGTATTGCAAACGGGCACAGGCATTTCCAATTTGACACCTATATCACAAAAAACCCGGCCCTCGTTTGGGTCGGGTCTTTTGCTATAGATGGGAAAGCTTACCGCACGCGGGCAGCCCGGCGCTCCTCCCGGGTCTTGCAGAACCGCTCCAGCTGAGGCACCAGCACCAGGCAGACAAATGCAGCTGTAAAACCACCGTTGTACAGGCAGAAGCCACCGTGGAGCATGGGCACACTGGTCACCAGGCAGAAGTGGAGCATACCGGCCAGAATGCCAAAGGGCCAACCGTACTTCCCGGTGATGGGAGACAGACCGTTTGCAAAGCACAGTCCCACCACAATGGCCTGGGCGTTAATGGCCTGGCCAAAGGCGCCGCCCGCAAGGCCGGACAGCCAACCCATGAGGTAGGAGGCCGCCACATAACCCACCATAATGGGCCACACCGTCTTGGGGTTGCTTCCGGAATTGCAGCAGGCTACCATACAGAAAATACAGCCAAAGGTCACCCCGTTGAAGGTGGCGCCCACCAGGTTGTAATACAGCACAATGAAGAGACCATAGAGGCCCACATTCATGAGCATGGCCGCCTTGCCAAACTTTTTGCTAAAATCCACCCCATAAGCCGGGTCCTTCAGCAGGTTCCAGTAGGCCCCGGGCTTGCAGCCCATGAGCAGCGCAAAGACCACACACAGCCCGAAAACCACAAAGCAAAATACGTTGGTAATGGTCCACGATGCCACCTGCAAGGTCTCGGCAGCAGGAGCCGCCGGCAGCTCCACCCCCATGGTCTTAAAGAGAATGGCCTGGAGGAAGAAGGCAGTCATACCCACAGGGACGGCGGCAGAGTACAGGTCAAAGCCCTTGTGCACCTTGGGAGAATGGGCCAGCCCCGCCGGCAGGAAGAAGCCGATCACCAAGCCCACGCCCAGGGCCAGGAGAATCCCCTGCCAAGTAAAGCCCACTGCCTCCGCATTGGGGTAGCGGATCATGAGATCTGTAATCAGCGGCGCAATGCCGGTGGAGAATAGCATGGCGTTCACTTGATCCGCCACCTTCTCCCGCTTCACCAGGCAGTACAGCACCACGCCCAGGAAGGTGGGCCAAATGTTCAGCAGGTTGATGCCCCAGGAACAGAAACCCGCTGTCAGAAGGAACGCCAGGGTGGACACATTGTTTGCCGTAGCTCCCGGCAGACAATACAGAGCTGTGCAAATCAAGCACACCAGCCCTACATTCAAAAACGTGGCCGCGTAGCCACCCACCGCAAAGTAATTGGTGGACACCTTAGACGGCTGAGACAGAATCTTCCACAGGCCGGAAAACATGGTGCTCCGGTCCGGCATAATGATAGCAGCGACAAGAAACGCTGCTGTGAAGAAAGCAAACAGTAGCTTCAGAAAGCTGTTGGGAGACAACTCCTTAACCTTTTTCATGGCAGATACCTCTTTTTTCTTTCCTACTTTCTAAAAATGGGTGCTGCAACACTGTACTTCCTTGCAGCACCCATTGTCCCAATCTGTTATGCCCGCTCGGCAGCCTCCACCACATGCTTCATGAGCACAGAGGTGGTAACGGAGCCAACGCCGCCGGGAACCGGGGTGATAGCTTCCACAATGGGCTCCACCTCTTCGAACACGGCATCGCCGGCAATGGCGCCCTTTCCACCCTTGCTGTTGACCTTGTTGGGGTCCCAGTTGATGGACACGTCAATGACCACCTGACCGGGGCGGACGTAGTCCTTCGTCAGGCTGCCCAGCACACCGGCAGCGGACACCAGAATGTCCGCAGAACGGGCCACCTCGGCGGTGTTGACGGTCTTGGTGTGGCAGACGGTGACGGTGGCGTTCTTTCCCATGAGCATCATAGCAGCGGGCTTGCCCACCACCAGGCTCCGGCCGATGACCACAGCGGATTTGCCCTTGCAGTCAATGCCATAGTAATCCAAGATCTCCATACAGGCCTCAGGGGTGCAGGGTGCGTAGCCCAAATCACTGCGTCCCTCAAACACACCAGCGTTACTGAGATCCGTCATGCAGTCCATATCCTTCTTGGGGTCCAGCCGGTTGCAGATCTCATTCTGGTCTGCCTTCAGATGCTTGGGCAGGGGCCGGAACATGAGGACGCCGTGGACGGTATCATCCCCATTGATTTCATCAATGGTAGCCAGGAGCGCCTCCTTGGTTACATCCTCAGGCAGCTCGTACTTTTTGACGGCCACACCTACCAGCTCAGCCCGCTTGGTAGCGCCCTTCTCATAGGAAAGATCGCTGGGATTGGCCCCGCAGCGGACAATGGCCAGGGTGGGGATTACACCCTTTTCCTTCAGGGCAGCAGTACGCTCCATGAGCTTTTCATTGAGGGCATCGGTAACTTCCTTGCCCAGTAACAGCTTTGCCATATCGCTTTTCCTCCTAATTATTTAAAAAAGCCTGCTTTTACGCTCTCAAAAATCTGATCTGCCAAAGCGCCATACCGCTCCAGCATACCCAAGCACTTGGCGTTCATCTCCTCTGCCGTCTCCCGGTTCTTCAAGGTCTTGGTATTGATGAAGACGTTGAGAGAGGCTGCCTGCAAGGCTGCCTTCACGCACACAGCACCACAACCGGCGTCGGATACTGCCAGGCGGCTTCCCTTTTCTGCGAAGACTGCAATGGCGTCCAGAGCCTCACAGCACAGCTCCATGATGCGCATGGGAACAGCGCAGGCAGTTACCGTCGCCTCCTCCAGAATGCTATCCCGATTGGGATCATCCTTGGGAATGCCATAAGCCTTCGCCAGAGGCTCAAAGCCCACAGCATCGGCAGCGACCTGATCCAGCAGCTCGGTCTGAAGAGCGTCACACTTAGCCTTCAGGGCGAGGATCTCCTCCTCCACACTGGCATACTTCTTTTTTCCCACGGTGAGAGAACCCACCATGTTACCCAGGGCCGTACCTACAGCCCCCACCAGGGCCGCAGCGCCACCACCGCCGGGAGTCGGCGCGTTAGAGGCCAGCACCTCCACAAATTTGCGGCAGGATTCATTGGTCATATCCATATGTAAATTCTCCTTATTCTCGTTCAGATTTTGCGTTTCCCTAACAGCCAAAAGTGTTCTGATCTTCAAAACTCAGGAAACGCTACCGTGCTAATGCAAAAATCAACATTTCAGTTCTTTGCGCAAGTTTTCAGGCAAGCCCCTCCCTCTGACGAGGGAGGGGCCCGAAAGGCCGGAGGGAGAGAGCTTTTGCAGATTTTTGGACTTTTCCGGTTATAAGAAGTGCATCTCTCTCCCTCAGTCAGCATCGCTGGCAGTTCCCTCCTCAGAAGGAGCTGGGCGCTGCCGTGCCAGTGCAATCTCAGAGAGCTTCCTTCTAGGGAATGTTTTTCCGACAGTAATTCAGCATGAGCAGTCCCCTATGCAACACCCAAAAGGCGCAGACGGCGAAGCCGCCTGCGCCTCCTAGTACATGTATTTAGAACAGGCCGGAGATCTTGCCGTTCTCGTCCACGTCGATCCGCTCGGCAGCGGGGACCTTGGGCAGGCCCGGCATGGTCATGATCTCACCAGTGAGGGCAACCAGGAAGCCCGCGCCGGCAGCAACCTTGATGTTCCGCACGGTGACGGTGAAGCCTTCGGGAGCGCCCAGCTTGGTCTGGTCGTCGGTGAAGGAATACTGAGTCTTGGCCATGCAGATGGGCATCTTGTCGTAACCCAGCTCCGTGAGGGTCTTAATCTGCTTCTCGGCGTTGGCGGTGAAGTTCACAGCGTCGCCGTGGTAGATCTTCTTGACAATGGCCTCAATCTTATCCTTGATGGGCAGATCCAGCTCGTAGGAGAAGGTGAAGTCGTTGGGCTGGTCGCACAGACGGATGACTTCCTCCGCCAGCGCTACGCCGCCTTCGCCGCCCTTGGCCCAAACCTCGGACAGGGCCACGTTGACGCCCAGCTCCTTGCACTTGCGCTCTACCAGCGCCAGCTCGGCCTCGGTATCCTGGGGGAACCGGTTGATGGCCACGACGCAGGGCAGCTTGTAGACCTTGGTGATGTTCTCCACATGCCGCAGCAGGTTGGGCAGGCCCTTCTCCAGAGCCTCCAGGTTCTCATTGCCGGTCTCAGCCTTGGGCACGCCGCCGTTGTACTTCAGGGCCCGGACAGTGGCAACCAGGACCACGCAGTTGGGCTTCAGGCCGGCCATCCGGCACTTGATGTCCAGGAACTTCTCGGCACCCAGATCCGCGCCGAAGCCAGCCTCGGTGACGGTGTAGTCAGACAGCCGCATGGCAATCTTGGTAGCGGTGACGGAGTTGCAGCCGTGGGCGATGTTGGCGAAGGGGCCGCCATGTACAAAAGCAGGGGTGTGCTCCAGCGTCTGAACCAGGTTGGGCTTCAGAGCGTCCTTCAGCAGGGCAGCCATAGCGCCCTGAGCCTTCAGGTCACCGGCGGTGACGGGCTTGCCTTCCCGGGTATAGCCCACAACCAGACGGGCCAGACGGGCCTTCAGGTCATTGATGTCGGAAGCCAGGCACAGAACTGCCATAATCTCGGAGGCGACGGTGATGTCGTAGCCGTCCTCACGGGGCGTGCCGTTGGCCTTGCCGCCCAGGCCGTCCACCACGAAGCGGAGCTGCCGGTCGTTCATATCCACGCAGCGGCGCCAGGTGATCTGCCGGGGGTCAATGTTCAGGGCATTGCCCTGATAAATGTGGTTATCCAGCATGGCAGCCAGCAGGTTGTTGGCAGCGCCAATGGCGTGGAAGTCACCAGTAAAGTGCAGGTTGATGTCCTCCATGGGGACGACCTGCGCGTAGCCGCCGCCGGCAGCGCCGCCCTTAACACCAAACACAGGACCCAGAGAGGGCTCACGCAGAGCAACCAGGACGTTCTTGCCCAGCTTCCGCATGCCATCGGCCAGACCAACGGTGGTGGTCGTCTTGCCTTCGCCGGCAGGGGTGGGGTTGATGGCGGTGACGAGAATCAGCTTGCCATCGGGACGCTGGACCTCTTTGAGGAGGTTGTAGTCAACCTTGGCCTTGTACTTGCCGTACTGTTCCAGGTACTTTTCGTCCACACCGGCGGTCTTCGCCACTTCGGTGATGGGCTGCATGGTGGTTTCCTGTGCGATTTCGATGTCAGTTTTGAATGCCATAATATTACTCTCCTTGTATTGTTGTTGGTACCCTGCCGTTGTAGTGGCCCGGGCCCATACAGGATGTTACGCATAAAGCCGTTGGTATGACTTTACGCATACGGGGATGGCTGATAAGAGCGTCCATTGCGTACGCTTTTATCGATATAGTTTTACCATTGTCTGTTCAAAATGTCAACAAAAATCTTTGTCAAACTGGAACTTTTTGCGTTTTGACCGAAACGCCCCTTTGGTCCCGGCCTATTTTGTGTATTTGCAATTTTTTATCGATAATTGGGCACTGATTTTAGGTGTAATTGGACAGGCCCGTGGCAGATATCTACAAAATTGAAAAAACGTCCCGTTTACAAGCCCCCCGAACCGTATTATAATATGCTTATCATTCTGTATTCTTGCGGGAGGTATTCGCCATGAAACGAACACCCATTTGGCGTTGGGCTGCGGTTGCCTGTCATCTGTCCGCCCTTTTGGCCCCTGTCGCCTGGCTATATTTTGTGCGCCGCGCAGGGACCAGCTTCCGCTGGGCGGACTTTGCCGGAAGGAACCTTCTGATCTGTCTGGTTTTGTCCTTGCTGCCCACGGCGCTGTTCTTCCTGGCCCAGCTTCTGCAGAAGCAGCACCGGAAGCCTGTTTGGGGGAGCCTTCTGGCTTGTCTCCTTTTCCTACTGGCTGCTGCCGGCTGGCTGTACACCCTGTGTGACAGCTGGAGCCTCTGGAACGCCGCCCGGGCGGCACAGCTCCTGACCGCCGGACAGCTTCGTGCCCTGCAAGCTGCCGCCCTGACAGGAGCCATTTCTGCGCTTTTGCCGCCCCTGTCTCAGATTCCCTCTGTCACGCGTCACAGGTAAAGGCCCCCCTCCAGAAAGGGCCCCGACAATCAAAACCGGCGGGAGAAACCTTGTACCATGGGGCTTCTCCCGTTTCTCTCTGGATGGCATAGCTTCAGCGTCACACTTCCACGGCACTTTGCAAAATTTTTTCATACTTATCGGATGCCTCTTTCAAAACCGGATACAACTGTGATACAATTATGCTGCATTTTGAAATTGGGAGGCAGCTTTGGATGATACGGATTTTGATTGTGGAAGATGAACGGCCCATTGCCAATCTCATTGACTGGAATCTGAGCAGCTACGGCTACTGCTGCCAGAAGGCTTACGATGGGCTGGCAGCAGCAGATCTCATTATGGAGCATACCTATGATCTCATTCTCCTGGACATTATGCTTCCGGGCATCGACGGCTACAGTCTGCTGGAGCAGATTAAGCCCACCGGGACGCCGGTGATCTTTCTCACGGCCAAAGGCTCCGTGGCCGACCGGGTCGGGGCAGACGACTATCTGGTCAAGCCCTTTGAAATCGTGGAGCTGCTGGCCCGGGTGGAGACGGTGCTGCGCCGGGCGGGCAAAACCAAAGACCGACTTCAAATTGGCGATGTAACCATTGACGAGAGCTCTATGCAGGTGACCAAGGCCGGCAAGCCCGTATCCCTGACCAAAAAAGAATTCGAGCTGCTGCTCCTGTTTGCCCGGAACCCAAACATGGCCCTCTTTCGGGAGACCATCTATGAGCGGGTCTGGGATGGGGAATATACCGGCGACAGCCGTACCGTAGACCTGCATGTCCAGCGTCTGCGGAAGAAGCTGGGCTGGCAGGACCGGCTGTCCGCCGTATACAAAGTGGGCTACCGGCTGGAGGTGAAGGAGTGAAGCTATCCTGGAAAATCGTCCTGACCGTGCTGCTGATTGTGACTCTCACCGTAAGCGTCAGCAGCTACATTATGATCGCCTCCACCTTCCAGGCGGAGCTGGACAGTCAGGCCGGGGCTGCATCGGGAGAGAGCCAGATGCTCTGCCTCACCCTGGGGGCCCTGGCTTCCCAGACTGTGGGCAGCGGAGAAAGCGCCCTGCTGGAGCAGCTGGAGGGCAGCAGCTTTTTCCAGGGCTATTCCATGCTGGTGTACCGGAGTGACGGCACCATTTTATGGAAAAACCGAGAGGAGGAGGCCCGTCTGACCCCCGCCGATGTAGGTCCTGAGGGCCTGTGCTACGCCTTCTTTCAGCAAACTCCCGGCGGAAGCCGGTATCTGGAAACGGTCCAGCGGCTGGAGCTGAACGAAGAACCTTTTTATGTAGACCTCCTTCAGACGGCAGATCAGGCCTTTTCTCAACGGGACGCCAATCTGCGGATTTACCGGCAGGTGTTGCTGCTGTCAGTAGGCGCCTGCACCCTGGCGTCCATTGCCGGCGCTGCCGTACTGACGGGTCCCATACGCAAGCTGTCCCGCTCCACCCGGTCCATTGCAAACGGTCAATATTCCCACCGGGTCAAGGTCCGGTCCCGGGACGAGCTGGGTGCCCTGGCAGAGGATTTCAACCGCATGGCCGATGCCCTGGAGCTGAAGATTCAGGAGCTGGCAGCGGCCGCCCAGCGGCAAAAGGACTTCACCGCCTCCTTTGCCCATGAGCTGAAGACCCCCCTGACCTCTGTCATCGGCTATGCCGACACCCTGCGCAGCCGGGAGCTGCCCAGGCAGCAGCAGCTGGAAGCGGTGAACTATATTTTTAGCGAGGGTAAACGCCTGGAGGCCATGTCTTTCTCCCTGCTGGACCTGTTCGCTTTGGAACGGGTGGAGCCTCAACTGGTCACGGTTCGGGCCCAAGCCCTAGCCAGGGCCGTCGCGGAGAGCATGGGCTATGTCATGTCCCAAAGCGGGGTGGAGCTGCGGCTCTCCGTAGAGCCTGGGTCCTTTGCCGGAGAGCCAAACCTGCTGAAAACCCTACTGTACAATCTTCTGGACAATGCCCGCAAAGCCTCCCAGTCCGGTTCCTCAGTGGAGCTGCTGGGCTGCGCCACCTCCCAGGGCTACCTGTTCCAGGTCACCGACCACGGCCGGGGCATCCCGCAGGAGGCCCTGGACCGGATCACAGAGCCTTTTTACATGGTGGACAAGTCCCGAGCCAGGGCCCAGGGCGGCGCGGGTCTGGGGCTGGCCCTGTGCCAGCGGATTGCCGCCGCCCACGGCACGGAGCTGCTATTTGAAAGCCGGGTAGGAGAAGGAACCTCCGTATCCATCAGCCTGGGAGGCAAGAAGTGATGAAGAAGATGGCAATTCTGGGGGTGCTCCTGGCCGTTCTGTCCGTTGCGGCGGGACTTCTCTGGCCTGACCGGGCCTTAGCCCTCCGGGAGCGTCGGCTTTATGGCCAGATTGTTGCAGAAACCGTTGCTGTCAGCTCCTTTGTGGGGGAAGAAACCACCCTGGCCCAGCGCCTCCTGGCCATAAGCGGCAACGGCATTTCCGCTCCGGTGATCGACTTTTCCGTCGGGGCCCAAGTGTACGGCGATGAGTACGCCCTTCGCCGTCAGTTTCTTCAGGAGCTGAAAACGTTTTCCGAATATTTCGCGCCTGCTTTCTCCCTGCAAACCTGGCTGGAGGAAAATAGGTTGTCCACAGCGGATTTTCATAGCATGCCCGTCAACTACCGCTGCGCCGTAGATCCCAACACCGGCAAGGCTTTTCTCATGGGCACCATGCAGGATTTGGAGTGGAGCCATTTCCTTTTGTACATAGACATGGAGTCCGGTAAAATCATCGGCGGAGAGTTTATGACAGACGGCCAGGAGATCGAGGAGGAGCAGTACTGGCTCCTCGCCTGCGGCCTGGCCAATTACCTGGGGCTGGACCTCATCACATGCCTGGAGGAGTACGCAGACGGCGGACTGTATCTCTTAGAAAGCATTACGGGGGAGGAGGTGTGCTATGCCATCTTCGCGGATGAGCTGATCTGTTCCCTGTATCCCTGCTCGTAACAGAGGGGGCGTAGAATGGAGGGCAGAGTATGAAACGACGCATCGGGATTTTGCTGCTGGCAGCTGCTTGCCTGGCAGGACTTTTGCTGACGCCCAGTGGGATTTTGGCCGCCCAAGAGCGGAGGCTATACGACCGGAAAATGACCCGAGAAGTGCTGACCCCCCAATTTGCCGCAGACTCAGGAACCCTCTTTCAGCGTTTGCAGACCTTGGTCCAGCACGGACAGGTGACAGAGCTCAGCAGCCACGCCGGCAGTGACCTGTATTATGACAAAGAGGCTCTCCTGAATCTGTATCATCAGGAGCTATCCTCCCTGGCAGAAAACAATGAATTGGCCGAAGTGTTCCTGCCCATACTGGAGACGCTGATGGAGCAGGACCTGCAGGAAAGCGCCTTGGAGGTGGGCTATTCCTGCGTGGTGGACCCATCTACTGGGGGCACCTATCTGATGAGCTGCGTACGCAGCACCCAGTCCATGTTCACTCTGGAAATGGATATGATTTCGGGAAAGCTAACCGGCTTTTGCGCCAGTAGAGAACTTTGTGAGGATCCGGAACGGGTCATGGATGCCCCGTGGAGCTGTGCCGCCAATCTGGCCCAGTACCTCGGCCTGTCCTGCATCAAAGAGCTCAACCTGGAGGGGTATACGCAGTATTTGTTCCAGGAACCAGCCGGTGACGGCAGTACCCTGACCTTTCAGCTCCGGCTGGACGATATTCTGGAATTCACCGCCGTACCAGGCGCGGCACCCCCATGAAACAGCCGCCGGATTCTAGGAAATCCACATAAAGCACATCATGCCACTTCCGGCAGGTATCACATCACCCCGCACCTAAAATCTGATCTTACGTTGCATTTCATGGAAAAATCCGGTATAATAGGCTCCTAGTCCTACAAAGCCCGTCTGTTCCAGGCGACCATCACACCGTATCACCCTGGGAAAGGAGTTACCCATGAATCAACGTCCCACGCAATCACATCCCAGACGCAGAAGGAGGAGAAGAAAACGGAGAAATCCCATGGCCTACCTGGTAGGCACCGGGCTGACTTTGGTGGTTCTCCTGGGGTGTTTACCTCTGCTCCATGCCCAGAATGAGTCTCCGGCGGAGCCCTCCACCATGTCAACAGAACCGGAAGCCCCTCAGCTCACCACCAGCGAGCCCACCCAA
>ENA-UONY01003258-UONY01003258.1-human-gut-metagenome-genome-assembly--contig:-CS9-NODE-3258-length-10369-cov-14.270797_pt1 | contig 10369 bp, 8 predicted proteins | sample MGYA00242465_ERZ724012 | MGnify/ENA metagenome assembly ERZ724012 | reverse complement strand
CGCTTTTTTCGCTTCTCCATTTATAGCCCCTCAGTCGCTGCGCGACAGCTCCCCCCGGGGGAGCGGGCACGCCCGCAGCGCCGCGCTTTCGCAGAAAGCGGCGCTGCAAATGCCGTTTACCGTTACGACCCCTCCCGTGAAAATGCGTTTGGAGCGCTCCGCAGAGCGCGACAAACGCAAAATTAAAAATAATTTTTCCGCTGAAAATATCCAGAGCGTCAGCGGAGGATATTCAAAATCGTTTTTTCTCCGCAAACGCGCCGCCAGCCGTCCCATTGTAGGCACTTTCGATGATTCTAACAAAAAATCGCTGCAAAAATTGGATGGTAATTCTAAAAGGAATCCAACACAAAACTGTAAAACTGTGATATAATCATAAATACAGACAAGATGCAAAAGGGGGCAGTCTGCCCCTTTTGCATTTCCGAAAAAAGCTTTAGGAGGCGAGGCCCAATGGCACAGATCCGTTCCAAGCCCTTCGGTGTGACCAAAGAGGGCGCTAATGTTACCGAGTACATCCTCTCGAACCCCGGCGGTATGTCCGTCAGCGTGCTGGATTACGGCTGCGTGATCAAAAATATCATCGTTCCGGCCAAAAACGGCCCGGTGGATGTGGTGCTGGGTCACGACACCATGGCAGATTACGAGAACGACTTTACCTCGTCCGGCAGCACCTGCTGCGGTGCTTTTGTGGGGCGCTACGCCAACCGCATCGAGAACGCCGTCTTTACCTTGGGCGGCAAGACCTACCAGCTGGAAAAAAACTGCGGCGAGCATCATCTGCACGGCTGCTTTTCCCGGAAAATCTATGAGGTGAAGTACTTCGGCGATACCCTGCTGATGGAAGCCGAAAGCCCCGACGGCGAGGACGGCTTTCCCGGTACGCTGAAGATCGCGGTGCGCTACACCCTTACCGATGACAACACCTTCCGCATGGACTACCGTGTGTCCTCGGACGCTGACACAATCGTAAACCTGACCAACCACAGCTACTTCAATCTGGACGGCGGCGGCGATGTACTGAACCAGAAGCTGCGCATCTACGCCTCCCGTTATCTGGAGGGCAACAATACCACCTGCCCCACCGGCAACATCCTGCCCGTGGCGAACACCCCCATGGACTTTACCACCGGTAAGCTCATCGGCAAGGAGATCGACACCGGCTTCCCCCAGACCACCATGGTGGGCGGCGGCTACGACCACTGCTATGTCATCGACCGCGCACGCGGCTCCAGCCAGAGCATCTGCGCATGGGCTACCAGTGATAAGACCGGCATCAGCATGAAGCTGTACACCACCCAGCCGGGCATCCAGCTGTACACCGGCAACTTTTTGCAGGACTGCCCCGCCCCGGGCAAGGGCGGCGAACCGCTGCGCAAGTACGGCGGCTTTGCCTTGGAGACCCAGCACTATCCGTGCAGCCCCTCTCACCCGGAGTTCCCCTCCACGGTGCTGCGGGCTGGCAAGGTGTTCCGCGCCACCACCACCCTGCGGTTCTTCACCGGCAAGCAGTGCGGAAAGCTTTAAAGAAAGATAGATCACGCAAAAAACGTCTGCTCCGGCAGACGTTTTTTGCGTGAATCGTTTTGTATATGGCGAGGACACTTTTGTCTCCACGAGTTCTCCAGTGAAAAAGGGTCCTGAAAAGCCTGCGGCTTTTCAGGACCCAAAAATCGAACCAGTATTTCAGAACACCGCCACGGCGACCAGACGCACCAGCAGGGCGCACAGCCATGCCACGGCGCACTGATTCACCACCATGATCGCAGCCCACTTGCCGCCAAGCTCCCGCTTGACCGAGGCGACCGCCGCGATGCAGGGGGTGTACAGCAGGCAGAACACCAGCAGGGGCGCGGCCTGTGCCGGGGTGAGGGCTGCGGTCAGGGCAGCCGTAGAGCCGAAGAGGACCAGCAGCGAGGACACCACGCTCTCCTTTGCCATAAAGCCGGAGATGAGGGCGGTGGAGATGCGCCAGTCCGCAAAGCCCAGCGGGGCGAACAGCGGGGCGATATCGCCCGCGATGCGTGCCAGAATGCTGGTCTGCGGGTCGACGGTCAACGACAGGCGCAGGTCAAAGTTCTGCAAGAACCAGATGATGATGGTGGCACCAAAGATGACCGTAAAGGCTCTCTGCAAAAAGTCCCGCGCCTTTTCCCACAGCAGCTGCGCCACGTTCTTCAGGCCGGGCAGGCGGTAGTTGGGCAGCTCCATGACAAAGGGCACGGCCTCGCCCTTGAACACGGTGCTCTTGAGCAGCAGCGCCGCCAGTACGCCCACCAAGATGCCGGTGAAGTACAGCAGCACCATCACAAGCCCTGCGTACTTGGGGAAGAACGCCGCCGCAAACAGGCTGTAAATGGGCAGCTTTGCGGAGCAGCTCATGAACGGGGTGAGCAGGATGGTCATTTTGCGGTCGCGCTCCGAGGGCAGGGTGCGGCTTGCCATCACGCCGGGCACGGTACAGCCAAAGCCGATGAGCATGGGCACGATGCTGCGGCCGGACAGGCCGATGCGGCGCAGCAGCTTATCCATCACAAAGGCCACACGCGCCATGTAGCCGGTATCCTCCAGCATGGAGAGGAAGAAGAACAGCACCACGATGATGGGCAGAAAGCTCAGCACGCTGCCCACGCCGGTAAAGATGCCGTCGATGACCAACGAGTGCACCGCCGCGTTGACGTTCCAGTTGGTCAGGGCGGTGTCCACAACGCCGGTCAGGGCGTCGATGCCCATTTCCATGAGATTCTGGAAGAACAGGCCGATGACATTGAAGGTAAGGAAGAACACCAGACCCATGATGGCGATAAACGCCGGGATGGCGGTGTATTTGCCGGTGAGGAACTTGTCGATGCGGTTGGAGCGCAGCTGCTCCTTGCTTTCGTGGGGCTTGACCACCGTCTGCGCCACCAGTTCCTGAATGAAGGAGAAGCGCATATCCGCAATGGCGGCGGCGCGGTCCAGCCCACGCTCCTGCTCCATCTGCACGATGATATGCTCGATCATTTCTTTTTCGTTGGGGTCCAGTTTCAGAGCTTCCTCAATGCGGGGGTCGCCCTCCACCAGCTTGGTGGCGGCAAACCGCACCGGGATGCCCGCCGCCTTGGCGTGATCCTCGATGAGGTGCAAAATGCCGTGGATGCAGCGGTGCACCGCGCCGCCGTGGTCATCCTCGCTGCAAAAATCCATGCGCCCGGGGCGTTCCTGATACTTTGCCACATGGACAGCGTGGTCTACCAGCTCGTCCACGCCCTCGTTCTTGGCGGCAGAGATGGGGATGACCGGGATGCCCAGCATCGCTTCCATCTTGTTGATGCGCACTGTGCCGCCGTTGCCGCGCATCTCGTCCATCATGTTCAGCGCCAGCACCATGGGGATATCCAGCTCCATCAGCTGCATGGTCAGGTAGAGGTTGCGCTCGATGTTGGTGGCATCCACGATATTGATGATGCCGGTGGGCTTTTCGCCGATGATGAACTGCCGGGTAACGATCTCCTCGCTGGAATAGGGGGACATAGAATAGATGCCCGGCAGGTCGGTGACCTCGGTCTCCGGGTGCCCCTTGATGGCACCGCTCTTGCGGTCCACCGTCACGCCCGGAAAGTTGCCCACGTGCTGGTTGGAGCCGGTGAGCTGGTTGAACAGGGTGGTCTTGCCGCAGTTCTGATTGCCCGCCAGCGCAAAGGTCAGGGTCTTATCCTCCGGCAGGGGATGCTCCCCCTCCTTGGTGTGGTACTTGCCGCCCTCGCCAAGACCCGGGTGCTCCACCATCTTCCCGTCCACCGGGGTGTGCACCGCCGGGGTCTTTTCGGTGGGGGTCACGGTGATCTGTGCCGCGTCGTCCAGACGCAGGGTCAGCTCATAGCCGTGGATGCGCAGCTCCATGGGGTCGCCCATGGGTGCCAGCTTTACCAGCGTGACCTCCGCCCCGGGGATCAGACCCATATCCAGAAAATGCTGCCGCAGCGCGCCTGCACCGCCCACAGCATCCACAATGGCGCTTTTGCCGATCTGTAACTCTTTTAACGTCATATCCGTTTGCCCTCTTTATATGTGCCATTCTTATGTGTTAGTCTGTGTTAACAAATGTAGTATAGATTAACTAACAGCGGATGTCAATAGAGAATATAGACACAAAAAAAGCACCGCATCCTCTCAGGCGAGAAAATGCGGTGCTTCGTTTTTTACAAGTTACTTCACGGTATGGTAGCCATCGGGGTTGTTCTTCTGCCAGTTCCAGCTGTCGGCGCACATTTCCTCGATGCCGTACTCAGCCACCCAGCCCAGCTCGTTCTTAGCCTTGGTGGGGTCGGCGTAGCACTCGGCGATATCACCGGGGCGGCGGGGATCGATGACGTAGGGGATCTCCTTGCCGCAGGCCTTGGAGAAGGCGTGGATGACATCCAGCACGCTGTAACCCTTGCCAGTGCCCAGATTGCAGATGAAGAGGCCGCAGCCGGTCTCCAGCTTGCGGATGGCGCACACATGGCCCCGGGCCAGATCCACAACATGGATGTAGTCACGCACACCGGTGCCGTCCGGGGTGGGGTAGTCGTTGCCAAAGACGTGCACTTTTTCCAGCTTGCCCACAGCCACCTTGGCGATGTAGGGCATCAGGTTGTTGGGGATGCCGTTGGGGTCCTCGCCGATCAGGCCGCTCTTGTGGGCACCGATGGGGTTGAAGTAGCGCAGCAGCGCCACGTTCAGGCTGGGGTCTGCATGGCAGACGTCCTGCAGAATGCGCTCGGTAAAGGCCTTGGTGGTGCCATAGGGGTTGGTGGTAGCGCCCACGGGGAAGTCCTCGGTGATGGGCACACTGGCGGGGTCGCCGTAGACGGTAGCGGAGGAGCTGAACACGAAGTTGTGGCAGTTGTGATGGCGCATCACGTCCAGAATGACCAGCGTGCAGTTGAGGTTATTGTAGTAGTACTCGATGGGCTTGGACACGCTCTCGCCCACAGCCTTGTAGGCTGCAAACTGGATGACAGCGGTGATATCCGGGCACTCGGAGAAAATCTTTTCCACGTCCTCGCGGCGGGTCATGTCTGCCTTATAAAAGCGGAAATCCTTGCCGGTGATCTGCTTGACCCGGTCCAGAACCACAGGAGAAGCGTTATAATAATTATCTGCCACCACGATATCGTAGCCAGCGTTCAACAGTTCGATGCAGGTGTGGCTGCCGATGTAGCCGGCACCGCCGGAAACCAAAATTGCCATAGCCGAGTACCTCTCTCATATCGTATTATCACTTTTATCTCTTTGCGCCGGGCGTTGTCCGGTCTGCTTAAAGCATACCGCTTTTTGCCGCCGACCGCAAGGGGCGCTTTCTTTATTTGGATATATTTTTGTTGCAGCTTTTTCCCGTGCACTTTTGATTGACAGAGATTTTTTGCACTTTTCACATGGAGAGAATGCGCCGTTTTTGCAAAACATAGAAATGGCACGGCTGCTTGCCTTGCACAACAGCACGGATTCTTTTTTCTCTTGACATCTCCCCTTATCTGTACTACAATACTTCAAAAATGAACTATTCGCAAAAAGACAAAAAGGAGCGCCCCATGAATCCTACCATAGAGATCAGCTTCAAGACCGCACAGGCGTACAGCGCCATGTGCAAGCCGCTGTGTCAGGAGCTCAAGCTGCCCCAGACCGCCTTTGACATCCTGATGTTTCTGGCCAACAACCCGGACTGCACCACCGCCCGGGATATCGTGGAGATCCGCAAGATCAAGGCGAACCTTGTGTCGGTGAACGTGGACCGCTTGGTGCAGGAGGGGTATCTGGAGCGCCGCGCCGTGGCGGGCGACCGCCGCAAGACCCAGCTGCTGTGCACCGAAAAGGCGCAGCCGGTCATCGCACGGGGGCGCGAGGTGCAGGAGCGCTTTTTTGCCCGCCTGCTGGACAACACGGACGCTCCCACCCGGGAGGCGTTTTTCCGCACCATGGAGGTCATCGGGAAAAATCTGGACGAGATCTTAAAGGAGAATGGATAAAATGAGCTTGCTGTTTACGGTGCTTGTCACCTTTTTTGCTGGCATGGGTGCCGGCCTTGGCACCGGCTTTGCCGGTATGAGCGCGGCGGCGGTCATCAGCCCCATGCTCATCACCTTTCTGCACATGGACCCCTACATGGCGGTGGGCATTGCCCTTTCCTCGGATGTGCTTGCCAGCGCGGTGTCTGCCTATACCTACCATAAAAACAAGAATCTGGATCTCAAAAACGGCCTGATCATGATGGCAAGCGTGCTTGCCTTTACGGTGGTGGGCAGCTGGGTGGCCAGCAAGGTGCCCTCCGCCACCATGGGCGGCTTCTCGGTGTTCATGACCTTTTTGCTGGGCGTCAAGTTCATTCTGCGCCCGGTGATGACCACCAAGGAAGCCATGCAGGGGGTCAGCGCAAAAAAGCGCGCGGTGCAGTCGGTGGTGTGCGGCGTGCTCATCGGCTTTATCTGTGGCTTTATCGGCGCGGGCGGCGGCATGATGATGCTGCTCATCCTCACCAGCGTGCTGGGGTACGAACTGAAAACTGCCGTGGGCACCAGCGTGTTCATCATGACCTTTACCGCCCTGACCGGTGCGGTGTCCCACTTTATGATCGGCGGCACGCCCGACTGGCTGGTATGGGTGCTGTGTGTGGTGTTTACCCTGCTGTGGGCGCGCATTGCCGCCGTGTTTGCCAACAAGGCTGCCCCCAAGACCCTGAACCGCGCCACCGGCGTCGTGCTGGTGGTGCTGGGCGTGGTCATTATGGGCTTCAACCTCTTGACCTGAAGATAGAATAAAACGAAGGGCTCGTGCACTGCACGAGCCCTTCGTTTTATTCTGAAGCTGAAATTACTTGCTCTCTACCTTTTCCTCGATGGTGGAGTGGTCGATGACCCAGTCGGCAGCCTTGCGGATGCCCTCGTTGCGGCGCAGGGCAGCGATATCGGTGCCTGCCTTGATCTCTTCCACCGTCTTTTTAGTCTTTTCGGCGCGCTCAGCCAGCTGCTTGTCGATCTCCTCATCGGTGGGCAGCAGGTTCTCCTGCTGTGCGATCTGCAGCAGTGCCATGCGGGCGCGGGTGTTCTTTTCTGCGGCGGCACGCACCTTGGCAGTAAAGCTCTCGCGGGTCTCATGGATCTGGCTCAGATAGGTGTTCAGGCTCATGCGCTGCATCTGCAGCTGCTGCTGGATGACCTGCATCTGCTGCTGGTAGGCGTTTTCCACCAGAATGCTGGGGATCTCGCCCTCTGCGGCATCCGCCAGCTGACCAAGGATCATGTCCTTGGCGTGGTTCAGCGCACCGCCGTGACGGCCATCGAACAGCTGCTGCTTCACGAAAGCGCGGTACTCCTCCATGGTCTCCTTGCCCATCTTCTTGGCAAAGTCGCTGTTCAGGGCGGGCAGCTGACGCACGCACACGTCATGCAGCTTGATCTTGAACACAACGGGCTTGCCGGCCAGCTCCTTGTTGGGGTAGTTTTTGGGGAAGGTGACGTTGATCTCGAACTCGTCCCCTGCCTTGTGGCCCAGAATGCCGTCCTCGAAACCGGGGATCATGCGGCCGCTGCCCAGCTGTACCGACTGGTCCTTTGCCGTGCCGCCCTTAAAGGCCACACCGTCCAGAAGACCCTCAAAGTCCATGTGCACCACATTGCCCTTTACAGCGGGGCCCTTGTGGGGCACCAGCTCTGCGGCATAGTTGCGGCGGCGCTCCAGCACCGTGTCGATCTCCTTGTCGGTCACCTCCGGGGTGACGCACTGGGAGGTAAAGCCGGTGGTCTTGGTCAGTGTCAGCTCGGGCTGCAGTGCCACGGTGGCGGTAGCCACAAAGCCCTCGTCCTTCTTCACGCTTACCAGATCATAGCTGGGGTCATCTACCGGCGCAAAGCCGTGCTCCTTTAAAGCAGCCTCGTACAAAGCAGGCACATCCTGATCCATCAGGTCGTTGATGGCATCGTACCAGAAGGTGTGCTCGCCGCGGTCAGCTTCGATCTGTGCGCGGTCGGCCTCGCCCTTCTGGAAGCCCTTGATGGTGTAAGTGGCGCGGGTGCGCTCATAGACCGCATTGGAGGCGGTCTCCAGTTCCTCAGCCGTAGCGCTGAAGGTCATTTTGCAGACACTCTTTTCAGGAGTTTCCACGCTTACCAGTTTCATAGGATCTACCCTCCGTGTTGTTCCCTTGGCGGCGGGGCGGCGCTGCAAGGCAGCAGCCGGAACGCCATTTTGGGGACATTTTCAAACATTAATAAAGTTATTATAGCACAAGTGCAGCAAAAGCGGTATAATAAACTTGATAAAAATGTGCCGTTTTGGCAATTTTTGTCTATTCAAACAGGAAAAAAGCGCGTTTTGCGGCAGCAGCTGCCGCGCAAAAGTGGGAAACCCCTCAGGAAAGGAAGGCTGTCCCCTATGCGATTATTTGATGTTTTGGGCCCGGTGATGATCGGACCCTCCTCCAGCCACACCGCCGGTGCGGCAAAGATCGGCTATACCGCACAAAAGCTTCTGGGCGAGGTTCCGGCGCAGGCAGACATCGGCCTGTACGGCAGCTTTGCCACCACCGGCAAGGGGCACGGCACCGACCGCGCATTGGTGGCGGGGCTGTTGGGTCTGCGCCCGGACGACCCCCGCCTGCCGGACAGCTTTGCACTGGCCGCGCAGCGGGGGATGCAGTTCAGCATCCACCCGGTAGAGCTGCGCTCTGCCCACCCCAACACCGCCGTGCTCACCCTGACCAGCCGCACCGGGCGGCAGCTTTCGCTCAAGGCGGCATCGGTGGGCGGCGGACGCATCCGCGTCACGGAAATTGACGGCGTGCCGGCAGATTTTGGCGGGGACAGCAACACCCTTATCATCCACAACGAGGACACCCCCGGCTGCATTGCCGAGGTGACCATGGCGCTGGCACTGCGACGCATCAATATTGCGTCCATGCAGGTGTTCCGCGCCGCTGCGGGCGGCTATGCGGTGATGGTGCTGGAGTGCGACTCTCACATCCCCCACGCGCTGGAGCGGCAGCTGGCGGTGATGCCGGGTCTGCTGAAGGTGACCTGCCTGAACGTGGACGAGCCGGAAGAAACGGAGGAATGAGCCATGGCATTTTTGTCCTGTGAAGAGATGCTGGCCGCTGCCCGCAGCCAGAAAATTTCGCTGGCAGAAGCGGTGCTGCGCAGCGATTTGGAGGAGAGCCGCCTGACCGAGGCGCACAGCCGCGCCGCCATGCGGCACCTGTGGCAGGTGATGCAGGCCACCAGTCAGGAATACGACCCCGCACAGCGCAGCCGCAGCGGCCTTTCCGGCGGCGATGCCGCCAAGGTGGAGCAGGCGTGGCAGCAGGGACGCCTGTTGGGCGATGACTATCTGGCCGCCGTCACGGCAGAGGCCCTGAAAACCGCCGAGTGCAACGCCTGCATGAAGCGCATCGTAGCCGCGCCCACGGCGGGCAGCTGCGGGGTGCTGCCGGCGGTGCTGCTGCCGCTGGCGCGCGCCGGACAGGCAGACGAGGACGCCGTCTGCGACGCACTATATGTGGCGGCGGGCTTCGGGCAGGTCATCGCCGCCCGCGCCACGCTGGCGGGCGCAGAGGGCGGCTGTCAGGCTGAGGTGGGCGCTGCCAGCGCCATGGCCGCAGCCGCCCTGTGTAACCTGAAGGGCGGCACCCCGGAGCAGTGCGCCGCTGCCGCCGCCATGGCACTGGGCAACCTGCTGGGTCTGGTCTGCGACCCCGTGGCGGGTCTGGTAGAGGTGCCCTGCATCAAGCGCAACGTGGTGGGTGCGGTGAACGCAGTCTCCTGCGCCAACATGGCACTGGCGGGGGTGGACTATGCCATCCCCTGCGATGAGGTCATCGATGCCATGGGCCGCGTGGGCAGCCTGCTCTCCCCCGACCTGCGCGAGACCGGTCAGGGCGGCCTTGCCGCCACCCCCACCGGCGTAAAGATCGCCCGTCAGCTGGCGCAGGAGGGCTGAACCGAAGCGCGGGTCTCAGCTTTGTATTGCGATTTTTTGCCCGCCGTCTGTGCCTGAACGAGGTCAGTGACTCAGCTTTCTCGACTTTTTATGATGACCCGGATGCCCGTCCGCGCATAGGTGCAAGGTGCAGTAGGTTTTGCCCCCTCGCTCATATACAGGCTGCACAGGAAAAACCAATTTTTTGTGCAGCTGCACCTGCCGCATCCCCCGCCCGGCGGGCAAAAGCGGCCGTAGAAGCCGCTTTTTACGCCGGGACAGTAGAAGGCTTATAGAAAAAAACACAGTAAAATCAAAGAAAAGACGTTCTTTTTCGGAAAATATAAAATTATTTTAAAAAAGCTGTTGACAAACCCCGCCCTTCGTGATAAAATACATCATGTTCCGAACGGAACGTATGCGTTGGTAGCTCAGCTGG
>ENA-UONY01003256-UONY01003256.1-human-gut-metagenome-genome-assembly--contig:-CS9-NODE-3256-length-10377-cov-24.165181_pt1 | contig 10377 bp, 10 predicted proteins | sample MGYA00242465_ERZ724012 | MGnify/ENA metagenome assembly ERZ724012 | reverse complement strand
ATGAAGTAGCCGCCGCCGAAGCAGGTAAGGAGCGTAAAGAGCATGACGGTCAGCGACATTCTGCCGATGTTCAGGATGGTCGTGACGTTCAGGCTCGCGCCGAGGAGAATGATGGCAAATTTCAGGATCTTCTTCGCCGTGAACTTCACGCCGGGCGCGGTGGTTTTGCCGGGCTTGCGGTAGCCGTTGATGAGCATACCGATGAACATGGCGATGACGGACGCGCCGATGACGTCGAACGGCAGCAGCGCCTCGATGCCCTTGGCGAGCAGCGCGATGACGAGCGCGAGCGCGAAGCCCGGCGCGTAGCTTTTGATTTGAGCGGGAATGGAGCGCATGGTGATCTGACCTCTCTTTGCCGGTAGTGATTTCTTTTGAATTTGCCTTGCAGGCCGCGCGCACTTCTGCTATGATCTTTGGCAGAAGCACAGCCAAGGAGCAGAGGAGCACGATAGCTATGATAGAGAATTATGCAGAAAAAATCAAGCACGAATCCAATGGATTTATCCGGCACAACGGGATCCGCATCGTTTCCGTTGATGAGGAAAGGAGCGTGCTGGAGGCCGAGATCACCGACAACAGCCGCAACGTTTGGGGCAGCGTCCACGGCGGCTTCCTCTACACGATGGCGGACACCGCCGCCGGAGCCTTTGCGCGCATCAAGTACGGGCGGCGCAACGTCACGCTCAACGGCTCGATGAATTACCTGCGGCCCACCACGCGCAGCAAGACGCTGACGGCGGTCGGGCGCGAGATCAAGGTCGGCGGACACGTTGGCTTTTTTGAAGTCAATATCACCGACGACACCGGCGCGCTCGTCGCCTGCGCGCAGATAAATATGTATTTTCTGGATTGAGCGGCCCGCGTGCGGGTCACGCTCCGCCATACCGGCAGGGTCGGGCGCAATGCCCGCCCCCTTTCTTCATTCCGCCGCGCGGAGAAAGAATAAAGGGAAGATACGCAGCGCGTGTCTTCCCTTTGCCTTATATTGCCTTATTTTTTCCGCTGCGCGGTGAACAGGCGGACGACGGATGAGACGAGCAGGATCGCGGCGGCGATACTGCCGGCGATGCCTGCGGTGGCGAAGCCCCGCTGGAGGGCGAGCTGGGTGCTGCCGTTCAGCCCGAGGGACATGGTGTAGTAAATACCGGCGCCGGGCAGCAGCGGTACGGCGGAGATGACCTGATACGAGGTGACCGGATACTTGCGGGCGCGGGCCATGCCCTCGGCATAGACGGCGGCGACCGCAGCGGCGATGAAGTTCGCGCCGTAGGGACCGAGACCGAGCTCGCCGCACAGCAGATACGCCATCCACGTCACGACGCCGCCGAGCGCGCACAGGCAGCGCCCCCAGCCGTGGACGTTGAAGAGGATAACAAAGCCGGTGCAGGCGACCGCGATGGCGATGGCCTGAAGCCAGAAGGGATAGGAAAGCGTGCTGGCGGCGGTCTGGCCGTAGAGGGAGGATGTGATGTGCCACGCGGCCGCAGTGCCCATGGCGATGGCGAGCGCCGAGAGGAGCACCTGCACGATGCGGTTGACGCCGGAGTTTGTGTCGCCGTAGATAATGTCGCGCATGGAGTTGGTGATGAGCAGACCGGGGACCAGGATCATCAGCGAGCCGATGATGACCGCGTCCGCATAGTCGACCAGCCCGAAAGCGGCGGCGAGGTAGGCGGGCACCGCCATGGCGAAGGCGGCGGCGATGGTGCTGAAAAAGGGGTTGGTCTCGAGCTTATCCATCCGGCGCGTGACAAAGCCGATGATAAGCCCCATCAGGCCCGCCCACAGGCTGTCGCGCAGGGTTCCGCCAAAGACGGGGCAGAAGCCGGACGCGGCAAGAAGATTGCCAAGGTAATAAACGGGAACGGAATAGCTGCGGCGATCGTTTCTTGTCTCCTCCAGCCATTGCGCGGCAACGGCGGGGTCGGGCGTTTCGGCGCAGATGCGGCGCGAGAGCGCGTTGAGCCGCTCGACCGCGTCAAGATCATTGCCGTGGAAGCCGACGCGCTTCATCACCATCAGCGGCTTGCCGTTGTCCGCCTCAAGGCTGACCATGACGCAGTTGGGGATCGCAAAGGTCTCGCATTCGATGCCGTAGGCCGCGAGCACGCGGCGCATCGTCTCCTCGATGCGGAAGGTCTCCGCTCCGGCGGCGGCCAGCTCGTAGCCGATCTGCGCGGCCATATCCGTCAATAGATAATAGTCCATGAATATCACTCCTGCCGCCGTTTTGTGGAACGGCGGGCATTATCTTACTGCGAAAGGATTTCCCTGTCAAGAAGAGAAAACAAAACACCGCCTACGGGGCAGTGTTTTGTGCGCTGAGACATTTTTTCTCCGCAAGCTCCAGAAGCGCCTGGCGGAAGCCGTATTTTTCCGCGAGCTCCCGCGCGGCGGAAAGGTTCCTCTCGCCCGCGCGGCGGTCCTTGACGCAGCGGAGCATGAGGTTTTTCGGCGAGTGGGCGAAGTCAATGAATTCGATCACGTCCACCGTGTAGCCCATGTCCTCGAGCACGGCGGCGCGGATGGAATCGGTCAGCAGCGCGGAAAAGCGCTCCTGCAAAAGACCGTGGCGCAGCAGCACGTCGAAATCGCCGCCCTTGTGGATGGTGGCGTTGATCTCGTGCTGGCAGCAGGGAACGGAGAAAATGTGCTTCACGCCCTTTTCGACGGCGTACCAGAGGGCGTAGTCCGTGGCGGTGTCGCAGGCGTGGAGCGTGACGACCATATCCACATGGGTGTCCGCGAGCGTGTCGCGCGTGACGTCGCTCACGACGAAGCGCAGGCCGTCGTAGCCGTACTTTTGCGCGATGGCGTTGCAATGCTCGACCACGTCCTCCTTGAGGTCGTAGCCGAGTATCGTGGCTTTCACGCCGCGCTTGACGGTGAAGTAATAGTAGAGAATGAACGTGAGGTACGATTTGCCGCAGCCAAAGTCGAGAATGGTGATCTCCTGCTGCTCCGAGGCGCGGAAGGCGTCGTCCACCAGTTCGATGAAGCGGTTGATCTGCTTGTACTTATCATACTTCGCCTTGACGATGCGGAGGTCCGGCGTAAACACGCCGAGGTCGACGAGCGCTGGAATGTTCTCGCCCTCGGCAAGGATGTATTCCTTTCGGCGGTCATGCGCCTTCGGCGCGGCGGTGCGCTGCGCCTCGCCTTTCGCGGTGCATTTGTAGCTGCCGTTCGTTTTGCGGATGTACTGGCGCGTCTCCGTCTCGGTGCAGAGCACGGCCTGAAGATAAAGACCGTCCAGCTCCTGCGCGAACAGCCCGGGCAGCTCGCCCTTCGTCACGTTGCGGTGCGTGACCTTCTGCCCATGCTGGTATTCAAGCTGAAAAAACGCCTTGCCGCGCAGCGACAGCGGACGGATGGTCACCCTGGAGCAGCCGATGCGCGCGAGCGGCTGAGAAAGCACGGCCTTGGTGAGCGTGTCGAGCCGCGCGGTGAGGTCGTCCAACACGATGCTCATGCGCCGAACCTCTCTTTCAGGGCAAGATGCGCGGCGTAGAGCTCGTTTTTGCTGTAGGTGTTGTTGTCGTCCTTCAAAAGCAGCTTGATGGCGTCCTTGGCGGTGCAGTCGCAGCGCACCATGCAGTCCACGAGCAGCGCCTCGGGCGAGGAGACGTGCTCGACCTCGGTGATGAGATAATCCTCCTCCACCTCGCAGAGCAGGACGTATTCGCCCTTATCGTAGCTGCCCTTGGCGAGCAGTTGATCGCGCACCTCGGCGGGCGTGCCGCGGAAGGTCATCTCGTGGAGCTTCGTCATGTCGTTGCACAGGCACAGCCGCACGCCGGCGTGCTCCGAGATAAAGAACTCCACCGCGTCCATGATGCGCTTGGGGCTTTCGTAAAAGCAGTAGGTGCGCGTGTCGCCGCGGCGCATCATGGCGAGCGCACGGCGGCGGTCGGCGGCCTCCCGCGGGAAGAAGCCGAAGAAAAAGAAGGTCGAAAGATCGAAGCCCGAGATGGACAGCGCCGTGACCGCGGCGCAGCAGCCGGGCACGCCGACCACGCGGATACCCGCGTCGATGGCGGCACGAATGAGCTCGTTGCCGGGGTCGGAGATGCAGGGTGTGCCCGCGTCGGTGATGACGGCGATGCTCTTGCCCTGCCGGAGCTGCTCGATGAACCACTTGGCCTTGCAGTATTCGTTGAACTTGTGGTTGGCGGAGAGCTGGTTGCCGCGGATGCCGAGCTTGTTGAGCAGCACGACGCTGCGGCGGGTGTCCTCCGCCGCGATGATGTCTGCCGTCTCTAAAATCTGACGGCCGCGCTCGGTCATGTCGCGTGCGTTGCCGATGGGCGTCGCTACGATGTAGAGCGTGCCGACGGTGTTCATTTCGTCCATAGCGTTCTCCTCTTAGAATAGCATGACCTGGTCGGGGTCGTCGCCCTGCCCGATGGCGCGCAGCTGCTCGGCGTTCTTCTCGCTCAGCGCGTCGGAGACTGCCATTTTGCGCAGAATGTTGTGCACCGTTTTATCGAACTCCGTTCCCTCGCGGTAGTCGGCGGGGAAAATGAAGTCTACGCGCCCGTCCTGCAAAAGCTTTTCCACGCCCGCGCGGTTGCTCTTCTGATAGACCGCGACGGCCTGTCCGCCGTAGGCACGCATCATCTTCATGCACGGCACGTCGGAAAGTCCGTCGCCGACGTAGACCATGTTGGTGAACGGTACGCGCTTGGAGTCGTCGGGCATGGAGTCGTTGAGCTCCTTGTCGCGGGCGATGTCGAGAATGCCCTTGTTGATGCGGTAGACGAACTGTGTCTTGTTCGTGAAGTTGACGTCCAGCTTCGGCCAGGCGGCGAGGCCGCTTTCGTCGTAATAGAACTCGCAGGCGTAGATCTGCTTGAACTCATGGGCGATGCCGCTGCCCTCGATGATCTCACGCAGACCGGAGGAGATGACGTAATGCTCCACGTCCACGCCGAGGTCCGCGCCGTAGGCGGTGATGCGCGCGAACCACTCGCGCACGCCGGGAAATAGCTCGATGGCCTCGCCCGAGCGGACCAGATAATCGCGGTCGAGACGGATGCCCTGCGCGGCGCACTCGCGGATCATGGTGTACATATAGGCGAGCAGGCCGTCCATTTTGTTCTCATAGCCGAAGCCGTTGGCCTTGGCCCAGAACTCCGAGGGCGTGTAGCCGAGGGATGGAATGAAGGCGTAATCCTCCATATCGGTGGTGCAGAGGGTCTTATCAAAGTCGTAAAGGAACGCGACGATAGGGCGTTTGGTCATGGTGTCCTCCTGTGAAAAAAGCGGCTCGGAGAGAGCCGCTCTTTTGAAGTGCGTTTTATTCTTCGCCGTGGTAGTTGCGGCCGAACTTGAGGTCGCTGAGCTTGATGGCGCGGGTCGCGGAATCGAGGAAGGGATTGCCCTCCTCCGGGCTTTCCTCCGGCTCCTCGGGCGCTTCCTCGGCCTCCGGCTCGACCTCCGCCGCCTTCGTGAGGTCGGGGAGCTTGAAGGAATCCATGATGCTCTTTTCGATCTCGCTGACGTCGGCGGCGGGCTTGGCGAGCTCCAGCGGAGCCGCGGGGGCGAGGTCCGCTTCGGGAAGCTCCTCGAGGAGCTTCATTTCACGCTCGTAAAGCTCGCGCACGCGGGCGAGGAAGTCCGCGGTCTCGGCCTTGGCGGCGGTCAGGCGGCGCTCCTCCTGCGCGACCTCGTCGCGCAGCGCGCCGATCTTGCGGTTGGCCTCGTTTTCGGCGTTTTCGAGCAGGGACTTTTTCTTCTCCTCCGCCTCGGCGACCATGCTGTCTGCCATCTTCTGCGCGGTCAGCAGCGCGGCGCGCATGGCGTCCTCGGTCGAGCGGTATTCCTCGACCTTGTCCACGAGCACCTTCATCTTCGCCTTGAGCGCGGCGTTTTCCTTGTAAAGCGAGGTATAGTCGTCGGTCAGCTCGTCAAGGAACTCATCGACCATGGCCATGTTGTAGCCGCCCATGACGGCCTTGGCGAATGCGTGGTTGGAAACCTCCTGCGGTGTCAGCATCGTGCAGCCCTCCGTCTCTTATAAGTACAGTCCGTTGTTTTCCAGCTCGTCGATCAGGTCGCCCATGATATCGACGTGGTAGGGCGTGATGATGTAGGTGTTGGCCGCGACCTTCTTGATCTTGCCCTCGCCCGCGTAGGCGACGCCGGAGAGGAAGTCGATCAGGCGGCGGGCAATGTCCTTGTTCGTGGATTCGAGGTTGATGACCACCGTGCGCTTTTCCTTCAGGTGGTCGGCGATCTCGCTGGCATTCTCAAAGCGCTCGGGCTTGACGAGCACGACCTTGAGCTGCGTCGTCGCGTGGATGTTGACGACCTTGTTGCGGCGGTCCTCGTCGCGGTCGCGCTCGCGGCGGCTGGGCCGCTCGTCGGCAAAGGCACCCGTGTCGCGGGAGCCGAGCTCGGCAAAATCGTCTTCGTATTCTTCGTCCTCATCCTCGTAGGGATGCGCCCATTTCTTCAGATCGTCAATGAGTCCCATGGAAAAAACCTCCCTGTATCAAAGCGTATAGTGGCGCGCGCCGAAGATCGCCGTGCCGACGCGCACCATCGTCGCGCCGCAGCGGACGGCGTCCTCATAATCGCCGCTCATGCCCATAGATAATATATCAAGCTTATTATCATACAAACTCGCGTTGATGTCAACATAAAGCGCATGAACTTTTTCAAAGTAGGGCACGCTCCCGTGCTCGCTCTCGGCGACCGGCGGAATGGTCATCAGCCCGCGCAGCACGACGTGGGAGAGGCTCTTGGCCCTTTCGGCGGCGGCGCGGACCTCGGAGACGGCAAAGCCGCTCTTGGCCTCCTCCCCGCCGACGTTGACCTCAAGGAGAATGGGCTGGACGATGCCGAGCTTTTCGGCCTGCCGGTCGATATCCTCAAGCAGCTCATAGGAGCCGACGGATTCGATGAGCGCGACCTTGCCGACGACCTGCTTCACCTTGTTGCGCTGGAGATGACCGATGAAGTGCAGAGGCGCGCCGTCGTAGGCGTTCTCCGCGAGCTTCTGCGTCATCTCCTGTACGCGGTTCTCGCCGAGCGCGTCGATGCCCGCGGCGATGGCCTCGCGGCAGGCCGCGGCGTCGTTCATCTTGCTCGCGCCGACAAGCGTGATGTCTTCGGGCCTGCGCCCGGCGGAGAGCGCCGCGGCGGCAATGTTTTCCCGTACCTGCTGAATGTTTTTCCGAATGCTCATGTTCATTCAACCACCTTTCCATCATATAGATCGTTTGCCGAGACGATCGCCTCGTCGCCGGCGCGCAGCGTGTAGAGCTGGCGCAGGCTTTCGCTGCTCGTTTCGATGCCGACGGGCCGGACAAGACAGTAATCCTCGCCCTGCCAGAGGACCTCCACCGGCTTGCGGTAGGCGCGCAGCCCCACAAGGCAGTAGACGCCGCTGCTGCCGTCCGCGTCCACGCGGAGGGCATTTTTGGGGATGCGCAGTCCCTCGTAGCGCGCGAGGATCAGCTCGACGTTCTGCGCACGCAGGAGCGTGACATAGGCCAGATGGCTGCCGCCGCGCAGGACGACGATCACGCGGCCGTTCTCCTCACGCCCGATGCGCTCGACGGTGACGTCAAGATCGAAGTCCACGCCGGTCGCGGCGCGCAGGCTGAGGGCCTGTCCCTTTTGCAGCCGCGCGGCGTCTGCGGCGCTCAGCACGGTGACGAAGCGCCACTCCTCGCCGGCGATCAGCCGGCCCACGGTCGAGCTTGCCGCCTCCGGGGCGATGGCGTCGTACTGCGCGACGGTCATATTCTCCAGCGCCGCGGGGGTGAGAACGGCCTCGTAGCCGTCGGCGACGGCGCTGTAGGTGCCGGCAAACGGCGCGCGGATCGTTTGTGTGCCGCCCTCCAGACGGCCGGAGAGCGTGCTGATCTCGGCATTGAGCGCGTCGATGCGCACATCCAGATCGTCCGTGCCCGCGTAGGCGTATTCGCGCTTGAGGACTGTCGTGCGCAGCTCCTCGCCGGAGGACTCGACGCTCGTCCAGCTTCCGGCGGCAAGGGAAGCGCGCAGCGCAAAGAGGTCCTCGCGGATGTCGCCGTCGAGCTTGAGCGCGGTCTCGGCGTCGCGGGACGCCTCGCGCGCGTAGCGCAGCTGCTCGAGCCGGGATCGGAGCGCGCGGAGCTGACGGTGGTCGTTCAGTGCGCTCTCGCTGTGGTAGACCGTTGCGAGCGTGCCGCCAGCGTTCACGCGTTCACCCTCGGCGCGCTCGAGCTCCAGAAGCGTTTCACTGCACGCGATCACCTGCTCGTCGCGCGCGAAATAGCCGGTCGCGGCGATGGCGTCCTCGCTGGAGTAAGCGTAGACGAGCGTGGTGGTCTGCGGGTCGACGAAGTAGCGGTAGGCCTGCACGCTGAAGTAGGCGGCCACCGCGAGAAACAGGAAAACAAAGATCAGTTTTGTCGATAGGGATCGGGATCTCATAGGCACCTCGGGAGGCTCAGGTCATTCCTCCCCGGTCTCGTCCGCCTCGTGCAGGTCGATGGGGCTCAGCGGCGCGATGGTCGAGATCGCGTGCTTGTAGATCATCTGCTGCCGACCCTCGCTCAAAAGAACGACGGTGAAGCTGTCAAAGCCGGTCACGCTGCCGCGCATCTGGAAGCCGTTGACGAGGAACACGGTCAGCGGCACGCCCTGCTTGCGGGCTTTGGTGAGGAAAATGTCCTGAAGATTGGCTGTCTTTTTCATGTTGGATGTACCCTTTCTTTTTATTCGGGCGGCGGTTTTATGGGTGCCGTCCGTATAAAATCAGGATACGCCAAGGTTTGTGAGAATTTCTGTCGAAAATTGTAAAGCGGCGGGAAGATCGCGGGAATTTTTCCGGTAGAACCAGTGAATGTCCCTGTTCCGCCGCAGCCAGGTGAGCTGGCGCTTGGCGTACTGCCGCGAGCGGAGCTTGATCTCGGCGACGGCCTCGTCCTGCGTGCATTCGCCCGCGAGACAGCCCAGACATTCCTTATAGCCGATGGCCTGCATTGCCGTCGCCGTGCGCGGCACGCCGCTCTCGACCAGAGCGCGCACCTCGTCGAACAGACCCTGTGCGACCATCCGGTCCACGCGGAGGTCGATGATGCGCTTCATCTCCTCGCGGTCGGCGTAGGCAAGACCGAGGTAGACGGGCTCGTAGCGCGGCGGGACGAGCCGGGTGTCGGCATTGTGCCGCGACATGGTCTTCCCTGTCTCGCGGTAGACCTCGAGCGCGCGGATGACGCGCTTTTTGTCGTTCGGGTGCAGCACGGCGGCGCTTTCCGGATCAATGGAGCGCAGCTCGGCGAAGAGGGCCTCGCCGCCCTCGTTGTCCCAGCGCCGCTCCAGAAGCCTGCGCGTCTCTCCGCCGGTCGTGCCGGGAGCGTAACCGTGTCCGCGCAGGAGCGCGTCGAGGTACAGCCCCGTGCCGCCGACGAGGATGGGCAGCTTGCCGCGCGCGAGGATGCTGTCCACACATTCGGCGGCGTCCGCGGCGTAGCGCGCCACGGAGTAATCCTCGCGCGGGTCGATCACGCCGACCATGTGGTGCGGCACGCCCCGCGTCTCCGCCTCCGTCGGTGCGGCAGTGCCGATGACCATGCCGCGGTAGAGCTGCATGGAATCGCAGGAGACGACCTCGCCGCCGAGCCTTTCGGCCAGCGCGACGCCGAGACCGGTCTTTCCGCAGCCGGTCGGGCCGACGATGCAAACTACCTTGGGCGGCATGACGTCTCCTTTCCGCGCTCAGGCGCGCTTGAACATTTTTTCCAGCTCGTATTTGGTGAGCTTGACGGCCACGGGTCGTCCGTGCGGGCAGAATCGGACCTCGCCCGACTGTACCTTATCCACCAGCACGCGAAGCTCGCGCTCGTCGCTTTTCCAGCCGCCCTTGATGGCGGCCTTGCAGGCCATGGTGTGCAGCAGCGCGTCGCGGGCGCTCTCGGGGTCGGCGTGGTGCGTCTCGACGAGGCGGCCTGCAAGGTCCTCAAGACTTGCCGCGGCGTCCTCGGCGGGAATGTCGGCGGGCAGGGCGCGGATCAGGATCGCGCCGTCGCCGAACTCCTCGCAGGCAAAGCCGAACTCGCGCAGCAGCGCGAGCTGCCCGACAAGCGCGGTGTACTCCGCCGCGGCGAACTGCGCGACCACAGGAGTCAGCAGCTCCTGCGACATGATGGGCTCAAGATTTGCCTTGAAGCGGTCGAAATTCACGCGCTCGTGCGCGGCGTGCTTGTCGATGAGCCAGACGGTTTTCTCCGCGTCCTCGCAGACGATGTAGGTGTCGAGCACCTCGCCCGCGATGCGCCACGGTATGACCGGCTCCGGCTCGATCGCCGTCTGCTCCGGCTCGGCGTGCGCGGTCTCGAGCGTGGTCTGCACGGCGAAAACGGGTGCGGCGGGCGCTTC
>ENA-UONY01003255-UONY01003255.1-human-gut-metagenome-genome-assembly--contig:-CS9-NODE-3255-length-10382-cov-5.057132_pt1 | contig 10382 bp, 8 predicted proteins | sample MGYA00242465_ERZ724012 | MGnify/ENA metagenome assembly ERZ724012 | reverse complement strand
GCTGGTGATTTCCGAATTGCCGGAGGTTTCTTCCGGGCGTTTTTTTTCGTCTCCGTCCTCAGGCTTGTCGTAGTCTTCCCCGTACGAGTCCGCCGAATAAAATATTACCCCGCGTTCGCCGCTTTCCTGCTTCAATATTATCGCAAAGTTTTCTATCTTGCCTAGGTGCGACCTTATGTCGGAATGCAGCCCTTGCGCAGAATTTATGCCGTACACAAAATTCATAAACTCCGTAAGCTCGCGCGATTCAAATTCTATCTTGTCGCCGTCGTCGTACGTATTTCTGCCCAAATCGAGCTCCAGCGTACCTATCTTAAATACCCCGACCGAATCTATGCGCCCGTCAACGGGGTCGTGCTTGGGGGCGGGGGCGTCGTTCTTGCCGTCCCACGAGACCCTGAATGCCTTTGAATTCGGCTCAAAGGCGGGATCGTCAACTATCCCGAAGATTGAAATCCTTATGATTTTCTTTTCGTCGTGCTCTGTGCCTCCTTCTTCGGCCATTGCGGCGGCTTCGGCAATTGCTGCCGCGGCGAGAGGCGAGGGGTCAGAAATTGCGCCTGACAAAGTTCCGCTTTCGCCGCCTTCGGGAGCTTCGCCGGACGGGGCGGGGGGATTTTCGGGTTTTTCGGTGTGTCTTAGGCGATCTTTCTTCCTTGCCTCTATTTTTTTCTCTTCTACCTGGGCGGCTGTGAAAAGCGGGAGGTCTTTTACGTAGAGTGACAGGGATACGGTTATAATTTTATCGGTTTTTTCGTCCAAACCTACATCTATGCCGCGCGCTGTAAAGGGAAGGTAGGCTATGGCTCTCTCCGACTTGAATCTCGATACTGCAAGAATCTCGGAATCCGAAAATTCTTCTGATTTTGCCGCCTCAAATATAAAGGTGTCCGAGCGGTTCGCAATTAAGTCCGTTGCGTCTGCGCGTTGCCACACTGACAACGACAAACATATCAATGCCGCGACCGCAATTCCCCCTTTCATGTTTTCATCATAACTGAATTTTTGCCGGCGTGTCGAGCGTTTTTGCTGGCGTATTGAGCGTTTTCGGAATTTCCGCATTTTTTACGCAAAAAATCGCTGAAAGAGCTATCCAACAATTCTAAAGAGCTACCGTAAATTCCAATATGCGTTTTGCGGGCTGTATAGGCAAAAAAAATCCCCGCATTGCGGGGATTAAATAAAAATTTCTTATGCGCTTTTTGAAAGCTTTGCGGGTGTTTCCGACTTGCGCTTAATGCGCTCGAGCCTGTGGCGGCGGCGAATCTTTCTGGCGAGTTTTACAAGGAGCTCGTCGATAGATTTATACATGTCGTCGCTCGCGACGCTTACTACCATATCGGGGCCCTGTATTTCAAGGCGTCCTTTCGCCGTAAACTCATTGTGGTGGTGCTTGTTTGGTTGGTAGGCGAGCTCGACCCTCAGCCTGATAATGCGTTCGTCGTGCACGAATAATTTTTGCATCTTATTCGTTACGCTTGCTTTTAACGCTTCGGTGAGTTCGAGGTTTTGACCCGATATGATGATTTCGTTGTCGCTCATATTTTCTTTCTTTCCTGTTTTTGTTTTGGAGGCTGCGAGCGTGGAAACTCCGCGCGCGCCCCGTTTAAATTCGCAAATTATATATCGTCTTTTCCCGCGCTGTTATTAAGCCTCCCGCCTTCTCAATACCCCCGGAAAAACTGCGTTTTTTTTCAAAGAACCGTTGGCTCAATGCCTTCTGGGCTTAAAATTTTCCCCAAAAAAATTTTTCAAATACTTTCTTGGAAACATCGCCCCGACCGTTTATAGATTAGAAAGTTTTTTTGATAACGACAAGCTTTAAATATGAAAAGTTTATCAGCCCGCGCGTCAGCCGAATTGTCGGCGTACGACGCAATATTCATAACCGGAGGCTCATCGGGAATAGGAGAGGCCTTTTTGCGCGATGCTCTTTCCTGCGGCTCTTCCCGCGTATTCAACATATCCCGGACGCCTCCGGCGCAATCCCTGCAAAGCTTGCGGAAATTTTCGCACATAACATGCGACCTTACCGACGAGGCTTCCATACTGAGCCTTTTCGGGCGACTAAAACTCGAGTTTGAATCACTCGACAAATTTTGCTTGGACAATTTCGCGCGCCCTCCGCGCGTGCTGCTTGTAAACAACGCGGGTTTTGGCCTGTACGGCCCATTCCCAGAGCCAAATATTGGGCGCAACACGGATATGATAAGCCTCAACGTTTCGGCTCTCACTCGCCTTTGCGCTGAATTTCTGCCGATTGTAAAGAGGGGAAAGGGTTCGATAATAAACATATCGAGCGTGGCGGCGTTCGAGCCATGCCCTGTGCTTGCGGTCTATGCGGCGACGAAAGCGTATGTAAAAAGTTTCTCGCTATCGCTTTCCTACGAATTGGGGAAATTCGGCTGCAAATGCCTGTGTGTCTGCCCGGGGCCCACTTCGAGCAATTTTTACAAAGCGGCAGGCTTTGACGAGCCTCCGCTCTCTTGCGGGCTGTGGAATGTGCCCGAGGATATATCGCACGCGGCGTATGCGGCGCTCGCGAAGGGAAAAGTTTTGCTAGTTGTAGGATTTCAAAATAGGCTTCTTGAGTTTTTATCGCGGATATTGCCTACGCGCTTTATGCTGACGTGTTCGGGAATGATCCTCGAGCGCGTTAGGGGAGGGCGCAAATCCAAGTAATGCCGCTATGCTTCAACTTGAATGTTGCATTTAGGTTTTTTTTGTGGTCTTGTTGCTATCTATGCTAAAATTTATAGAAAAAATAAAAAATCCGAACGCCAAAATGCACAATATTGCGCTCGGATTTATATACGTCGCGGTCTTTGGCGCGATGTTGGCATTTTCAATTTATTGGCATTTCTTTCTCCGTGCGGAGGGCATTTAAATGGGACAATTAAAGAAAACGGCAGTCGTCGGAGCCGGCGCTTGGGGTACGGCTCTTTCCATAATATTATCCAAAAATTTTGAAGAAGTGTCGGTTTGGGCGCGCGAGGCGGAGATTGTGGACTCTGTCGCGCGGCTGCGCGAAAATTCGGTATTTTTGCCGAATATTAAAATTCCGCAAAATGTGCGCTTTTCCCAAAATCCGGGCGAAGTTCTCAAGGGCGCGCAAATGGTCGTATGGGTCGTTCCCATAAAATACCTCGCGGCAACTGCGGGGGATTTCTCACAATTTGTGGAGGAAGGCTCGATTATGGTGAATGCCGGCAAGGGCATTGAGGTCGGCACGTGGCGCAGACCTTCGGAAATACTCGAAACGGCGATAAGGCAAGCTTCAAGCGTGGGTTCGATAATGGGGCCAAATATCGCCTACGAAGTCGCGCAGGACAAGTATGCTGAAGATATCGTAGCTCTAACCTCCCATTCGGATTCGATTATTGCCGCAGAGGCATTTTCAACTCCCAACTTCATAGTTAGCCCCTCGGACGACGTTGTCGGGGTGGAAATTGGTGCGGCTCTAAAAAACATAGTGGCTCTCGCGGCGGGTTTTTGCGACGGAATGAATCTGGGGGCAAACACGAAAGCCATTGTTATGGCGAGGGGATTCCAGGAAATTTACAGGGCGGCGGCGTCGCTCGGCGCGTGGAGCGATTCCTTCATAAAAGAATCCGCAATTTTGGGCGACGTTTTGACTACCTGCATAAGCCCCGATTCACGAAACCGCACGACCGGCGAACACCTCGGCAGGGGGCTTAGCGTGCCGGAGGCTTTGAAACTATTGAAAGGTAGGGTTTGCGCGGGTTTGGAGACTATACAAATATGCAGAATGTTTGAAAAATCCAATGTAAAGCTGCCTATTATGACTGCTCTGTGCGATCTTTCGGAGGGGAAAATAGACAGGTACGAATGCCTTGCGCACATTTTGCGTAAAAATCCGTAGAGAGAGTATGCTCTCCGGTGCTCCCCGCAGGTTGGGGGAGGGCTAATTGGGAAAACTGAAAATATTTTGTGTTCAGTTTTCTTTTTTTTCGTCTATCTTGCGGTTTGGCTCTAAGAAATGAAAAGCTTTGCGCGCCAATTTTTTTGCCTTGTGGCTTCTATATTTGTGCGTGGAAACTTTGCGCATTAAACTTTCCTTCCGCATTTGTATGCTAAGTGGCTATCCCCGCGCGCGGCTTTGCGGTCGTTTTTCTTGCGATGAATTTTTTTATCCGCTGACTTTTTATGTCGGAGGCGAAAAATTTTTATTTAGGTGGTCTGTGGTTGTCGGCGGGCATTGCGCTAATTGGCGCAAGGCGGCAGTTTTGCGGGAGGTTCTTATCTTTTAACATTGGGTTCAGCGCAAAAGAAGGCGCGGAACGCCGCGCCTTCTTTTCGCCGGATAATCCGGCTTTTTATGGGCAGTTTTAAAAAATGTAGCCTATGCCGCCGCCGGTCCATACAAAATTATCCGGGCCCATATTCACGTTGTCGGGGCCGATTTCTCCGTCGTTGTTGCAGGCCCAGCCGACTCCCAAAAAAAACCTCCAAGATTTTCTCTCGTAAACAAGGTTGCTCTCAACCTGAATATATCCGTAGGAATTGCGCCAGTAGTTTCCGTTTGACAGGCGCGCCTCTCCCGCAAATCTATTGGCGCGGACGTACCCGAATATTATCTGGGACTGAATTGAAAGCCCCTTTATTGCCGTAAGCTCTTCGAGGCTTATGACTGGGTTGAACCCGCCCTGGAATTTTAGCGAATCGTACGTCGGGTCGTAGCCGACATATACGAATGGGCAAAGAAAAATCTTGTCCGATGTGAACCCGACATACATATCTCCGCGCCAATTTTCGCCTCCGAGGCCCACGAGGCCGGGGCCGGCAACTTTTTTTGTCGTGTAGATTATATTTCCGCCGAGGTCTATATCGACGTATTTTGTAAGATTGTACTTCCAGCCTCCAAAAAACACCGCCTGCTGGGCATATTTAGAGTCCACTGGGGCGGAATAGTACAAATCCATATATCCGTCGCCGCCAAAGAACGCGCCCCTGTCGGTGAGCGACGCGACCGGCGTAAACTCTCCGACTCTCCGGCCCTCCATTACAGATGCCGAATAAGCCTCTATTTGAAACACGGTGCGGCGCGGCTGGTTGGCGCCGATTATCTCGTCGCCGTCAAAAGTCGTAAATACATCCCAAGTATGCGGGTTTACATCGTAAAATTCCGCGGACTCCGGAAGCGGCTTTATCCCGTACTTTGGAGATTCGCCGAAAGCCGTAATTCGCGCCTGCAATGTTGCTGCTGAGATTATTCCGGCAAAAAAAAGCAAAAATAATTTTTTCATTTGCCTTAGACGATATTTTTTTATGCGCGCCAATGGAAGCATATTTTTTATAAAAAAGCCGATTCAAGGCGTTAAAAAAGAATTGCGCGCGGGCGAGCTTTTTGAAAAATTACTGGGATATGATTCGCAGAGTATTTGTTGAGGACAAGAACGGACATTGCGCGGGCGCGCTACTAAACGATTTGAAGGGCAATTTAAACCTGAAAAAGCTCGAATCGGTAAGGGTGTTGCAGCGCTACGACATAGAGGGGCTCGACGACGAAGTTTACGGGCGCGTCAAAAACCTCATTTTCTGCGAGGCGCCTGTTGAAAATTTATATGAGACCGACTTTCCTATGGAATCCGGAGAGACGGCGTTTGCCATAGAATATCTGCCGGGACAATTCGACCAACGGGCAGACTCCGCCGAGCAATGCGTGCAGATAGTTGCCTTTAAACGCCCGAAAGTAGCATGCGCGAGGGTGTATGTATTAAAGGGGGCGCTCTCGGAATCCGAAATTGCGGCGGTTAAAAATTATTTAATAAACTCTGTTGACAGCCGCGAAGCCGACATGAAGATGCCCGAATCGCTCGAGCGCAAGCCGAGCCCGGCGCGGGACGTCCAAAAAATAGACGGCTTTATATCTATGCAGCCCGCGCAGATAGCGGAGCTGCACAAAAAAATGTCGCTTGCGATGTCGGTTGACGACCTCGAATTTTGCCGAAAATACTTTGCCGAAACGGAGCGCCGCGACCCCACCATTACGGAAATAAGGGTTCTCGATACGTATTGGAGCGACCATTGCCGACACACGACTTTCCTGACGCGCCTTGAAAGCGTCAAAATCGACGAAGGAAAGTACTCGGAGGCAATGGAGAAATCGTGGAAATCTTACCTAAAATCGCGCGAAATTTTAGGCCTCGACAAAAAGGGCAAGCCGATATGCCTAATGGATGTCGCGCTAATAGGTATGCGTCGCCTTCGTGCGGACGGTAAGCTCGACGATCTCGAAGTTAGCGAGGAAATAAACGCGGCGAGCATAGTTGTGAATGTGGATATAGACGGCAGGCCCGAAGAATGGCTTGTAATGTTTAAAAACGAAACCCACAACCACCCGACGGAAATCGAGCCTTTCGGCGGCGCGGCGACATGCCTTGGGGGCGCAATCCGCGACCCGCTTTCCGGGCGCAGCTATGTGTACCAAGCAATGCGCGTGACAGGCGCCGGAGATCCGCGGACGCCGTTTTCCGAGACTTTGCCCGGAAAGCTTCCGCAAAAGAAAATCGTAATCGGCGCCGCCAACGGTTACAGCAGCTACGGAAACCAAATCGGGCTTGCGACAGGGCAGGTGACAGAAATCTACAATCCGGGATACATCGCAAAGCGCATGGAGATCGGCGCGGTTGTCGCGGCGGCTCCGCGCGATATGGTTGTCAGGGGGACTCCCGAAAAGGGCGACGTAATACTTCTCGTGGGAGGACGGACAGGCAGAGACGGAATCGGCGGCGCGACGGGCTCTTCAAAGGACCATACTGAACATGCGCTCGAAAATTCCGCGGAAGTTCAAAAGGGCGACGCCCCCATGGAAAGAAAATTGCAGCGCCTCTTCCGAAACCCGGCGGCGAGCAGATTGATAAAACGCTGCAACGACTTCGGCGCGGGCGGAGTGTCTGTCGCAATAGGAGAGCTCGCGCCGTCCCTCGAAATAAACCTCGACGCAGTTCCCAAAAAATACGCAGGCCTCGACGGAACGGAGCTTGCCATTTCAGAATCGCAGGAGCGAATGGCGGTTGTGGTTTCGAGCGCCGATGTCAAGGCGTACAAAAAATACGCGGAAGAGGAAAACCTCGAATGCACGGAAGTCGCGGTAGTCACCGACACCGGTAGGCTCGTTATGAAATGGAGGGGCGGGGACATCGTAAACTTGTCACGCGCATTCCTGGATACAAACGGTGTGACGGCGACAGCTTCCGCCGAAATTGTATCGCCTTCGGAAAACTCTCCGCTTACGACCCCGTCAAACCGCGCACCGGGCGACACCGAGTCTTGGAAAAAAGCGCTCTCGGACTTAAACAGCTGCTGCCAACGCGGGCTTGTCGAAAGATTCGACTCTTCAATAGGCGCATCCGCAGTTCTGCACCCCTACGGCGGAAAAAACCTCGCGACTCCGCCAAACGCAATGTGCTCAAAAATACCGCTTTTGAAGGGCGACACCAAAACCGGAACTCTCTTTGCATTCGGGTTCAATCCGGATATTTCTATTTGGAGCCCTTACCACGGGGCGATGTACGCAGTGCTCGAATCCTTCGCAAAAATTGCGGCTTCAGGTGGAGATGTCACCCGCATAAGACTGACTTTCCAAGAGTATTTTGAAAAACTCCGCAAAGATCCCAAGCGCTGGGGCAAGCCCCTCGCGGCGCTGCTTGGCGCATACGAGGCCCAGATGGGGCTCGGCGCGGCTGCCATAGGCGGAAAAGACTCGATGTCTGGCTCCTTCAACAATATTGACGTGCCGCCGACTCTCGTAAGCTTTGCGATAGTTCCGTGCAATGTTGAAAATGTGATTTCTCCGGAATTTAAAAAGGCGGGCTCAAGAGTCGCGATAATCGAAATAGATAGGGACGATTCTCTCGCGCCGGTATGGGCGGACGCGCTAAAAAAATACTCGGCCCTATTCGGCGCAATCAAGAAAGGTGAAATCCTCTCGGCGCAGGTAGTAGGGGTAGGCGGCATTGCGGCGGCTGCCTCAAAAATGTGCTTCGGCAATTCCATAGGATTTTCGCTCGATAAAAACTACGGCGGCGACATTTTCGCTTTAAATGAAGGCGCGATAGTTGTTGAGCTTGCCGACAGCGCCCAGACTTCGGAAATCTTTGCAAAACTTGTGGGGGAAACGGTCGATAGCGGCAAGATTTTCGCAGGGGGAAGCTCAATTGAGTTGTCGGAGCTTTACAGCGCGTGGACAAAGCCGCTCGAGGGCGTGTTTGCGACTCTCGCGGAGCCGTCACAGAAAGGGGAGCTGCTGAAACCATCTTACAAGTTGCGCGCCCCGAATCTCGCCCGCTCGAAGTTTGCCAGCCCAAAAGTGTTCATACCGGTATTCCCGGGCACGAACTGCGAGTACGATACGGCGCGCGCGTTTGAATCCGCGGGCGCAATTGCCGACACTTTCGTTTTCAACAATCTCTCGGACGAAAAAGTTGCTGAGTCGATTGCGGAGATGAAACGGCGCATTGACGCTGCCCAAATCCTTATGATTCCGGGCGGATTCAGCGCGGGCGACGAGCCGGCGGGCTCCGGAAAATTTATAGCGGCAGTGTTTAGAAATCCGGCGCTTGCGGATGCTGTGATGTCGCTGTTAAAAGACCGCAAGGGCTTGATATTGGGCATTTGCAACGGTTTTCAGGCGCTCATAAAATTGGGTCTTGTGCCGTTCGGCGAAGTTAGGGAGCTCGGCCCCGACAGCCCGACTCTCACGTACAATAATATTTCGCGCCACGTATCAACCTACGTCAAAACGCGGGTTGCGAGCGTCCTTTCGCCATGGCTTTCGCAGTGCGAAGTCGGCGACGAGCACGCAATACCCGTTTCCCACGGGGAAGGCAAATTCATCGCCCCCGAGAGCGTTATACAAAAGCTTGCGGCTAACGGACAAATCGCTACGCAGTACGTCGATGTCAAAGGCGAGCCGTGCTCTTGCATACCGTTTAATCCCAACGGTTCAATGCATGCAATCGAGGGGATTACAAGTCCGGACGGCCTTGTTTTCGGCAAAATGGGGCATAGCGAAAGGTTTGGAACTAATGTGGGAAAAAATATTGCCGGTAATAAAATACAGCCGATATTCTCGTCGGGAGTTTCCTATTTTAGATAATAGCTTTGTTGCTTAAAAAAATTGCGCGGGAATTTTTCCCGCGCTTTTTTTGCCGTAAGATGGTGTACATATTAGGCGCATCTATTTGCACCTAAAAGCAATTGCGCCCCCTGTAAAAATATGGCGCAATCAGAGGCGATAAGGCAAAGAAGGCATAAAAAAAGCCGCTAAAAAGCGGCTTTACATTTTTTTAAAAAAAAACTATTCGGCTGCGAGCACGGAAACTTTTCTGTGCGCTCCGTCCCACTTTACAGTTCCGTCAACGAGGGCGAAGAGGGTGTAATCCCTTCCCATTCCGACGTTCTTTCCGGGGTGGATTTTCGTGCCGCACTGGCGGAGTATTATGTTGCCAGCCAAAACGTATTCGTCGCCGTATTTCTTGACGCCGCGACGCTGCGCGTTGGAATCGCGCCCGTTTCTTGAAGTACCCTGTCCTTTTTTATGTGCCATGTGGTGGATCCTTTCTTTTTACGCCTTTATGGATTCGACTTTTATGACGGAAAGCTCCTGGCGATGCCCGCGCTTGCGTTCATAGCGCTTCCTGCGGTGCTTTTTGATTATTACCACTTTCTTCCCGCGCTTGTTTTCGAGAATCTTGGTCGAAACGCTCGCGCCGTCCACATACGGAGCTCCAAATTTGGCGGCTTCTCCGTCACCGACCATAAGCACTTCCTTGATTTCAACTGTGTCTCCGGCGTTCGTGCCCGCAAAGCGGTTTACGAAAAGAATGTCGCCTTCTTTTACGGTCAGCTGTTTCCCTTGAATTTTGATTGTAGCTTTCATTGTGTTTAAATTGTCAAAAAGCGAACAAATAAACGCTTATTTTATTAGCTTGCAAGTTTATTTTTAGTTATCTGCCTAAAAAAGTAATTTTGTGATTTATTCCATAAAAAATTTTTTATGCAAGCTCTTTATTGATTTTTTTCAATTTTCGTGGCAAATATCTTTGAGAAAAATGTATTTAATATCGGAAGAGTTAGTTTTGGCGATGCTTTCGGATTCTGGATTTAGCGTCCTCGACTCCGACGACGACTCTCTGTCGCGTTCGTACGCGGCTGCGGCAGCAGCCGATATGCTGCTAAGTGGCGCCGCAAAATCCGACGGGGAACGCATATCTCCGAGCGGAGGGGCTTCCGCGCGGAATCTGCCCGGAAAATTCGCGTCTTTCATAGAAAAAGATTCTACCGTTCCCGACGCCCTACGCCTCCTTGAAAAAAATGCCGGCGAGATAGAATCCCTTTGCATAAAAAACATCTTTGAA
>ENA-UONY01003254-UONY01003254.1-human-gut-metagenome-genome-assembly--contig:-CS9-NODE-3254-length-10385-cov-4.692740_pt1 | contig 10385 bp, 10 predicted proteins | sample MGYA00242465_ERZ724012 | MGnify/ENA metagenome assembly ERZ724012 | reverse complement strand
GAATATTTTTGAAAGCGCAAGGCGCACCTTTTCGCCGCCCGACAAATCTTTGACGCACTTGAAAACGTCATCGCCCGAAAGCAAGAATCCGCCCAGCGTTTTTCGTATTTCCCCGTCGTTAAGTTCCGGAAACTCCGCGCGAAAGTCTTCAAGGACACTCAACTCACTTTTCGTTGCGGCAATGGTCTGGTCGAAGTACCCGACGCGCGTTTTCACGCCGAATCGGACGTCGCCCGAAAGCGGCGGAATAAGCCCCGTTATCGTTTTAAGTAACGTAGATTTGCCCGTGCCGTTGCTGCCGATCACGCCGATTTTCTGTCCCCTTTCGACGGCAAGCGATATTTCGCCCAACGGTTTATCGTATCCGAAAACAAGGTCTTTCACAAACAGCGCGTCCCTGACGCTTTCGTACTCGGGCTGGAAAGACGATGCAAACGTCGAGGTGTCGAAGCGGCGCGGGGTTTCGACAGTACCAAGCCTTTCGATTTCTTTCAGTTTCGACTGCGCCATTGCGGCTTTCGTCGCCTTGTAGCGGAATCTTTCGACAATTTTTCGGAGCCTGTCGATTTCGGCGGATTTCCATTTCGCGTCTTTAAGCGCCTTGTCGTACGCCTGTTGTTTTTGCGCCAAAAACGCCGTGTAGTTGCCCTTGTATCTTGTTGTGACGCCGTACTCGATTTCGTAAACGACGCCGACGATGCGGTCCAGAAACATACGGTCGTGCGACACGATGACGACCGAATTTTTATAATTTTTAAGGTATCCTTCCAGCCACTCCACCGCGGCGATGTCAAGGTGGTTCGTGGGCTCGTCCAAAAGTAAAACGTCGGGTTTTTCAAGCAGCAGTTTCATAAGCGCGATTTTTGTACGCTGTCCGCCCGAAAAGCACGAAAGTTTTTTATCAAGGTCTTCGGCGGAAAACCCGAACTTGCTCACCGCCGTCAGATATTCCTTTTTATAAAGGTATCCGCCGATATTTTCAAACCTTTCCATTGCGCGCGAATACGCGCCGACGTTTTCGTCCGACGGGTTTTCGCTCATTTTGTCAAGAAGGATTTGCAATTTGTTTTCAAGCCCGACGACGTCCTTGTACGCCGACAAAATTTCCTGCCGGAGAGTCAGTTCGTCGTTCAAAGACACCTGTTGAAGATATCCGATTTTCGGCGCGCCCGATATCGAAAACGAGAATTTTTCGTCGCCGGTGCCGGACACACGCGGCACTTCCCCGCTAATGCACTTCAATATGCTGGTTTTTCCGGAGCCGTTCCTGCCGACAAGCGCGATTTTTTCCTTGTCCGACACCGAAAAATTTATTTCGGAAAGCACCGTATTGCCGTCGTACTCGACGGAGCCGTTGATAATCTCGATTCTCATACGTCCGATTATACAAAACTTTTGTTAATTTGTCATTCGTTATGAACACAAGATAATAACGCGCTCTTTACAGATTTTAAAATCGGTGCTATAATCCTATCAAACGAGGTAATGATAATTATATGGTCGGTTTAACGTCAAACAATTTAATGAACCTTAGCATGGCGGAACGCTTCGACAAGTTCAAAGAAAAGGGCTTCGGCTCGGTCATGATATGGCTCGGCCCCGACGCCAAAGAATCCGCGGACGAACGCGCCACCCTTGCCGAACGCGCCGGGCTGTTCATTGAAAACTTCCATTTAAGCTGCGACCACCTGAACGAAATGTGGATCGACTGCAAGGAAGGGGACGAACGCATTTCCCGCTTTAAGGACGAAATTGCGGCAGCCTCGAAACACGGCGTGAAAACGGTTGTCTGCCACCTGACGCACGGCGATTTTCCGCCTTTTGTGTCGACAATCGGCACGAATCGTATCGAAGACCTTGTGAAATTTGCGGAAAACGCAAACGTGAAACTTGCATTTGAAAACGTCATCACGAAAGACCACGTCACCTACGTTCTGGAAAATTTCAAGTCGCCTTACGTCGGGCTTTGCTATGACGTCGGACACGACCACTACTGGCGCGTTCAGGATTGGCTGGGGCTTTTCGGCGACAGGGTTTTCGCCCTGCACCTGCACGACAATTTCGCCGATAAGGATTCCCACTTCATACCCTTTGACGGCAGCATCGACTGGCAGTACACGCTGCCCCGCCTTGCGAAAACGAGCTACCGCGGCACGACCACGCTTGAAACGAAGGACGCCGCCTACGTTTATGACGCCTCGCCCGATAAATATTTGGAACACGCGTTAAGCGTCGGCAACTATATCGACAAATTCCTTGAAAGCAACCGCTGAACGGCAAAATAAAAAACACAAAACCGCGTTGGTTTTGTGTTTTCTTTTTGTTTTTTTGGTTGGTTTTTCTTTTTTCGGTTTTATTGACCGATGACGGCTTTTATACGCCTGACTCCCGCGGAGCTTGACTGCTCTTTCGTGATTTTGAAAGATTTTAAGTCGCCCGTATTGCTTGCGTGCGGTCCGCCGCAAATTTCCTTGCTGAAATCGCCGATGGTATAAACTTTTACCTTTTCGCCGTATTTGTTGTCGAAGATACCGATTGCGCCCTGCGCTTTCGCTTCGTCGACGGTCATTTCTTCGCACACGACGGGGATATTCTTTTTGATTTGTTCGTTGACAAGGTCTTCAACCGCCTTTATTTCGTCCGCCGTCATTGCACGGTCGAAACCGAAGTCGAACCTTAATCTTTCGGCGGTGATATTGCTGCCGCGCTGACGCGCCTCGCCGCCCAGAACATTCATAAGAGCGGAATGTAAAAGGTGCGTTGCCGTATGCAGTTTTGCGGTTTCTTCGGAATTGTCCGCAAGCCCGCCGTGGAATTTCTGTTCCGCGCCCGCCTGCGATTTTTTCTGATGTTCCTTGAACGCGTCTTCGTATCCTTGTACGTCAACTTCGAACCCGTTTTCGTGCGCGAGTTCTTCCGTCATCTCGATGGGGAATCCGAAAGTATCGTAAAGACGGAATGCGGTTTTCCCGCTTATCGTCTTTGTGGGAATGTGCGTGATGACCTTTTCAAACTCCTTCAAACCTTGTTGCAAAGTGTTGGAAAATCTGATTTCTTCCTTGTCAAGTTCCGACACAATCCTGTCTTTATTGGTCAAAAGATACTGATAAACGTCCTGATATTGCGAAATATACTGTTCCGCAATTTTGGAAAGCGAACGCTCGGGAAGGTCGATAATGCGTCCGAAACGCACCGCACGACGGATAAGTCTCCTAAGAATATAGCCTTGGTCGACGTTGCTTGGCACAATGCCTTTCACGTCGCCGATAAGGAAGGTCGAGGTGCGGATATGGTCGGCGATTATACGCATCGCTTTCGTGACGGTTTCGCTTTCGTCGTACTTGTGTCCCGAAAGATTTTCGATGAGCGCGATTGCGGGTTTGAACAAGTCGGTTTCATAAACCGATTTGTATCCGTTCAGAATACAAAGCATACGTTCAAGCCCCATGCCCTCGTCGACGTTCTTTTGTTTAAGCGGCGAGAAGGTGCCGTCGGCGTTTTTGAAGTATTGCATAAAGACGTCGTTGCCGATTTCGACGTACTTGCCGCAGTCGCACGCGGGCGAACATTCGTCCGAACATTTGGGTTTTCCCGTGTCGATGAACATTTCGGTGTCGGGACCGCAAGGACCGGTAACGCCGGCGGGACCCCACCAGTTGTTTTCTTTCGGAAGGAAGAAAATGCGGTCTTCGGGGACGCCCATCTTTTTCCAGAATTCCGCGCTTTCGTCGTCGCGTGGGCAGTCTTCGTCGCCCTTGAAAACGGTAACCGCGAATTTACTTTTGTCGAATTCAAGATGATTCAGCAAAAAGTCGTACGAGCAGGAAATTGCGTATTCCTTGAAGTAGTCACCGAGCGACCATCTGCCCAGCATTTCAAAAAACGTGCAGTGCGTCGGATCGCCGACTTCTTCGATATCGCCCGTGCGGACGCAGATTTGCACGTCGGTCAGACGGTTGCCCGCGGGGTGTTTTTCGCCGAGAAGGTACGGTACGAGGGGGTGCATGCCCGCCGTCGTGAACAATACCGTCGGATCGTTTTCGGGGATAAGCGACGCGCTGGAAATAACGGCGTGTCCCTTTGATTTGTAGTAGTCGAGATAAATTTTGCGAAGTTCGCTGCTTGTAAGATTTTTCATAAATATCCTTAAATTAAATTATCTTCTGATAAATTGCCCTGAACCCGTGCGGCAATACGCCGAGTTTGATGAGATAGCCTTCCGCGCCGTCGCCCTCGCTGACGGTGAGTTTGTCCGCGCCGAGATATTTCAGAATAAGCGAATACATGAGTATGCCCGGGGCGATGATGTCCGCGCGCTTTTCGGGGAGTCCTTTCACGTGGCGGCGTTCTTCCATCGTCATTTTGCTGATTTTGTCGTACATGTTTTCGATGTCGGAAAGCGTCAGCACCGAGCCGTTGACGACGTTCGGATCGTATGTTTCAAGTTGGTTTTTCATTGCCGCCATCGTGGATATCGTGCCGCCGATTGCGACGACGTTGTCAAACGGCGGAATTTCGCCGTATCCCAGAAGACAGTCGTTGATGAACGGCGTCATTTCGATTCTTTCGCGCTCGATTGCGGAAAGCCTGACGATGCCGTACGGCAAACTTTTGGAATATAATATGTTTTCGCCGTCGCCGACCGAAACTTCGGTGCTTGCGCCGCCCATGTCGATAACGCAGCATCTGCCTTTCGTGCTTGCGCCCAAGAACCCGATTTCCGCCTCGGTCTTTTTGTCCAGAATGTCGATTTCAAGCCCGCAAAGTTCCCTGACTCTGTCGACGAACCTGTATTTGTTTTTCGCGGAGCGCACCGCTTCCGTCGCGTAGGCATAGACGTCTTCCGCGCCGTTTTGCATCGCAACGAAATAATACTCCGCAACGGCCTGAGCCGTACGTTCGATACTGACGGGTTGCAACGTGTTCATCTCGTCCATATTCTCGGCAAGACGCGTCGTGTTCACCCTTTTTTCGACCTTTTCGCCGTCCGTCATCATAAGCCTTACGGACGTGCTGCCTATGTCGATTACTCCGAATAACATAAGTCCCTCACTAAAATAATACAAATATTATAAACAAGTAATAAGAGTTTGTCAATTTATGAAAACTCAATGCATACATTGTTTTTATGGAAAACGAAAAAAGAGGAGCGCTCGCGCTCGAAAACGACCGCCTGACCGTTACGTCCGTTTCAAAAGTGATTTCGTCGGGCGACAAGTCGATCGTATTGATGCAAAACAAGGAAACGTTGACAATCACGGGCGAAGGGCTTTCCGTCACCGAAATCAACCTTGACTCGGGACGGCTTTCGGCAACCGGCAGAGTGAAAGAAATCAGGTTTTCGGAAACGCTCACGAAGGCGGGACTTATCAAAAAGATTTTCAAATGACGCACTCGATAATTTCCGAAAGTTTTATCTTTCTTTCGATAATTCTTTGCGGAATGACGTCGGGCGTGCTTTACGCCTTTCTTCGCGGTTTGCGCCGCGTCGTGAAGAAAAAGTTTTTCGCGTTCTTATCCGACGTTATTTTTACGGCGGCAACGCTTGCAATGCTGTTTTTCGCGCTTGAAAAAACCTGCGGCGGTAACATAAGATTTTACCAAATCGCAGGCTTTATTGCGGGATTTTGTATTGTTGAACTGTTATTTGCGCTGATTACGCAGCGGCGCCGATCATAATTACCAGCACGTTTGAGCGTATTATCGCAAAACTGTATCCTTCCATCCCGCGCCCGGCCTTCTGCATCGCTTCTTTTGCGTAAATCTTCGCCGCGTCCTTCGTTAATGAAAACGCAAATTCAAACTCCACAATCGTCGATTTCGGGAGCGTTTTCAACGCACGCGCCATTTGCTGTGCCGCCAAATTTTTGTTTGTGATAACGTAATTGTATTCCGTGCCGCTTGACGTATAAGTTTCGTGAGCGTAATAATCGAACTTTCCTTCCGCTTTCGGGTAACCGTGTCCCTGCTTTTCAACGTGGGTGTTTTTCACCTCGTCGTCGGCCAACAGGAAGTAGGCGTGCGACAAAAATTCCTTGCTGTCGTCGCCGACGTCGCCCCAGGTCGTGTCGACGAAATACCATTCCTTGTCCCCCGTGCCGTTAAGGTCAAGCAGGACTTTGTTCCAGGCGTGTCCGCCGAAGTTTTTGCCGTCGCTTGTCGCTTCGCCGCTGATACGCACGGCGGTGATACCCTCGATTCCGCACATTAAAACGAACGCTTTCGACTTCCCGTCGCAGACGGCGTGCATATCTTTCTTATAAAACTTATCAAGGAATATCCCTTCAAGGTAATATCCGTAATATTTCATTTTTTCGTTAAGGCTGAGATTTCCGCTTACATATTTATCTTCGGCGTTTGCACAGTCGTGGTCGTAGCGCACGTTGTAGATTATGTAGTCGTAGATTGCGTGGACCTTTTCGTATTCGCTCATTTCGTCGGACACGATATAAGAAAGCGCGTCTTTCGCGTTATCGTAAATTTGTTGCAAATTGTCGGCTTGCGAACCCATAAACACGGGCTTGTAGCCCCACGCCACCGCCTTGTAAAGCATATTGCTTGTCGAAACGCTCATCGTTTCTTTCGCGCTGTCGATATAAAAGTTTCTCTCTTTCTTCACATTGTCATAATGGGGTTTCGAATACGTGTTTTGCACGGCGTCCATAAAACCGTCGGGCGCGTCGAACTCGGGCGAATTTACCGTCTCGATAACCCCCGCCTCGTCGGCGAAGAACCTGAATTTTATCGTGAACTCGTTGCCGCTCGTTTCAAGCGAATATCCCGGGATAATGCCCGACTCTTCAACGCAATCCCTGACTTCCGACACGTCGTTTTTCACGGTTTCGGGCGTCGCGTATCCCGCGTAAAACTTGATTTCCGCGATTTTGTTTTCCAGAACGAAAAGGATAAGGTTTTTAAGTTCTTCCTTGGAAGTTATATATCTGTTTTGCGCGTATCCGCCGTAGTCGTGGAAGTGCGAGGCGTAATACCACGCTTCGTCGTGTTCCGAAAGATATACGATGGTTTTTGTTTTCGTGATTTTGTTTATTTCCGCCGTTACCTTATGTTCGCCGTTCTTCGTCGGCTTAAACGAAAAGGTTTTGCCCGTCGAATAATACTTGTCGTTGACGTACCATTTGACGCTTTCGACGTCGGCTTTTGCGGGCGAAAGAGTTGCCGTGAACGTTACCGTTTCCGCCGTGGTCTGGCTGAGATTTCCCGATACGCCGACTTCGATATGGTTTGCGGCAACGTTGTCTTTGACGACGAAATTAACTTCGCGGCTTACTCCGTCCACAACGACTTTTAAGGTGAACGTCCCTTCTTTTCCGATTGCGGCAATCGTATCGTTGACCTCACCCATACCATTTGAACGGATTGTTTCAAGAGTCGTCGTGGAAATCAAATTCCCGCCTTCGTCGTAAACGTACGCCGTCGCGGTTTTACCAAGAAGCGAGTTGTCGAAATATCTTGCGCGCACGACGATTTTTTCTTCCGTTCCGACGCGGTATTTGTCAAGATATACGAGAAGTTCTTCAACGGCGCAGAATCCGACGGTTGCGGATTTTCCGTCCGCCGTTACGGTGGCAAAATATATTTCGCCCGGGCTTGGAAGGTACGACGCGGTTTTGCCGCTTGCCGTCGCGACTTCTTCGCCCACGCCGTTCGTGAATTTCCACGAAAAGACGGTGGCGGGGTTCGTGCCGTCGTTGAGCGTTGCGGAAAAATCGACTCTTTTCGGCGTTTCGCCCGATTGCAACAACTGATATTGATTTTCAACGCCGATTTTTACCGTTGAAACGTCGGCGTAATCGACGTTTACTTTAAGTTCCGCCGTGTCGCCTTTGCCGTTGGTTGCGGTAATCGTGACCGCGGTTTGGGTTTTCCCGACGGCTTTTATGCTTGTCCGCCCGTATATTTCGACCTTTGTTTTGTCCGACGTGGACAAAGTGAACTCGTCGGTGCGCCCGTTACTGAGCGTTACGTCGTACGTTTCGCCGATTTTCAGCGTTATCTCGCTTTCGGACAGCGCAAACTTCCCTTCCGGGTGCAAAATTCCTTGTATAAGACTGCATCCGCAAAGCGCGGCGCAAAGAAGCGCGACAACCGCGGCAATCAGCGTTATTTTCAAAAATCTTTTGTTTTTCATAGTAAATATATTTTATACTAATCTTGTTAAAAGGTCAATACGATTTTTTCTTGTTAAAGCCACTTCGATGTGATATAATCGGTCTTATGCAAGATACCATTCCTTTTCTTACGACGATAATCACAAAAGCCGAAGCGGACGAGATGAATCCGCTTGTTCTCGCTTTCGTCGGCGACTCCGTACAACAACTGTACGTCAGAACGCGGCTTGCCCTTTCGTCCGACAAAAAATCGGGCGCGCTCCATAAACTCGCAACCAAGGAAATCAAGGCGGAAGCGCAGGCGGATAAAATCGAAAAACTGCTGCCGTGTCTTTCGGAAGAAGAAGTCTCGGTTTACAAGCGCGCAAGAAACGCGCATTATTCGTCGTCGGCAAAAAACGCAAGTATCGGCGACTACAAAAAAGCAAGCGGATTCGAGGCTCTTCTCGGATACCTGTATCTCACGGGAAAACACGACCGCCTGAACGAATTGCTTTCAATCGAATAAGGAGAACTTATGTTAATTACGGGAAAAAACGCAGTGTATGAGGCGTTGCGCTCCGACGCAACCGTTGAAAAACTTTACGTGCAAAGAGGCGAAACGACGGGCGTCGTAAAAAACATAATCGCCCTTGCAAAAGAAAAGAAAATCGTCGTGTCCGTCGTCGATAAAACCGCGCTCGACCGCATCACGCAAAACGCAAAACATCAGGGCGTCGCGCTTACTCAGACGGAGTTTGTTTATTCGTCTTTGGACGACATTTTGTCTTTTGCGAAATCGAAAGACGAGCCGCCCTTTATCGTGATTCTGGACGAACTTTCCGACCCCCACAATCTCGGCAGCATTATCCGTACGGCGGAGTGCGCGGGTGTGCACGGGATCGTCATCGGAAAGCATCGCGGCGTCACCGTGAACGACACCGTTTTAAGGTGCTCCGCAGGCGCGGCGGAACACGTGAAAATCGCGAAAGTTACCAACGTCAACGACGCGATAAATTATCTTAAATCGCAAAATGTGTATGTTTATTGCGCGGATATGGACGGTGAACCTATGTATCGTGCAAATCTTACCGGAGCAATCGCATTGCTTGTCGGCGGCGAGGACAGCGGCGTAAAACGCCTTTCAAAGGAACTTGCCGACGGCGTAATTTCCATTCCGATGAGCGGAAAAATCAACAGCCTGAACGCCTCGGTTGCCGCCGCCGTCGTGATTTACGAAAAGGTACGACAGGACAGAAAATGACATACGAAACTTTGCCCGACGAGGAACTTGCAAAACGCGCGCAGTCAAACGACTCCGCCGCCGTAAACGAACTGCTGCATCGTCATAAATCGCTGGTCAATAAGGCGGTGCGCCGCTTCTTTTTGCCGTCGGGCGACACCGACGATCTTGTGCAGGAAGGAATGGTCGCTCTGTTCAACGCGATTATGAATTACGACGAAAAAGCCGGCGCGAGTTTCACAACGTTTGCCTACATCTGCGTCAGAAAAAGAATTATCGGTTTAATCAGGAAATCTTCAAGCGGGAAAAATCGCGCGCTTAACGACAGCGTGCCGCTTGACGACGTCGAAATCGCGTCGGGCAATCCCGAAACCGTTTATATCGAAGAGGAGCGGGAAACCCTTTTAATGCGGGAAATCGAAAGCGTTTTGTCGGAAGAAGAACAGCGGATTTTTTACGCTTATCTTGACGGCGACTCGTATCGGGAAATCGCCGCCTCTCTTTCGGTTTCCACAAAAAAAGTCGACAACACCCTGCAAAAAATAAGAAAATCGCTGAAAAAATCGTTAAATCGCTGACTTTTTCGCCGATTTTCGCTTTACATAAACGAATAAATTATTTATAATAATTGCACGTTGATATATTATCGACGAATTTCCTTGCCTGTTTAAGCAGGCCACAAAGTCCACAAGGAGGTATAAAAAGATGAACAAGTATGAAATCCTTTACATCATCGACAATGACGTTTCGGAAGAAGACAAGGCTGCTCTCGTCGACAGGTTCTCGGACCTCGTCGTAAAACTCGGCGGCACCGTTGACGGCATTGACAAGTGGGGTACCCGCAAATATGCATATCCCATCAACGATAAGAACGAAGGCTACTACGTCTTGATGAACTTTACGGCAGACGCATCCGCTCCCGCCGAAATCGATCGTCAGATGAAAATCACAGACGCAATCGTACGTCAGATGATTATCCGCAAATAACCGCATAAGGGGTCATTTATGAACAAAGTATTTTTAATCGGTAATTT
>ENA-UONY01003252-UONY01003252.1-human-gut-metagenome-genome-assembly--contig:-CS9-NODE-3252-length-10386-cov-5.177524_pt1 | contig 10386 bp, 4 predicted proteins | sample MGYA00242465_ERZ724012 | MGnify/ENA metagenome assembly ERZ724012 | reverse complement strand
ATTGCGGTATGATACACCTATACCCAACGATAATGCCGTGGGGGGAGGCGGCGCTGACCGCGCCCGGCCTTGTGGGGCAGGCGCCGCCGCGCCTTCGATTTGCAGGAGCAGGTCTGGACGCGGACATGACGCCGTGCGGGACTGGGCGAAAGACTGCGCCTGAAATATAGGGAATTTCTGTAAGGAGGAAATGTCCATGCCCACCATGAAAAAATATATCCTGCCGTTTATCCTGCTGCTGGGTCTGCTGCTCACCGCCTGCGGCGCACAGCCGTCCGGCGGGGAGGAGGCCCCGTGGCAGACCGCCCTCCGGCAGACCGGGGAGTACCTGCTGGCGCAGGACGCCCCATCCGCCGGCCCCGTGAACGGCGACTGGAAGGTGGTGGGGCTTCGCGCCGCCGGCCTGCTGGAGCGGGAGACGGCCGCCGTCTACTACGAGTCCGTTGTGCAGTGCGCGGCACGGGCGGTGGAAAACCGGCTGAACCCCAATAAGCCCACGGAGAACACCCGCACCATTTTGGGCGTTACCGCCGCCGGACACAATGCCGCCGATGTGGCAGGGGTGGATCTGACGGCGGGGTTGGGAGACATGGCATATCTGCGCCATCAGGGACTCAATGCCTCGGTCTGGGCGCTGATCGCGCTGGACTGCGGCGCATATCCCGACCCCGCGCCCGTTGAGGGAGCCGAGCCCGTGAATCGGGAGACACTGGTGGCAGAGCTGCTGTCCGCCCGCTGCACCGACGGCGGATGGACCATGATGGGTGACAAGGCGGAGGTGGACATCACTGCGCTGGCGCTGACGGCACTGGCTCCCTACACGGGGGAGGCGGCGGTGCAGGCGGCGGTGGATGAGGCGCTGGCGCTGCTGTCCGATGCCCAGCTGCCTGACGGCGGCTTTGACTGCTACGGCACGGAGAATTGCGAGTCTGCGGCGCAGGTGTTGGTGGCGCTGACGTCGCTGGGCATCGACCCTCTCGCCGACAGCCGCTTCGTCAAGGACGGCGCTACGGTGCCGGACGCCGTGGCGTCCTTCGCGGTGGAGGGCGGCGGCTTCCGCCACATCGCCGAGCAGACCACCCCCGACGGCATGGCTACGGAGCAGGGCTTCTATGCGCTGGCGGCCTATGAGCGTTTTACGAAGGGGGAGTCCCGGCTGTTCGACATGACCGCCGCGGAGCAGAATGCCGGTCAGACGGATGCGCCGGCGCAGCAGGCGAGACCCCAGCCGGTGGAGCCGGAGGACGCACAGGTGGCCGATACCGCCGACTGCACCTGCACCGTCTCCATCACCTGTGAGGTGCTGCTGGACAACATGGACAAGCTGGCGCAGAACAAGCGGCCGCTGGTACCGGAGGACGGCGTGCTTCTGCCGGAGACGCAGGTCACGTTTGCCGCAGGGGAGAGCGCCTTTGATGTGCTGCAGCGGGTCTGTCGGGAGAATAAGATCCACATGGAGTTCAGCTTCACGCCCCTCTACAACAGCGCCTATATCGAGGGCATCGGCAACCTCTATGAGTTCGACGCCGGCAGCCTGTCCGGGTGGATGTACACCGTCAACGACTGGTTTCCTAACTACGGCTGCTCCCGCTATCAGCTGCGCTCCGGCGACGTGCTGCGCTGGGTATACACCTGCGATCTGGGCAAGGATGTAGGCGGCGGCATGACCAACTGAATCACTGCGCCCGCCTGTCATGGACAGGCGGGCGCTCTTTGTCCACGCCCCTCGCAGAAGTCCCAAATTCTCCTGACGGGAAACCTGTGCATTTCTACACATTTTCCGTCTGGCGCAGAGGGGTATAACCGTGTATAATGGAGAAAAACAAGACCGTGCCGGCGGCACGGTAGGAAGGAGCGAGACCGGCTTATGCAGATCACACAGCTTAAAAAGGTACTGGTCGCCAACCGGGGCGAGATCGCGGTGCGTATTTTCCGCGCCTGCCACGATCTGGGGCTTCACACCGTGGCCATCTATTCCAATGAGGATACCTATTCGCTGTTCCGCACCAAGGCGGACGAGGCGTATCTGGTGGGCGAGAAGAAGTCGCCTCTGGGCGCTTATCTGGACATCCCCGGCATCATCGGGCTTGCCCGCCGCCGGGGCGTCACCGCCATCCATCCCGGCTACGGCTTTCTGTCCGAGAACGCCGATTTTGCCCGGGCGTGCGAGGAAAACGGCATCCTGTTCGTGGGCCCGTCCGCCGATGTGCTGGCCAAGATGGGCGATAAGCTCAGTGCCAAGGAGATCGCCATACAGTGCGGCGTACCCATCATCCCTGGCTGCACCGAGCCGCTGCGGGACGCCGACGACGCGCTGGAAAAGGCCGTCAGCTTCGGTTTCCCCGTCATCCTGAAGGCCGCCGCCGGCGGCGGCGGACGCGGTATGCGCCGCTGCGACCGGCCGGAGGAGGTCAAGACCGCCTACGAGCTGGTGCACAGCGAGGCGGAGAAGTCCTTCGGCTGCGGCGACATCTTCATGGAGAAGTATCTGGTGGAGCCCAAGCACATCGAGGTGCAGATCCTGGCCGATCAGTACGGCAACGTCTACCATCTGGGCGAGCGTGACTGCTCCCTCCAGCGCCGGTATCAGAAGGTGGTGGAGTTTGCCCCCGCGTGGTCGGTACCCGAGGAGACGGTGGAGGCGCTGCGCCGTGACGCGGTGAAGATTGCCAAGTCCGTCCACTATGTCAGCGCCGGTACGGTGGAGTTTCTGGTGGACAAATCCGGGAACTACTACTTCATTGAGATGAACCCCCGTATTCAGGTGGAGCATACCGTCACGGAGATGGTCACCGGCGTGGATATCGTCCGCGCCCAGCTGCTCATCGCCGCCGGGTATCCCCTGAGCTGCCCGGAGATCGGCCTGACGAAGCAGGAGGACGTGCATATCGACGGCTACGCCATCCAGTGCCGCGTCACCACGGAGGACCCCTCCAACAACTTCGCCCCCGACAACGGCAAGGTCACGGCGTATCACTCCCCCGGCGGCTTCGGCGTCCGTCTGGACGGCGGCAACGTGGGCGTTGGCACCGTCATCTCCCCGTACTACGACTCGCTGCTGGTGAAGGTCACCAGCTGGGACCGCACCTTCGCCGCCGCCTGCCGCAAGTCCGCCCGCGCCATCAACGAGGTGCGCGTCCGGGGCGTCAAGACCAATATCCCCTTCGTCACCAATATTCTGGCACACCCGGTGTTCGTCAACGGCCAGTGCCACACCAAGTTTATCGACGAGACGCCGGAGCTGTTCGAGATCATGGATTCCCGTGACCGCGCTACCCGCGTTCTGCGGTACATCTCCGAAATTCAGGTGGCCAACCCCGACGCCGAGCGCCACCAGTACGACATCCCCCGCTTCCCGGAGGCCAAGGAGCCGCTGGGTCCCGGCCTCAAGCAGCTTTTGGATGCGGAGGGGCCCGAGGCGGTGAAGAACTGGGTGCTGGGGCAGAAGAAGCTGCTGCTCACCGACACCACCATGCGGGACGCCCACCAGAGCCTGCTGTCCACCCGTATGCGTACCCGCGACATGGTCAAGGGCGCCGACGGTATGGCCGATATCCTGCGGGACTGCTTCTCGCTGGAGATGTGGGGCGGCGCCACCTTCGACGTGGCCTACCGCTTCCTCCACGAGTCTCCGTGGGAGCGTCTGCGCCTGCTGCGGGAGAAGATCCCCAACATCCTGTTCCAGATGCTGCTGCGCGGCTCCAATCTGGTGGGCTACGCCAACTATCCAGACAATCTGGTGCGCGCCTTCGTGGAGGAGGCCGCCCAGCGCGGCATCGACGTGTTCCGCGTCTTCGACTCCCTGAACTGGGTGCCGGGCATGGAGGTGGCCATGGAGGAGGTGCTCCGCCAGAACAAGCTGCTGGAGGCCACCATGTGCTACACCGGCGATATCCTGGACGAGACGAAGGACAAGTACACCCTGAAATATTATGTCAACCTCGCTAAGGAGCTGGAAAAGCGGGGCGCTCATATGCTGGCCATCAAGGATATGTCCGGCCTGCTGAAGCCCTACGCCGCCAAGAAGCTGGTGACCACCCTGAAGCAGGAGGTGGGGCTGCCCATCCACCTGCATACCCACGATACCACCGGCAATCAGGTGGCGGCGCTGCTGCTGGCTGCCGAGGCCGGCGTGGACGTGGTGGATGTGGCCTGCGCGCCGATGGCGGGGCTCACCAGCCAGCCGTCTCTGGACGCGGTGGTGGCCGCCCTCCACGGCACGGAGCGAGACACCGGTCTTGACCTGCGCCGGGTGCAGGAGCTGAGCAACTACTGGGCGGATGTGCGCCTGCGGTACGAGAGCTTCGACCACGGCCTGAAGTCCTCCACCACCGACATCTACCGCTACGAGATCCCCGGCGGTCAGTACACCAACCTCCGCCCGCAGGTGGAGTCTCTGGGCCTCGGCGACCGGTTCGAGGAGGTCAAGGAGATGTACAAGACCGTCAACGATATGCTGGGCGACCCGGTGAAGGTGACGCCCTCGTCCAAGGTGGTGGGCGATCTGGCCATCTTCATGGTGCAGAACGACCTGACGCCGGAGAATATCGTCCGCCGCGGCGAGGCGCTGGCCTTCCCCGATTCCGTGGTGTCCTACTTCAAGGGCATGATGGGTCAGCCCGCGTGGGGCTTCCCGAAGGAGCTGCAAAAAGTGGTGCTCAAGGGCGAGGAGCCAATCACCTGCCGTCCCGGCAAGCTGCTGCCCCCCGTGGACTTCGACAAGCTGCGCCATGAGGTGGAGCAGTTCCGCGACGACCCGGAGAAGAAGGATCTCATCTCCTACGCCATGTATCCCAAGGTCTATGAGGATTTTTGCCGTCACCGCAAGGAGTACGGCTACATCACCCGCATGGGCAGCCATGTGTTCTTCAACGGCATGGCGCTGGGCGAGACGAACAAGATCAACATCGAGGACGGCAAGACGCTGGTCATCAAGTATCTGGGGCTGGGCGACCGCAACAACGACGGTACCATCAACGTCCAGTTCGAGCTGAACGGTATGCGCCGCGAGGTCACCGTCCGCGACCCACACGCCTCCGAGGAGACACGGCAGGCCACGCTGGCCGACGAGTCCGATCCCATGCAGGTCGGCACCTCCATCCCCGGCATGGTGTCCAAGCTTTCCGTCAAGCAGGGCGACCATGTGGAGAAGGATCAGGTGCTGGCCATCATCGAGGCCATGAAGATGGAGACCGCCATCACCGCCCGGGCTGCCGGTACGGTGAAGACCGTCCGCGTCAAGGAGGGGCAGCCCGTCAAGGCCAAGGAGCTTCTGATGGTGCTGGAATAACATCTATACGAACATCCCGCTGCGGGTGCGCCCGCGGCGGGATGTTTTGCCTCGTCCATCCGCTGCGACTGTACAAAATTCGGGCAAAAACGGAAAAGTGTTTGGTTTTTTCTGTGTCACATTCTGTATAATGGAAAATGTCCCTTTTTGCGGACGCTTTAGGATCGGAACTATGTGATGTGCGGTGTGGAAAGCTCCCACGCCGCTGACGGAGGACATATGCGAAATATCTGGAAGATATTCAAAACGGACATCCGCACGCTGAGCAAGTGCTTTTTTGCCAGCGTGGTGGTAGTGGCCATTGCCCTGCTGCCCAGCCTGTACGCATGGCTGAACATCTACTCCAACTGGGACCCCTACGGCAACACCGGCGGCATTTCCATCGCCGTGGCGTCGCTGGACCGGGGCTACACCGACAACGGCGAGTACGTCAATAAGGGCCGGGACGTGCAGGAGGATCTGAAGACCTCCACCTCCATCAACTGGGTCATCGTGGACACGGAGCAGGAGGCGGTGGACGGCGTGTACGCCGGCGACTACTACGCCGCCGTGGTCATCGACGAGGACTTCTCCCGGAAGATGTACCGGATGTTCACGGACTGGACCGGCCAGCCCGCCATCACCTACTATGAAAATGCCAAGAAGAACGCCGTGGCCACCAAGATCACCGACACGGCGGTGGAGACGCTGAAGCGCTCCATCAGCGAGAACTATCTGGAGGTGGTCATCAGCGGCATCATGGAGCAGAGCAATCTGCTGGCCGCCGATCTGACGGAGACCGACCCGGAGACCGCGGTGAAGGGCCTGCTGTACCAGACCCAGGATGTGTTGTCCGGGTGCAGCCATATGATGGACGCCTTCCGCGCCGCCGGTGGCTCCGGCGGCATCTCCGCCGCCGATGCCGAGGCGCTGTCTGCCGCCATCGCCCATATCAACCAGAACCTGCCGGACGGCGAGGAGGTGGCGGACACCGCCGCCGCCATACAGCACGCGCTGTACACGGCACTGGAGAAGGTGGAGCGTGCGCTGGATCGTCTGGAGCAAAAGCAGGATGACATCCATCTGCCGGAGATCCAGAAGCAGCTGGAGGAGGCCGCCGCCGAGATGGGCAAGCTCAGCGCACGGCTCAATGCGCTGGCCGACCGGCTGGAGTCCACCGCTATCTCCGGCACCCATCTGGTCACCGCGCAGGTCCAGCAACTCCGTGAGCTGGCTGACCGCTGCACCGCCCTGCAGAAGAAGCTGAACGAGCTGGCCGCCGCCAGCGATATCAGCGGCCTGCAAAGCGAATGCGACGCGCTGGTGGCCGCCATCCGCAGCATGACTGCCCAGATCCCCGTTACAGAGCATGAGCTGCGGGATCAGCTGGATACGGTGGTGACGGATGTGTCCGACGCCATGGAGGGCGTGAAGGTGCTGTCCAACGATGTCAAGGCCCTGCGTGGAGCGATGGCCAACACCACGCAGGCGCTGAGCACCACCATGGAGCTGCTGCGTCCGGCGGCGGAGCGGATGGTCACATCGCTGTCCGACACCATCGACAAGCTGGAGGGCGCCACCACCAGCGAGTACACCGATATGCTGCTGGCCATACTGGGCGGCGACCCCGCCGCGTACAGCCAGTATTTCCCGGAGATGGTGCAGACCACGGTAAACAAGGTCTATCCCATTGAGAACTACGGCTCCGCCATGGCGCCGTTCTACACCACGCTGGCTATCTGGGTGGGCGGCGTCATCCTGTCGTCCCTCGTGAAGATCCACGCCCGCACCGACGGGCTCATTGACCCCAAGCCGGCGGAGCTGTACTTCGGTCGGTACCTGTTCTTCTTCCTCATCAGCCAGATACAGGCGGCGGTGATCGTCACCGGCGACCTGTACCTGCTGAAGATACAATGCCTGAACCCGGGGCTGCTGTACCTGACGGCATCCCTGACGGCCTTTACCTTCAGCCTGTTGATCTACTCCCTTGCCATCGCCTTCGGCGACGTGGGCAAGGCCGTGGTGGTGGTCATCATGGTCATGCAGATCGCAGGCTCCTCCGGCACGTTCCCCATCGAGCTGCTGCCGGAGATCTATCAGAAAATCTACCGCTTCTTCCCGTTCCCCTATGCCATTGACGCCATGCGCGAGTGTATCTGCGGCCTGTACGGCGACTACTACATAACGCAGCTTGCGTTCCTGCTGCTGTTCGCCGTTGCCGCGCTGCTCATCGGACTGCTGGTGCGTCGCCCGCTCATGGGGCTGAACCACTTTATGGAGGAGAAGCTGGAGGAGACGGAGCTGCTGTGAAAGGAGGCGGATGTACCATGACAACGGAAAGAGAATATCAGGAGCTGTACGATCGCCTGCTGGATGAGGTGAGAACGCTGCACAAGAACAACCGGCGGCGCATCCGCAACGGTATGCGGATGCTGCTGGTGGTGACGGTGGGACTGATGCTGCTGATGTTTCTGGCACAGGGCAACAAGGTGTTCACCCTGATGCTGTGGATCTTCTCCATGTTCGCCGTGGCGGCATATCTGATCGCCGTGGAGTACGCGGATTACGAGCTGCAAAAGAAGCTGGAGCAGATCACCCAGATGGAGCAGGAGAGCATGGGGGCGCTGCTGGAGCTGCCGGAGCTGCCCCGTATGCCGCGTCTGCCTGACCGGCGGTATCACGGCCGCCGGGAGGAGACGACGGCGAATATCGTGATCGAGTCCGAGCCTGTCTCCGCCGAGGACGCGCAGGAACCGCTGGCGGAGGAGAGCTACTCCGTGGAGGATATTTTGCAGGAGGTACACGGACAGACGCCGCAGGACCAGAAGCCGCAGGAAGCGCAGAAGCGTCAGGAGACGCAGAAAGCGCAGAACGTACAGAAAATGCCGCAGGGCGGCGCTGTTGACAGCGCGCAGCTGCTGGAGGGGCTGCTGCGCGACCCGCAGAAGCTGGCGGGCGATCTGGAGCTGCTGACCCGTGCGCTGCAGGGACTGTCTGACGATCTGCGCCGCGCCGCGGCGCAGCAGGAGGAGGTGGACAGATGAGGAATATCTGGCGTATTTTCTGCGCCGATTGGAAACGCCTGACTGCCAGCGTGGTGGCGGTGGTGGTCATGCTGGGCCTGTGTCTGGTACCCTGCCTGTACGCGTGGTTCAACATTCTGTCCAACTGGGACCCCTACGGCCCCGCCTCCACCGGCCGCATCAAGGTGGCAGTAGCCAGCGAGGACGACGGCTACGAGGTGTTGGGGCTCCACCTGAACATCGGCGAGCTGGTGCTGCAGGGGTTGGAGACCAACGACCAGATGGGATGGGTCTTTGTGGACGACGCCCAGACGGCGCTGGACGGCGTGAACGCCGGCGACTACTACGCTGCGCTGATCCTGCCGTCGGAGTTTACCGGCGACTTCGTCAGCATTCTGGAGGGCGACCTGCGCCATCCGGAGATCCAGTACTACGAAAATGAGAAAAAGAACGCCATCGCACCCAAGATCACCGGCAAGGCCAAAACCGCCGTGCAGGAGGAGATCAACACCACCATTCTGGAGAAGGTGGCCGATGCCCTGACCACGGCAGGCTCCGTGTTCAAGGCCATGGGGATTGACGGGCAGGACGTTGCCAACGACCTGCTGGAGAAGCTGTCCTCTGCCCAGCAGGATATGGATCAGATGGCGGAGGTGTTCCGTTCTCTGCAAAATGTGATGGAGGGCGCCAGCAGCCTGCTGGCCGCTTCCGCCATCACCATCAGCGACGCGCAGAGCACCATGAACAGCACCTCCACTGCCGTCGGCAGCACCGTGCAGCTCATCGACACCGGGCTCGACGCGGCGGACGATACCTCCGACGACCTGCTGCAGGTGCTGAACACCGCCGACGCCGTCCTCTCCGAGCTGGAGGATATGCTCAACGGCGTGGACTTGACCCCTGCCGAGGATATCGCCCATGAAAAGGCTATCGCCCAGATCGATGAGGTGATCGCCGCGCTGCAAAGGGTCTGCAGCAGAACGGACGACGCCATGCTGGTGGATCGGCTGGAGGCCGCCATCGATCAACTGGAGACGCTGAAAAGCGCCGTGGAGCAGTCCGGTCTGTCCCATGTGCAGGACGAGCTGCGACAGGTGATCGGAGAGGTGCGCGAGCTGCTGCGCACCGCCGCCGTCAAGACCAATCAGCAGGTCAACGCCTACATCCACAGGGCCGGGGAGCGGGCGCAGTCCACCCTCGGCTCCGTGCAGGAGATCCTGACCGCCTCCTCCGGCGCGCTGGGCGGTGTGTCCAGTACCCTGCGCTCCTACTCCAACGCGGTTTCCGCTGCCCAGCCCACGCTGGCCGCCAGCGTCACGTTGGCGGAGAGCGTCTCCGGCTATCTGGCCGATATAGAGGAGGACGTCCGCCGCATCACCGACAGCGCCGCCTTCAAGCGCTTTGTGGAGCTGATGGCCAGCGATTCCGACAGCATGGCGGCGTATCTGGCCTCCCCGGTGCAGATGAACACCCAGATCATCTACGAGATCAAGGACTACGGCGCCGCCATGTCCCCGTACTATGTGATGCTGGCCCTGTTTGTGGGCAGCCTCCTGACGGCGGTGATGGTAAAGGTGCCGGTGACACAGGCAAAGTTCCAGCAGTGCCGCGCTGTGGAGCGGTATTTCGGGCGCTTTATGATCTTCTTCTTCATGGCCATCGCCCAAGCGCTGGTGACAGCCTTCGGCTGTCTGCATTTTGTGGGCATGGAGGCGGCGGAGCCCGCCCTGTTCGTGCTGGCCTGCTGCATCTGTTCCCTGAACTTTTCCTTTATGAACTATGCGCTGGTCTACTCGCTGGATAACGTGGGTCTTGCCCTCTCCGTCATCATCATGGTATTACAGGTGGCCGGCTCCGGCGGCTCCTACCCCATCGACGTGCTGCCTGCGCTGTTCCGAAGCCTGTATCCCTTTATGCCCTTCCATTACGGCATGGACATGATCCGCGAGACCATCGGCGGTATGTACGGCCAGACATATCTGCACTGCGCACTGCTCCTGCTGGGGATGTGCGTACTGTTCACCGTCTTCGGCCTGCTGGTCTACTATCCGGCCCGCAAGCTGAACGCGGCCATCGCCGCCAGCAAGGAAAAAT
>ENA-UONY01003247-UONY01003247.1-human-gut-metagenome-genome-assembly--contig:-CS9-NODE-3247-length-10396-cov-6.551881_pt1 | contig 10396 bp, 12 predicted proteins | sample MGYA00242465_ERZ724012 | MGnify/ENA metagenome assembly ERZ724012 | reverse complement strand
GATCGTAACATCGCCGCCGCTGCAAAGAACGGTTGTATCCTCGCGGGAGTGATCGTCGGTATAGGCTCCCTCTCCGCCGCGGGGGTATCGCAGCGCCACCGGCCCGGATTTTTCCCGAACCGCGATGGAGAGCATGGAGTCCATTTCACGAAAGCTTGCCGGTGCATAAACGGTCATGTTCGGTACGGTGCTGAGAAATGACACATCAAACGCCCCCTGGTGTGTGACGCCGTCGTGACCGACAAGACCGGCGCGGTCTACCGCCAAAACGACATGCAGCCCCATGAGCCCGATATTCTCGATCAGCATATCGTAGGAGCGCTGGAGAAACGTGGAATAAACGGCAAAAATGGGGGTAAGCCCCTGCTTTGCCATGCCCGCACACATGGCTGCGGCGTGCTCTTCGGCAATGCCGAGCTCAAAATACCGCTGCGGAAACCGCCGGGCAAAGTCGGAAAGTCCCGTTCCCTGCTCCATCGCCGCAGTAACGGCACAGACGGTCGGATCCTTTTCCGCCAGTGCAATCGCCGAGGCACCAAAAGCAGCGGAAAAATCGTTGGCCTCTTCAGCTTTTACTTCGGTTTCGGGATCGAACGGGTTGACGCCGTGGTAGATCTGCGGATTTTCCTCCGCAGGGGCATAGCCCTTTCCTTTCACCGTCACCACATGGACGACAACCGGGCGGCGAAGATCCTTAGCCCAGCGCAGCGTCATTTCAAGCGCCTTTTCATCGTGGCCGTCTACCGGCCCGATATAGTAAAAGCCCAGATCATCAAAAATGCCGGACGGCAGGAGATGCGCTTTGATCCGCTCCTTGAGCCGGTGCAGCTCCTCATAGGCGTGCGGATGCTTTTTCATCACGCGGCGGTACGTCCGTTTGAAGCGCAGATATCCAGGACGGGTACGTGCGCGGCGGAGCAGCCGGGCAACGCCGCCGACATTCTCGTTGATGGACATGCCGTTGTCGTTAAGAACGACCACGGCAGCCTCGCGGCTCGCGCCGAGATCGCTCAGCCCCTCGTAGCATAAGCCGCCGGTCATCGCGCCGTCGCCCACGACGGCGACAACGTCGTAATTTCCGTGCATGAGCGTCCGCGCGCGCGCCATGCCTGCGGCCAGCGACACGGAATCGGAGGCGTGCCCGGCAAGAAACGGATCGGCATTGCTCTCGCACGGCTTGGGAAAACCGGAGATGCCATCGAGCTGACGAAGCGTATCAAAAGAGTCACGGCGTCCGGTCAGGATTTTGTGGACATAGGACTGATGCCCGACATCAAACAAAATCCGATCCTTCATCGGGTCATAGACACGGTGCAGAGCAACCGTGAGCTCCACGCCGCCGAGGTTTGAGGCAAGATGCCCGCCAGTGCGCGAAACATTCTCCACAAGAAATTCGCGGATCTCCCGGCAAAGCTCCGGAATGTCCCGTTCCGGCACGGCACGGAGGTCGGCGTTGCTGTTTATATTATATAAAAGATGTTTTTCTTTCTGGTTCAACACAAATGCTTCCCCTCATACTGTTAACTTAAATATAATAACAAAAACAAACACCCTTTACAAGTGCAAAGGGTGTTTTGACAAAAAATATTCACAGTTTTTCCGGGAAATATTCATTTTCTGCGGTCTGCCAGAAGATCGGCCAGCCAGCAGAGGAACTCTGTATCGGCAAAATGTCCGGCAATGGCTTTTTTTGCCTTTTCGGTGTGGAGATGCACAAGGCGGCCGCATTCTTCAATGCCGAGAAGAGACACGAACGTCATCTTTTTCTCTGCGGCGTCCGACCCGATCGGCTTACCCAGTTCATCTTCTGTGGAAATCGTGTCGAGCACATCGTCGCGGATCTGGAAGGCAAGGCCGAGATTCATTGCAAACGCCTCCGCCGCCGATACCTGCTCCGGCATGCCGCCGGCACATTGAACGCCCATAACGCACGCGGCGCGAAGCAGCGCCCCGGTTTTCAGACGGTGGATCTCATAAAGCTCTTCCTCCGTAACCGGGAGTCCTTCTTTACTCGTATCCAGATACTGACCGCCGCACATGCCCTGCTCGGCAGCGGCATGGGCGAGCGTTTTCGCCATGGCCGCAGTGCGCTCCGGCGTGACCGGCGCAGACAGAACGGAGAAATACGCCGCCGACTGCAGCGCGTCTCCGGCGAGAACGGCGTTGGTCTCTCCGAACGCCTTGTGGCACGTGGGCTTTCCGCGGCGGAGATCGTCGTTATCCATGCACGGGAGATCGTCATGGATGAGCGAGTAGGTATGCAGCATTTCGATGCCGCAGGCGGCGGGGAGTGCCGCAGCGCGGTCTCCGCCGGAGATCTCGCAGAATTTCATAAGGAGCAGCGGGCGGATGCGTTTCCCTCCGGCAAGAAGAGAATAGCGCATGGCATCCAGAAGCTCTTTCTGCGGGCAATCCTCTGAAAAGCACGCTTCCAGCGCGGCGTTGATCTCATTTTGAATGGCTTTATATTCGCTGAAATGATCCATGCTCATTCCTTCTCCGATGCAAACGTTGTTTCAACCGGCACGCCGTCCGCGCCCTTTTGCAGACGCACAACGGTCTGCTCCGCCTCATCGAGCTGCTTCGTGCAGGTGCGGATCAGCTCCGCGCCTTCGGTATAAAGCGAAAGCGACTCTTCCAGCGGAGCATCACCCTTTTCGAGGGCACGGACAATCTCGTCCAGGCGGGCAAGCATCTGCTCAAAGGTTTTCGGTTTTGTGCTCTTGCGTTCTGCCATGGTGTTTCCCCTGTTCTCAGCTCTTCTTATCGGTCACGCGGACGATGGTCTCGCATTTCACGTCGCCGACGGCGCAGACCACCTTGGTCGTGCCTTCCTTCACGCCGGTAACAACGCCGTCCTCATTGACCGTGGCAATAGCGGTATCGGCAATGGTCCAGGTTTCCTTGTTCGTGCTGGGATCGATGTTGTACATCGTGCAGTTGAGATCGACCGACTGCCCGACGGAGATCGTAAAGTCGGAATTCGGCAGACCGAAGCACGTGATCACAACGCGCGGCGTTTTATCGTTCGGATCGGGCGTCGCCTGCGCCGCTGCGGCAGCGGCTGCGGGCGGGTTATCCGTCACACGGACGATGCAGACGGCTTTGGCGGTACCGGACTTGCAGACAATGTTCGTATATCCCATTTTTTTGCCGGTGACGAGACCGGTCTCGGAAACCGTTGCGATGGCGGGATCTTCCGATGACCAGATGACCTCGCTGCCCTCCGGCGTAACCACAGCGGTGAGCTGAATTTCGTACCCCCATTGGCCGCTGAGGCTGATATCGTTTTTCTCCACGCCGCCGAAGCAGATCTTGATCGTCGGCTCTGTCACGGTGAGCGCAAGGGATGCGGAGGCGTCGCCGATCGTATAGGTGATTTTGGGGTTGCCGACCTTCCAGCAGGTGACAATACCGTTTTCATCCACGCTGGCAGAGGATGCGTCGCTGGAAGTCCAGATGCCCCCGGTCGAACCGTCACTCGTGACCGCCTGGAGACGAATCACGGTGGAGGTCTGGAAGCTTAAAGCCGTTACGACTTCGTTTTCATAATGAATCTCTACCTTTACCGGCTCCTTCGTCACCTCCGGCGTAGCAGATACCTCCGGCACGGGAGTGGGCTCTTCCTGTGATGGCGTCGCTGCCGCCGATGGCGAAGCGCTCGCACCGTCCGGCGTTTTGTTGTCCCGATTTGTGAAAAAATCGGAGATGCCGCAGCCCGTCAGAGAAAAGCAAAGAGCCGCTGCCGCCAGAGCAAACGCCATCGCGCGATATAGCTTTTTCATCCTTGTACCTCCGATTGACGCTCAACACGGCAGTCCAGTGCGCCGTGTTCGAGCCGTATATGGACGCTGTCGCCGGGCGCGACAGCCTTGGCATTTCTGAGAATGGTGCCGTTTTGATCGGTCGTAACGGAAAAACCGCGCGAGAGAACTTTCAGCGGGCTCATCGCTTCGAGCGAGGAAACGAGCCGGATATATTCCTGCCGCTTTGCAAGCAGCAGATGCTTTTCCGCCGCGTTCAGGCGCTCGGAAAGGCGGTCAACATCCAGCCGCCGGTTTTGAAGGAATCCCGTCGGGCTCTGCATAACCGGGCGCATGGAGAGCTCGTTCAATCGAGCGGAAAGCGCGTCGAGCTGCTTCTTCCCTGCCTGACCAAGCCGGTTTTCAAGCGAGAGCAAAAGCGCGCGGACATCCGACTTCTCCGGCACCGCAATCTCCGCGCCATTCGAAGGCGTTGCCGCGCGCACATCAGCGACAAAATCGGCGATGGTCACATCCGGCTCATGTCCAACGGCGGAAATGACCGGGATCTCGGAAGCGAATATCGCGCGGGCAACGCGCTCATCGTTGAATGCCCAGAGATCCTCGATGGAGCCACCGCCGCGGCCAGTGATGATAAGGTCGGCCACGTTCCAGCGGTTCGCGTATCGGATCGCCCCCGCAATTTCCGCCGGGGCTTCCGTTCCCTGCACACGTACCGGCATCACGATCACTTTCGTAAGCGGCCAGCGTTTTCCAAGAATGCGGATCATATCCTGCACAGCGGCACCGGCGCCGGAGGTAATGAGTGCGATCTTCTCCGGCATGGCGGGAAGCGGCTTTTTATGCTCCTGCGCGAACAGCCCCTCGGCAAGAAGCTTTGCCTTGAGCTGCTCATACGCCGCGTGGAGATCGCCCAGACCTTCCGGCTGTACGGCAGAGACATAGAGCTGATACGCTCCGTCCCGCGGATAGACGGCAACACGCCCGGCACAGATCACAGCCATGCCGTTTTCCGGCCGGAAACGCAGCCGGGAAGCATCGGCACGAAACATGACGCAGCGCATCGAGGCGCCGGCGTCCTTGAGCGTAAAGTAGTGATGGCCGGAGGGATAAATCTTATAGTTGGAAAGCTCACCGCGGACATAAACGCGGCGCAGCGCGCCGTCACTTTCTACGATAGCACGGATGTGTTCCGTAATCTCCGATACGGAGAGCGGGGAAATCTCCGTCATTCTTCCGACGCGGGTTCCGCCTCGTCCGCAGCCGTCTCCGGTTCCGCCGGCATATCCTCCACGGCTTCGCCGCGGGAGCGCATGAAGCTTCCGAGAATGCCGTTGATAAAACGGACGGTCTCCGGTTCATCGTACCCCTTGGCAAGCTCCACGGCTTCGTTGATGGACGCCGCCGCCGGGATATCCGGCATATAGAGAATTTCATAAAGCGCAACGCGGAGCACGGCGAGCGCGGTGCGCGATATACGCGAAAGCTTCCAGCCGTGGGAAAACTGCTCGATGAGAGCGTCAAGCTCCTCGCGGTGATTGCGCACGCCGGTCACAAGATCGCTGATGTACGTGCGCTCCCTCTCACCGGGGATCTCCGTGAAAAGGGCATCCTCCGCCGGAAGAGCGCGGAAATAGTCTTCGTCGAAAAAGGCCTCCGGTCCAACGTCGCTGCCGGCGTTAACGGCAAAACTGAGCTGAAGCGCCAGCTGCCGTGCATTCGTTCTCGTCATAGAGAGAATTACCCCTTCATATCGGTCTTATCAAAGGCAATGCCCGTGATATGCACGTTGACAACGGTCTTGAGGCCGGTCATGTCCTCCACGCTCGCGGCGACCTGATCCTGCACCTTCTTGGCGACGACAGTGACGCCGTAGCCGTAGCGAACCATGATAAGAATATCGATGACCGCCTGGCCGTTCTCCGCAGAGATCTTCACGCTGGGCGGCGTGGTCGCGCTCTTGATGCCGAGGAACTCGGCGATGTCCGCGCCGGGCACGGACGAGAGCCCCGCAACGCCTTCGATCTCCGATACGGCGGCGTTGACCATTACCTGGATAACGTCCTCCGAAATGCTGATATTTCCTTTTTCCGTCTGGCTGGTAATATAATTTTCAGGCATAGCTGCTAACCTCCCAATGTATTCACGTTATTGTAACACATCGATTACAAAAAATAAAGAGGCGTCCCAAAAAACTTTTGGAACGCCTCGCTGTAAATTTGGTCGAAAATTGCTGAAATCAGGCTCTGGGATGCGATTTCTGGTACACGTCCTTGAGCTGCTTTTTGACGAGCTGAGAATAGATCTGCGTGGAGCTGATGTCTGCATGGCCAAGCATTTCCTGGATCGCCCGGATATCCGCGCCGTTTTCCAGCAGGTGCGCAGCAAAGGAATGGCGCAGCGTGTGCGGCGTGATGTCCTTTTCGATGTGCGCCTTCGCCTGATAGGACTTGATGATTTTCCAGAAGCCCTGCCGGGACATGCGCTCGCCGCTGACGTTCACGAAGAGAGACGTTTCGTCCTTCCGCGCCAGCATCTGCGGACGGACAAACTCCATATACTCGCTCAGCGCACGGATCGCCGCCGGATAGAGCGGGATGAAGCGTTCCTTGTCGTGGCTTACGCAGCGGATCGCGCCGGCTGAGAGATTCACATCCGTCACATTGAGCGAAATGAGCTCGCTCACGCGGATGCCGGTGGCATACAGCAGTTCGAGCATGGCCTTATCGCGGTAACCCTTGAAGTCCGTACACTCGGGCTGTTCGAGCAGGAGTTCAACCTCGCTGCTCGTAAGGATCTGCGGGAGCTTCTGCTCACACTTGTCCGGAACCAGCTTGCCGGTCGGGTTTTCGCTCACGATACGCTGCAAAATGAGGAAGGTATAAAAACATTTCAGCGATGCAATGGAGCGGGAAACGGTCGCTACCGACTTCCCCATCCCGCGCAGCCAGGAAATGTATCCGTTCAGGACCTCCTCGTCCGCCTCGGTATATCCGACAGTTTCGTGTGAGTCAAGGTATTCTCCGAACTGACGGATATCGCGGAGATACGAACTCAGGGTGTTGCTGGAAGCTTTTTTAACATTTGTAAGGTAGTCCTTGAACTTTTCGAAGCAAACGGAATTATCCATAGCAACGCCCTCCTTCCTCTTTTTCTTTCTTTTTACAGTAGCCGTGGGATCAGAAGCTGCCGAACGAATGCCGCAGCAGACAGAAGCAGCGCGGCGAACAGAAGCCGGTCCGTCGAAACAAACGAAAACCGGATGCGCGGATAGCCTCGGCAGGTTCGGTATATGTCAAGGGAGGAGCAGAACGCTTCCTCGCCAAGCAAAAACAAAGCGGAAAGAGAGAACAGCGCAGGGATCCCAACAATCAGACAGGCTTTCCCGGCGGAAACGCCGCACGCAAGCAGCGCCGCGGCGCTATACGAAAGGAGAAAGCCGCGAAAAAAGAAAAGGATCGGAAGAAGTACAAAGCCGAAGAGAACGGCGGAAAGAAAAACCGTGATAAGACACGGCACGGAATATGTCCAAAGAAGTCGGAGATACCCGGTCGAATTCGAAAACGCGGCGTCCGCAAGAGAGGCGGCGTGCTCCGGCAAAGGATGGGGAAAAAAGAAAACATTGAGTGTTCCCAGCACCGCGCCGAGGCAGACTGCCAGAGACAAGATCCAGCGAGCCGGTTTGGAAAAACGAAAAATGAGCGGCGCAGAAATCGCCGCGTCAACCCCCATATCGTTCATGCTGCCTCCGCGCCTCGCAGCAAAAGAAACAACATAAAACAATAATTTACATAATCTGTTGTACGCACACTATACCGCAGAATCATAAAGTTATCAATCCTTTTTTCTTAGATTTTCGAACTTTGTGAATTATGTCTATATATTATGTAAACAACATTATGTTATCCAATGTAACCGATCATCGAAAAACCATTGAAAATCAAGGGTTTTCTCCTACATCTTGCGATTACGTTTTGTAATAATCCCAAGATATTGGTCATTTCTTTTCGCTTATGTCAACCCTGTTTTCTGATTCCTATTTGTAATACCGCGATTGTTTCTTTTGCATCTTTTTGTTATTTTTGTTCATTTTTATGAAATACACAATTGTCATTGAAACCGTCATAACGCACAGCACCTTTAAAATGCAACCGAAATCCCAGTCATTCATCGGAATGCACGCCCCAACCAAAAGGAGGACAAGCGCCGAAATAAGCGCCGAGAGAGGAATATACGCATACCCTGCCCTTCTCTTTCCAAAGAGCATGCACTCCGACACAAGCGCGGCAAGCCCCGCACACCCCAGTGCGGCAGCCTGTACGGATGTTTCCGGCAGTACCCCCTCCCGAATCAGCAGAGCCGCCGGAAGAGCAAGCAGGAGGGATAATCCTGCCATAAGGCTTCCCGACCGGACGGCATCGACGGTCTGTCCCCTTCGGCCCGATTGTTGTTTGACCATAAAAACACCCCCGCAGATAAGTACATTCATACTTATTCCTGCGGGGGTATCTTTATGTGTCTGCTGCGGACGTTATCAGTTGCCCAAAGACTCCTCAGAATCGGTGGTTTCCTTGTTGGCGCCCTTGCCTTCGTTGGTGGAGACTGCCCACTTGGTGATCTCGATGCGGACGCGGTCCTCGCCGGTCTCGAAGGTGAGCTTGTCGCCGGTGACGTGGACGACCTTGCCGACCATGCCGCCGATGGTGACGATCTTGTCGCCGACTTCGATGCTGTCACGCATCTCCTGCGCTTTCTTCTTGCGCTTCTTTTCGGGGACGATCATCAGGAAATAGAACACAGCGATGATAACGACCATCATAATGAGGCTCGTATAACCGCTGGCGCCGGTGGCGGTGCCGTCCGCCGCAGCCGTGTTGCAGCCGGCAAACGCGAACATGGCAAAAATCACGCCAAGAACAGTTGCAAGGATTTTTTTCATGGGTTAACCCTCCAATGTAAATTACATTTACTGATTATACCGATATTTTCCGATAAAAGCAAGAGAATTTATATCCTCTTATCCAACTTTTCGACATACCGGTCGTGGAACGCCTTATACTCCCCTGCATCGAGCGCTGTGCGGATCTTTTCCATCAGGGAATTATAGAAATAAAGATTATGCATAACGCAGAAGCGGAGCGCCAGAATCTCCTCCGCTTTCATGAGATGACGGAGATACGCGCGGCTGTACTTCCGGCAGACCGGGCAATGACACTCCGGGTCGATCGGGCGCTCGTCGCGGGCGTACTTTTCGTTTTTGATGTTGATGACGCCTTCCCAGGTATAGAGATGACCGTGGCGGCCGTTTCGCGCGGGCATCACGCAGTCAAAGAAATCCACGCCGCGGTATACTGCCTCGATGATATTTCCCGGTGTTCCGACGCCCATGAGATAGCGGGGCTTATCCTGCGGCATATATTCCTCGACCGCGGAGATTGTATCGTACATTTCCGCAGCGGTCTCCCCTACCGCGAGCCCGCCGATGGCATACCCCGGCAGATCGAGCTCGGCAATCTGCTGCATATGCCGGATGCGAAGATCGTGGTACACCGCGCCCTGGTTGATACCCCAGAGCACCTGTCCGGGATTGACGGCTCCATCCTCCGAGGTATAACGCGCGAGTGCTTCCTTGCACCGGGCCAGCCAGCGTACCGTCCGGTCGCACGAGGCCTCGCAGTACTCCCGCGGCGCCGGGATGCCGACGCACTCATCAAACGCCATAGCGATGTCCGAACCGAGATTGGCCTGAATGCGCATGCTTTCCTCGGGTCCCATAAAGATATGGCGGCCATCCACATGGGAGTTAAAGTACACGCCCTCTTCCTTGATTTTGCGAAGCTGTGCGAGCGAAAAGATCTGGAATCCGCCGGAGTCGGTCAGGATCGGGCCGTCCCAACGCATGAACTTGTGCAGCCCGCCCATATCGCGGATCAGCTCATCGCCCGGACGGACGTGCAGATGATAGGTGTTGGAAAGCTCAACCTGACAGCCGATCTCCCGGAGATCGTCCGCCGAAAGGCCGCCTTTGATTGCCGCCTGCGTGCCGACATTCATGAATACCGGCGTCTGCACGGTGCCGTGCGGCGTGGTATATTCGCCCCGGCGGGCGCGGCCTTCGAGCTTGATTCGTTTATACATAGCGTGTTTACCCCGTTCTCACAGTACCTTATTCGGTAGCTATTCTACAGAATCGAGGCGCGGCAGTCAAGTCTGCCGCGCCCGGTTTGTTCACCTGTCGATATAGGCGTGCGCTGTCATCTCGACCTTGCAGCCCTCGGCAAGTGCATTGACGCCGACGCACAGGCGTGACGGCATCCGCTCCTTATCAAAATGCCGGATGTAGACCGCGTTCATTCTGTCGCGCTCGGAAAAGTCCGTAAGGAATATCTCCACGCGTATCAGCTTGTCCATATCGGAGCCGTAGCGCATGAGCATCTTCTTCATGTTGCTCAGAACGCGATCCGTCTCCTCCTCGATGGTGCCGGGGCAGAGTTCTCCGGTTTCCCAGTCTTCCGAGACCAGACCGGAAAGATAAATTTCATCGCCTGCGATCACCGCGTCGGAATATACGCTTCCTATACCGTTATACGTTGCTTTCATGGATGCCCCCTGTTTTTATTTTTTGATCGGGT
>ENA-UONY01003246-UONY01003246.1-human-gut-metagenome-genome-assembly--contig:-CS9-NODE-3246-length-10397-cov-4.416651_pt1 | contig 10397 bp, 7 predicted proteins | sample MGYA00242465_ERZ724012 | MGnify/ENA metagenome assembly ERZ724012 | reverse complement strand
CGTCCTCTGGAGGAATGTCCTACATTTTGGACGGTATTTTTGTGTTTTATACAGGCTGTGCCGCAAATGTCAGCGGCCAGCGCGCCCGCAGTACCTCGGCGGCGGCGCGGGCGGCGTCCTCCCGGTCGAACAGGCCGAACACGGCGCTGCCGCTGCCGCTGAGCATGGCAGCCAGCGCACCCTGCGCCCGCAGCGCCTCCCGGATCACCCACACGGCACTGTCCGCCGGCACGGCGCGCTCGAAGCTGTTGCACAGCGCCGCCGCTACGGCGCGAAGCTCCCCTGCGCCCAGCGCGGCGGTCATGCCGTCCGGCTGAGGTGGCTGGGGCGGCAGCTCATCCAACCGGCGGTACATAGCCGGCGTAGAGAAGCCCTCCGGCGGCTTGGCCACCACGAACCAGCCGTCTGCCAGCCGGGGCAGCGGCGTCAGCCGCTCTCCCCTGCCGGTGGCCAGCGCGGTGCCGCCCCGAATAAAGAACGGCACATCGCTGCCCAGCGCGGCGGCCATTCGCTCCAGCTCTGCATCCGACACCTCGGGCGCGTACAGAGTACGCATCGCCCGCAGCACGGCGGCGGCGTCACTGCTGCCGCCGCCCAGTCCCGCCTGCGACGGGATACGCTTTTGCAGATGCAGGTGCAGGTCGGGTACAGGCAGGTGCAGCTCCTGACAGAACAGCGCGGCGGCGCGCAGCACCAGATTGGAGCCGTCTGTCGGAAGATCGGGGTCGGTGCAGGTCATCGTCAGGCCGCTGCCGCCGCCGGTCAGCGTCAGGGTATCGTACAGTCCCACGGTCTGCATGACGGTGGACACATCGTGGTACCCGTCGTCGCGGCGGGCGCCGACGATCAGCGTCAGGTTCACCTTGGCGGGGGCGTGAAGGGTCAGTTCCATAGCTCCTCCCGGCAAAAAAGCGCCCGTTGGGCGCTTTTTTGCGAAACGTTTTGTTACTTGACGATCTTGCGGGCCTCGATGTAGTAGCGCTTGTCCTGAGCGTGGCCCATGGAGAAGGTCTTGCGGGGCAGCACGCCATCGGCCATGACGGTCTTGAACAGCTGCTCCTTGCCCATGGCGGGCAGCAGGAAGCCCATGTTGCCGGGCTTGCCGCCCAGCTCGCGGGTCACGTCGTCGCCGTGGATGTAGTCCACCTCGCCGCCGTTGTCCTTCAGATACTGGTCGATCACGCCCTGCAGCGTACCCACTGCCAGCTGCACCTTGGGATCGGGGACGGTGATGAAATGGCTCTCGCCGTTCCAGACGAACTCGATGGTGTGGCCGTCGCCCTTGCCCTCGTAGGCGTTGGGATAGGCGGCGCGGAAGGCATCCATGAACTTCTTCTGATCCACGCCGAACAGCACCCGGTGGATGGGCTCGAACTGCAGCGCGTCGTCGTGGTTGTTCACCACCTCCACCAGCGCGTAGCGGGCAGGCAGCGCCAGATACTCCTCGGGGGTCTTGCCCTTCTTCTGCTCCTCATAGCAGGCCTTGGCGGTGGCCAGAGAGTGGTTGCCGTCGCCCACGGCGAACAGCAGCGGCGCCACGCCGGACACGCCGTACTTCTTCTGCATGGCCTCGTCGGTGGTCAGCCCCTCCAGAGAGGCGGCCACGGCGTCGATCTGCTTGTCGGACAGCTTGTAGCCCACGATGTGGCCGCCGTTCTGCATCAGGTCGAAGTCGTAGATCTTCTCCATGGTGTCGGCGGCAGCGGTCAGCGGCTCGATGACGGTCTTACCGGGGTCGTCGATGAGCAGCATGACATGGGGCAGCTCGATGGGGGCGTTGCGGCGGACGCGGGCGCGGGGCGGGATGCGATCCAGCACCGTACCCTCGGTGGCGCGGATCAGCGCACCGGAGCCGGGGGTGAAGTCGTAGGCATCCAGATCCACCATGCCGATAAGGCCGTGGCGGATGCGGCCGTCGGACTGCTGCCGTTCGATGTAGAGCAGGGAGTCGGTCAGCGTCTCGAACACGCCGTCTGCCATGTACTTGCGCATGGCGGCGTTGATATCGTCAATATACTCGTCCACGTTGGGGGCCTTCAGATTGGCCTCGGGCAGGATGAGACGCAGCGTGGAGGGGGCATCGCCCACCTGCTCCTCTACCGCCCGCCAGTACTCCGGCTCAGAGGTGAACTGGTCGCAGGCCACCACGGCCCACTTGGTCATGTCCTGTCCCTTGGGCAGCAGGATGTCGGCGGGATAAAAGCCCAGCTTTTCGAATTTCTTGTTCATGGTGTTCCTCCTGTTTTTGATCAAAAGGTGCGTGGTCTTGTTCCTACTGGTCATAGTACCAAAAATCCCCGGCGTTTGCAATCGGTTTTCAAATTTTTTCAGGTCTGCTGACAAATTTTTGTGCATATCTGCCGGGCCGCCGGGAAAGACTACGGGAGAAAGCAGTCTTGCACACAAGGAGGGACTTTCATGAAGATCATAGACCGTATCGCGCTGATCCTCGTCATCATCGGCGCGCTGAACTGGGGCAGCGTGGGGCTTTTCAGCTTCGACTGCGTGGCGTTCCTGTTCGGCGGGCAGACCGGCGCGGCCAGCCGCATCATCTATACGCTGGTGGGCATCGCAGGCTTGTGGTGCATCACCCTGCTGTTCCGCGAGGATGGAACGGAGAACACATAAGCACAGAAAAAGACCGCCTCTCGGCGGTCTTTTTCTGTGTTTATCGCTTAGTTATCATTATGGACAAAACATGCTGCGGTGCGGTACAAGTGGAGAACGGTTTTCCTTTCCGGGCCGCCGCGGCAGAAAAAACACGCCCTTGCCAATCGATGGTACTGTATTGCTTTATGATCTGTTGTACTTTTTCTTTTGGCTTACAACCGTCGTGCCGATAACAGCGCCGCCGCTGATGAACAGAAGTGCGCTCCACAAAACGGGATTGCTGCTGTCACCGGTATTTGACGAGGCAGTTTTTCCGGACTTGTCGGGCTGGTCGCTCGACTTCACCGTAGAACCCTTGTATGTTACAATAACGGTCTTGTCGGCGTCCATGATAACTTCCAGCATATTGGTGAGAACCTCTGCTTTAACACCATTCACCGTAACAGTGTCAATTTCATAGCCGCTATCGGGAGTAAAAACAATTGTTTCATGGGATCCGGCCGCCAGCCCTGCTTTACTTGCAGAAATCGTTCCATGCCCGCCATTCACCTGTGTTGTCAGGCTATAGGTCGTCTCAATCTTCTGTGTTTTCGTCACATTAGAGGGAATGATATAGTCGCGCTGTCCGACAGTGATCCTCAACTTTGCAGAGGCAAGCAGGAAGTCGCCTACCTTGAACTCGGAGTGGGGCAGACTATATGTCACCTGGATGCTTTCTCCATTGAAAGGGCCGGGATTTCCTGTAAGGCGGGTATCGTGATCAATCGTAAGGACATATTCAGCCACACCGCCTGATTGTTCAATCATGCTTTCCATGCTTTCAGACATATCATATGTTACAGTATATGTCACGGGATAGTGTGCGCCGGTTTTATTTCTCTCGATGGTTTCAGGCGCATGTATGACCAGTGTACCGTGGTCCTGTGAGGGTTGGACAACGGCTACGGCATAGCCGTTTCCAGACACATTCGGAAGCGTGACGTCTATATCTCCTGTGTTTGTCTTCCGAGCTACATAAACCTGTACCTTCGAAGCATCGGGAATATTTCCGGTTTCATCCACCGGCAAGGACAGCACATAAACCGGCAGAGCGTTCAGCGTCAGGCCGCCCACCGTTAGCTTAGCTGCGCCGTCGCGCTGAACCCAGAGGGTTGTCAACGGATCATTCCAGCCCATGCTCTTTGAAGCTTTGGTCAAAGCGGTTACATTTGCAGCGCTGGTGTTCCCCAGCCTGATGTCAAGGCTGCTGTCAGCCGGGGTAACGGTCTTAATGCCAGTCTGGAAATAAACTGCCTTATCTCCAACAGCTGCCTCACGGGAGATATAGAGGCAGCGATCGCGCTTTCCATAGTCTTTACCGGTGACAGCCAAATCATTTGATATACCGCCTGTGATCTGATATTCGTCACCGACGGTGACCTGCATGAGATTGTTTTTGATGGTGCCGGCATTCAGCTCAACCTTCGGCACCATACCGCTATAGTCACTGGCATCAAAGCAGACACCGCCGCCAAAGGCTGTTGTGGCGTTGTTCTCGATTGCGCCGCCATTCATAATGAACTGGCCGCCTCTGCGGACAAATACGCCGCCGCCGATCCGGTCAGCTTCACTTTGTGCGCTGCCTGTTCCGGATATGTTGCCGGAGATTGTACCGCCGTTCATTGTGAAGGTGCCTTTGGATATCATGGCTCCACCGCCTGTTTTCTCGGCTTTGTTGTTGCAGATCTCAGCGCCCTCATACATGGCTGCGTTGTGGTTTCCGCCATTATTGGACAGTACCACACCGCCGCCGCGATCCGTACAAATATTACCGTTGATTTTTCCGTAAATATCTAAGTGCTCATCCGTTCCGTTGATATAAACCGCACCATAGTGCGCGCGATTATTGAGAATCCTTCCGTTTTCTCCAATTGTCACCGCTGTGCCGCCTGCGGTTTGCAGGATATGGTTGCCTGTAGCATGCACATTGCCGTTTAGACTGGGGCAATCCGTGATTTTGGAGCCGTATTCCATTTTGAAGGATCTGGCACCACCTGCACAGTAGATCACGCTGCCGCCGGAGATTTTCTCAATCAGCGCGGTGGAGGTCAGCGTTCCCTCTGCGTTGTTGCGCAGATGAATTGCGATGCCGTTATTCGTCTGCCACATTGCATCCTTGTTTGCAGCAATACCGCTGATGGCGCCGCCGATCTCGACCTTACCGCCGTCTGCATAAACTCCGCGACCGTCAATGTTCTGGATCTTCGAGCCTTCCTCCATCACGAGTGTACCGCCCTGAAGCCAGATCGCACCTGCCGGACCGACTGAGACTGCCGCAGAGTCTTTTGTTCTCGTATAACCAGGCAGGGTATCCTCTATCACACTGCCGCTTTCCATGACGATTTTTGCCTGGTCGGTGGCGCGCACAGCGGACATGCCGCCAAAGTTGCGCAGCACAGTACCACTACCCAGTGTCACGGTGCAGGGCACAGTGGCATTGGAGGCAATGATAGCGTCCTGCACATAAACCGTATTATCCGCGTTGCCGTCACCGCTGACAGCCTGTGCGAATACAGTACCCTCGTGCATCCCTGCATCGTCCAGAATGACGTTGGAAAGAGTCAGGCCGACAGAACTCGCTGATGAAGACTGAACCTCAATCATGGCAGGATTATACCCGCTGCGGGCTGTGTCACTTTGCTGCTTAAAATCAGCGCTGCGTGTAACGGTGTAAGGGCCACCTTCTCCACTGGTAATTTTAAGACTCTTATCGTAAAAACGAGCACACTGATCCATGGTCAGATCGCTCATGACATAGATCGCTGCACCGTCAGCCGCAGCATCGACCGCCTTAGCCAGCGTGGCGAAAGGGAGATCTTTTGTGCCGGTATTCTGTTTGTCGTTACCGGTGCTGCTGACATAGATCTCCGCAGCACCATTCTGTGCTGCCGGATTCGCTGCCTTCGGCGCATTTTTCTGTTCTCCATATTTGGACAACAGCTCCTCGTTGACGGTTTGTTCCTCCAATGCGGAAGTCGGAGCCTCTTCCACCGACTCAGGGGTATTACCCAACTCCATCGCAAAAGCGGCAGCAGGCAGTAACCCCATCACCAACGCAGAGCAGAGTAAGACACTTAACAACAATTTTCGCATAAAACATTCCCCTTTCTATTTCTTGTATTGTGTTCCGTTGTAATTGCAAGCGTCCGATGAATCGAAAACCATAATTTGGCAATCGTCTAACTTTTACATGAACATCCGCTTGTCCACCGCCGTTATCAAGTCCTCCTTCTGCAATTATTTTGCGGCGCAAACGGTACAAAACTCCTTTCCTCGCAAGTGCATAATTTTAGTATGGCATATTCTTATCAACTTTTCAACCGGTTTTGGAAATTCACGCTGCAAACACAAGAAGTCCGTCTGCCGCAGCAGCCGAAAAAGAGGCTCATGGAAAGCCTTGTATCAGGTTCTTTTTAAACCGCAAACATTGCGGGAGAAGGTAATTGCACCTTCTCCCGCATTTTGGCAATTGTGCTGTTCTTCTTCGCTGTCCGCCAGAAAGCTGATAGGGCCGCGGGGAGAGGACGGGGTTGCTTTTTTGCGGCGCGTGTGGTAGGATAAGAAAAAACAAGAGAGGAGTTGAGAGGATGAACCTGATTTCCTGCTGAACTACGGCACGACATTGTATCGGGCGGCGCTGACCGTCCTGTTCGTTGTGCCTTTCGCGGGAAATTGGTGTATCTCTCAGCTCTGTGCGTGGTCATAGCCTGCCTATCGGCGGGTGTGGTGTGCGTTTTTGGCTGTGGGAGCTGTTTCCCGCAGCCATTTTTTCGTATAGGAGGCATGACCATGTCCATTATCAAAGTATCCGATCTTACGTTCTGCTATGAAGGCAGCTACGACAACATCTTTGAAAACGTCAGTTTTCAGCTGGACACCGACTGGCGGCTGGGGCTGACGGGCCGCAACGGGCGAGGCAAAACCACGCTGCTGCGGCTCTTAGAGGGAAGGTATCCCTATCAAGGCACGATACACGCCAGCGTGGGGTTCGACTATTTTCCCTACGCCGTGGAGGACCCATCGCTGTGTCCCATGGAGCTGCTGGAGCGCGTCTGCCCCGACGTTGCTTCGTGGCGGTTCCTGCGGGAGCTGACGCCGCTGGAGGTGTCGGAGGACGCACTGTACCGTCCCTTTTCCACGCTGTCCGGCGGCGAGCAGTCCAAGCTCCTGCTGGCCATGCTCTTTTCCCGGGAAAACCGCTTTCTTCTCATCGACGAGCCCACCAACCATCTGGATCAGGTGGGGCGGGCGTTGGTGAGCCGCTATCTCCGCGGCAAAAAGGGCTTCCTGCTGGTGTCCCACGACCGCGCCTTTCTGGACGGCTGCGTGGATCACATCCTGTCCATCAACCGCAGCAGCATCGAGGTGCAGAAGGGGAATTTTTCCTCGTGGTACGAGAACAAGCGGCGGCAGGATGCCTTTGAGCTGTCGCAGAACGAGCGGCTCAAAAAGGAGATCGGGCGGCTGAAGGAGGCGGCGCGGCAGTCCAGCGACTGGGCCGACCGGGTGGAGGGGACGAAGATCGGGAAAAACTCCGCCAAGGTCAAGGGTCTCGCCGACGCCATGGGCGGCCGCGACTTCGTTGCCGAGCAGTCCCGGCGGATGCAGCAGCGGCGGAAAAATCTGGAACGGCGGCAGCAAAACGCCATCGAGGAGAAGTCCGCGCTGCTGAAGGATATCGAACGCAGCGATGCTTTGAAGCTGCATCCGCTGACCCACCACGCCCAGCGGCTGGCAGCGCTGCGGGAGGTGTCCATCGACTACGGCGGCGGGGCCGTGTGCAGCGGCGTATCCTTCACCGTGACGCAGGGCGACCGCGTGGCGCTGTGCGGGGCAAACGGCTGCGGCAAGTCCAGCATCCTCAAGCTGCTGTGCGGGCAGGATATCCCCTATTCCGGCACTTTGGAGACAGCCAGCCGGCTGGTCATCTCCTACGTGCCGCAGGACGCCTCCGGTCTGCGGGGCGGACTTCGGGACTACGCCGCCGGGTACGATCTCGATGAGAGCCTGTTCCTGACGATCCTGCGGAAGCTGGGCTTCGAGCGGGTGCAGTTCGAGAAGGATATGGGCGACTACTCCGCCGGACAGAAGAAAAAGGTGCTGCTGGCCCGAAGCCTGTGCCAGTCCGCCCATCTGTACGTCTGGGACGAGCCGCTGAACTACATCGACGTTCTCTCCCGCATCCAGATCGAGGAGCTGCTGCAAGCATTCCGGCCTACCCTGCTGTTCGTGGAGCACGACCGGGTGTTCTGTGAGAACATCGCCACAAAGGTGGTGGAAATGTGAGAAAACAGGGCTGTTCCGGAGGGAACAGCCCTGTTTTTGACGTTATTTGACGGAAAGACGCTTGACCAACTCCTCGTTCGGATCGGCCAGCATGGTCTGGTAGGTGGTATAGACTACCATGCCCGGCTTGGCGCCGGCGGGCTTCTTTACAAATTTCACCGGCGTATAGTCCACCGGCACCTTGGTGCTGCCCTGCGCCTGGGAGAAGTACGCCGCCAGCGACGCGGCCTCCATAAGACTCTGTTCGTCCGGCTCCGCGCCGCCGGTGCAGAGGATCACATGGCTGCCGTGGATCTTCTGGGTATGGAGCCAGATGTCCCGTTTGTCGGCGTCCTTGGTGGTCAGGCGGTCATTCTGCCGGTTGTTGCGTCCCACAAGGATACGCAGTCCCGCGGAGGAGCGGAACTCCCGGGGCTTGGAGGCGCGCTGGAAGCCGGGCTGCTTTTTGCCCCGCCCCCGCAGGTAGCCGCCATCCGTCAGCTCCGTGCGGATATCGTTGAAATCCTGCTCCGATTCGGCCTGCGCCAGCTCCTGCAAAACGCTCTCCAGATATTGCAGCTCCTCCCTGCCCCTTTGCAGCTGGGCGGTCAGGTACTTCTCCGCCGTCTTGGCCTTGGCGTACTGCTTGAAGTACCGGGCGGCGTTCTCCTGCGGCGACAGCCGGACATCCAACGGGATATCCACATCGGCGCAGTTCTCGTCGTAGTAGTTCTGGGCGGTAAGGCGGCTCTGCCCCCGCTCTATGCGGTAGAGATTGGCGGTGATCAGCTCGCCGCAGATCCGCAGGTGATCTCTGTCCAGACAGGCGGCCAGCTCCTTCTCCTGCGCCGCCAGCTTGCGGCGCACACGGTCGCGGGCGGTGGTGGCGGTCTTCAGCAGATCCCGTCCCTTCTGCTTCACCCGCTCCGCCTGCTCCCGCTTTTCGTAGAAGTCGTCCAGCAGGTGGGAAAAGCTGTCGTAGATCTCCGTCTCGGCGTAGGTGCCATACTGGGTAACCGGGCCGTAGGTAAAGTCCGCCAGCGACCCGTTCCGTTTGATAAGCGTCGGTGTAAAGGCGTTTTCATTCACATCCCTCTGCCACCGGGAGAACACATCCCACAGGGCGTTTCCCTGCGATGCGGGGGCGTCTGTGCTGCCGCAGGCGCGGACCGTCAGCTCCCGCGCCACCAGCGGGGATATGGCGGTGAAGGTGTCCAGCAGCCAGCCGTCCAGCGGCGCGTCCGGCGCGGCGCGCCCCAGCAGGGCGGCAAATTCCTCCTCCGTCACGGACAAAGGCGAGCGCTTATCCTGCCGGGTGGGCAGGCGGTAAAAAAGCCCCGGCAGCACCTGCCGGTCCTGCTCCGCCTCCAGATCCACGCGGCGCAGACAGTCGATGATGCGGCCGTCCCTGTCGCAGAGGATGAGATTGGCGCGGCGGGGCATCCCCTCCCACACCAGCGTAAAGCGGCTGCGCTCCCCCATCTCGTCGGAGGCCAGCACGGTCAGCGTCACCACACGCTCCAGCGGCTCCTGCCGGACGGACTCGATGATGCCGCCGGACAGGTGCTTACGCAGGAGCATACAGAACATCGGCGGCTGGGACGGGTTATCCCGCAGCTGCTCCGTCAGGTGAATGCGGGGCTGGTTGGCCCCGGCGTTGAGGAACAAACGGCGGCTGCCCCGCAGCAGGAGGATGATCTGATCCCGTGCGGGCTGCTGTATTTTTTCGATGCGGCTGCCGGTGAGCTGGGGGGCAAGCTCCCCCACCACGCCTTGCAGACAGATAGCGTCTAAGGGCATATCAATCCTCCTCCATCATCACGTCGAACAGTGCGCTGACGCGGTCGGTGTCGCCACGCAGGTACAGCCAACCCAGCAGGCTCTCCAGCGCCGTGGCCTGGTGATACTGGGCGGTGGTGGCGTTCTTGGGGATGGCGTGGACGGCGGCGTTGCGGCCGCGCTTGAACACTGTCTCCTCCTCCGCCGTCAGCAGCGGCATGATGCGCTGGGCGCGGCGGGACTGCTCCGGGGCGCAGACCAGCGCGATGGCGGCACGGTGCAGATCCTTGCCGGTGGCCTTACCGTGGGCGCACAGCCATGTGCGCACCAGCAGCTCATACACGGCGTCGCCCACATGGGCAAGGCCGATAGAGCTGACGGCGCGGAGCTGATCCTCAGAAAGGGCTATATGAAAATGATCCATACGGAAATGTCTCCTTTTGTGCGTATTTACCTGCAACAGTATGCCACTTTCCGGCGCGTTTGGCAAGAAGAAGTATCGACAAGGCCGGGGCGGATATGATAAAATAGCGGCAGAATGATAAAAAATGATAAATGGCAGGAGGTATGGCGTATGCCCAACACAGGAGAGCGCAGATTCAAGAGAGGCCAGATCGTTTGCAAACCCGGTGAGATGGAGATGAATATGTACAACATCCTCTACGGCAGCGTGGGGATATACACCGACTACGGCAAGCCCGAGG
>ENA-UONY01003244-UONY01003244.1-human-gut-metagenome-genome-assembly--contig:-CS9-NODE-3244-length-10403-cov-5.132973_pt1 | contig 10403 bp, 12 predicted proteins | sample MGYA00242465_ERZ724012 | MGnify/ENA metagenome assembly ERZ724012 | reverse complement strand
ATATTCGTTATCATTTTACCCGATAACGGGTGTTTTGTAAAGCCAAAAAAGCCCGGTTTGCGAAATGGGAAAAAAGTTTACAAACAGGCTGGGGGGAAAAGGGAAATGGGGACGTTGACGCCCCCCCACCTCCATGCTATACTGGCGCTAAAGAAAGGGAGGGACTTTTTATGAAAAAGAAAAGCCGCATCGTCCGGGACGCGGTGCTTTACGCCGTGTTCGCGCTGTACCTGCTGCTCCTGCTCCTAATCCTGTTCCGGCAGCACCACGAGACGCGCTCGGTGAACCTGGTGCCCCTGCGCAGCGTGCTGCAGTATATCACCGGGGCGGACCCCCTGGGGGATGAGACATCGGCGGTCCAGGCGCAATTCCTCCAGGGCCTTGCCCTGAGCAACCTGCTGGGAAATTTGGTCCTCTTTTTCCCCCTGGGGGTGTATGTAAAGCTGTTTTGGGAGCGGCTGCCCCTGTGGGGGAGCATCCTCCTCCCCGCCGGGGCCAGCCTGGTGGTGGAGGTGCTGCAGTTTATCACCGCCTGGGGCGTGGCGGACATCGACGACCTGCTGCTCAACGCCGTCGGCGGAGCGCTGGGGGTGCTGGTGAGCCAGGGTGTGTACCGCCTTTTTGGCAGCTGGGACAAGGCCCGCACCCTGGCGGCGGTGGCCGCGCCTGTGGCCGGGGCGGCTTTCTTTGCCATCCTGATCTGGATGAACTAATGATAGTTTGTGAACGGCCAGGGGGAGTGGAAATGGGGACGTGGTTTTACGGCGAGGAGATGTGGTATACTTGACAGGAAGGAGGGGGCGCCTGTGAAAGCAAAGCTGTACCGCACCCTGTTCCACCCGCTGGGCATGGCGGTGGTGGGCCTGTTGACCGGGGTGGCAGTCAAGCTGCTGGACGTATACTGCTACGCCCAGCACTTTGGGGTGTCCTTGGGGGATATTTTCTCCCAGGCAGGGGTGTGGGTGGTCATCGGGGTGGCCATCAGCCTGTATAGCCCCTCCACCAGGCGGGCCATGGTGGACTTGCCCGTTTTCTGCGCCGGGATGCTGCTGACCTATTATATAACCGCGGAAATGACCGGGGCCGTTTATGGGTGGAGCTTTATCTGGTTCTGGGCGGCGTTTGCCTGCCTCTCCCCTTTCCTGGCGTACCTGGCCCGGCTGACCCTGCGGCCCGGGGCCCTGGCGCTGGTCCTGAAGCTGGGGGTGTTCGCGGGCTATGTGGGGATGAATTTGTTTTTGGGGTACTTCCTCCACTATTACGACCTGCCGTTTTTGGCAATTCTAGTTTATCTCCTGTTTTTGAAAAAGTGGCGCAAGCCAGAAGCATGAAAAAAGAGCGGGTCCCGGTGGGGACTCGCTCTTTTGTGTTTTGGGGAAACTTACTTCACCATGCTGGCGATCTCGGCGGCGTAGTTGGAGTCGTCGCGCTTCTCCAGGCCCTCGCCCTTCTCGAAGCGGGTGTAAGCAGCGATCTTGATGTCGCCGCCCAGCTCCTTGGCCACGGACTCGGTGTACTGCTTCACGGTCATGGAGCTGTCCTGGACGTAGACCTGGTCTACCAGGCAGATCTCCTTGAAGAACTTGTTGAGACGGCCGGCCACGATCTTCTCGGCGATGTTCTGGGGCTTGCCCTCGTCCACGATCTGCTGGGTGAGGATGGCCTTCTCCTTTTCCACGCGCTCGGCGGGGACGGAGGCCTCGTCCAGGTACTCGGCGTTCATGGCGGCGATCTGCATGGCCACGTTGTGGGCGTAGGTCTTGAAGGCGTCGGTGGCGGCGATATCGTCGGTGGTGTCGAACTTGACGATGACGCCGATGCGGCCGCCGGCGTGGACGTAGGAGGTGACCACGCCCTCGTAGCGGGCGAAGCGGCGGATCTTGATGTTCTCGCCGATGACCAGGATCTTCTCCTTCAGCAGGGCGTCCACGGTGAGGTCGGAGCCCTCGGCCTTGCACTGGAGCAGGGCGTCTACGTCGGCGGGGTTCTGGGCCATGACGGTGTCGGCGCAGGTCTTGACGAAGGCCTGGAACTCGGCGTTCTTGGCCACGAAGTCGGTCTCGGCGTTGACCTCGATGACCACGGCCACCTTGCCGCAGTCGCTGACGGTGGCGAAAGCCACGCCCTCGGCGGCGATGCGGCCGGCCTTCTTGACGGAGGCGGCCAGGCCCTTCTCCCGGAGGAGGTCGATGGCCTTGTCCATATTGCCCTCAGCCTCGGTGAGGGCCTTTTTGCAGTCCATCATGCCGCAGCCGGTCTTTTCCCGGAGGGCGGCAACGTCTTTGGCGGTAAAATTCATCTTCTATACCCACTTTCCTTTATCTTGTGCGCAAGTCCTGCGCTATATCTCGGCTTGGTCGGGGACGGGGCTCAGGCCTCGGTGGACTCCTCCTCGGCGTCGGCCTGGGCGGACTCCTCTTCGGCGTCCCGGGCGGCGGCGCCCATCTGGCCCTCACGGCCCTCGATGAGGGCGTCGGCCATAGCGCCGGCGATGAGCTTCACGGCGCGGATGGCGTCGTCGTTGCCGGGGATGACGTAATCGATCTCATCGGGATCGCAGTTGGTGTCTACGATGGCCACGATGGGGATATTCAGCTTCTTCGCTTCGGAGACGGCGATGCGCTCCTTGCGGGGGTCAACGATGAACAGGGCGCCGGGGAAGGACTTCATGTCCTTGATGCCGCCCAGGAACTTCTCCAGCTTCTCGATCTCCAGCTGCAGCTTGCTGACTTCCTTTTTGGGCAGCAGGTCGAAGGTGCCGTCCTCCTCCATCTTGCGCAGCTGGGCCAGGCGCTGGATGCGCTTGCGGATGGTGCGGAAGTTGGTGAGCATGCCGCCCAGCCAGCGGGCGTTGACGTAGTAGGCGCCGGCGCGGGTGGCCTCCTCGCGGATGGACTCCTGGGCCTGCTTTTTGGTGCCCACGAACAGCACGTTCTGGCCCTCGGTGGCCAGGTCGCGGACGAAGTTGTAGGCCTCCTCCAGCTTCTTCACGGTCTTCTGCAGGTCGATGATGTAGATCCCGTTGCGCTCGGTGAAGATGTAGGGAGCCATCTTGGGGTTCCACCGGCGGGTCTGGTGGCCGAAGTGTACGCCGGCCTCCAACAGCTGTTTCATAGATACGACTGCCATTTGCAAATACCTCCTATGGTTTGGCGGCCGCCCGGGGGCGGTCCGTTCCTCCGCCGGGGTCGATTTTTTCGGGGCAGACCCGGAAACCGGGCACCATTCCCGAACCCCAGCGTGCGTTTTGCTGGAGTATTATAGCACAAGGGGCCGCAGTGCGCAAGGCTTTTTTCGCAGAAAAATCAGGTTTTCTACAGGCCCAGGCGCTCCCGCAGGCGGGCAAGGGCCCCGGGGGCCTCCCGGCTGGCGGGGGGCGTGTAGTGCACCAGGAGGGTGTCGTCCCCGATGAGGGCGATGTCCCCCCAGGGGATGACCAGGTCCGGATCACGCCCTAAAAGGCCGAACAGCCGGAGCCGGCCGTAGACCACCACCGCGGCGAGGCTGGCGGTTTTGGGGTCCAGCTCCAGGTCGCAGACATAGCCCAGGCGGGAGCCGTCTTTCGTATTGATGACCTCCTTGCTGCGCAGGTCGCCCATTCTGCAGAGCATGGCGGCGCCTCCTCCCTAAAATGTCGGTAAAAAAATGTATGCGCTTCCTTGTGGGGGTATCCCTGGTTGTGGTATAATGGGGGCAAATATGGACAGGAAGGATGAGCGACATGAACATCTGGCACGACATCTCCCCCGACCGCATCCACCAGGATGATTTCTTCGCGGTGATCGAGATCACCAAGGGCGGCAAGGCCAAGTATGAGATGGACAAGGAGACGGGGCTTCTGCGGCTGGACCGGGTGCTGTACACCTCCACCCACTACCCGGCCAACTACGGGTTTATCCCCCGCACCTACGCCAACGACGGCGACCCCTTGGACGTGCTGGTGCTCTGCTCGGAGAACATCATCCCCATGTCGTTGGTGCGGTGCTACCCCATCGGGGTCATCATCATGGACGACAGCGGCAGCCGGGACGAGAAGATCATCGCCATCCCCTTTGACGACCCCACCTACAACGGGTACCGGGACATCTCCGCCCTGCCCCAGCACATCTTCGACGAGATGGAGCACTTCTTCACCGTGTACAAGGAGCTGGAGAACGCCAAGCCCACCACCATCACCGAGGTGCTGGGGCGCGCCGCGGCGGAGGAGGTCATCGCCGCCTGTTTGGACCAGTACAAGTGGGATTTCTGCCGGCCCCAGGAGGAGAGCCTGGAGGAGGAACCGGAGGAAGAGGAGTGAGGCACGGCCCCGCAGGCCCTGCCTTGTGAAAAGCTGCGGGAGAGGGCGCGCCTCTCCCGCCGCTTTTTTGCGGGCGTTTTTTACGGCGAGGTCTCCCGGCTGGCCCGGGCCGACGCCCGGCCGAACACCATGGCCTCCGCCGCGTAGCGGGTGAAGAAGGCCACGAAGGGCCCCAGGGCCAGGGCGCACACCAGGGTGCCCAGGCCGATGAGGCCGCCCAGCAGGAAGGCCAGCACCACGCACACCCCATCGGTGAAGATGCGGCACCAGAAATAAGGCACCGGCAGCTTGCGGGCCAGCAGCAGGGACAGGGAATCGTAGGGGGCGATGCCCACGTCGGCGGTCTGGTACAGAGCGCAGGAAAAGCTGAGGATCAGCACCCCCACCGCCAGAATCCCCAGCTGCTGGGGGAAGTTCTGGGGGTGGCCGAAAGCGCCCACGAACAGCTTCTCGAAAAAGGAGGCGATGGGGCCCACCAGGAACCAGTTCACCAGGGTGCCCACCCCCACCATGTCCCGGGCAAACAGGAGCTCTACCACAAAGTAGAGGCAGTTCAGGACGATGATGCAGATGGAGAAGTCGATGCCCACCTGGTCCCCCACGGCGATGCCCAGGGCGGTGGAGGGGTCGTTCCCCATGAGGGAGACTTTGAACAGGCCAATGCCCACCCCCATGATGAGGATGCCCAGCAGCATTACGGCCAGCCGCCGGGGGTATCTGTCCTTTTTGATGAATTTCACAAAGACCACGCCCTTTCCTCGCGCCCTGCCCTGTGCCGCAGGCAGGTTTTTCCCCGGGAATTATAGCACAGCCGCGGCCCCTGCGCAAGCCCTGGCGGCGTTTCCGGCGCTCAGCGGATCTCCTTTTTGATCTTCTGGAGGGCGGCCTTTTCCAGGCGGGAGACCTGGGCCTGGGAGATGCCGATCTCCCCCGCCACCTCCATCTGGGTCTTGCCCTGGAGGAAGCGGAGGGAGAGGATGCGCTTCTCCCGCTGGTTGAGATTGCGGATGGCCTCTTTGACGGCGATCTCCTCCAGCCAGTCCTGGTCGCCGCCGCCCCCCACCTGGTCCATGAGGTAGAGGGTGTCGCCGCCGTGGTCGTACACGGGCTCGTAGAGGGAGACGGGCTCTACGATGGCCTCCAGGGCCACCACCACGTCCTCCCGCTTTTGGCGGAGCTCTTTCGCGATCTCCTCCACGGTGGGCTCCCGGCCATGTTCCGCGGTGAGGCGCTCTTTGCACTGGATGGCCTTGTAGGCCATGTCCCGCATGGAGCGGCTGACCCGCACCGGGTTGTTGTCCCGCAGGAAGCGGCGGACCTCGCCGATGATCATGGGCACGCCGTAGGTGGAAAACTGCACCCCCTGGGTGACATCGAAGTGGTCGATGGCCTTCATCAGGCCGATGCAGCCCACCTGGAACAGGTCGTCGGGGTTCTCCCCCCGGTTGCCGAAGCGCTGGATGACGGAGAGCACCAGCCGCAGGTTCCCGGCGATGAGCTTCTCCCGGGCCTGCTTGTCCCCGTTGTGGCTTTTGACCAGCAGCTCCCGCATCTCGTCGCTTTTGAGCACCTGCAAGCGGGAGGTGTTCACCCCGCAGATCTCCACTTTTCCCTGCATGAAAAATACCTCCGTAAGGGTTTCTTACGGAGGTATTCTTTGCGCTTTGGGGAAGTTTTAATCAGGGGGAGCTATTTTACAGGCCGCCGAGATCAGAGATCTCGTCCGCAGCACTTCTTGTACTTCTTGCCGCTGCCGCAGGGGCAGGGGTCGTTGCGGCCGATCTTCTCGCCCTTGACCACGGTCTTGGACTGCTTCTGCTCCTTGTAAAGCTCCTTGCGGCGCTCCTCGGTGAGGAGGCTGTCCCACTGGGGCAGGTTGTAGAGCCAGTCCGCCTTGGCGGCCACCATATTCTTATAGAGGAGCTCCTTGTCGTAGTTGAGGTTGACCTCGGTGTCCTCCTCCAGCTCCTCCAGGGGGTTCTTCTCCTTTAAGCTGTCGTTGATGCCGTCTAAAAACGCCACCATGGTCATCAGGTCCACGCCGTACTTCTCCGCGTAGCCCTTTACCGTGTTCTTCCGGGGCTTGCTCTCCAGAATCTTCCCGTAGATGGCGGTCTCGGTGTCGAAATACTCATTCCAATACTTCCTGCCGTTGTCGGGGGAAGCCTGCTTCTCCTGGACGAATTTCTCCCACTGCTGCCACAATGCCATGGCGATCACTCCTAAAACCGATTTCCTTGCGGTGTAGAGTGTACCATCTTTCCCGGGGTTTGTCAATGATTTGCCCTGGGGTGGAAAATATGTTATACTGATAAAAAAGGAAAGGAGGGAGGCCCATGGCGGATCGGTTCGCGCCGCCCCCCTATGCCCTGCTGGTGCTCCGGCGGCTGGAGCGGGCGGGCTTTGAGGCCTGGTTTGTGGGGGGCTGCGTGCGGGACTCCCTGCTGGGCCGGGCCCCCGGGGACTGGGACGTGGCCACCAGCGCCAGGCCGGAGCAGGTGCAGGCCTGCTTTCAGGGGTTTTCCACCGCGGATGTGGGGGCCAGGCACGGGACCATCCTGGTGGCGGTGGAGGGGCGCCCGGTGGAGGTGACCACTTTCCGCCGGGACGGGGCCTACAGCGACAGCCGCCACCCCGACGGGGTGACCTTCTCCCCCCGGCTGGAGGAGGACCTGTGCCGCCGAGACTTTACGGTGAACGCCATGGCCTGGCACCCGGAACGGGGCCTGCGGGACTGCTTCGGCGGCCGGGAGGACCTGGAGCGACGGGTCCTGCGGTGCGTGGGGGACCCGGCCCGGCGGTTTACCGAGGACGCGCTGCGGGTGCTGCGGTGTTTGCGGTTCGCCGCGGTGCTGGGGTTTTCCATCCAGCGGGGCACGGCCCGGGCTTTGTGGGAGCACCAGGGGCTGCTGCCGGGGCTCTCGGCGGAGCGGGTGCGGGAGGAGCTGACGAAGCTCCTCTGCGGGGAACAGGCCCCCCAGGTGCTGCGGGAGTACAGCGGGATCATCTTCACCCTGCTGCCGGAGCTTGTGCCCATGTGCGGCTGCACCCAGGAGACCCCCTACCACTGCTACACCGTGTGGGAGCACACCCTCCACGCCCTGGGGCACGCGCCCCAGAATGCCACCCTGCGGTGGGCGGCGTTCCTCCACGACAGCGGGAAGCCCGGGGCGAAGTTCTTCTCACCCGACGGGGTGGCCCACTTTTACGGCCACGCGGGGCTGAGCGAACAGCTGGCCCAGGGGCTGCTGGCCCGGCTGCGGTTTTCCAACAAAGAGCGGGAGCGGGTGTGCTCCCTCATCGGGGCCCACAGCCAGGGGCTGCCCTTCTCGGAGAAGCGGGTGAAAAAGCTGCTGGGAAAGCAGGGGGAGGAATGGTTCTTCCAGCTGCTGGACCTGATGGCGGCGGACAACTCCGGCAAGCAGCCGGACCTGTGCCCCCCGCGGCTGGCGCTGATCGGGGAGGCCAGGGAGCTGGCCCAGGAAATTTTGGCAGAGGGGGCGTGCCTCACCCTGAAAGGCCTGGCTGTAAAGGGAAACGACTTGCTAAACCTGGGGTATGCCCCCGGGCCGGGGCTGGGGGCGGCTTTACAGACGCTGCTGGACCTGGTGGTGGCCGGGGAAATCCCCAACGAAAAAGGGGCCCTGGAGAAGCGGGCCCTGGCCCTGAAGGAAGAGACATCACGGCACGACGCGCCCTGATTGGGCGCTGGACATACACATCCCACCTATAAAGGAGGTCCTGTTACTGTTGTGAATGATAAGCTGAAAGAAAAGATCAAGGAATCCCTTTCCAGCGTGCTGCCCATCACCCTCATCGTACTGGCCCTGAGCGTGACCCTGGTGCCCATGGAGATCGGCACCCTGGCGCTGTTCCTCACCGGGGCGGTACTGCTCATTGTGGGGATGGGGCTGTTCCAGCTGGGGGCTGAGATGGCCATGACCCCCCTGGGCCAGGGGGTGGGCGGCAAGCTGATGAAAGGCCGGAAGCTGCTGCCCATCCTGCTGGTGAGCTTTTTGATGGGGGTCATCATCACCATCGCCGAGCCGGACCTGCAGGTGCTGGCAAACCAGGTGGCCTCCATCCCCAACCCGGTGCTCATCTGGACGGTGGCGGTGGGGGTCGGGGTGTTCCTGGTGGTGGCGGTGCTGCGGGTGCTGCTGCACATCAGCCTGGCCAACATGCTGCTCATTTTCTATGTGCTGGTGTTCGGGCTGTCCTTCTTCTCCCCCGACTCCTTTACCGCCGTGGCCTTTGACTCCGGCGGGGTGACCACCGGGCCCATGACCGTGCCCTTCATCATGGCGCTGGGCGTGGGGCTCTCCGCCGCCCGCAGCGACCGGGACGGCGCCAGCGACAGCTTCGGCCTGGTGGCGTTGTGCAGCGTGGGACCCATCCTGATGGTGCTGCTGCTTGGCATCTTCTACAGCCCCAGCGGCGCGGTGTACACCACCATCGAGGTGGCCGGGGTGGCCACCACCCGGGACGTGGTGGACCAGTTCCTCTACGCCCTGCCCCAGTACGGCAAAGAGGTGACGGTGAGCATCCTGCCGGTGGCGGGGGTGTTCGTGCTGTTCCAGCTGTTTACCCGCACCTACCACCGGCGGCAGGTGCTGCGCATGGCGGTGGGCTTCGTGTACACCATCGCCGGGCTGATTTTATTCCTCACCGGGGTGAACGTGGGGTTCGCGCCGGTGGGCGGGCTGTTCGGCAGCGGGCTGGCGGACAGCCGGTACAAGTGGCTGCTCATCCCCATCGGGGTGCTCATCGGCTATTACCTGGTAAAGGCCGAGCCCGCGGTGCAGATCCTCAACGAGCAGGTGGAGGACCTGACCGGGGGGACCATCTCCCGGAAGATGATGAACAGCGCCCTCTCCCTGGGGGTGGCCTGTGCCGTGGCGTTGGCCATGGTGCGGGTGCTCACCGGGATCAACATCTACTGGGTCATCATCCCGGGGTATCTCATCGCCCTGGTGCTGAGCCGGATGGCGCCTGCGGTGTTCGTGGGCATCGCCTTTGACTCCGGCGGGGTGGCCAGCGGGCCCATGACCTCCACCTTCCTGCTGCCTTTGGCCATGGGGGCCTGTTCGGCGGTGGGGGGCAACGTGGTCACCGACGCCTTTGGGGTGGTGGCCCTGGTGGCCATGGCGCCGCTGATCGCCATACAGGTGATGGGGCTGCTGTACGAGCGCAAGTCGAAAGGGGCGCCCCAGCCTGCCGTGGCTTTGCCCGAGGATACTGTGGTAGAGATCGAGGAGGAGTTTGAATGAGTTTTCCCCAAGACGCTAAGCTGGCCGCGCCGCGGATGCTGCTGGCCATTACCCGGCCGGAAGAGGAGAAAAAGCTGGAGGCTATTTTCGACGCGGTGCACGTGCCCATTTTATACCAGTGCCGGGGACAGGGCACCGCCCCCTCGGAGCTGCTGGACATTTTCGGGCTGGGGGGCACCACCTGGCTCATCACCATTGGGCTGCTGCCCAAGTTTGCCGTAAAGGAGCTGCTGGAGCTGGCAGGGCAGCAGTTCCACTTCCACCAGCGGGGGGGCGGCATTGTCATCACCATCCCTGTCACCGGGCTGCAGGGGCCTTTGCTGCATGTGCTCAACGACGAGGCCCGGGCCAACCTGGAACAACGCATGGATGAAAGGACACGGAAGGATATGGCTGAAATTCGTGAAAAATCGGGATACAATGTGATCTGGGTCTCGGTGGGGGCCGGGTACAGCGACGATGTCATCGACGCGGCCCGGGCGGCCGGGGCCAAGGGCGGCACGGTGCTGCGGGGCCGGCGGCGGAATTCGGAGCATGTGAGCCAGATGCTGGGCATCTCCCTGCAGGATGAGCAGGACTTTGTGATGATCGTGGCGCCCCGGGAAGAGAAGAGCAAGATTATGGCGGCCATTTGCGAGGCCTGCGGCCTGCACACCCCCGCCCACGGCACGGTGGTCTCCCTGCCGGTGGATGAGGCCATTGGCCTGGAGCGGTAAGGCACAAACAAAAAGGAAAGGCCCCCCGTCCGGTGGACGGGGGGCCTTTTTCGTTAGGCAGCTACGAGAAAATCGTTCTCCAAAGGGAACAATTAGCCGTTTAACTTGTAGACGTCGTAC
>ENA-UONY01003243-UONY01003243.1-human-gut-metagenome-genome-assembly--contig:-CS9-NODE-3243-length-10404-cov-4.170934_pt1 | contig 10404 bp, 9 predicted proteins | sample MGYA00242465_ERZ724012 | MGnify/ENA metagenome assembly ERZ724012 | reverse complement strand
TGTTCTCGGCGATATACGAAAAGAGCAAATCAATAGGATGGTCAATTTTGATTCATGCTTGTTTGGATTTTGCGGGGTATCTGATGTAGGCTAAATTGTCGCAGGTGTTGTGCTTTTATATTTAGAATTAGCCCAGCAGCTTTGCCTTTATGCTGCTCTCCTTTACAAACGGGTCCGACCAGAAGCGGGAATCATAGGAGTGGTTGGCATTGTCACCCCGAACATAATAACAGTTTTCCGGCACAATCAGCGTAATGCCATTCCGAACGACAGCTTCGCCGCCGGATGCCGTAATTCGCTTTACAAGCAGCCTCCCATCCCGTTCAAAGATGATAATATCCCCATCGGTCAAATCTCCGTACAGCCGTGTCCCCAGAATAAATGAGTCTTTCTTCAGTGTAGGTTCCATAGACTCAGTCGGGACATACCCGAGAAAGAGCACTGTTTTCATAAGGACAAGCAGCAGCAGTGAGGACAGGATCGGAATAAGCAGCCAGCGGTTATTCTTGAAGAGTTTCATAACTTCCTCCAAAACGCAAAACCCTCCCTCCGCAGTGTTTATACTGGGGAGGGAGGGTTTGCTGTATCGTTTTCAATTGTGCATAAATCAGAATGCCGCAAGGTCCGGATGCGACCTGAGATATTTCCTGGTGCGGGAGATTCGGGCGGCGACACATTTGTCGCTTTCCCCGAGTATGCTGCCGATTTCCGCGTGGGAATAGCCTTCGGCGCTGAGACGGATCGCCCGGATGCCTTTCGCCATCGCCTCGGAAGCGTTGGCCTCCAGCCGGTCGAGTATCATGCTCAGTTCGTGATGCTCGTCTAAACTATCTTCTTTCCCGAGCACCTCCGGGAGCAGTTCGCACTCCATAGCCGCCCGGCGGTTGGCATAGATCAACGCCGTGCATATCTCGTTCCAGATTAGCCTGTATGCATACGTAGAGAAGCATCCGCCTTTATCGCTGTATGCCGCCTTGCAGAGGCCAATGCAGCCGATCTGATAGAGGTCATCGTAACTGTAGATACTGTTTTGACCGGGATTATGGACCTTGTCCTTGATCACCTTCCCGACCAGCCCGAGGTTTTGCTCCACTTTTCTCTGCTGGGGTTGTGTAAGCGTCATGATGCTTCGCCTCCTTTGCATGGGCGAAATCCGGACGGCTGTTGTTTCCTGCGATGCTCCAGGAGCTTCTTGCTTTCGGCGATGACCTCGTTGCAGTAATATTCGCCGAGAAAGCCAATGTGCGCTTTGGAAAGCGGTACCTGCAGAAGCCCTGCCAGCCACAGGTAGGCGTCCTGCTTGCTCATCAAACCGCTCAGATATAGTTGGTCGAAATAGTGGTGCGCCTGATTCCGTAGCGTGCGCAGCTCGCGGTTAGCCAATGTGCCGACGGGGATATTCGTGCCCGGATGGGTGCGGACATAAGCGTCACACCGCGGATAATTGCTGCAAACATAGAGCATGGTATGGCTGTGGTTCTCATGGTAGATGCCGTCTGCGGAGCGCAGCACAACGGTGCCGCCGCAATACTGGCAGCGCATGGCGGACGGGTTGATTCCTTTCTTCTTTTTCTTGTGTTTCACGGTCCTTTCACCTCCGTCAGGATATAGAGAAAGGCCGGAAAACTGCATGAAAAGCAAGGACGGCAAAGTCGGTTTCTACATACCGAGCACGTTCCTGTCATCAAAGCAGCTTTCCGGCCAATGAGTTCAGTTGTGGCTTGCACCGTATGGATCGCTCAGTGCGCAAATCCGTAACAGTTTCTCTCCCGCGGGGAGAGTCTAACTCCGGGAGCTCTTCCGAAGTACTGAAAGCCTGAGTGCAAGCCCCTGCCACGGTTACAGCTTAGCATATCAGAATCCAAAAGTCAAGCCCTAAAGTAATGTTTTTAATTATTTTATTATAATATTTCTTAAAGTTTTGTGTTTTGCGATTCAGAACCAGTCTGGTGGAAAGAAACGCCTCTCCAATCTGCCCGCACTCTCCAAAATGGCGATGTCAATATTCGTATTCATCCTCGTCATCGTCCTCATCGTCCGGATCATACGGCGAGCGTTCTGATGGGCGCCTGTTCCGAATAAAGCGCATGGCGACCAGCGAACCTGCCGCAAGAAGGAGCCCTCCGCCGAACAGGATAATGTGCATCACGGGAATCCCGCCGACGGTAGGGCGGCCCGAATCCTGCTCTTGCACATTCTGCGAAGCGGCATCCGCGTTCTCTGTACTGCCTGTTGTCAGCGGCTCCTGTTCTTGTTGCGTCACATCAGGACTTGGGATATCGCCCGGCGCCGGCACGGCGGCATTTAATGTCAGGCAAGAAAGGACATAGCTGCCGCTATTGCCCAGCTCGGTTCGTAAAATCCCGTCCTGCCCCACGGCAATCGTGCCCGGATAAAGGCCTGCATCCGTCTTGAGCTGGAATTCAACGCCCGCCCATTGGGGGCCAAGCTGTACCTCAAGGATGACGGGCTGCGCGACTTGAAGCTCCGTGCCGTCCGTGTCATCGCCGGTAGCATAGACAAAACCTGTACACATGAGAATACAGCACAATAGCGCCAGCATTACGCCGATGCCTGTTTTCATCTTTTTCATAATGACCTCCTGTAATTTGCATAGAAAAAGACGGCCTGATTTCTCAAGCCGTCCTCTCTGATGCTGTATTTAGTTTTTACTTGATCGTGTCCTTGAGCGCCTTTCCCGCCTTAAAGGAAGGGGCTTTGCCGGCAGGGATCTCGATCGTTTCACCGGTAGCCGGGTTTTTGCCCATCCTCGCGGCGCGCTCCTTCACTTCAAAACTGCCGAAGCCGACCAGTTGGATCTTGCCGTCGGTTTTCAGTGCTTCCGTGATACCGTCAAATACGGAATTGACCGCTATTTCCGCGTCCTTTTTGCTGAGATTGGCCTTTTCAGCCACATAAGAAACGAGCTCTTTCTTTGTCATAGACTTTAGTCCTCCTTCTGCACCCGTTTACAACCGTGCACCAATTATCCTTTGGTCTGAGCGCAGTCAGTCATAGTCTCACGAGTGATGTGGGTATATTATAGCATGAAGAATTCTGATTGCAATGCTCTTTCAATGCTACGTTCATCACCGGCAATAACTGAGAAAGGGACACCGTGTCCGCTGGGGATGAAAAAGCACATCGACCCACCGGAGAAAGACATGGACGCTTTCGACCTCTTGGATAAGATTCCCGGTGTCAGGCACGGTCCCGGCGGCGTGATCTGTCTTTATGACAGGCTGGTCTCATTGAAGGCTTCGGATCGGGTCATTCCCATCAACTATCTCTGCATCCGCCGCCCGACCAGACGTGCCGGCAGGCCTGGCCCGGGGACTGCCTGACGCCCTTCTTCTCACGGTTCCGCGGCCGATTTCTTCTGCGTCTGTCGTTTTTCATATCGTTCCTCCATAACGAATCCGGGGATGCGCGTTCAAGCGTATCCCCGGACAGGTGTTATTTACTTTTTCGCGGCAATATGCTTGCTCGTTCTGCGCTTTTTCAGGTAGAAAAACGCTGTGCAGCCCGCTCCTGCCGCCGCAAGCCCGAGCAGTGAGATCCAGAGTATAAGATCAGCGTCGTCTCCGGTCTTGGGAACATCCACCTTCGTCTTGTCGTTATGGATCTTTACCGTCAGCGTTTCGTTTGCAACAAGCGTGATTTTGACGGGGTCTGCGATCTTGTACCCTTCGCTGGCGCTGTTTTTCAGCTCCGTGACGGTATACTCGCCGATGCGCAGTTTCTCAATGAAGATTTCGCCCTTGGCGTCGGTCGTAAACGTCATATCGTAGCCGTTGGCGCCGGTGATGCGGAACGCAAAGCCCTCTTTCTTTCCGTCGCTGGTGGTCTTAATAATCTTGAGGGAGCCCTTCAGCGCATGGTTGATAAAGCCCTTTCCGGCTTCGTTCTCAACGGTGTAGGTTTTTCCGTCGGTATCGATCTCCACATAGTAGGCTTTCTCGTCCGGAATAAAGCCCTCCGGTGCGGTTTTCTCCCTTACCAGTACGCCGCCGTACTCCAGATTCTTCATCCAGTAAACGCCGGCAGAGGACTCCTCCATGGTGCCGAGCAATACATCATCCTTGTCCAGCGCCTTGTTCCCGTTAACATCACGGTAGACCTCGAATACCGCGCCGCGGAGTTTATTCTCGGGATAGTCTGCGTCATACTTTGTCAGTGTGACGCTGCCGCGGATTAGTTTGTTCGCAATCTTGATCTCAATGACCTGTCCCTGCTCCTTGACCGTTACCGGGAACAGCTCTTCGCTCAGAACGAAGCCCTTGGGCTGCTCGATCTCGCGCACGAGCCAGTTGCCGGCGGGGATCTTTTCGAAGCGGAATCTGCCATCCTCGGCGGATACGGCTGTCAGCAGTGCGGTATCCTTCGTGAATTTCGTTTCGGATGCAGCAAACAGGCCCATGACCGCACCGGAGAGTGGCTTATCGTTTGCATCAACCTTCAGACCCGAAACGGAGCCGTAGATCAGCTTATTCTCAATGGCTGCGCCCTCGTTGGCAATCAGCTTGACAAGCTTCTTGTCTTGCCCGGCGTAGTCAAACGACACCGGATACTTCGTATCGCCAAGCTGGTAATGGCTGTCGGTAGAGATCTCCTGCAGGTAGAAGCGTCCAAAGGGGAGATCCGTCTTGCACGTCGCTTTTCCGTCTTTATTCAAGGACACCATCTCGATCAGGCCGTCCTGCGGGATGCTGCTGCCATCGGCTGCCACAAGCTTCTCCGCAGCATAAAGGCCGAATGTAACGTGCGTGAGCTCGTCTCTTTGGCCAATGCCGAACAGCGTATCCGTTTCCATGGTCTTTACCAGACTGATCTCAACACGCTGGCGTTCATTGTACATATCTGCCCGAAGCTCGGTGACCGTAACCTCCTGTCCGGCATATACCAGCTCAACCGTATGCGGTTCGGTCTGAAGGGCCATGCCGTGCGGAGCTTGCTTCTCAGTGATCACATACTTGCCAAGGTAGAGTGCCTTACTGGCGGCCATGCCGTCCGATTGCGTGGTGACGGTGTCTACGATGTCTCCGGCCTTTGCACGCAAGGTTCCGTCAGGGGTGTAAATATCCTCCGCGGCAGCGATATCAAAGACTGCTCCCGGAAGTCCGGTATTCTCATATACAGGCCGGAAGATGGATCCCTCGTTTACAACGCTGCTGAAGACCTCGCCGGTCTTTTGGATGCGGATGACGCCTTTTTGCGCCATGTTGGACTTTGTAACTGTCACGACAGCCTCTGACCCATCCACGGCAAACGGAACCGGGGCGGTATCCAGCACATAGCCATGGCAGGTTGTCACCTCGATCAGCTCATAGCGGCCGTAGGGCAGCTCGCAGGGGAGCATCAGCGTGCCGTCGTCTGCGGTATAGAATGTGGAGATGGTCACTGGCGCCGGATAATAGACGGTCTGTGAAATCAGTTCGCCGGAGGTCAGGTCTCTGACCTGAAAACCGATGCCTGCTGCCGGAATGATCTTCCCGGTCTCAGCATCGCGTTTTTCCACGCGGATAAAACTGGTGATGGTCTGGTTGTTCAGGATATAGGAGTACAGGTGTCCGTCGGAGCTGATGAATACGGTGAAGTCCGGAACAAAGGCCTGTCCTTCCTGTCCCTCGATTTGGTGTACGGTATAGCGGCCGTAAGGCAGATCCTTGGAAAGCGCTACGCCGTTTTCATCCGTCACCAGCAGATCGCGCTCGCTATCTTTGGCTGCGTCATAGCTTCCGGCACCGGAGAGATAAAGCTGGAACATCGCGCCTGCTTCCGGCTGCTCGATAATGCCTGCATTGCCGGAGGGGTTGAACTCCGCCGCCGGTACAGATCCGTTTTCGGGTTCTGGCTCCGCTTCATTCTGACCGGGAATCAGCGTATCGGCTGCTTCCGGCTCAGACTCGGCCGGCGTTTCCGTGTCGGCTTGATCGGGCATTGGGGTTTCTTCCGCTGCCGGTTCGGCTGTGTCCTTTGCATCATCGGAAGCTGCAGTTTCCTGAGCATCCTCCAGTGCGGCGGCGTCCGGGCTAACAAAATATGCGGAGCCTTCCGGCGCAGAGGGGTCCGTTGCTGCGGGGATCTCAGCCTCCGCCTGCGGGGTTGGCGCGTTCTCGGAGGTTTCCAGTTCGGCATCAATATGCTTGATCAGGCGGATGCTGCCTTTGATTACCGTTTCGGTCACGGCGTTAGCCGTTGTATTGTGTTCAACCGTATACTGACCAGGCGCTGCACCAACGGTATGTTCCGTCGTATCGAGGAGGTACCCCTCTGAGGGTTCCATTTCACGGATCGTCCAGTCGGTATCGCAGATATACTCTTTGCTGGTGAACTGACCTTTGGCGTCTGTGTAATACACATCGACAAGCTTCCCACCCTTGTAGATCCCGTATTTAGCGCCTGACAGCGTGGCGTCGCCCTGCGGTGTTCCGGTTTCTGCGTCCGTCTTGGTTACGGTCACGGTAAACTTTTTGAGGATATTGGCAAAGCTGCGCTCTGCAACTCGGTTCCACTGGATAGATACCGACTGGGGATCAGGGATAACGTAACGAATGGCCGTATCGACCTCCTCGATGGTATATGGGCCGCCAATCAGGACATTGCGGAACTTAGCCACGCCGGTGGAGTCCGTTACCGCATACTCATCGACGTTCAGGCCGGAAAGGGATTTGCCGTACAAGCGAAACTTTACGCCCTCAACGAATCCGTCTTCTGAAGTCTTGGTCACCTCCAATGCACCGCGCTTGAGCACGTTGTTGAAGGTCACGGTCGAGGTCTGACCACCGACAATGGTGACCTGCTGTGAAGTCTGGGGCGTATAACGCTCAATGTCCGCTTCTGTTACGGTATAGGTGCCGGCCATGAGTTCAGATACGTCAATCGTACCGTCGCGGCCGGTAGTCACAGTCTTGGTAATGCCGTTGCCGGAGATCGTGAAAGAAATGTTGGCCACAACGCCATCCTCGCTGGTCTTGACCAGGTGCATGGTGCCGAGCGCCTCCATCTCAAGCCGAAGATAGGCGCTGACAGGGTCTGACACATTTTCGCCGTAGGTGACAACGTCCTGAATGCCGGCGCCTTTGTTGCCGTCCGTCCAGACGACCACACCGCTTCGCACGCCGTTGGTCTTGCTGGCGCTTACGCGGATATCGCCTGCAATCGGCGTATCGGAGGTGATTGTCAGGCGGTTTCCGCTTCGGGAAAAGCTGATTCCGGGTTCCGAGGAGCTGAACGAGAAGTTCGACAGCACTCCATTGGTATCCGTCAGTGTCACGGTATATCGCGTGCCGTCGTATTTGAGTTCATAGCTGCGTGCGCTGCCAATGCTTCGTGCGCAGAAGCTGGGGATCTCTGCGTGACTCTGCACGCTGGCGGCCATGGAATTATAATAGGAGCGGATCTGGCTGCGAAGCGGATGCTCGTCCCGGATATAACTCCAAACCGCGCTCTTCCCATAGCCGGAGGGATACACCTTGTTGAAGCTTGCGTCACGCTCGCCGACAACCGTCTCCCAGACCAGCAGCTGCGTAGCGATTGCATAGCTGAGCGCAGCTGCATCCGAGGCGTTCTGAGAACGCCAGGATGTGGATACATTGCCCTGATAGCCATACTGCATGATCCGGCCAAGCAGGACCTTGATGGTATCCGGGGAAATGGTCGGATTGAGGTGGCTGGGGTAGTTTTCCCAAAATGTCTCATCCTTGTGGGAGAGAGTATCGCCGGCATTTTGCCCGATGCCGGGCTCGATGCAGTACGAGACTTGACCGTTATAGGTGCCGATGCTATGCACCGTTGTGTATTTGCTGTTGAGAAACCGCCAACCGCCCATCAGAGACGTGGCAGAGTGGCCCCACGCCGTCGCAGAGTAGTTGCTGTCACCGTCGCGTGGGAAATCCACCATGTAAGCGTCTACCGTCGTTGCGGCAAACACAGGGGTGCTGATAGACAAAAGCGTCATCATGCACATGAGCAGGGACAAGAATGCCGAAAGGGCTTTCTTGAGCGTTTTACGTTTCATCGTTCCTTTACCTCCTGTTTTTTGCAGCAAAGAAGCGCACCGTTTCCGATGCGCTTCTCGCTGCGTGATGTGGTTTGGCTCAGGTGCAGCCGATATACAGATCGTATCACGCTTCTGTTCTCAGCTGCGCCCAAACGCAGAAATATATGATGCCGTCTGCTGCGTACAGTTCCAGCCACGATTTGATATCCCGCGCCGGATGGATGGATATCTCCGGCGATAATGGGGGTATCCCGGCGTCCCGATGCGGTAGAGTCATAGGTGAAACCAACTCCAACGCCGCAGTTTCACGCAAATGCAGTTCATTCATGGCCGGCTCTTCGAGTATGGCTGGTTCTGATTCCGGAGGGCTTGACGGCTGTAAGGTGTACTCCGGAGTGCCGCAGTATGGCTCCCGGCTCTCACTTGAGGCTCTCACTTGAGGCTTTCCCCGGGTACTGCCGGGAGGCGGTGGGGTTGTCCGGTACGCGGATACGCACTGAGCATTACGGCAATATGCTCATCCTGCCAGATTGAAATAGCCACGGTCCGCTTCGTCAACGCAGCGGCTGAGTATTTCAAAGAACCGTTCCGGCGTGAGCTCCGTATCCAGCCAGTGGGTAGCGCGATAGGAATAACAGCCGACGTCCTCGTTGATGGCGTGGCTGCCCAGCACGCTGTGCAGGTTCAGTTCGTTGGCAAGCTGCTGTTTTCGTGCGCCATCCGGGTTTCGAATCGCCTTAGCCAGGCAGACGACCAGCAGCGGGTGCAGCGGCGAGAACGAGATCTGCATATAGTAGCCGCGGTGATCCAGCGTCAGCGAAGTTTCGTCCTCCGCCTCCACCTTCATGTGGGACAGGATCATTCTGCGGGCTTTTTGCGCAAGATCCGTTCTTCTGACCTGCTCTGCGCGGGTCAGATCGTAATCAAGCATAGTTGTTCAACCTCCTTGTCATTTTCTGTTCGCTCCGGTCATCTCGGGGTAGCGATGTGTGTGATCGCTCCCCAGATCCGATTGGATTCGTTGTTGATGCCCAGAATCCGTACCGTTACGCGAGAGCCCCTGGGCGGGCGTCCGCGCTTAGGATAGCTGCACAGACAGTCGATGCCGCCGTCCAGTGAGACGAACACGCCGTTCATGTCCACCATACTGACAGTACCTACATAGCGGTTGCCCACAGAATAACGCCGCAGCGCCTTTTCATAGGGATTCTCTCCGGCCTGCTTGATGGAGGCGCTGACCCGGATACGGGTTCGGTCACTGCGTTCGATGCTCAGGATTTTAACCAGAATGCGCTGCCCGGGCTGAAAGCTGTCCTGCGCATCCAGCATGCGCTGGTAGCTCAGCTCACGAAGCGGGATGTAGACCTCCAGGCCGAACAGATCCACGAAGATGCCGGCACGAATGACGGATACGACGCGAGCTTCCGCACAGATACCTTCGTAGAGCAGATTGTTTCCATCCCGGTCTGTACCGAAATAGTACGCGCGGCGCTTAGCGGACATAGCCTCAAGACGACTGCCGACTGCAACGCCCGCCTTGGCGTCGATGCCCTTGATGATGTAATCCACCTCCGCCCCCAGGCGTTTGGTGACCATATAGTGCAGCACATCCTCCGGAAGCCTGCCACGGAAATCCTCCGGCGGCTCCACCGCCTCCTCCGCAGGAATAATAACCTTGATATCGCCATGATAAATGACTGCAAGAGAACGTGAGGGATGGTCAGCGGGGCGTTCGATGCCCTGAATGGTCCCGGTCAGGATCCGTTTGGTCTTTAAGGATTCTACCAGGTCCAGCAAATCGTTGCGGGCTTTGTCCGCTTCCGTTTCCACACTGGGGCGCTCGTCGATGGATACTACCGGCGACGCCGGTCTGGCAGCGGCGCGCCTGCGAGGCTTCTTCTCCGGAGATTCGACGCCGTCGGATGCATCCCCGGGCGGTTCTGCCGCTGTTGTGTCAGACTCACTTTTCTTAGCTCTTGGTTTTCTGGTTCGGCGGGCCGGCGGGCTCTCTTCAGGTTTTTTCTCCTCCAAGTCGGAATCGGTCTGGGACACCGGAGCTTCCGGCGCAGTTAATTCATCGGATCCGGCCGGAAATTCTCCGGGAAGCTCAGTGCCCGATCCGGTCTGGGATACCGGTGCTTCCGGGGTGTTGCGCGCGGCGTCTTCGATCGGCATCCCTTCGGGATTCGCAGATTCGGAATCAGTCTGGCAAATGTCGATGAGATCAGCGTCTCCGGGCGCCCCTTCAGCGCTGAGCACTCTATCCGGCTCAGGTTCAGTTTCAGTCTGATGTAATGCGTGTTCATTGATGTTTTCCTCCGTCGCGGCCGCAAGAATTTCTTCTTCCGGAATCACCGCCGTTTTTTTCGTCGCCATTGTTTTATAATGCCTTTGTTTTTTTT
>ENA-UONY01003234-UONY01003234.1-human-gut-metagenome-genome-assembly--contig:-CS9-NODE-3234-length-10423-cov-4.549769_pt1 | contig 10423 bp, 7 predicted proteins | sample MGYA00242465_ERZ724012 | MGnify/ENA metagenome assembly ERZ724012 | reverse complement strand
GCTCCATGGCGGTGGAAGCCGGGGAAAACAGCGTCAGCTGGGACGGCCTGGTCAATGGCCAGATGCTCATGGACGGCGCATACGCTTTTGCCTTGACGCTGACGGATGAAACGGGGTTCTCCTCCAATGAGGAGCATGTGACCGTGAGCCTCTCCGGCTTTATCACCCCTTCGCCCTCTCCCACACCGGTGCCCACGCCCAGCCCAACGCCAACCCCCAGTCCCACGCCGACCCCTACGCCTACGCCCAGCCCCACACCCACGCCAACGCCCAAGCCTTTTACGCCCACCTACACCAGCCAGGATACATCGGATACATCCCTGAACTACTGGACACTGCCCATGGACATCACCGATGAAGAGGCGGTATGGGAAGTGCTCATGCAGCCCATCACCGTGGTGGACGGCAATGAAAAGTCCTTTGTCTATCTCCGGGCGGAACCCAGCGAGGATGCCGAAGCGGTGGGGGAAATCACCTGCTCCACCCAGGGCGTCCATGTGCTGGAAAACCTGGAGAACGGCTGGAGCCGGGTCGAGGCCTATTCCAGCTCCTTTGCGGACAGCAAGGTGAAGGCATACGCGGAGTTTGTAACAGGCTATCTGCCCACGGACAAGCTGGTGGTCAAGGAACCCGCCACGGAACTTGGCCTGGTGGTGGATAAGCTGACCCAGCGGCTCTATGTGTTCCAGGATGGAAAGCTCTTTTCCACCCTGCTGTGCTCCACGGGTCTGGTGAATGATGACCAGCCCTGGAATGAAACCATGTCCGGGGAGTATTTGCTCACCAGCGCGGTGGGGGCGTTCCCCAGCGGTAACATGACCTGCGCCATGGGCATCCGCTTCAACGATGGGGACATCCTTCATGAGGTGCCCTATATCGAACGGGCGGACGGAACCAAGAACTATGGGTATACGGAGCCCGACCTGGGCACCAAGGCCAGCCACGGCTGCATCCGCGTGCAGCGCAAGCGCACGCCCGAAGGTGTGAACATGACCTGGCTGTGGAACAACCGGCAGAAGAATACCAAGCTGCTCATCTGGGAAGATTGGCCCGGACGGCAGATTCCCATTCCCGAGGATGACTTTACCCTGTACTACAATCCCGATGGCGGACTGTATTATCACAGCCAGGCAACCTGCTACAGCTATAATGGCGACGGCATGACGCCCTTTACCTATGGCGAGCTGGATACGGAGCCCTTTGCCTCCCTGGAACGCTGCGAGTACTGCACACCGGTGCTGCGCAAGGCGGAATATGAGGAAATCAACGCCAGATACGCCGCCTTGGCCCTGGAGGAAGAGAACGGCACAGCGGATGCGGCGGAACAGGAGGAATAACCATGCGGACATTTTTGAAGGTTGCCGCGGTGCTGATGCTGTCCTTCGGCGGGTATTATCTGCTCATGGGCTTGTCGGCCTTAATGGCCAGCGGCCAGATTGGCCAAGTGGCGCAATCCATGGATGAAACCATTGATCCCGCCCTGGCATCCCAGGCGACGGTGCAGTTGGGACTGATGATGCTGAGCATTGGAGTGCTGGAGGGACTGGCAGGCCTGTTCGGCCTGTTGGGAGGAAAACGCCGGAAACTGCTGATTGCCTCCCTGGCCATTTCCGGGGTGATGCTGGTGGCAAACCTGGTGACGCTGGCCACCACGCCCTTTGACTGGGTCTATCTGGTGGAGCTTTCCTTGCCGGTGATGCTGCTGGCGGCCGGGATTGGCGTGCTGCGCATGGGGCCGGAAAATCAACCGCCCCGGCTGTCCCGCTGAAGGAGGCCGCCCCGGCCGCATGTATACCCATGGACGCGCATATGCTTTTCCGAACGTGGAGAAAGGAGCGCGGGCCATGACAGAGCAAAATGGCACGAAAGCACCGGCGGATAAGATTTGCGCCTATGAGTACACGGTAAAGCGGGGGGATAGCTTTTACTTGATCGCACACCGTTTGGGGGTTCCCTTGCGGGATCTGCTGGCGGCGAACGCTCAGGTCAACCCCGCCCGGCTAATGGTGGGGGATGTGCTGTGCATCCCCTTGGAGGAGGATGACAAACCCCAGGAGGAAGCGGAGACAGCCCCGCAACCCACGCCCACCCCGGAGGAGACGGCCCCGGAAGCGGCGCCGGCGCCTCAAACAACACCGGCGCCCCAAACAGGAACCACGCAAGGCTCCACCGCCACCTGGCCGGATACCCTGGAGGAGGAAATGGCGGAGCAGAACATGGCGGACGGCGCACTGGATCAACCGGCCTCTCCCGGCGAGGGCCCTGTGAAGGACGAGAATACGGTTTGCCCCGAAAGCAGCCGTTATGTACTCAAGGAAGGGGAAACCGTGGCGGACGTGCAGCTGGCCCGCGGGCTGACCTGGCACACCCTGGAAAGCGCCAACCCCAGCGCGGACCTGACGCAGCTGTCCGCGGGACAGGAAATCTGCGTGCCCCAAGAGAATGTCCCCTGCGAGCTACCGCGCACCATCATCCTGGGGGCGGAAGAAACCCTGGAGACCGTTGCCCTGAAATATAACCTGTCCATGGGCGCGTTGCTCCGGGCCAATCCCTGCCTGGCCCCGGCAGACTTTACGCAAGGCGTTTGCATTGCTTTGCCCCAATAAATAGGCGCGGGAAGCTCCGCCGGAAGCGGCGGCTTGCTTCCCGCTCTTTTTATAAAACAGCATAAAAACAACATTTTCCAGAAACATCGAAATGATATTGACATTGCCGGTTATGGGCATTATAATGGACATAATTGATATTGTGTGTTCTGGTAACGCACCAAGGAGGAAGAACATGGAATCGTATCTGTTCAGGGAGGTTGAAGCCGACGCCGATGCCCTGGTGGTAGAGGGGTATCACAAGCCAGGCAGTTTGACCCGGGCCAGCGGCGCATGGATTCATGCGGCGGGCAGCGCCATGCTGGAACCACGCACCTATCGCCTGGTGCCGCATCCTCAATGGGTGTGGCTGGCCGTGGAGGAAGGCGAGGTGGAGCTGGGCTGGCAGGACTGCGTGCTGAACCTGAAACCGGAACAGACCTGTTTCCTCCCGGCAGGGGACGTGGCGGCACAGGTGAGCTGTACTGCCCAGGCACGCCTGGTGTGGATTGCCTTGGAAGGCCCGCTGGCACCCATGGTGGTGCGGAAAATGGGCGCGCTGCTGCACATGCCCCTGAAGCAGGGAGCGCTGCCCAGCCAGATGTATCTGGCCAAGCAGATTGTGCAGGTGATGGTGCGCCATGACGGCACCTCCGACGCCACCTACCAGTTGCAGCACTTGATGTATGGCATGCTGGCCAGTCATTGGGGGCAGCCTGTGGCCATGGATGCCATGCTTTCCCATGAGATTGCCAAGGTAGTGGATACCCTGCGGGCCAATAAATACAAGGATAATTTCTCCCTGGCGGAGATGGCGGCGATTTCCCGCATGCCCATGGAAACCTTCCGCAAACGCTTTGTCAGCGAGGTAGGCATGCCGCCGCTGAGCTATGTGCTGCACTGCAAAATGGAGCGGGCCAAGGAGTTGCTACGGGAACAGGACTACACCGTCCGCCAGGCAGGCATTGAAGTGGGCATGCAGGACCCCTACCACTTCAGCAAGCAGTTTAAGAACATCGTGGGCATCAGCCCTTCCGCCTTTATGAAGCAGGCGGCGCAGCCCGCTGCCACCCTGCGGAGCAAGGACCCTTCCCGCAAGAAATAAGCGAATGAAACGAAGAAAGCAAACAAGGCCGTACCGTGGGCGTTTTGCCCCGCGGTACGGCCTTGCTTTATGATGGATGCAGGGTTAAATGGATTGATGGAAGGTGCGCTTGATAACCTCCAGCTGCTGTTCCCGGGACAGCCGGCTGAAGTTTACAGCGTAGCCGGATACGCGAATGGTTAACGTGGGGTACTGCTCCGGATGCTCCATGGCATCCATCAATACTTCGCGGTTGAGCACGTTCACGTTGAGATGGTGGGCGCTCTTGGCAAAGTATCCGTCCAGAATGGCAACCAGGTTTGCCACGCGCTGCTCCTCGTCGCGGCCCAGGGCGGCGGGAACAATGGAGAAAGTATTGGAAATGCCGTCCTGGCAGACATTGCGGTAAGGGATCTTCGCCACAGAATTCAGGGACGCCAGCGCACCGCGAATATCCCGGCCATGCATGGGATTGGCGCCCGGAGCCAGGGGCTCGCCACGCTTGCGTCCATCGGGCGTGGAGCCTGTCTTTTTCCCGTACATCACGTTGCTGGTGATGGTCAGCGCGGAGAGGGTGTGGATGCCCCGGCGATAGATGTCATGCTTCTTCAGCTCCGCGGAGAAATAGCTCACCAGCTCCACGGCAATGTCATCCACCAGGTCGTTGTCGTTACCATACTTGGGGAAGCCGCCCTCGGTAACAAAGTCCACCGCAATGCCGTCCTCGTTGCGGATGGGGCGCACCTTGGCAAACTTAATGGCGGAGAGCGAGTCCGCCGCCACGGACAGGCCTGCCACACCAAAGGCAGTCAGGCGCTCCACCTGCGTGTCGTGCAGGGCCATTTGGCTGGCTTCATAGGCATATTTGTCATGCATGTAATGGATGATGTTGATGGCATCCACATACAGCCCGGCCACGTAGCTGAGCACCTTCTTATAGTTGCCCAGCACGGTGGGGTAGTCCAGGTATTCCCCCTGAAGCGTAGGAATATCGGGAATGACCTTGGTGCCCTTGATCTCGTCCACGCCGCCGTTGATGGCATAGAGCAGGCTCTTGGCCAGGTTGGCCCGCGCGCCAAAGAACTGCATCTGCTTGCCGATGGTCATGGCGGATACGCAGCAGGCGATGCCATAGTCATCCCCGTAGATGGGCCGCATGATGTCATCATTCTCGTACTGGATGGAGTCGGTGGCGATGCTCATGCTGGCGCAGTAGCGCTTGAAGTTTTCCGGCAGGTCACGGCTCCACAGTACGGTGAGGTTGGGTTCGGGTGCGGTGCCCAGGTTGCGCAGGCAGTGCAGGAAGCGGAAGGAGGTGCGGGTCACCATGGTGCGCCCATCCACCCCCATGCCGCCAATGGACTCGGTGACCCAGGTGGGGTCGCCGCCGAAAAGCTCGTTGTACTCCGGGGTGCGCAGGTGACGCACCAGACGCAATTTGATGACGAATTGGTCGATCAGCTCCTGGGCGCCCTGCTCGTCCAGCACGCCGCGGTCCAGATCCCGCTGGATATAAATATCCAGGAAGGTGGAGGTGCGGCCCAGGGAAGTGGCGGCGCCGTTATTTTCCTTGATGCCGGCCAGATAGCCCATGTACAGCCATTGCACAGCCTCCTGGGCATTGGCGGCGGGGCGGGAGATGTCCAGCCCATAGCGGGCAGCCATGCTCTTCATCTGCTCCAGGGCGCGAATCTGTTCGCTGACTTCCTCCCGAAGGCGGATGAGCTCATCGGTCATGGGCCCGTCCAGCCGGTCCAGATCATCCTTCTTGCACGCAATGAGGTAGTCCACGCCATACAGGGCCACCCGGCGGTAATCGCCGATGATGCGCCCGCGGCCGTAGGCATCCGGCAGCCCGGTGAGCAGCCCCGCGCTGCGGGCGGCACGCACCCGTGCGGGATACGCATCAAACACCCCATCGTTGTGGGTTTTCCGGTAGGCGGAGAAATGCTTCTGGATTTCCGGGTTCAGCGTATAGCCGTATTGCTTCAGGGAGGACAGGGCCATGCGCATGCCGCCATACAGGTTTACGATGCGCTTGAGGGGAGCATCCGTCTGCAACCCCACAATCACCTCATTATCCCGGTCAATATACCCCGGCGCAAAATTATCAATGCCTGAGATGGCGTTGGTTTCCACGTCAATGATGCCCTTTTGCACTTCTTCCACAATCAGCGCACGGCATTTTTCCCAAACTTTTTCGGTGCGGGCAGTGGTTCCGGCCAGGAAGCTTTCGTCTCCGGTATAAGGGGTATAATTTTTCTGAATAAAGTTGCGCACATTGACCAGGTGCCGCCATTCGCCGCTTCGAAAGCCTTCCCAGGCGGGATTTCCAGCAAGATCCATCATTTGCATTGCTCTCCTTTCATGCATTCGTCCATCAGCTGCTGACAGGCGCACCGCCGCTCTTCCGATAAGGCAGGTACCCCCTCCAGGGAATAGGTAAGCCCCATGGTATGGTATTTCTCCACCCCCAGCAGGTGATAGCCCAACAGCTCCACGCGCTCCACCCGGGGCAAGGTGCGCACATAGCGGGCGAGGCCGCGAATGTGCGTTTCACTGTCCGTGATTCCAGGCGCCACCACATGCCGGACCCACATGGGAACATTCGCGCTGCGCACAGCGTCCACAAAGCGAAGGGTTTCCGTCATGGGTTGACCCGTAATCTCCAGGTATCCCTCCGGGGTGTAGTGCTTTACGTCGTAAAGCACCAGGTCGGTGTACCGTAAAATGTCCGCGTATTCCCCATTGCCCACCCCCGCGGTATCCAGGCAGGTAGAAATGCCCGCTTCCTTGCATAGACGCAGCGCTTCCGCAAGGAATTCCGGCTGCAACAAAGGTTCCCCGCCGGAGAAGGTGACGCCGCCGCCGCTCCGGACATAGTAGGGAAGAAAGCGCTTGAGCTGCTCTACCAAGGCGGCCGGGGCGATGGTTTCACCGCCGGTTAACGCCCAGGTGTCCGGGTTATGACAATATCTGCACCGCAAGCGGCATCCCTGCATAAACACCACAGCCCGAATGCCCGGTCCATCTACCAGGCCCAGACTTTCCAAGGAATGAATCTTCCCTTCGATGGCGTGGTCACTCCTTCCACATCGTGGTAAGGGACAAAAAAGCCGACAATCCGGGCTTTTTTGCCCAGACGGTCGGCTTTGTAGCAATCATACTCCATGTGGTCATTCCACGGTCCGTCAGTCATATGATCCGCAGCTATTGTAGCAGGGGACAGCGGCTGCTGTCAAGGGGACAATGATCCACGCGAAGAAAGTTTTTTGGGCAAGACGGACGTGAACGCGCGGGGCACGGAAAGGGTCACAATTCCGTGAGAGGAGCATAGTATGGTAAAAAAGCTCTTGGCGGAAGGAAGGAATGAAGCGTTGCGTATGCGTAATTCATCCTGTTGTGGCTGCTGCCACGGCTGCCCCTATTGCTGCGGCGCATGCATGCGATTCCTGCGTCCCGTCAGGTTCATTGAACGGACTGACACAACTGGACTTCCTGGCCCCACCGGTCCTACTGGCCCCACCGGCATGGGTGGTCCCACGGGCGCAACGGGCCCCAGAGGCTTGCCTGGTCCGGCGGGAGCAACAGGGCCCATGGGCCTTATGGGAGCGACGGGCCCCACAGGGGCCACCGGGGCAACGGGTCCCGCCGGGCAGAGCGGTGCGACTGGCCCCACCGGCAGTCCGGGCCTGAGCGGACCTACGGGCGCAACGGGTCCCACGGGTGCCACAGGACCGACCGGTGCACCGGGCGGAAGCAGTGTGACGGGGCCCACGGGGGCTACGGGTCCGGCGGGAGCCACAGGCCCCACGGGAGCATCTGGCCCCACGGGGGCAACGGGCCCCACCGGAGAGGCGGGACCTGCGGGAGCCACCGGGCCTGCGGGTGCTACGGGACCGGCAGGTCCTACAGGCCCTACCGGTCCCACGGGAGCCACGGGGCCGGTGGGGGCAACAGGCGCCACCGGCCCTGCGGGCCTGATGGGTCTGGCGGGGGCAACGGGTCCCACCGGTCCGGCAGGTGAAACAGGACAGTCAGGCCCTACGGGTGCTACGGGCCCCACGGGAACTGTACCGGATGAGTCCTTCGCATCATTTATCAACACGCAGTATCCGCTGGTGAACGGCAACCCGATCATCATGTTTCCGGATATAACGGATACCACCGGGAACATTACTTCGCCCAGCGTTGACCGTGTGACGCTGGCACCGGGGTATTACTTGGTGTCGTACAGCGTATCCGGCATTTTTCGTACAGCCAGTTATATGCAGGTTACTCCGTCCTATAACGGGACGGCGCATTTGGAAACGGGCGTTTACTTTGCGACCAGCACCAATGGGTCCAGCGCGTGCGGTTCAGCGCACTTTATCATCTACGCACCGTCCCAAACGGATTTCTCGCTTACCTTTACCGGCTCCAGCAGCGCTACCGATGGCACGCTGACGCTAACATTTCTGAAACTGCGCAGGGGCCAATAAACGGATTGGGGGCCGGGGAGGGGGGACAGACAAGGCCGGGAAGCCCTTACGCATCCCGGCCCTTGAACAATGAGGCTTATCTATCGATAGAAATGAGTTAAGGATTTTCAGCGTCATGGCCGTCATAGGCAACGAGATATTCCTCCAGGCAGTCCGCCATACCGGGCGTGTGGCACACGGCGCGCAGCGAACCCAGGCAAGAGAAACTACGCCCCTGTTTCTTTATCAGCTGCCAGGCATTTTCCTTTTCGGAATTGTCACTTTGCATGTGGCTGAGCCGGGCATAGATCCGGGAAAGCCAAGTATCCTCGGCCAGGGCAGCATGCTCCAGCTGAACCTCCCAACCCTGGGCCACTGGCGTTTGCAGGGTAAAGCAAAGCGCATTGCGGCTGGCGTCATAGGTCGTGGAAATTCCCTCGCCCTGGTGGATTACAGCGGTGGGAGCAAAGCCGATGCATTCCACGTGCCAAGTGCGCTCCTCAGGCAGCAGGGAGAGATCGCCGCTGCTGTGAACGCGCAGGGTTCCGTGCTGCCAATCCAGGCTGATGGCAGTACGCACGCTGGAACCGTTGAGGCTGATACCGTCGTCCTCGTACAGTTCATAGCTGCCATCGGCGCCGGCAAAAATGCGCAGCGTCAAATGACCGGGGAGCACGTCCGCACGCAGGTCATCCGCCAGGGGAACAATGCCGCCGGCGGGAGCAAATACAGGATACGCTTCCAGAGCACGCCACAGCTTCATCATCCGCCCGCCGGTGTAGGGCTGCCCTGTGGCAAAGTCGAACCATAGCCCTTCAGGAAGCCACGCCGTGGTTTGCGCAAGCATCAATGTGCGGTCCATGGGCGTGGTAATGGGGCACACCATCAGCTGCGTGCCAAAGAAATATTGGTTGGGCACTTGATAGGCTTCCTGCCGGTCTGCGTAGCGGTAATACATGGGCCGGACCAGAGCCTCGCCCAGGCGGTGTGTCCGCTCCGCCGCGGTGTACAGGTACGGGATGAACCGGTGGCGCAGGCGCAGCAAATCAGTCATGATCTCCTCCGCTTCCCGGCCGTAGCTCCAGGGTTCCTTGCTGGTGAAATCATTCTTGGTGGAATGCAGCCGAAGAATGGGGGAGAACACGCCTAGCTGGAGCCAACGCACCGAGAGCTCATCACTGCGGATGCCGTGCATATGCCCGCCAATGTCATGACTCCACCAGGGATAGCCAATATTGGTGGCCATGGCGGTAAATTGCGGCTGAAAATCCAGGGAAGCCCAGGAGATAATGGTGTCACCGGAGAAGCCCACCGGGTAGCGGTGACTGCCGGGCCCGGCATAACGGGAAAGAATCAGGCTGCGCTGGCCGTTCCTGGCAGTATCGCAGTAATGGCGCGCATTGAGCACCCAGAGAGGGTCCAGCCCGGGAATGGCGCAGGCTGTCCCTTGCTGCCAGTCAATCCACCAGAAATCAACGCCTTCAGCTTCCAGCGGATGATGCAGGCATGTGAAGTAGGCCTGCATAAAGCGCTCATCCGTGGGATCAAAGTCGATGGCCAGCTTCTTGTCAGCGTCCCTGCCCATGGCCTGGCACATGTTGGCATAGGCTTCCTCATGAGGCTGCACACCATCGGCAGGGTGAAGGTTCAGCGTGACCTTCATCCCGCGGCGATGCAGATCGTTCAGGAAGCGGGCGGGGTCGGGGAACAATGCCTTGTTCCAGGTGTAGCCGGTCCAGCCGCTGCCATAGGGCACATGGGTCAGATGCCAGTCCATATCAATCACCGCCACGGCCAGCGGAATACCTTCCTGCTGAAAACGGTCCATGAGGTGCAGATAGCTCTCCTCCGTATACTCGTGGTACCGGCTCCACCAGTTGCCCAGGGCAAACCGGGGCAGCATGGGGGTATGGCCGGCAAGACGGTAGAAGTCCTGGAGGCAGGCGGTATAATCCCAGCCATAACCAAAGAAATAGAGATCCTGCTCTTCATATGCCCGTGGGAAGAAACGCCCGTCCTCTGTAAGCACCATGGACTGGCTGTCGTCCAGCACAGAAAATCCCATGCGGGAAATGAGACCGGGTTCCACGGGAATGGCGCCATCGGCCCCGTCCAGGGTGCGGGCGGTGCCACCCAGGGTTTCCTGCGGGTCTCCGTATCGCCATATGTTTTGGTTGCCCGTCATGCCTTTTTTGACGGTAATGCTCAAACCGCTGCGGGTAAAGGGGCCTTCATGGTAAACAAGATGCAGATATTCGGTGTCCACTTCCAGCCCCCGGGCCGTTCGGTTTTGC
>ENA-UONY01003228-UONY01003228.1-human-gut-metagenome-genome-assembly--contig:-CS9-NODE-3228-length-10443-cov-4.575375_pt1 | contig 10443 bp, 8 predicted proteins | sample MGYA00242465_ERZ724012 | MGnify/ENA metagenome assembly ERZ724012 | reverse complement strand
AGAATGCGGCGCACGCCGGTGAAATCGGGCAGCGAAGGAGCGAGCGATGCGGCGGGGTCCTGAATATAGATGTTGCCCTCGCGAAGCGCTTCCGACCCGAGCACCCGGCCGGGATCGTCCGAGAAATAGAACCGGAACCTGCCGTATGCCGGCACCCCGGCGGAAGCGAGCTCCCCCGGCACGAACTCCCGCTCCGCCCGGAACGTGAATCCCGCCGGCGTCAGAAACGCCTCCGTCAGCGCCTCGAGTTCATCCGGCCGGAACCGGGCGTTCCAGCGTCGCAGCAACAGCGGCGGCAGCACCTCTCCCGGTTCATCCGAGAGAACCGGCATCGACGCCGGAGCGTTCCGGAGAACCGCATTGACAAAACGGCTCTCCGGATACCGTCCGCTCTCCTTGACAAAATCGACCGCGATATTCGCCGCCGACTGCGGTGCGATTCCGGTCTGAAACCGGAGCTGTGTCAGCGCCACCGCCAGCACCCGCCGGATCGGCGGCCGCGGCGGCCGGCTGGCCAGCCGGGCAATCCAGGTGTCGATAAAACGCTTGCGACGGAAGTACTGAAAGAGCAGACTGCTCACCGTGCGGCGCAGCTCCGGATGCGCGAGGCGGGAGTCGAGCACATCGTCCAGGCTGACTCCCTCCGTTTCAATCGCTGTCAGAGCGTTCACCGCGTCGCTGAGGACAAATCCGGCGGAATGGTGTTTTACTCCACGCATTCATCCCCCAGGTAGTGGCCGGTCTGCATATACCCCATGTAGTCGGCGATCGCCTCCTCCAGGCTGGTCGCCTCGTCGGAGAATCCGAGCGCATGGTATTTGCCCATCTCCGCCCGGGTGTAATACTGGTAGCGGTCCCGGAGCGACTCCGGCATCTCAATGTATTCGATCGTCACCGGCCTGCCGAGCGCGGCGAACGAAGCGCGGGCGAGCGCGTTCCAGGTCTCCGCCCGGCCGCTGCCGATGTTGTAGAGCCCCGCGGCAGAAGAGCTGTTGAAGAGATTCAGCACCATGCGGACCGCATCCTTGACATAGAGAAAATCCCGTTTCTGCTCGCCGTCGGCGTACTCCGGCCGGTAGGACTTGAAGAGCTGAAGCTTCCCGGTGGCGGTGATCTGCTCGAACGCGCGGCAGACCACGCTTCGCATGTTCCCCTTGTGCCGCTCGTTCGGCCCGTAGACGTTGGAGAACTTGCAGCCGGTGATGCTTTTTAAATATCCGCGCCGCTTCGCCCAGAGGTCGAAAAGCTGTTTGGAGTAGCCGTACATATTCATCGGCCGGAGCTCCTCGATCTTCGACTCGTCATCGACGTAGCCGCGGCTGCCGTCGCCGTAGGTCGCACAGCTCGATGCGTACAGAAAACGGATTCCGGCGCCGATGCAGAACTCCGCCAGTTCGCAGGTGTATTTGAAGTTGTTGTCGATGAGATAGGAGGCATCGCGCTCCGTCGTCGCGGAGCAGGCCCCCATGTGAAGCACCCCTTCGATGCGGCAGCCGGCAAATTTCCCCGCCCGGAGCATCTCCCGGAACGTCTCCCGCTCCATATAGTCACTGAAACGGAGCGGCGCGAGATTTTTCCATTTGTCGGTCGTGTTGCCGAGGTGATCGACCACCAGAATATCGTCGATTCCGGCCCGGTTCAACCCCCAGACCAGAGAGCTCCCGATCAGGCCGGAGCCGCCGGTGACAATGAACATGTTTCAGAACTCCATCTGCTGGCCCACCGGTCCGGGCGTACGGATTTCGCGGTCAGCGGCGTTTAGAATTGCATTCTGCCCGGCCTGCAGCGGTGCAGTCAGACCGGTCAGATACGCCATGCAGGTAAAGGACGTGTCGAACGTCTTGTCATCATCATCGCGTTCAAACTCCAGGCCGATCACCAGCTCCCAGCAGTGGAAGTTGCGGCTGATCATGAACCCGTGGTTGTCGATGGCCCCTTCCTGGAGATCGTAGGTGATCCGGTAGGAGCCGAACGTACGCCGGTCCGGCGTCAGCGGAATCCGCATCCCGAAGTTCAGCGTCTCGCTGTACTCGTCAAACGTCTTGTCGAAAAACGAGCCGGCTTCCAGCTGCGTCAGCGTCGACCCCATCGAATAGGCACTGCGGGTGCTGTAGGGGCGATGATAGTTGTAGGAGAACGTGAAGTTGTAATCCTCCGCCGGGGAGTAGCTCAGCGAAATATTCCAGCGATTGAGCCATTTGAGATTGATTCCCGGGTGTCCGGCCGGCCGGCCGCGGCGAAGCGTCTCCGGTGCCTCCTCATTGTTGCCGCCGGCGTCGATGGCGAACAGCGTGCTCACCGAAAATCCTTTGAAGGGGGTCGCGGTCAGGATCGTGCAGAATTCGCCCAGATGGTTCTGATGGTTGTCCGACTTGTTGAAGTGAATATCCAGATAGTTCTCCATCCGGAAATAGTCGCGGATCGAATTCCCCGCCCGGGTCTGCAGGCGGTTGTTCACGCCGAGCCGGACGAAGTGCTGTTCATCAATCCGGTCGATGTCGTCAAAGTAGTCGAGGTGCTCCCGGTTCACCGTCGGCTTGGGGATGAAGGTGTAGTTCACGTAGGGCTGCATCACATGCCGCAGGCCGTCCAGCACCAGCCAGGTGCTTTTGACATTCTGCCAGGTGTTGTGAATCTTGGTCGACGCCTCGACACCCAGTTCCCCGGCGAACCGGACTTTGCTGCCGCCATCGTCATCGTAGTTGACCACCGGAATCGGCCCGGTGCTCTCCGGATTTGCAGCACGGAAGAGATTCAACAGATCATCCTCGCTTACCCTGCGTTTGGAGGTCTGCGAATAGGCGGTCATCCGGAATCCGGCGCGGGGAACGATCGTCAACCAGTCGAATCGCAGCGGATAGTAGAGGAAATTGACGTTGTCGAGCCGGAACGATTCATAATTCTTCAGCAGGGAGCGGTCGAGGAAATCCTGCGACACGTGATGCTCTCTCCCGTCGATCCCGAAGTCCCGGTCGAAGTCGATCCAGTTCATCTTCAGGTAATCCATCGAGAAATCACCCTGATAGTACAGATTGGTGCCAAAGAGCTCCTGCCGCGGCACGGAAAGCTGAAATCCGGGCAGCCGTTCCACTGTCGTATAGAAGCTGTTGACCCGCGGCCGGATATAGAACGAAGCGCTGAAATGGTCAAACTGCTGCTCCAGCGCCGCATAGGTCGCCGGCTGAGGATCCGCCGCATACCGCTCATCGAAAAAGTCCCGCGTAAAGTAGAGGTCGCTGCTCAGCTCGAACACACCGCGGAAATCCAGCCGCGGGGTGATGTGCGTCACGTTGCTGATCCGGAAGTCATACCGGGCGGAAGGCACGCTCAACCGGTAGCGATAGTAGTCGTCGTTGGCGTAAACGTCGCGGTCGTAGATGCTGTAGGCGAAAATTTCCGTCCGCGACTCCTCCGTAGCGATCACCGAAGTCGCCCCGTAACCGAATCCGCGTTCGGTATAGTAGTCCGCCATCAGCTTGACCGACGCGTACGGATATTCCGACAAGACGAAGTTTTTGTACGCGAGAAGATAGTATCCCCAGGAACCGTTTTTACCCGCCTGCACGCCGAAGAGCCCCGGTGATTCGTCCTTCGGCTTGTAGAAGACCGGCATCCAGAGCACCGGCACACCGTACACCCGGGCAAAACCGTTGAAGATCAGGATCGTATGATCGCCGATATCCTTTTCAATGTTGTCCAGTCCGTAGAACTCGGTGGCATGCGGCGTGAGTTTGGCCTCGGTACAGCTGATCGAATAATGGGCATTCGCAGGCGCTCACCTCGGCATTTTTCACCACGATGACACCGTCCGGCTTGCGCTCGCCGGTCTCCGCCCGGCAGACAAAACTTCTGAACTTCAGCCGCGCCTTTTCAAACAGGAAATAGCCGGTCTCCAGATTGCCGACCAACCGCTCGGCGCGCATGTTGTCGCTGATGCCGGAGGCTTTGACGGAGATCGATTTCTCGCCCCACACATTGCCGGTGATCCCGCTGATGGAGACCAGAATGTTCGGGGCATTTTCCAGCCGCGCCAGTTTGGCGGCGTCCACACTGCCGGCGGCATTGACCCAGCGAAAAAAGCGGATGTTCCCGGTGGCCTCGATGTCTTTGCTTTCCACATTGATCACCGCCTGATCGGCAAAGATTTCGAAGTCGCCGAAAGGAACGTAGACATTCCCCTTGACCACGATGTTCTGGCCGACAATGTTCCAGTTGTCCGCCTTGATCCGCTTGAGCGAACTGAATTTCAGCCTGGAGGTCGGCAGCTCCGCCGCCTGCACCGCAGAACAGAGCAGAGCCGCCACCGCCAGGGCGATCAGGTATTTCCCTTTTTTCGACAGCAAGTTAAGATACTCCTGTATTAGGGGTCAATGGCCAACCCCGTACTGTGCGTTGATTTCCGCCTCCGTCGCAACCGAATAATGCCCGCAGCAGTTCAGCGTGCCGGCGATTGCAGGCGACAGAGAGGCGAGTTCTGAAACCGGCACCAGCGGCATATCCGGGCAGTTCGGCAGAATCACCGTCTTGCCGGGGAACTTCGCGTCGATCACCGCCTGCAGACCGTGTTTGAGCTCCTTCATTCCGCCGATGGCGGCGAGCGCGGTCACCGGGTTGAGTTTCCCCTGCTCCGCCAGCGTCAGCGTATGGCGGAGGTGTTCGGTGCGGCTGCCGCTCGAACCGATGTAGCGCTGGCCGCGGTTGACGATGCCGTCGATCGAAAGCACCCCCTCCTTGCCCGCCGGAATCCCGGCGAAAATATTCATCAACCCGTCCTTGCCGAGATATCCGGCGGCGTGGCAGAGCACCGGCACCGCCGGCACGAGCATGACGATGTCATCAAATCCCTCCGGCGCAAACTCCCGGAGCACCCGGTCGAACTCCTCCGGCGACAGCTCCGAAGGGTTGACCGCCTTGAATTCGACGCCGCGGCTCTGAATGGCTTCCCCGAGCTGACGCTCGACATTGGCGATCCGCGCGGAATCCATGTCGGAGACGAGAATCCGCTTCGGTCCGTTCGGATTCTCCACCGCCAGCTGGGTGTGCATCTGCCCCATCGCGCCGGCGCCGCCGGGCAGCCAGCAGCAGCCGCCGGGCTTCAATGTACTGCGCACGTTGCGACCGTACGCCGCCGAGAGATCCCTCCCCGGCGCCCCCTGGAAGAAGAATCCCTCGTAGTGAATCCGGCCCACATCGAAACTGCCGGAGACTCCGGTATAATCGCCGATGAAACTGATGACCGCGCCGCGGTCCGCGAGCCGGGCGGCGGCTTCCGCCGCGGGGCCGCTCAGATTGCAGAGGAAAATGTCGTCGAACTTCTCATCCAGATCGAGCTCGTCGACCATGCGGACCGAGACTCCGAGCTCCCGCTCCAGCGCTTCACCGCAGGCGGCGGAGATGCCGAAGCCGGTCACCGCGGCGGGCTTCGCCGCCCGGAGCAGTTCGCCCGCCGCATAGACGGTGTCGTCGCCAGCGGCAATCAGCACCCGTCCGCCGGAGAGCGGAGCGCGGCGGTTTTCAATCATATAGCTGGCCTGAACACAGGTCCACGGCTCCAGCAGCGCGGCAACCGCCGAAGGCATCGAATCGGAGATCGGCAGAAGATAACACCCTTCGTCGCCGTTGAGCACCCGCTGATCGAGCACGCTGTACTGCGCCATGCCGCCGTCGATCGCGTATCCGTAGGCGAATCCCTTGCCGTTCACATAGATGTCGGCCTGAATGATGTAGCGCTGCCCCACATGAAACTTCCCGGTCAGCTTCGCACCGACCTTGACGACCGTCATCACCGCCTCGTGCCCGGGAATGATCGGATTTTTGCGGAGATCCTTCGAGATGACCCGGGGATGGGCTTCGCCCGCCCGGATCAGCTTCACGTCGGAGAAACAGAGGCCGATTGCGTCGATCCGGACCAGGAGCTCGTCGTCGCGGATCTGCGGCACCGGCAGTTCACACGGCTGGTCGTTGTCGCCGAAATTCTCCATCCCTTCGCCATAGAGGCGCCAGGCCAGCATCTTCTCCGGAATCGCAAACCCCATTTTTCTGTTCTCCCGTTTTATTTGAGATGGTAACGCTGAATCAAACTGTTTTCCGGTCATGCCGCCGCCACTCGTCGAGGCGGGAACTGATAAATGCAATAATTTCCTGCTGAAGCGCCTGCCCGTTCCCCTCGACTTCGCGGGCGGGGCCGAATTCGAACCACACCTCCCGTTCGGGGCGGACCGGGCCGAGATCCCGGAACCGCTTCCCGTTCCCGAGGAAGTCGGTCTTCAACGCGAACGGCACAACCGGCACGCCGGCGCGCCGGGCGAGCTTGATCCCGATGGAGTTGAACTTCTCCGGATCAAATGTCTCGCTGCGCGTGGACTGCGGGAAGATGACGATCGAACGCCCGGAAGCGAGCAGAGCGCTCCCCTCTTCGAGCACCGCCCGCAGATCGTCCCGCGGATTCTCCCGCCCGATCGGAATCGCACCGAGCGACGTCATGATGTTGCGGAAAAACGGCACCTTCATCAGCGACTGTTTGATGACAAAGGTGAAATCGACCAGGCCGCGCATGACTGAGTGAAACAGCGCCGTCTCCAGCAGGCTCATATGGTTGCCGATCAGCACCACCGGGCGCCCCTCCAGGGCGCGCAGGTTGTTCAACCCCCGGATGTGCACTTTGCCGCCGCACCGTTCCACCAGGCGGAGGTTCTTGTTGGAGTAGTAGATCTGACGTTCCGCAGTCAGCTTTCCGCGCTTGCCGCACCGGCCGGTCCGGCAGAAAATCAGGAAATTGTTCCAGTAAAAATACCAGCGGCTGCCCAGCAGCGCCCGGAAAAGCAGAGATTTTGAAACATCCGCCGGAGTGTCATAGGAGTCTCCGGAAAAAAGATACCGCCCCTGATCCATACAATTCAATGCCGTGTCGATTCGTTCCACCACTCATTTCGCGCCTCCCCTTGAAGGCACGGCGAATGATAATATAACACCACTCCGGAATAAATACAACATTCGCGGAAAGATTTCACCCAACGCGTCCTTCCCGCACTGCAAAGTACTGGTTTCACTTCATCAAGAGTCCCTGAACAAACGTGTAGATCTTCGAATCAATGCAGACGCCCTCCTGCTCCTGCCGGGCGAGAAACTCCGGCAGTTCCCGCAACGGCACCCGGAAGCACTCGATCGATTCGGAGTCCTCCGGATGGGCCTCGACCTTCACGCCGCGGAATGCGTCGCCATCCACCTCCATCATGACCATGCTGATCGTCTCGCCGGTCATGCCGGGCGAACTGCAGGCGGGAGGAAAGGAGCAGAGCACCCGGCCGCGGTAACCGGTCTCCTCGTACAGTTCGCGGACCGCGGTCTCCTCCGCGGTTTCGCCGGGGTCGATCAGCCCGGCGGGGAACTCCAGCATCCGCTTCCCGGCCGGCGGGCGGAACTGGCGCACCAGCAGGATTTCGTCATCAGGAACAATCCGGGCGATGATGAACGCGGCGCCCGTGCCGCCCCGGCGTTCGACGCTTTCCCAGTGGCGGATCCGCCCCCGGTCATCCTGAAACTCCAGCTCCTTCAAAACAAGATAACGGCCGGAAGCGAGCACCTTTCCGGACAAAATTTTCTGCTGCATGACACACACTCTCTCCCCTGCATGGGGATATTTTTTCGTTTTTTCTTTAAAGTTAACTTGCAAAATGAATATTTCAAGTTAAAGTAAAAGCAAATCTATCTGATAATCTCTATTTCCAATCAAATTTATCCCTTTGCGCTTCCGTGTTTTTCTTTCTCCGGACCGCAGACGGGAGAAGAAGTTTACGTATGATTCTTGGGATCACCGGTGCCTTCGGGTGCGGGAAAAGCTCGGTTCTTGCTGTCTTTTCCGCCCGGGGCTGGCGGACGGCCGACGCGGACCGCCTCTGCCATGAACTCTATGCCGGCGGCAGTGAACTCGCCGCAGATCTGGTAAAACGCTGGGGAGCGGGCATTCTGCTCCCCTCCGGCGAAGTGGACCGCCGGAAACTCGCCTCGATCGTCTTTGAGGATCAGGCCGAACTCGATGCACTCACCGCACTGCTGTATCCGCGTCTGGTCGGGCGGCTCGACCTCTTCATCGCCGAATGCCGCCGCGACGGCACTGATGCGGCGATCGAGATTCCGCTGCTCTACTAGGCGGGGCTCGACGAAAAATTCGACGCGGTGGCCGCCGTATGGAGCGCGCCGGAGATCCGCCGGGAACGGCTCCGCCGCAAGCGGAACTTCAGCGAAGAGGAGATCCGGCGCCGGGAATCGCGGCAGCTCGCCGCGGATCTCAAACTGGAACGGGCCGATTACGGGCTGATCAACAACGGTCCGCCCGAAGAGCTGGCCCGCCAAATCAATCTTCTGATCGATCAATTGCATTGTCACAACATATAAGGTAAATGAAAATGGATGAAACCCGCGATCTGATTCCGGACGGCGCCGCCGACCGGGAAATCCGTCAAAACGACACTCCGCCCCGCCGCCGTGGACGCCGTCCCGGCGTCAAGAACAAACCGGTGGAGGCGGAATTTGATTTCGCCGCCCCGGCGGCCGCCGGCGGCGAGGAAAAACCGGCACGCCGCCAGAACGAGCGGCAGCAGGCCCCCCGGCGGGGCCGGCCCCGCCGGCAGAACGCGGAGCGGCAGCCGGAGCGGCGCAGCGAGGAGAATGCGGCGGAACCTTCGGCCGAAGAGGTGATGCGCGAACTGCTGATCGAAGAGCTCTCCGAACCGGTGACGTCTCCGGCACCGGAGGCCGCGGCGGCGCCGAAGCCGGAAGGGCTTCCGGCGGAAGAGCCGGAGAATGCCGCGCCGCGCCATCATAACGGCGGAAACGGAAACGGCAACGGCGGCAACGGCCCCCGCCGGGACCACATCGTCCCCTCGCTCAACATCTCCGAACTGCAGGAAAAATCGATGCCGGAACTGGCGGTGATGGGGGCCGAACTCGGCATCGAGGGGATCGGCGCGCTGGAGAAGTCGACGCTGATTTTCGAAATTCTCCGCGCCAACGCCGAAAAATCCGGGCAGATGTACGGCTCCGGCTATCTGGAGGTGCTGCCGGACGGATTCGGCTTCCTCCGTTCGCCGAGTTACAGCTATCTGCCCTGCCCCGAAGACATCTATCTGAGCCCGTCGCAGATCAAGCGGTTCGCGCTCAAAACCGGCGATTTCGTCGCCGGGCAGATCCGGACGCCGCGCGAGAAGGAACGCTTCTTCGCCATGCTCAAGGTGGAGAGCATCAACAACGACTCGCCGGAACGCAAGAAGGAGATCATCCCCTTCAACAGTCTGACCCCCTACTTCCCGACCCAGCGGCTGGTGCTGGAGCGGGATCCGGCCGATTTTTCCACCCGGATCGTCGATCTGGTCACGCCGATCGGCAAGGGGCAGCGCGGCCTCATCGTCGCGCCGCCGCGGACCGGTAAGACCGTTCTGCTGCAGAAGATCGCCAACAGCATCCGGGCGAACAATCCGGAGGTGAAGCTCATCATCCTGCTGATCGACGAGCGGCCGGAAGAGGTGACCGACATGAAGCGCAGCGTCGACGCCGAGGTGGTGAGTTCCACCTTCGACGAGCCGCCGGAGCGCCATGTTCAGGTGGCCGAAATGGTGATCGAGAAGGCCAAGCGCATGGTCGAATACAAACAGGATGTGGTGATCCTGCTCGACAGCATCACCCGCCTCGCCCGCGCCTACAACACGCTTCAGCCCCACAGCGGGAAGATCCTCACCGGCGGCGTTGACGCCACCGCGCTGCACAAGCCCAAGCGGTTCTTCGGCGCGGCGCGCAACATCGAAGGGCACGGCAGCCTGACCATCATCGCCACCGCGCTGATCGAAACCGGCAGCCGGATGGACGACGTGATCTTCGAGGAGTTCAAGGGCACCGGCAACATGGAGCTGCACCTCGACCGCAACGTCTCCGACCGCCGCATCTATCCGGCGATCAACGTCGAGAAGTCCGGCACCCGCAAAGAGGAGCTGCTGCTGCATCCGGATGAGCTCAGCAAGGTCTGGCTCCTGCGCAAAGCGATCAACGGCGTTCCTCCGGCGGAGGCGATGGAGCTGCTGCTCGGCCGCCTGAAGAAGGTCCGGAGCAACATCGAATTTCTGCTGACGCTCAAAGCGGAGAATTGATCCGGCGGAACTCAGGGAAGGTCAGGACAATGAGTGAAATCAAGAAAAAACCCACCGTTTCCACCTATCTGCTGTTTTTCGTGCTGATTCTGGTGATTGCGGCGGCGGCGGTTCTGCTGCTGCCGGTCTACCGCGATTACCAGAAGAAGCAGCAGGAGCTCGCCGCGGTCAAGGAGGAGCTAAACGACAGGAAAGAGGAGAGAACCGAACTCTCCACGGAGGTCACCGCGCTCGGGCGCTCTCCCGAGGCGGTGGAAAAGGTCGCCCGGGAGAAGTTCGGCCTGGTCCGGGAGGGGGAAACGGT
>ENA-UONY01003227-UONY01003227.1-human-gut-metagenome-genome-assembly--contig:-CS9-NODE-3227-length-10444-cov-5.419097_pt1 | contig 10444 bp, 4 predicted proteins | sample MGYA00242465_ERZ724012 | MGnify/ENA metagenome assembly ERZ724012 | reverse complement strand
CCGGGGGAAACCCCGGCGGGATGGTATGATATTATGCGAATTTCTGGCAGTAGCGCATGAGGACGGCTGCAATCTGTGCCCGGGTTGCCGTTCCCTTGGGGGCCAGTGTCGTCTCCGTCATGCCCTGGATGATGCCATTCTTCACAGCCCAGGCCATGGCCTCTTCTGCGTAGGCGCTGACGGAACCGGCGTCGGTGTAATCCTCCAGGCTACCTTCGACCGGCAGCTCCAAACCGGACCACTGGGCAAAGCGGGCCAGGAAGGTCACCATCTGCTCCCGGGTCACAGGGCTGCCAGGCATAAACCGGCCGGCTGTGACGCCCTTGGCGATCTCGTTGCTATATGCCCAGGTGACGGCATCGGCATAGAAGCGGCCTGTCTGTACATCTGTAAAGGGAGACACACCTTCCACAGCAGGTTCCCCTGCCAGGCGGTACAGAACCGTAACCAACTGGCCCCGGGTCATGCTGGTGTTGGGCTGGAAGCGGCTCCCGCCCATGCCCTTCATCAGGCCATGAGACACCACGAAATCAATGGGCTCATGATACCACTGACTGAGGTCTACGTCCAGGAAGTCCTTGGCATAGCAGGTGTGGGGAAGCTCCACCGGGATCACCGCCTGTTCCTCCAAGGCCTGGCCGTCCCGCTCGGTGGTCTTGACCGTCAGTTCCGTGCCGTCCGCAGCTTCCTCTGTGCACTGGAAGGTGAGGCACGCCAAAGCACTGTCCTGGACCAGCGGCGTGGCAGAGGCGTAGGCAAGCTCCACCATACCTTCTCCGTTCTTGCTGGCAAAGGCCTGGGGAAGGCCAGTCACGCTGACCAGGGTCAGCTTACCGGTATCGTAGGACACCGCCATGCGTCCGCTGCTAGCAGCCTCCGCCGCTTGCAGCATGACCGTCACCGTATTGGTATCCGGATCATAAATGCCCGTATGGGTGGACTGGTTGGTTCTTGCAGGCTTTTCCGCTCCGGTCTGAGCAGTTTGCAGGCTGCCCCCGGTTGCGGGCTTGCCCAGCACCTCCATCGGCTCTGTGGAAGCCTGGCCCGCAAACTCCATGGAAATCTCACGGTCACTTGCGGAAGACCAGCCGTAGCCAGGCATGGTGTTCCGGCTAAACAGGCCGCTTACCGGCCATACACCATCCTGGAAGGAGCCCAACTGGTATACCAGCTCACTGCCCTCAGAGTCCCAAGCCAAAAGGTCCACCCGGTTAGCCTGCTCTGAGAACATGCTCCAGTAGAGGTACTCTCCGTCGAAATAGAGAGAGTTGAAGTAGGGCGTATCTGTTTCCCGTTCAAAATTGCCCACCAGGCCCACATCCGGTCCCTGGAAGTAGACAAAGCTCCCATTGTAGGGCATCACGGCGTCAAAATATATGTTGCCCATGTCGTCCACCACAAAGAACATATCCATAAACGCCCGATAATCGGAATCATACTGGGTAGCATAATAGGCAATGCCTACCAGTTTCTTATCTTGCAGTCCGCTGCTCCAGTCGAAATAGCCAACCCAACCGCCAGTCGCCGGGTCCACCAGCACGATGTACGGTCCATAAACCGCCAGGAGATAGCCGCAGCCCGGGGCTGCCGTCAGATCAAAATAGCCAATGTCGCTGGTACCGCCCACCAGGGTCGTCTCAAAGGTCTCCGGATTTACGGTGTAAAGATTGGAGGTCAGGCTGGAAGCATCCAAGGAAGCTGCGTAGAGCTTGCTGTTGCCGCCATAGGTCACGGCCGCAAGGGGCTCGCTTGCCGGGGTCTCGGTCAGCTTCGTGTACTGGGGCAGACTCTCGGTATTGAAAGCGCTCCACCAGACCTTGCCGTCCTGATCCCACACGGTTGCGTTCAGCTCTCTGTCCAGTTTCGTGACCTCCACCGTGCAGCTTGCGGATTTGGTAGCGTCCAGCACAGAGGTGGCCGTTATGATTGTGGTACCTTCGGCAACGCCGGTCACCTGGCCTCTTGTGTTGACTGTGGCAACAGACGGGTCTTCACTGGTCCATATGACGGCATTGGTGCTGACCGTCCAGGGCCACACCGTAGCAGTCAGCTGCATCGTATTGTCCGGCATCGTCCGGAGCTGGGTCCGGTCCAGCACCACCATGGCCACCTCATCTGTGGGCGCAAAGCGGGAGCTGTCCTCCTGAGGACGGATATACAAGCCTGCAGAGGAGAAGGGCAGTATGCGAACCAAGGTAGGCTCTGCCGTCTCCACATTCACGTCCAGCAGATAGGTCATATTGTTGGCGGTGTAACCCCAGTACAGTTTGTCCGTGTTGTGGTCCCAGGCCATGCAGTTTACAACCTTGCTGGCATAGCTGCCGGTGGTTCCCACCACAGACGGAGTCTGGTAGCTTTGGGCCGTATAGGTGTACAGCGTATTCCCGTTATAGAGTGTGCTGTAGAAGTTCCCCTTGCCGTCAATGGCCAGGTTCACAGCATCCACACTCATTTCACCAACCAGCGTGGTTGTCCCCAGGAACATATCAATGGTGCAGAGGTAAGGCGTAGCCTTTCTGTTATCATCGGCATAGAACAGGCCGTACAGCTGCTCATCGGCCCGGCTATAGGCCATATCGATGAAGTTGGCCAGGCTCAAATCTCCGCAGGTCAGGGTCGTCAGACGCCGTGCATCGCTTAAATCCTCGTCGCTGGCCACATAGAGCCCATTGTCGTTGGAAATAAAGAACACATAGCCGTCTACATATTCCGCTGCTCTGGGCGGCTCCGACTCAATGGCGCCCAAATTCACGGTCTCTGTGTTCTCATCCGCCCCAAAGCCGACCCAGCTGAGCCGGTAGAGGTCGTCCACATTGGTCCGGTTGATGGCCGTGAAGTAGGGCCGGTCACCATCCTGCTGGCCCCCCAGATCCACTGCATAAGTGGAGACGTTCATCGCGTAGTCATACACAGCAACCAGGAAGCGGGAGGGAACCCCGTCCAGAGACAGAAGTGCCTCTACCTGGGCGCCCTGCTCCGTCTGGTTCACCGCAGCCACCCGGTAGACCTTGGAGCCGCTGGGACTCGCCAGAGCAATGGCTGCCACGTACTGATTGTCAAAGGCGGTCACCTTCAGCTCCCGGCCCTCCAGCAGGTTCAGAGAAATATCGGAAGCCTTGGGCGCCGTGTTATCAATGGTGAGCTCCTGCGTGATGTATGCGCCCCGGCCCAGCTCCTCCCAGGCATAGGTACCATCGGCATTCCGGTAGTACTCCGGCGCCAGAGCCAGGGAAAGCTCTACCCGGGTTCCCTCCGGCAGGGGTTGGCCCTGGGCATCCTGACCGTTCCATTTGATCCGAATGGATCTCTGGGTATTGTACCATTTCCCCTCATTGACAGAGAAATACGCACCTTCCAAGCTGTTGGCGTCCAGGAACTTCTCCTCGTAGACCTCACCGGTCTCCGGGTTCCGAATGGTAAATTTGCCGCTTCCGGCGTTCCGGATCTGGGCATACATCAGGCGGCTGATAGCATCCCCGTTCTGATTGTTGAGGGCGTTGCGGACCGGGAGATAGGTTTCCTCCTGGGCAACAGGGTTTCCGCCAAAATAGTACTCTTGGGAATCGCCGCCGTATGTCACGATCAGGCTGTTGTTATGGGCCTGCAGGTAGGGCATCCGGGTATCCGTGCCATACTTCAGCTCCAGAGGAGAGCTCACATCATACATGGATGGCTCGGTCCAGCTGCCATAGAAGCCCAGCACAGGAATGGAATGGATGACCCCCTGCGCCCCTTCCTCGGTGGCCACAGGCACTGCATAAACGTAGCCTTCCACATAAGCACCCTTGGGCGAGGCAGTGTCCAGGTATTCCTTCACTGCCTGGGGCAGGGTCATGGTCACTTCCACTTCTACCCAGCCGCTGGCGGGCACGGTCACGCAAGTGTTGCCTGCCAGCAGGGCCAGGAGTACGTGGGCGTCATGGGCATTCACGTTGCCATCGCCGTTCACATCTGCGGTCCCACTCAGCTCCGTGACGTTGCCCAGCAGGTACTCCAGCAGGGTGTTTGCATCCGCCTCATCCACGGTTCCGTCTCCATTCAGGTCAAAGGAGGCCAGATCCTGGTCGCGGACAATGGGCCGCCCGTCAGCGGTAAAGCTGGTGCTTGCCGCCAGAGCCGTAGTCCAGGTGTCCATGTACAGGGTATCGCCATCGGCAAACACATCCTGGGTGAACAGGTCGGCGCTGAGAGCGTAGTCCAGAGGCTGGTCTGTCAGGTTATGGATGGTAAAGCCAAAGCGGTACACACCGGTGCGGTCCGGGTCGTCTCCCAGCTCAGCCTTCACCTTGCCGTCTGGCTGGCCTTCCACCAGGACATAGGACTCCGCCCCAATGACGCGGTCCATCCGGGCCAGACCTGCGCCCTGCTTCAGGACGGAATAATAATTTCCGCCGGAGGCCTCCTCATACAGAGGCTGGGCCGTGGACATCAGGAGACTCTGGGCCAGAGTACGGATCGAGCAGCCGGTTTTTTCAGCCAAGCCGCTCTCCCGGATGTACTGGGCCGTCAGGGCCGCCAGGCCGGCGACCTGAGGCGCCGCCATGGAGGTACCGGACATAACTTCATAAGCCGTTCCGCCGGGCACAAGGCCATTAACCGAGTAAATGTTGCCGCCGGGTGCAGTGATTTCCGGCTTCAGACTCAGATCCCCGGGCACACCAAAGGAGCTGAAATCGCTCATGGTGTAGTACTCGGAAGGATTGATGCTGACCCCGTTCTTACCATAGACGGTCATCTCGCCGGTGTAATAGGTCAGTCCCGCCTCCGTCACAGCAGCAGCGGACGCGGCCTTGATGGCGGCGCCCTCGCTCTGCAGAATGGAGACGCAGGGGGCTGTGTAATTGTACCCGCTCAGATCCATATTGATGGAACCGGCTGTGTTGTTGTAGATGACTGTGGCTGCTGCCCCCAGAGAGGCCGCCACATTGGCCTTTTCAAAAAAGGAGGTCGTACCCCGGGAGCAGAAGACCACCTTTCCCCTGAGGTCCACGCCCTGGTAATCCTCCGCCATGCCGAAGCCGTCTACCAAGACATAGGGAATCGCCGTACCGGTCCGCTCGGCGCTGGTATCCAGGGAGGCCATGGGCCGGTTCAGGTAGCCAGTGGTTTCGTTGTAGACCACAGTCAGCTCACCCACGGCAAAGTACTTCCCCGTAGAACCCCGGTTCTCCACAGAGGCCACGGCCAGGGAGTTGGTATAAGAGCCCGGCGAGCCTACGGTGTCCATGCTCACGCCGTCATTGTATAAGAACCCGCTTGTGGTAGCTCCATCTGCCCACGAGCCGGAGTTACCGGCGGATATGACCACAACGGTATCGGTATCCTGGAGGCTGTCCAGCAGTCCGGCATACGTCTCGTTGACGGTCTCACCGGGAGCCGCGGAGCCCAAGGACAGATTCACGGAATCTGCACCCAGCATAATGGCATCCTCAATGGCCACCATATAGTCGGAGTCATAGGCGCCGCCTTTCTGGCCAAAGACCTTCATGGTGAGGAGCTGGGCGTCAGGCGCCACACCGCAGACATTGACCGTCTCAGCCGCAGAGACAAATTCATCGCCTTGCTTCAGGAACCGGTTGGCCGTAGAAATACCGGCCACATGGGAGCCGTGCTCCCCCTGGGAGTCGTGGTCATGGGTGATCTCCAGGCTGGAGTCCACGTAGTTGTAGCCCAGAGCCAGCTTCTCATTGAGGTACAGGTCTTTCCCTGTCAGCTGGGGGCTTTTTTCATGGATGTGAAGCTTTTCCAGGAGGGCATCAATCTCCTCCCCATCCAGAAGGTCCAGCTTCGCCGTGTAGTCGGCATAGGACATGCCAGCCTCTTTGGCGTTCTCCTCCAAAGCATGGCGGAAGGCCTCTGCCTGGAAGGACTGATGGTCCGTATCCGTACCGGTGTCGATGACGGCAATCCGGGTTCCTGCGCCGGTGTAGCCCTCCAGCCAAGCCGTGTCAGAGCCGATCATACCAGCTGAGGTGTACATCTGAGGCTGGGCCGCTTCTTCTCCCCGGGAGGCCTCCGCTGGAGCATACTGCCGCTCCAGGCTGACGCTCTGGACCCCCTCCACCTGGGAAATGGCTTCCAGCTTTCCATAGGGCACATTGGCGGAAATGATGTTACCCACCAGAGTCAGGTTCCAGACCACATCCAGAGTCTGCCCACCCAGAACCTGGGCAGAAATGTTCCGGGCCACGGCCTGCTGCCGGGCCTGGAGGTCCTCCCGATAGGCCATAGCGCCGTCATTCCGGGCAATGTTCATGGTGGAGTAGCCGGCCTGTACCGTAGGCTTCTCCTCCAATACAATGGATACACGAACCAGGTCCGTGTCCCGGTGAGCTGTCTCCTGCACTTCCCCCTGCGCCAGGCGGCCTGTCAGGTCCGCAGAAACGGCACTGTCTACCGCGTTCCAGCTGAGTCCAGCGGCCTGAACCGGGACTGCAAAGGACGCAAGCAGGGAAAGCGCCAGCAGCAGGGATAGAATCCGGGAAGATAGGTGCTTCTTCATACTTGTCACTTCTCCTTCTGTGTTTTAGGCATCCGGAAACGGAGTTTGCCACAGGGCTGCAGGTTTATCTGGTAGAACGCCACTGCACCGAACTGCCAAAAAATCCCAGGATGCTGTTATTGTTATTTTACAGCAAATCTGCAAAATTTGCAAGTCTATTTTTCAAATCCCTGCGTTTTTTGCAGGAAAATGATGGAACAGGCGTGTCACAAAATGAAATTTTGCAGCGAAAACCGCCTTGCTTCCCACCCGCCTTCGGCCTATAATATAGACAATTTTTTGTACATCCCCTGCCTCGGGATGTAGAAAGGAGCATTCCATGGACGTCCGCGCCCTTTTTTACCAAGATTCTCACCTATGTCACTTCCCTGCCCTGGTCACCGGATGCCGTCCGGCAGCTGGCGGCTGGGCCGTCAGCCTGGATCGGACCGCCTTCTACCCCGAAGGCGGCGGGCAGCCCTGGGACCTGGGAACCCTGGGAGAGGCCCAGGTGCTGGCAGTCACGGAGCAGGATAACTCCATCGTACACCTGTGCGACCGTGAGCTGCCGGTGGGGAGCCGGGTAGAGGGCCACATTGACTGGCCCCGCCGGTTTGACTTCATGCAGCAGCATTCCGGCGAGCACCTGCTCTCCGGCCTCATTCACAGCCGGTACGGCTTCCACAACGTAGGCTTCCACATGGGCGCCGAAGTCACCACCATTGACTTTGACGGCATCATCCCTCAGGAGGATCTGCCCGGCCTGGAATCCGCCGTCAACGAGGCCGTTTGGAGGGACCTTCCGGTCCGGACCTGGTTTGCGGAGGGACCGGCGCTGGAGGGGCTGCCCTACCGCAGCAAGCGCCGCCTGGAAGGTACCGTGCGCCTGGTGGAATTCCCCGGTGTGGACCTTTGCGCCTGCTGCGGCACCCACGTGGCAAGAACCGGGGAAATCGGCCTTCTGAAGCTCCTCTCCTGGACCCGGTTCCACCAGGGCGTCCGGATGGAGATGGTCTGCGGCCGCCGGGCCCTGGACTACCTCTCCCAGATTCACGCCCAGAACCGCCTGGTCTGCCAGACCTTCTCCGCCAAGCCCCTGGAAACCGGGGCGGCCGCCCAACGCATAGCCCAGGCTTTGGAGGCGGCAAAGGCCCGAGCCTCCGCCCTGGAGTCCCGCTGCTTTGCCGCCACGGCGGCCCGCCTGGCGGGGGCGGGAGATGTGATTCTCTTTGAAGAAGGCCTCTCCCCCGATGGCGTGCGCCGGTTGGCGGACGCTGTCGGCAATACCTGTGAGGGCCGCTGCTGCGTCTTCTCCGGCTCGGATGAAGAGGGGTACCGTTATGCCATCTCCTCCCCGATTGGCGGCCTACAACCCTTTGTACAGGCTCTGAACAAGGTCCTCCAGGGACGTGGCGGCGGGAAGCCCAATTTCGTTCAAGGGAGTCTCTCTGCCACCCGCTCAGAGATTGAAGCCTATCTCCAGACCGTAGCCGCCGGGGAGCCTGTATGAAAAACGCATGTTCCAAGCTGAAGCCTCTTGCCTCGCCGGTGGGCTGGACCGGTACCTATGGTTTTTTTCTTCTCACGGTTTTCATCCTGTGGGTCCCTCCCTCCGGCTATCAGAACATTGTATTGCCCAAGCACCGGCTGTTTCTCTGGGCCACCGTCCTGTTTGTCCTGGCCCTCGTGCCCATGGCCCTGCATCAAAGGAACCGGCGGTCTCTGCCGGGCCAATGGAGCGGGTCAGACCGGCTTCCCTTCTGCCTCGCCGCCGGACTCCTTTTCCTGTTCCTTTTGTCCGCCCTGGCCTCCCCCTATCCCAGCGCCGTCTGGCTGGGGAACCGGCGGTATGAGGGCTTCCTGACCCTGGCGCTGTACCTGATCATTTTTGTTTCCGCAGCTCTCTGGGGCAAGCTGGGCACGCTCCACGCCGCCGGAACCGCCGTGTCCGCCCTCCTGATTTCCGGCCTGGTCCTGGCCCAATTCCTGGGGCAAAACCCGCTGGGCCTGTACCCCCAGGGCATGGGCTTTCACGACCGGGGCATCCAATACAGCGGGGAGTACCTAAGCACCATCGGCAATTCTGACCTGCTGTCGGCATACCTCACCATGGCCACCCTGTACCTCTGGGGCGTCTACGCCATGTCCCGCAGCCGGGTCCGGTTCCTGTACCTGCCGGCTGGGTTCGCCGCCTGGTTCGCCCTGCTTCTCAGCGAGGTGGCCGCCGGTCCTGCCGCCATTCTGGGCTGCTTGTCCATCTGCCTGCCCCTGTGCCTGGCCAAGGGCCTGGGAGTCCGGCGCCTGGGGGAGATTTTTGCCTCCCTGGCTTTGGGAGGACTGGGAAAGTCGGTTTTGGGCTACGAGTATCAGGCGGGAGCCCTGACCCTCTTCTTCTCCTGGGGTGCGAAAGCCTGGCTGCTTCTGGCTGGGGTCCTCCTGGGGCTGGCCGCCGCCCTGCTTCTGCGCCGCCTGCCGGAAGGGAGGCGGTTTCCCCAGGCAGCCCTGGCCCTGACCTTGGCTTTCCTTCTTCTAATCCTGGCTGTCCTCGGCTTTCTCTACGGCTACTCCGGCCAGCGGGAGTCCCTTCAGGACCTGTCCCAGCTGCTCCACGGCAATCCGCCTCCCACCCTGGGCTCCAGCCGCATTGCCATCTGGCAGGAGGCCCTGGAGATGGGCCTGGAGCGCCCGCTGCTGGGCGGCGGGCCGGACACCTACCAGCTTCGCTCCAGCCTGATTTTCACCCGGGATCTGCCGGGAGGGCAGGTTAGAAGGACCAGCGTGGACGCTGCCCACTGTGAATATCTGAACCTGTGGGTAAACACCGGGCTTCCCAGTATGCTCCTGTTTCTGGGGCTGCTGGCTGCCGTGCTCCTGCCAGCGGCCCGGCGTATGAATCCGGAAAGTCTGCCCCTTCTGCTGCCTGCTTTGGGTTACGCCATACACGCCCTCTTCGGCATCAGCCAAAGCCTGGTGAGCCCCCTTTTTTACCTGTTCCTGGGCGCCCTGGCCCGGTCCAGCCGGCGAGCAAAATCACACATGTCCCCCGGTCAGGCTGCATAGGCTTGACCGGGGTGATTTTTATGAGAAAACGGGATTCTATCATTTGCTTTGGCGCGGTGGCCCTGGCCGTGGTGCTGCTGCTGTCCTCCCTGCCCTCCCGGGCAGTGGAGACCGGCTCCTGGGGACTCAGCTTTCAGACTCAGGGGCAAGCGCCAGTGGGCAGCGCCTCCCAGGAGGCCCTGGCCCAATATGACGCGGCCTACCTGGGCGACACCAGCCAGCCGGTGCTGTACCTGACCTTTGACGCGGGGTATGAAAACGGCTGCACCGCGCAGATTCTGGACGTTTTGAAGAAGCACCAGGCTCCCGCCGCCTTCTTCCTGGTGGGCAACTACATCCAGCGTAACCCGGAGCTGGTGAAGCGGATGGCGGAGGAGGGGCACATCGTAGGCAACCACACCGCCCATCACTATGACATGTCCAAAATCGGAGACAAAGCCACCTTTGCCCAGGAGCTGAGGGAGGTGGAGGATCTGTACCGGGATGTAACCGGGCAGGAGCTTCCCCACTATTACCGGCCGCCCCAGGGCATCTACAGCCAGGAAAACCTGGCCATGGCCCAGGAGCTGGGCTACAAAACCGTATTCTGGTCCCTGGCGTATGTGGATTGGAACAATGACAGCCAGCCCACCCGGGAGGAGGCCTTCGCCAAGCTCCTTCCCCGGATTCACAACGGAGCCGTGGTGCTCCTGCACAGTACCTCCAAGACCAATGCAGCCATTCTGGATGAGCTGCTCACAAAGTGGGAAGAGATGGGTTACCGATTCGACAGCGTGGAAGCCTTATTTGCCTGAACCACGCACACAATGGAGGCTCCGGAATACCATGGAATGAGCGGCAACGCCGCCACAAAAACTTCTTGGAGGTACTCTTTATGAACTGCAATTGCAACAATGGTTTCCT
>ENA-UONY01003224-UONY01003224.1-human-gut-metagenome-genome-assembly--contig:-CS9-NODE-3224-length-10449-cov-6.356167_pt1 | contig 10449 bp, 12 predicted proteins | sample MGYA00242465_ERZ724012 | MGnify/ENA metagenome assembly ERZ724012 | reverse complement strand
CGCCGATGCGGTAGGCGCGTCCCTGCTCCTTGGCAACTTTGTGCGCGTTGAACGCCGCCGGGACGGCGCCGAGCGCCGAGAAGAGATACAGCGTCACAAGGTTGCCCATATAGGCATCGGTGTCCACCAGCTCATGCATCCACGCGAACGCCTGGCCGAACGTGAGATCGAGTTCCTGCACCGCCGAGATTGCGATATCCACGCGGTTGCCGAGATAGACCGCGAGCAGCATCACAACGATGCTCACCGCAATGCCCACGGCGGAGAGCTTGCCCGCACCGCGGCGGTAGCCGCCGATGGTGCAATAACCGAGCACCATACCGGAGAGTGCCGCCACATAGCCGAGCTGGCCGATGAGCACGATCACCGCCGCGCCGATCACACCGCCGATGACCGCGCCGAGAATGCCGCGGCCGATGTTTTCGGGCATCTCCGCGCGGACGCGCTCGTTCTGCTCGGCCTTGCGGCTGACCTCGGCAAAGAGATCCGGCGCGAGAAGCTGCGGCACGCCGCTCGTCATGCAGCCGACCGTAGCGCCAACAGCACGGGAAATTTCACAGCAGTTTTCGTATCCGTTATTATGCAGGTACGAGAGAAGCTCCGGCAACAGAGCGTGGATTTTCTCCGCAAAGGATTTCGCCGTGGCGCCGCTGCGGAGCGAAAACATGACGCGCGTCCCCGCCGTTTTGCAGCCGGTCAGCTCCGGCCGCGCCTTGATAAAGTCCTGAAAGCCCTCTCTGTCCGGGTTTTCGCCGCCGCGGAGAACGGAGACGATCAGTTCCTTTTTCTCCGTCAGCAGCAGGAACGTATATTCCCCGCGCGTGCCGCAGAACGTTGCGCCGTCGCGCGCCGCGGTAAGGCCGTCCTGCTCGCGCAGCATATCCGCAAGCTTCATTCTTTCTCTTCCTCCTTGGGCGTGTTAAGCGCCGCGATTTCCTCGGGCGTAAAGTTGTACACGGCATCGCAGAACTGGCAGCGAACCTCGATATTCTTCTGCTCCTCGCGCAGCGAAGCGAGATCGTCGGCAGAAAGGCTCGCGAGCGCACCGAGCACACGCTCCCGGCTGCAATAGCACTTATACGCCATATCGCTCTCCGCCGTTTTGTGCCAGTCGAGACCCTTGAATACCTGCGCAATGACCGCCTCCGCGCCGTCCTCGTCGAGGATGGTGGTGAGCTGATCCATGAGGAAGATGTTGTCCTCCAGCACCTTGACGGTCTCCTCGGCGGCATTCGGCATGAGCTGCATGATAAAGCCGCCCGCGGCCTTGACGCTGCCGTCCGGGTTTACGAGCACGCCGAGCGCACACGCCGAGCCGAGCTGGTCGCTCTCGGTGAGGTACGCCGCGAGATCCTCGGCGATCTCGCCGCTCACAAGCGCGGCGGAGCCGGAATACGGCTCGCGCAGGCCAATATCGCGGCTGACCGTGAGAAGCCCCTCTTTGCCGACCGCACCGGAAACATCGAGCTTGCCGTCCCGCTCGCGGATGGGCAGATCGACCTCGGGGTGGGAGACATAGCCGCGCACGTTGCCGGCATTATCAGACACCGCGAGGATCGTGCCGATCGGCCCGCCGCCCTGGATGCGCAGCGTAAGCGTGGCGTTGTCCTCCTTGAGCATTTCGCCGAGGAGCGACGCGCCGCAGAGCGTGCGGCCAAGCGCCGCCGTGCCGACGGGGTGCAGATGGTGGATGTTTCTCGCGCGCTCGACCATGTCGGGCGCAGTGATGACGGATATTTTGGCTGTACCGTCGTTCGTGACGGCGCGAAGAATTTTGCCCATGGTTTTTCTCCTTGTAAATGTCTGTGAGGGGAAACCCCTCAGTCACGGCGCTTTGCGCCGCGACAGCTCCCCTATCAGGGGAGCCAAGTGGGTTTGCAATCAACGTACTCGCCTCCCCTAACAGGGGAGGTGGCAAAAACGGAGTTTTTTGACGGAGGGGTTTTATTCCTTCACGCACTCGGCGGTGAAAAAGAGCCGTCCCTGGTTGTGCTGCGGGCCGTCCGTGAAAAGGCGGATGCTGCCAAAGCCCGCTTCGACGAGATGCTTTTCGAGCGTTTCGGGCGTATAGATATACTCCGTATGCTCCTCCTGCTCGCGGCGGTAGGTCTGCCCCTTCATGCGGCGGAAGATGTCCATACCGTAGCGCAGCTCGTTTTCCACGACCTCCGAGCGCCAGAGACAGAGCGTATCGTCCTCCTCGTCCACGAAGCATTGCCCGTCGAGCGAGCGCATATGCCCCGGCGAGAGAAAATCGAAGCAGAGCGTGCCGCCCGGCGATAGGAAGAGATGCAGCCGCCGGAACACCTCCGGGAGTGTTTCGGGACGCATGTAGTTCACGCCGTCGAGCGAGCACACCGCGGCATCCACGGTGTCATAGAGATCGAGCTCCTCCGCCCGCTGGCAGAGAAGCATCGGCGCAATAACGCCCTCCGGCAGCTCGCAGAGCTTCTGCTGGAACACCGAGAGCATTTCCTCCGAGGCGTCCACGCAGATCATCTCGTACCCGTGTTCGGCCAGAAGCAGCGAGAGCGTACCCGTACCGCAGCAGAGATCCAAAACCGTATGAACGGCCCTGCCGCTGTGGGCAAAGGCCGTTTCATACCATGTCTCCAGCGCTTCGTACGGCACGTCCCCGGTCAGCGCGTCATAGCGCGCGGCGAGAGGTCCATAGCACTGGCTCATTTTTCTTCCGCTTCCTTCTGTTCCTTCAGACGGCGGAAGGCTACGCTGTAGCCGTCCTCGCCGTATTGCAGCGAGCGGTTCACGCGGCTGATCGTCGCGCTCGAAGCGCCGGTCTTTTCCAATATGTCGTTATAGATCATGCCCTCGCTGAGAAGCACCGCCACCTGATAGCGCTGCTCCATCGCCTGCAGCTCGGATACCGTGCAGAGATCGTCGAAGAACTTCATCAGCTCTTCCACCGTGTTGAGCGTGAGAATGGCTTTATACATTTCCTCGTTGCGCGGCTTTTTCATGTGTTTGTTCATACAGCGTTTTACCTGTACCCTTTTTCATTTTAGCTTGTTAGCTAATAACTGTATTGTAACGCGCCATGCCAAAAAAGACAAGATGGAGGTTTACACGATTTAAAGAGTGATTTTTGGTGAGAATGTTATTGCCGAGCGGGCAAAAATGCGGTATGATAGATACAACAATATATAAAGGGAGGTTTTGCCCGTGATCCCACCTTCCGGAACGATCGCTTTCTGGGTCGTGGCGCTCGTCGTGTTTCTCATCGTTGAGGCCGTGACCGCGGGGCTTGTATCCATCTGGTTTGTGTTCGGCTCGCTCGTGGCGCTCATCTGCGCGGCGCTTGGCGCGGCGGTATGGCTCCAGATTTTCTGGTTCGTCATCGTCTCCGTTGCCACGCTCGTGCTCACCCGCCCGCTCGTGAAGCGGTATGTGGACAGCCGGAGCGTCGCCACCAACGCCGACCGCAACATCGGCCGCACCGCCGTTGTAACAGAGCGCATCGATAATCTCGCCGCCACCGGCGCCGTGCAGCTCGGCGGCGTAATCTGGACGGCGCGCAGCACCGACGACGCTCTCACCATCGAGAGCGGTGAACGCGTCATCATCCGCGCCATCGAGGGCGTGAAACTTATTGTAGAGCGCACCGCGCACTGAAAGAACATGGTATTTTAATAAGGAGGATATCCCATGATCGTATTAGGCATCATTCTCGTGCTTGTGCTCGTGCTGATCATCACGAACCTTTGCGTCGTGCAGCAGGCGCAGGCCTACGTCATCGAGCGTCTCGGCGCTTACAGCACCACGTGGGGCAAGGGTCTCCATGTGAAGCTGCCGTTCATTGAGCGCGTGGCGCGCCGCGTATCGCTCAAGGAGCAGGTCGCAGACTTCCCGCCCCAGCCCGTGATCACGAAGGACAATGTTACCATGCAGATCGACACCGTTGTCTATTTCCAGATCACTGACCCGAAGCTTTACACCTACGGCATTGAGCAGCCGATGGTCGCCATCGAAACGCTCTCCGCTACGACGCTCCGCAACATCATCGGCGATCTCGAGCTTGACCAGTGCCTCACGAGCCGCGACATCATCAACAGCAAAATGCGCGTCATTCTCGACGAGGCGACCGACCCCTGGGGCATCAAGGTCAACCGCGTGGAGCTCAAAAACATTCTCCCGCCGCGCGAGATCCAGAGCGCGATGGAAAAGCAGATGAAGGCCGAGCGCGAACGCCGCGAAGCCATTCTCCGCGCCGAGGGCGAGAAGCGCGCCGCCATTCTCGAAGCCGAAGGCGAAAAGGAATCCGCCATTCTCCGCGCCGACGCGAAGAAGCAGCAGCAGATCCTTGAGGCCGAAGGTCAGGCCGCCGCGATCCTCGCCGTGCAGAAGGCGACCGCCGACGGTATCCGCCTGCTCAACGAGGCCGCTCCCTCCGACCCGGTGCTGCGTCTGCGTGCGCTCGAAGCTTTCGCCGCCGCAGCCGACGGCAAGGCCACCAAGATCATCATCCCCTCCGAGATTCAGGGCGTCGCCGGTCTCGCGCAGGGCATCGTTGAATCCGTCAAGGATAACTGAGCATTCCCCTTCCCCCGCGAACACCGCCGCAGCGCCGGCTCCCCGGCGCTGCGGTTTTCCCCGCCAAAGGGCAGTTTCTCCGGTTTTGTTACCGTTTTCCGGCGCCGGCTCGTGCGGAACGATCCCCTCCGCAGAGCCGTTTTGTAACTTTTACGTGCCGGTTTTCCGTCAAAACGACGGATAATAGTAGCAATGTCTCGGCGCAGACTGTGCTTATATCACAAAATCGCTCCGATTATGTTGACAAGCGGGATACAATGTGTTACATTTTGGTTACAAATTCGAGGTGATTTGAATTGGCATCCACTAAGAATGCGCTGGTGTACAAGGGACACCCGCTTCGCCGCAAGGACAACATCCTTTACTACGGCAGCATGTCCGACAAGTACATCATCATGATGCAGATCATGGACACGAAACCGGTTCAGCCGGTGGCCGGGGCGGAAAACGCCGGCGAGCTGAAGGTCGCCACACGCGTGAGCGTCCAGCTGCAGCTCACCGACCCGACGGTCAAGAGCCGCGACCGCATCGTGAAGAAATCCGAAAAAGGCAGCCTGTACGCCGCCATGGACGTGGCGAGCGTGTGGCTCGAACGAGCGCTGACAAAGGACTAAGCTCCGGTTTCAGCGCACCAGCACCAGAAAAAGAGGTATGGGGATCATGAAAAACTGCAAGAAACTGCTTTCCGTTATCGTTACGCTCCTTTTGGCGGCGTCTCTGCTCACGAGCAGCGCGTTTGCCATTTCCGGCGAGGCTTTCGTCGCAACACCGGGCGAGCTGAATCTGCGCGACAGCGGCAGCTTTGACAGCAACGTTATTGACGCCGCCCCGCAGGGCGCGACCGTTTACGTTCTCGGCGACGCCGGCTACGGCTGGTACAAGGTGAGCTACAACGGCAAGACCGGCTACATGGCTTCCTACTACCTTCTCTTCAACGAAATTCCCTCTGCGGAAAACGTTGACTCCGTCCCGGAGAAGGCTCCGGCGCAGGACGCCGCGCAGGATACCGTGCAGCAGCCCGCGCAGGAAGTTCCTTCGCAGACTTACGTTGCGCCTCCCGCGACCGGCGACAGCAACGCCACGGTTCTCGGCTCCGGCATCTGCTTCCGCAGCGGTCCGAGCACCTACAGCAGCGTGATCGAAACGCTGGAGACCGGCACGCCCATCCGTGTGAACGGCGTCTGCGGTTCCTGGTACGAATGCGTATATAACGGCAGCACCGGCTACATCTACGGCGACTATGTTGTGCTCAACGGCACTTCCAAGACCTACACCATCTCCGCCGCGACCGTCTCTGGCGAGGACGGCACCATCTACAGCGAGCCGCAGACCCCGGACACCACCGAAAACACCACCACCGAAGTGACGCCGCTCGATCCTCCCGCGCAGGAGCCGGAAACCCCGGCCGAAGAGCCCGCCGCGCCGAGCTTCTCGCACAATGCCGCCATGGGTCAGACCATCGTGGATACTGCCATGCAGTATCTGGGCGTTCCCTATGTCTGGGGCGGCACGTCTCCCTCCGGCTTTGACTGCTCCGGTCTCGTGTACTACGTCTACGGCCAGTACGGCTACTCGCTCAACCGCGTGGCGCAGGACATGTATTATAGCGGCGTGGACGTTGATCTCAACGACCTTCAGCCCGGCGACATCCTGCTCTTCGGCAGCAGCATCTACAACATCTGGCACGCGGCAATCTACATCGGCGGCGGCAGCTTCATCCACGCGCCCTACTCCGGTGCAGTGGTCAGCACCCAGTCTCTCAGCGGCACCGCCGGCATGCGTCTCGTCGCCGCCCGCCGCATCGTGTAAAAGGCTTACCCCGCTTATCCCCGCCTTCGTCTGACGCCCCTCAAAAGTGGCGGGACGATGATCCGGATACGGCATTTTTCCCCGGAGAATTTATTCTCCGGGGATTTTTGTTTCCACGGTTTAAAAGACGCATCCCCCGAAAGCAGAGGTTTTCGGGGGATGCGTTTCCTTATTATTTCTGTGTCGCGCTCGCGCGCAGGCCCTGCACCTTGCAGGGAATGCCGTTGTCGGCGGCGAGCTTTTCGAGCGTTCCGGTCAGCCGCGGCGCAGCAGCGTTGAGGATTTCCGCGGCCATGCGGTCGCGCACGCTGTCGGAGGCGTGGAGCAGCACATTGGCCGCCATGCCGCCGGAGAGGAGCGGCGCAAGCGGGCTGCCGTTCTGCTTCAGCCGGTCAGCGACCTTGGGAAGAATCTCCTTTACGAGAACCTCGTAATCGATATCGGAAAGTTCCATTTCGAGCTTGATCATTCTTTTTCCTCCTGTGGGGTATTTGTTTTCTATTATACCACATGGTTTGCCGTTCGTAAATCGCTGCGCTCTTGACATTCCGGCGCGCTGTCCGTTATACTTTCGCGCAGAAAGGAAGTCGATTTTCATGGCATACAGACTGATGGCCGCCGATTACGATCTCACGCTCACGCGCTCCGACCGAAAGGTCTCGGCGCATACACGCGAGACGATCCGCGCCGTATACGCCGCAGGCAAGTATGTAACGCTCGCCTCCGGGCGGCTCGGCGGAAGCGCCGCGGTCGCGCGTGAGCTTTTCCCCGGCGACGTGCCGCTCATTCTCGGAAACGGCGCGCTGGTGCAGAGCTGTGCGACCGGCGAAACGCTCTCCGAGACGTTCATGGAGGAACAGGACGCGCTCACGCTGCTCCGCTGGTGCCGCCGCAGAGCAAGCGCCGCCATCGTTTATGCCCTCAGTGGGATTTACACGGACCGCGTGAATGCGGCATCGGAGGTCTATGCGCAGCGCTCTTCGAGCAACCCGCAGCCGCTTCCCTCCCCCGGGGCGATCGCGCACGAGGGCATGTACAAAATTCTGCTGCTCGGTCTGCCGGTGACCGTCCGGCGCGCGGGGAAAAAGCTTCTGGCCGATCCTCCCTGCCCGGTGGACTGCTTTACGTCCAGCCCGGAGGCGCTGGAGATCGTGCCGCCGGGCGTCAGCAAGGCCGCAGGGCTCGCGCGCGCCGCGGAGATTCTCGGCATACCGCGCGAGGAGACCATCGCCATCGGCGACGGGGAAAACGACATTTCCATGCTGCGCTGGGCGGGACTCGGCATTGCGATGGCTAATGCGCCCGATAATGTGAAGGCCGCAGCAGACGTTATTGCGCCCGTCTGCGACGAGGACGGCGCCGCCTGGGCGATGGAGAAGTATTTGCTTTAACTCAAGCGAAACCCCTCAGTCAGCTTCGCTGCCAGCTCCCCTAATAGGAGAGCCAAGCTGGTTTACCGCAAATTCACTTGCCTCCCCTAACAGGGGAGGTGGCAAAAACGAAGTTTTTGACGGAGGGGTTTCCTCCATGGCAAAAAGAATCCCTCCGGTATTTGCCGGAGGGATGCCTCATTTTTCCGCCCTTTTTCGCAGGGCGCGGCGGGTGCGGCGGATGTGGCGCTCATAGTCGCCGCTTTCCAGAAGCTCCGCAAGTACCAGCTGCTCGAAGAGCGGCACGGTGCAGGAATAAAACCCGATGCGCTCGGCATACTGCGCCGAGAGCTCTTCCGAGAGCACCATATAGCCCATACGCAGCGACGGTGCGACCGTCTGCGAGAACGTGTTCAGGTAGATCACGTTCCCGCTCTCGGCAAGCGAAAACACCGTCTCCTCCGGCTTGGATGCGACTGTGAACTCCGAGGAGAAGTCGTCCTCAACAATGTACCGCCCCGGCTCACTTGCCCAGCGGATATATTCGCGCCGCTTTGCCGCCGACGCGGTGATATTGCTCGGATAGCTGCGGTAGGGCGTAATATGCAGCACCGTGGCGCGCGTTCCGGCAAGCGCATCGCTCCGGATGCCGTCTGCGCCAAGCGGCAAGAGCTCCAGCGACGCGCCGTGCGCGCGGTAAACGAGCGCGATCTTCTCATACGACGGGTCCTCCGCTGCGTAGATACGCGCCGCGCCGAGAAGCTGCACGATCAGTCCGTAGAGGTATTCCGCGCCGGAGCCGACGAAAATCTGCTCCGGCTTTACGCGGATGCCGCGGCTGCGCGCAAGATAGCGCGAGATTGCCTGCCGAAGCGCGACGCAGCCGTTGTTCGGGCTTTTTTCCAGCAGCTGCTCGCCATACTCGCTGATGACGCGGCGCATCACCCGCGAAAGCACCGAAAACGGAAAATCTGCCCTCTCCCCTGCCGGGACCGCCGCCGGTTTTACCGGCGCGCTCGGCACAAAGCCATCCGTATCGTGAAACTGCACGTAATGTCCGCTGCGGCGGCGTGCTTCCAAATACCCCTCATCCGTCAAGAGCGCGTAAGCGTGCTCGACCGTGACGACGCTCAGCCCTTCCTCCTCGGCGAGCTGCCGCTTGGACGGCATCCGCGCGCCGAAGGGATAGTCCCCGCGCACGATCTCCCCTCGCAGCCGTTCGTACAGGCGCAGATACGCCGGGCGGTATTCGTTCTCCTGTTTCATCTGGTATGATTATTTTCTCCCTTTCTGGCTATTTTAATATATCCAGAATATTGTATGCTAAGGTAAAAGAAAAAGCAAGGGAGATTCTACCATGACGACAAAGAAAAAATACGGCACGCGCTGGCTCTGTACAACGGCGCTGCTGATGGCGATGAACATCATTATGAGCATGAGCGTGTTCAGCGTTCCGGTGCCGGGCGGGCATCTCTATCTGAACGACGTGATCATCTGCTTCGCCTCGCTGATTCTCGACCCGCTGGGGGCGTTCTGCGTCGGCGGTGTCGGTGCATTTCTCGGCGATTTCTTCTTCTACCCGACGCCGATGTTCGTATCTCTTGTCACGCACGGCCTGCAGGCCGTTGTCATTTCGCTCTGCGCCCACCGGATGATGAAGGAGAAGCCCGTTATTGCGTCTCTCATCAGTGTGCTGCTCGGCGCGGTGATCATGGTCGTCGGCTACTCGCTTGGCCGCGCATTCATCTACGCAACGCCTGCCGCGGCGATCGCGAAGCTCCCCTACCAGATTTTGCAGGCACTCGTCGGCGCGGCGCTCGGCATGGTGCTGCGCTGGAAGGTGAAGCCGCTCGCGATGCTTGCCGATAAGCTCGGCGAGACGGTGGGATAAACAGCGAAAAGGTTGTCTTTTCCCCGGCGGTATGGTAAAATCGTGTCACTCAGCAAAGGAGTGATAGCTATGAAAAGAAAAACTTTTACGGCGGTCACCGCCGTTTGTCTCGCGCTCTGCCTGATCCTCGCCGGATGCGGCACCGTGAACGAAGAAGATTATCCCCCGCTCGAGAAGGTCGATCTCACTTCCATGACGCTCGAAACGGTCAGCAACAGCACGTTTTCGACGCAGTATCCCGCTGATAAGTGGACAGGTACGGACGGCACTTCTCCGCTCATCGTGTATTATAACGATACGGCAGACTCCTCGCAGGCAACCAACATCAATGCCCAGCGTTCCAGCACCTACAGCGGCAAGTTCACGGAAAAGTACATGAACAAGCTTGTGGAAAGCATCACCGAGTCGTACCCCAACGTTGAGATCCTCAAGGCGGAGCTCCGCTCGATCAACGGAAAGAGCGTGATCTACACCGAAACGATCACGCTCTTCACCGACGAAATGCTGGATTCTCTTCTGGAGCAGGGCGTGCTCACGCAGGACGATATCGACAACGCCGGCGGGCGCGAAGCGATTCTCTCCATCCCGCCCACGGATCAGATCACGCTGTACGCCGTGACCGGCGCTTACCTTTACGTTTACACCGGCACATATTACGAGGAAAGCCAGAGAGCCGACGTGCTGGAGGCTCTGACCGTCATGGCGCAGACGACCGCAGAAGTTAAATAACCGTCATTCTCCATAAAAAACGGAGCAGTCATTTTACTGACTGCTCCGTTTCAGACTGTCAAAAAAGCCTCGCAGAGTTTGCGCCCGCAGGCGCAAATAGAG
>ENA-UONY01003222-UONY01003222.1-human-gut-metagenome-genome-assembly--contig:-CS9-NODE-3222-length-10454-cov-10.277046_pt1 | contig 10454 bp, 10 predicted proteins | sample MGYA00242465_ERZ724012 | MGnify/ENA metagenome assembly ERZ724012 | reverse complement strand
TTTCAATATTTTGGAAGGAGGTCTTTTCATAATTGCTTACAACTCATAATGTTCCAGGAAGCGGTTCGTGGCTGTGCTGGAATCAGCTGCTCCACACGACGGCTGCCGACGGCTACACCTTTTCCCTCCTCAACCTCTCAGCTCTTTACGGCCACTACGATGAGACGAACCCCAGAGAGGAGACCATTGACAGCTTCCAGCTACTGGCCAACCACGTGATCGACTATCAGGTGCTGGCGATCCGCAGCGATGAGACCCGCTTCACCGACTATGCCTCATTCATTGAGTATGCCAAAAACAACAACATTCTAATGGCCGCCGCCACCAACAACATTACCTCCGGCGACGGCACGGTCGCCAAAATGCTTCAGAAGGATCACGGCTGCCAGATCACGGTCGTTCCCGTTGACGGCGCCAGCGACGCGACCACCATGTTCCTTGCCGGTGAGACCGATATCCTCTCCGCCAATGTCGGCGACGTGATGGAGGCCGAGGAGAACGGCTATCGTCCCATTGTTATCTTTGCGCCGGAGCGCTCTGAGTTCCTCCCTGACGTTCCGACCTCTGCCGAGACGGGCGTGGATGAATATGTTTCTTTCTCTGCCCGCGGCTTCGCCTATATGCCTGGTGTGGATCAGGAGATCGTTGACCGCATGACCGAGGCTCTGACCAATGCTTTCTACAACGAGGATTACCAGAAGAACATGGCGGCGATGGGCGCTCAGCTTGAACTCTACACCGGCGACGACTACAAGCAACTGCTCGAGGATCAGCTGGATACGCGCCTTGAGCTCTGGAACGTGCAGAAGTAAGCTTCTTTTGTTGTGGGCAGGCGGGGAACGCCCTGTCTGCCCCATCTGAAAAACACGAAAAGGAGAAAGACCTGTGAAAAAGAAACATGTTCATCAGGATGTTTACATTGGGGCGGTCTGTCTCGTTGTCTGCTTCCTGCTCTATTCGCTCAATATGTCCTTGCCGTCTGATGCGGCGCTGATGCCGAAGCTTCTGTGTGTGATGCTGATGGCGCTGTCTGTATGCATCATCGCCTCGGGGCTGAAAAAGAGCAAAGCACCGGAGGGGGAGCGCGAAGCGCCCGGCCTCACCTGGGACGCCATTAAGGTTCCGCTCATGGCATGGGGGATCGTGCTCGCTTATGCGTTGCTGTTCTATCTTGCCGGATACTACATTGCCACTGGCATTATGATTGCGGTTTTCATGCGCTTTATGAAGCAGACCTCCTGGAAACGCATTCTGCTAATCGACGCAGGCTATCTCATTGTCATTTATTTCGGCTTTGTCCGCCTGTTGGGTGTATCGCTTAACTCACTTGGCCTGCTTGAGCGCCTGCTGTGATTGGGGAAAGGAGATAAAGAGTAATGGTTGATTTTTCTAGTATGCTTTCGGGCTTTTTGTCCCTTTGCAATTTTGACGCGATCATCTCGCTTCTCATCGGCGTGGTCGGTGGCATGATTATCGGAGCGCTGCCCGGATTCTCCGCCGCGATGGGCGTTTCGCTACTCATTCCTCTGACCTACGGCATGTCTCCAATTGCGGCACTTGTTATGCTTACCGCAATGTACACCTCCGCAATTTACGGCGGTTCCATTACGGCCATCCTCTGCCATACTCCCGGCACGCCCGCCTCAGCGGCTACTGCCATCGACGGCTTCCAGCTCACCAAGCAAGGCCGCGGCATGGAGGCGATGGGCGTTGCAACGGTCTGCTCCGGCATCGGCGGCACCGTCAGCGCGATCGCGATGCTGTTCATTGCGCCCGCGCTCGGCGCGTTTTCCCTGAAGTTCTCGGTCCTTGAGTACTTCCTGCTTTCTCTCTTCGGTCTTACGGTTATTGCCAGCCTTGCTGGAGACTCGGTCGTCAAGGGTATGTTCTCCGGTATCCTTGGCCTGCTCCTCGGTTGCATCGGTCTCGATGCCATCAGCGGTCATCCGCGTATGACGCTCGGCAGTCTCAATCTGGAGGACGGCATCAACTTTGTCCCCGCGCTGATTGGTCTCTTCTCCGTTTCTCAAGTCATGTCATTGGCGTGGGATGTGTACCACGGAAAAAAAGGTTCTGTCGTTGAGGATGAGGAAAATCTCAAGCACGGTCGCCCGCTTCCCTCGTGGAGCGAGGCTAAAACGCTCATCCCCACCACGATCCGTTGCTCGATCGTTGGTACGATTGTCGGCATTATTCCGGCAGCAGGCGCTGGTGTTTCCAGCTGGATCTGCTATTCCATGGGCAAGAAGTTCTCCAAGCACCCTGAAAAGTTCGGTCACGGCGCGCTGGAGGGCGTTGCCTCTTGTGAGACCGGCAACAACGCAGCTACCGGCGGCGCGCTCATTCCGCTTATTACCCTCGGCCTGCCCGGCAGTTCCGTCGCGGCGATTCTCCTCGGCGGTATGATGATCCATGGTCTGACGCCGGGTGCGTCCATGTTCACCAAGCACGCCTCCACCACCTATGCTATTATGATCGGCTTCCTCTTCGCCAATATCCTCATGGCAGTCATCGGCATTTTTGCGGCCCGCCGCATTGCGCGCGTCAGCTCGCTGCCGATGGGCGTTCTCGCTCCGGTCATTCTCGCACTCTGTGCAATCGGGACCTATGCCATCCGCGGCAATATGTTCGATGTCGGCGTGATGGTCGTTTTCGGACTGCTCGGCTTTGTCCTCAAGCGCTGCGGCTTCGCGGCCCCGCCGATGATCCTCGGTATGGTGCTCAGCGAGATCTGTGAGAGCAACTGGCGCCGTGCGATCATTCTTGCGCAGGCCAAGGGCGGTATGCTGTCTTATTTCTTCAGCCGTCCCATCGCGATCGTCCTGACGATTCTGATCCTTGCGTCCCTGTTCTCCCCGGTCCTGATGAACTATGTCAACAAGAAGTCGCGCGCGATCGAAAAGCAGTAAGGTGAAAAGTATGATGAAAAAAATAGCACTCTATGGTACTTACAGCGAGAACATGCTCGCCTGTCTGGAAAAGAAATGCCCAGAGGGGTTCTCTCTCTACCATGTAGCAGCGGATGCTCCGGTGGCGGAGCTTGCCGACGCGGACTATATCGTCAGCCGTGCCGGGGCGGTGGGAGAAGAGGCGTTTGCCGCTGCGCCCAGACTGCGCATGGTGCAGAAGTGGGGCGTCGGCTACGATAAGATCGATGTAAAGGCCGCCGGTCAGCGCGGCATTCCCGTGTCCATCTGTGTCGGCGGGAACAGTATGCCGGTGGCGGAACTTGCCGTTACGCTGATGCTCACCGTTCTGCGCAACGTCGTTCCCATGGATATGCACATGGAAGCAGGCGAATGGGAGCGTGACCGTTATTTCCCGCGCTCCTATCTGCTCAGCGGCAAGACGGTCGGCCTTGTCGGCATCGGCAATATCGCCAAAAAGGTCGCGGGCATTCTCCGCGGCGGCTTCGGCTGTGAGATCATCTACTACGATGTGTTCCGCCTGCCGGAGGAGGCCGAGCAGCAGATGGGTGTTCGTTACGTCTCTCTTGACGAGCTGATGAGCCAGTCGGATATCGTCAGCGTTCATGTCCCGCTGCTTGAGTCTACCACGGGCATGATCGACCGTGAGAAGCTCTCTCGGATGAAGCCGACGGCCATTATCATCAATACGTCCCGCGGCGGCGTGATCAACGAGACCGATTTGATCGAAGCGCTTGAAAGCGGCAAGATCCTCGGCGCGGGTCTCGACACCTATTCGCACGAGCCGCTCGGCGCAGACTCCCCGCTTCTGCGGATGGAGCAGGTCGTCACCACGCCGCACTGCGCGGGCAACACTGTGGACAACGATATCAATATGGCAGCCATCTGCATGGACTGCATCAAAACTTATGACGCCTCGGGTGACAAGACGATGCGCTCGATCGTCAACAAAGAGTTTCTGGCTTGAATAAATCCCACTCAACTGACAGATAGAAAGAAGGAATCTCCATGATCACGATCGGAAATCGAATTTTTACCGAGGTCAAGCGCCCGTCGCGCGAGCTGGTCGAAAAATTCCGCGGCCTGCCCTCAAGCAATATCAACGATGAGATGAACCGCCTGTTCTGTATGCATGATTACATGAAGCTGCTCAATCCTGGTACGGCGGTCCAGCTGCTTGGTACGGCCATCACGGTCAAGGCCCCTATTGGCGATAACCTCTTTTTCCATGAGGCGCTGGATCTTGCGCAGCCCGGCGATATCATTGTTGTCGATGGCGGCAGCGGCTGTAACCGCTCGCTGGCCGGCGAGATCATGATGCGCTTTGCCCAGCTCAAGGGCATCGCGGGCTTTGTGGTGGACGGCTGTCTGCGTGACCTTGACGGCGCGGAAACGCTCACCATGCCCGTTTATGCCAAAGGCGTCACGCCGCAGGGCCCGTTCAAGTTCGGCCCCGGCGAGGTGAACACGCCCATCGCCTGCGGCGGTCAGGTCGTCTTCCCCGGTGATATTCTGGTCGGCGACAAGGATGGCATCGTCGTCATCCACCGGCAGGACGCGGAGGAGATCGCAAAGGTCGCACAGGAGAAGAAAGCGAAGGAGGACAAAATTTTTGAGACCATGAAGGCCGACTGGCAGGAATACGCTCAGAAGCATATTCAGACCACGCAGAAGCGCATGGCCGGCAAGGATATCGCGATCCTCGACGAGCAGTACGCGGAGACTTACAAGGACTGATCCGCGGCGAAGACGCGGCGATCAGCAAACCAGAAACATCAGCGGAAGCCGGAAAAATGAAGGCTTCCGCTGATTGCGTATTGCCCGGCACGGAAGAAGTGTGCTATACTGGGCCTATATCAAATAGGTGAACGATGGTGGGTTATGAAGCAGCGGATCGACTTTACACAAGGAAATATGATGCGCTCGATCGTGCTGTTTTCGATCCCGCTCATCATGGGCGAGCTGCTGCAGAACCTCTACAACAGCGTGGACGCGCTGGTAGTCGGCAATCTGGTCGATCAATATGCGCTGGCAGCGGTGACGGTGTGCGGCGTGATCGCCAACATGGTGGTCAACTTCTTCAACGGAATGTCTGTAGGGGCCAACATCGTTGTTGCGAAAGCGAGCGGGAGCGGAGACCGCGCAAGGATGTGGCTTGCAGTCCGCTCGGCGTTCTCGTTCGGCGTCGTGCTGGGCGTCGTACTTTCCGTGCTCGGTATTCTGGCCGTTCCGCAGCTGCTCCGCTTTGCGGGCACGCAGGAGGATTATTTTGATGCGGCGCAGGTGTATCTGCGCATCTACCTCGCGGGCTTGATGTTCACCGTGATCTACAACAATGCGGCAGGCATTCTGCGCGCGCTCGGCAGGGCGGATGTCCCGTTTCGCATTTTAGTGATTTCCTGTGGGATGAATATTGTGCTCGACCTGCTGCTGACCGGTGCCCTGCGCATGGGCATCGCCGGCGTCGGCCTTGCCACCGTCATCTCACAGGGCACCTCCGCCGTGCTGATCTATCGGGCGATCAACCGCTGTATCCAAGGTAACTGCTTCGATCTTTTGGAGATGTTCCATCGCGGAAGAGGCGTTATTGCAGAGGTGCTGGGCGTTGGCGCGGCAGCGGGCATCCAAAGCGCTCTGATCGGCTTTTCCAACATTTTTGTGACACGGTATATGAACTGGTTCAGCGCGGAAACGGTCGCCGGGATCGGCGTTGCGCAGCGGATGGACCGCTTTGTGATCCTGCCGGCGAAATCGTTCGGCATCACAATGACGACCTGTGTGGGACAGAATCTCGGTGCAGGTCATTACGAACGGATCCTAAAAGGCGAGCGGAACTGCATTGCGGTGGCGCTGGGGGTCACGCTCGCGCTCAGCGGGATCGTTTACTTCTTTGCGCCGCAGTGCGTGGCGCTGTTCAACGCGGAGCCGGAGGTCGTTGCCGTCGGCGTGGCGATGATGCATGTGCTCGCGCCGATGTTCTGGATCATGGCACTGCGGGAGATCCTTCTCGGCATCCTGCGCGGCTGCGGACACAGCTTGGGGCCGACGATCCTGAGTCTCACCGGCATGGTGGGTGTGCGGCAGGTGTTTCTTGCGATCACAATGCGCAAAAGCGCGGCGGTGGAGTACATATATGACTGCTATCCTGTGGCGTGGGCGGCGACCCTGCTGCTGCTTGCGATCTACTACCTTATTGTGCGGAAAAGGCTGCTGGCGAATGGAGAAAGATTGTAGGGTATATCCTGCGCGACAACAAAATTTAGCCTTATTTTTAGCCTTACTGCGTTGATATGAGATAAAATTATCCAACATGAGATGGCGAGAAATTTGCATTACTTTCCCATGTTATGGTACTGATTGGCACAGAAAGAGACAAGCCAAAACACCTTTTTGTCGGTTCGAGTCCTGTACCGCGCACCACGAAAAAAGCCTTGAAACTCAACGGCTTCAAGGCTTTTTCTTTTGCCTAAAACGGCGTTTTGTTCCACGTTTGTTCCACTATGCCTTTTTCTTTCCGAAATTGACCGGGAGCGCTGCTGCAAGACCGGCACTTGCTTCAGCCTGCGCAGTCTCGAAGGCGTGGGAATAGATGTTCAGCGTGGTCGATGTCTGAGAGTGGCCGAGCGCGGCAGAAACGGTGCGCACATCGGTGTGATTGGTGATGAGTAGCGAGGCATTGAGATGTCGAAACTGATGGATGCCGTACCACGGCAGGCCGTGACGTTCGCAAAGCTCTTTTCCCCAGTCATAGAAATCGCCGGGGCGTGCCGGCGATCCGTCGAGCTTGGTAAAGAGTCGGCCGCTCTCGTGCCATTGGTCACCCAGCTCCATACACCGCATGGATTGCTCTGCCCGTAGCGCCTTCACCATGTCGAAGATCCACACAGGGAGTTTCAGGGAGCGATGAGAGCGTGCTGTCTTTGGCGGGCCTGTGAATATTCCATGCGCTGGATCGTAGAGGGAGATGCGCTCGACCGTGACGACGTTGGTTGTGAAGTTGAAATCTCGGAACCCGAAGCCGAGCAGCTCTTCGCGGCGGTATCCGCCGAAGATTGCCAGCACGAAAAAGACCACATAGCGCAGCGGCTCACCGTCAAGCGCGTCGAGGAACGCTTGTGTCTCTTCTATGGTGAAGATCTTCTTCTCACTCTCCTGGCGCTCCGGGAGCACAATACGCGAACAGGGATTCTCTTTGGCCACGCCCATCCGCAAGGCATAGGCGAACACGCTGGAGACGAACGAGAGGTAATTTCGGATGGATTTAGGGTGGAGGCCCTTGGTGGCGTCTTTCTCATTTGCTCCCGGCTCAGACAGACCGGAGATAAACTTCTGAAGCTGCCGCGCGGTGATCTTGTCCATGTAGAGATGTCCCAGAGCCGGATAAGCTAACGCAGAAATCTTCTGCCAGCTTCACCTATATTGCAATACAAATTCAACCGTGTATTCATCAACAACTTTAGCCTCTTTTACCGCAGAAAAGAGATAACCAAAGCCTTCGCCAAGTGTAAGCATACGTGTCATCGTATTGAGCGAAAGCTGACCGACAACACAACAAGTCCGCGCAAAGATAGAAAAGTCAACAGAAACTGCCGCGAACCGTGAAAGCAAAATTATTCAAAGAAAATCTCAACAAGTCCCGCCCATGTATCAAAAGTCAGCGGACTGCGTTTTGGTGGGGTAGGCATTTTTTGAGAAAAACACTTCCAAAACAGCCGTTAAGTTAGGAAATGGTCAGCGTTTCAACAAGTCTGTAAAGCGCCCCAAAAATCAGCTGAAATCCGCAGAAAGCGCGATAGTCCCTAAAATCTCAACATTCGCGCGGAATGTATCAGAAATCAGCCGATTTTCACAAAAAGCGAAATAGTGTTATTTTTGACCGCGCTTAACTTAACATCCCATAGCGGAAAGACTTTCGAGTGACGCATAGGGACATATCGGAAGAAAAGCTGACCGATCTCACAACAAGTCCGCGCAAAGATAGAAAAGTCAGCAGAAACCACCACGAATTGTAAGAGCGAAATTGTTAGGAAAAGATCTCAACAAGCCCTGCCAATGCTCTGAAAATTCCATCACGGGTTTTCTGCGGCCCATCTTTTTATTGCTCTGTATGGAAACGCATGATATGATGGATTTGGCAGCGGTGAAAGAAACCGGAAAATCAAAATTTGTATCAGCGTAAGAAGGAGAGCAATATCATGTTCAGAACAATTCGTAAAAAGAAAAATGAAATCAGCATCGACACGGCAAAGGCTCTTTTGCAGTCCAGCCGACGTGGCGTTCTTGCCGTAAATGGAGATGACGGATATCCCTATGCAATTCCTATCAACTATGTCTACGATGACGATGCGCAGAAAATTTATTTTCATGGAGCACGCGTAGGTCATAAAGTAGATGCACTGCGTGCCTGTGACAAAGTATGCTTCACGGTATATGGAAATGAAACCATTAAAGAAGAAGATTGGGCACCGTTTGTGCAGAGCGTTGTGGTGTTCGGCCGATGTCACCTCGTAGAATCCGGTGCAAGAGCAACAACTCTGTTAAAACGATTTGCAATGAAATACTATCCCAGCGAACAGTTAGTTGATGAGGAAATTGCCCACGCAGGAAAGGCTGTGCAAATTTTTGAAATAGAAGTGGAGTACCTCAGCGGCAAGGAAATACAGGAACGATAAATTTACTTTTGTAAATCATTTTTCTCAAAAGTGCTGAAATTGCTTGCTTTTCAAGGCATCTGGATGTTTCTCTGCTCTCAATTTCCCTTGTTTTTTCCCTTGCCGGGAAAGAACAAGGGAAAGTCTTATTGCACCTTGTCCAGCAGTTTCGCGGCGTCTCGCTTGGCTTCCTTACTGGCGTGTGCGTAAATATTCATTGTGGTCGTCACATCCGAATGGCCAAGAAGCTCCTGCACGTCCTTCGGCGCTGCGCCGTAGGACAGCAGATTGCTGGTGAAGGTGTGGCGAAGCTGATGGAAATGAAAACTCTCCATGCCGTCCACTCTTTTCTTTGCTACCTGACACACATTGGAAACCGTTGCCGGAGACTCATACCTGCCATCCTGCCGCACACAGACAAGGCTGATCGCCTGATAACCCTCTGGAGGATGCTCCGAAACCGGCAGGCTGTAAACCTCATAGTAGGTGCGGTTCTTTTCTTCAATGGTTAAGTAGTAATTCTGACTGTATAGCGGTCCACAGGCAAGGCGGTCAAGCATCTGCGTTTTCTTTGCCTCTTTCAAAATCTCCGCCAGTGTGTTGCAGAAATCCACTGAGCGGATCTTTTTGCGCTTCGTGGTGCCAATCTCCGTCCTGTGCCGCGCCGAGTTGTAGCGGATGCTGCGTCTCACCGTCAGCCGCTGCTCCTTCAGGTCAATGTCCTGCCAGGTCAGGCTGCAAACCTCGCCAATGCGAAGTCCGGTGTAGTACGCGATCTGGATAGGCAGAAGGGCGGGGTTTTTCTTTTTGAACAGCATCTCATTCAATTCAAGAAACTGTTCGTAGGAGATCGTCGGGATAATTGGAACATCCTCATCCGTTCCGTCCTCCGAAAACAGGTCATAATCCTCCGTCCTCTTGCGGTACACGATGTACTGCATGGGGTTGAAGGAGAGGTACTGCTTCGGGAACACCGCGAAGCGGAACGCACCTTGCAGCACAGCGGAGTATTGCCGCATGGAGCCGCTGCTCAGCGCTTTCCTTACCGTGCCGTCCGGCCATTCACCGCCAAGGCTCAGCAGGTCCAGATAACTTTGCAGATGATCCGGTGTGATCTTCTTCAGCTTACGGTCGGCGATGGGGTGCTTCTTGATGCGTCTGGCTGTGTCGATGTAGGCGGCCACCGTGCCGTTGCTCAGAGAACCGGGCTTCAGTTCCTCCTCAATCCACTTGTCCAGCAGCCCTGCAAGGGTCAGATTTTCGGATTTTGCTACGAATTGCTTTTCCTCATAATCCGCCATGGCCTTGCGGAGCATGGCTTCCGTTTCGCTCTTGCTCTCAGAACCGGGAAACTCCCTCTGAACGCTGTTGCCGCTGGCATCCTCTACATAGAACCGATAGTACCACTTCTTTCCCTTTTTTCTTACAGAACCTTTTGCCATAGTGCTTCTCCTCTCATAGCGGCAAACGGAGCTGTTATGATGTGTTGTCTGCTATTATAGCAGACCTCACATGAACCGGCAAATAAAAAGCTCCGCACTGTCCTGTCCTTCATCTGACCGCACGGACCTGTTCCCGCACCAGAAGATCTGCACCCTGGTTGGCTTCCATGAACTTATGAATGACGTCTATGCGGATGATGTATCTGCGCCCGATCCGCAGTACGGGAATCTTCTCCCATTCCACGAGCTTCCGCATGGTGTTTCTGCCAATGCCTGTATAGTCTGCGGCTTCTTCAATCGTTAAGCCGATTTTATCTGTCATGGGGATACCTCCCAAAATAGTAAAAATTATAGGTTGTTATTATCTCGCTATAAATGATGGCAAAACCGGACGGCGGCTGGCAGCCGCCCACGGGAATCTCACCCCGGCCCAT